>Ga0182738_1005565_pt1 | contig 13384 bp, 11 predicted proteins | sample eDN5th30CBELigMG_FD_128876 | JGI IMG/M metagenome (GOLD analysis project Ga0182738, IMG submission 128876) | Enriched Miracle-Growth compost microbial communities from Emeryville, California, USA - eDNA 5th pass 30_C BE-Lig MG (version 2)... ...
CCTGCCCACCGGCCTGGCACGACAAACCGGGCCGGCACTCGCCCAACCCTTTGCCGAGGCCAGTCCGTTGCGCCCGCGCACCTGGATATCCGACAACGCCATCGAAGTGCGCATCGAGCCCCCGTCGGCGAACCTGTTCAACGCGGAATGGGCGTCGGGCCCCGCAGCCGTGGAACTGCACGACGGCTCGCACACGGTGCGCATCGTGCGTTCGGGCGCGGGCCGGTATCGGGTGCAGCAATGAAGGCGCCGTGCCCTCAAAGCGGATTCACCCTGCTGGAAGTGCTGATCGCGCTGGCCATCGTCGGCATTGCCCTGGCGGCGGTCATGCGGGCGCTGGGGGTGGGCGCGGGCAACGTCCTGGCCGCACAGCAACGCAGCCTGGCCTTGCAGGCCGCCGAAAATCGCCTGGTCGAGCTACGCCTGACGCGCGCCTTTCCCGCGCCCGGGCGCGACGCCGAGCCCTGCCCGCAGGGCCCGCTGGCCTTGGTATGCGAGCAGCAATTCCAGCAGACGGTCAACGGCAGTTTCAGGCTGGCCACGGTACGGGCGCGCCTGCCCGGCGGGCCCGTGTTGGCAGAGGTCAACGGCCTGCTGTCGCGATTGCCATGAGGCGCGCGCGCCCGGCACAGCAGGGTTTCACCCTGATCGAAGTACTGGTGGCCCTGGCGCTGATGGCGCTGCTGAGCCTGATTTCGTGGCGCGCCCTGGATAGCGTCGAACGTTCCAGTGAACGCCTGCAGGCCCGCAGCGACGACACGCTGGCGCTGGTGCGGGCGCTGGGCCAGATCGAAAGCGATATCGCCCGGCACGCGGGCGACGACATCCTGCCCGGGGGCATGCAATGGAATCCGTCGGCCCGCACCGGCGCCCTGCTGCCGCCCGGCATCCAGTGGCGCGATCCGGTGCTGTCGCTGGTTCGCTCGGCCCGGGGCGGCGCCTGGCAGCAAGTGGCCTGGGGCCAGGAAAACGGCACATTGCGGCGCGCGGCGGGGCCGGCCGCGCGGACACTGCCCTTGCCCGAAGCCCGGGCCAGCGAGGTGATGCTCGAGGACATCGATGTTTTTGCAGTGCGGGCCTGGATACCGGGCGTGGGCTGGATACTGCCCGGCGCCACCCATGCCCAGAAGTCGGCGACCGGACTGGAAATCACCATCGGGCGGCGGCACAACGGCCGGGACGAGATCTACCGCAAGGTGGTGCAACTGCCATGACCGCGCCCCTGCCCGCCCTGCACAGCCCATCCCGCCGGCCGGGACGCGCCCCTGGCGCGCAACGGGGCATGGCCGTGATTGCCGCGCTGGTGGTGGTCGCGGCGGCCGCCATCGCCGCCGCCGCGATCCTGGAACGGCAGGCTTTGCTGGTGGACACGCTGACCATCGAGCGCGACCGCACGGATGCGCAATGGATACTGCGCGGCGGCCTGGACTGGTCGCGCATCATTCTGCTGAACGACGCCCACCGCAATGCGGTCACCCGCAACAGCGCGGTATGGGCCCAGCCCATCGTGGGGCTGGAAGTGAGCACTGCCGATGGCCAGCGCAAGGCCTTTTTTTCGGGGCAAATCGAAGACGAACAAGGCAAGTACAACATCTGGCGCCTGGCGGACCAAGGGGTGGTGCGGCCCCGGGAACTGGCGGTGCTGCGCAACCTGCTGGCGGCGCTGGGCCTGCAGGAATCATTGGCCCGGACTGTCGCCATCCGGGTCGCCGATTCGCAAGGCGGTCCCGGCCACCGGCAAACCATGCCGGGCCTGCGCAGCCCGGGCGACCTGGCCGGCCTGGAGGGCATATCGCCCGACATCGCGGCCACGCTGTCCGGCTACCTGACGGTGCTGCCAAAAAAAACCCCGATCAACGTCAACACCGCCAGCGCCGAGGTGCTGAGCGCCGGCATCCCCGGGCTGGACCTGGCGCGCGCCCGCGATCTTGTCGGCCAGCGCGACCGCGGGCAATGGTTCAACGACGGCGCCGATTTTTACCAGCGGCTGGGCGAACCCGGCACCGCCCACGGCATCCCGATCAGCGTGCGCAGCGAATGGTTCAAGGTGACCGGCCAGGTCAGCATCCACGACACCCCCATCACGATGCAGGCGCTGCTGTATCGCCAGGGCGACGAGCCGCCCGTCATACAGTGGCAAGGAGGCTGACATCAAACCGACGCTACGCCTGGCTTTGCCTCCCCTGGCGGACATCACGCCGCAATCGGTGATGGCCTTTGCCCTGTTCGGCCGCGGCGGCAACCTGCTGCGCAGCGGCGAACTGCCGCTGGAAGCGCTTGCCCGCGCGGTTCCCGTCGACCACGTGGAAGCCGTCCTGCATCCCCATGACGCCGTTGTCGTGACGGCGCAGCTGCCGCCCGTGCCGGCCCGGCTGCTGGAATCCGCGGTGCGGGGCAGCGTCGAGTCGCTGGCGCTGAGCGATACCGCCGAGCTTTGCATCGCCCACGGGCCGCGCGCCGCCGACGGCAGTGTCTGCATTGCCTGGGCCAGCCGCCAGGCGTTGCTGGACGCCTGGCGCCGTCTGGCCGATGCCGGGCTCAAGCTGGCCGCGATCGTGCCCCATGCCCTGGCGCTGCCCGATGGGGCCCCCCATCCCGGCCAGGCGCTGGCGCTGCCGGTGGATGCGCGCTGGCGGGCCGCCTTGCCCCGCTGGTCGCTGGCGCGGCCGGAATGGCGCCCGGTGCCGTCCACGCACCGCTGGCGCGGCGCGGCGCTGTGGGCCGGCGCCGCCGCCCTGCTGTGGCTGGCGGGCCTGAACATCTATGCCGCGCAGTTGCGCGGCGAGGCCCGGTCCGTCCAGGCCGCCACCGAGCAGGCCGTGCGCACGGCGTTTCCGTCCATGGGCATCATCATCGACCCGGTCCGCCAGGTGCAGAACCTGCGCAATCAATTGCGCGTGGCCGGCGGCGGCGACAGCGCGGACGGCTTCATGCCGCTGGTGCTGGGCGCGGCGCAGGTGCTGGGCTTCGCCGCGGGGCACGTTGCCTCGCTGCGCTATGAAAAAGGCGTGCTGACACTGGTGCTGGCACAGGGCTACGAGCCTCCGGGCAATGAAGCGGCGCTGCACCAGGCCGCCGCGGCGCGGTCGCTGGTGCTGCAAAAAGACGATGATGCCGCGGATACCTGGCACGTCCGGCAGGCCGGCATCCCGGGCCCCGACGCGGGCACGAGGCACCCATGAACGCGCGTCAGCCGGCCACCGCCCCCGTGCGCCAGCGCCTGGCCATTGTCAGGCAGCAGGCGCATGCATGGTGGAACACGCGCACGCCGCGGGAACGGACGCTGTTGAGCGTGGCCCTGGCCGCCATCATCGCGACGCTGGCGTGGACGCTGGCAATACAGCCCGCGCTGCGCACCATTGCGCAGTCGCATGAACAATTGCCGCGCCTGCACGCCGACGCGGCCCGGGTGGACGCCTTGATTGCCGAGGCGCAAGCCCTGCAGCGGACGGACTCGGGCCGCATGGATGCGGCGGGCCTGCCCGATGCCTTGCGCGCCAGCCTGCGGCGCGCCGGCCTGGAGGCATCGGCGGCGGTCAGTGAAGGCGATGCGGCGGGCGACAGTTCATCGCGGCAGTGGGATATCGCCCTGGTCAACGCCGATGTCGCGCGCGTCATGAAGTGGCTGGCCGAACTGCCCTATCTGCTGCATGTGCAGACGCGGTCCGTGGAACTCGCGCGCGCCAGGATCGACGGCCGCGACCGGCCCGGCAGCGTGACCGGGCGCATTCGCGTGTCGCTGCCGACGGAGCGCGCGCAATGAGCCGGCGCATCGCACTCTGCGTCGCCGGGCTGGCCCTGCTGGCCGGCTGCGCGGCCGCGCTGGTGCTGCCCGCGCGCTGGGTCATGGCCATGTTGCCGGCCCACTGGCCGCTGACGGTGGTGGATGCCCGCGGAACCCTGTGGGCCGGCAGCGCGACCCTGGCCGTGGGTACCCCGGCGCGGCGCCGCACGCTGCCCGGCCCCGTGCAATGGCGGCTGTCGTTGGCGCCCGGCCCTCGCCTGCTGGTTTCCCATCCCTGGCTGGGCGGCCCCGTCAATGTGGCGCCCAGCTGGAAGGGCATCAGGATATCGGCGCAGACACTGCGGTTGCCCGCCGCCGTGCTGGGCACCCTGGACGCGCGCATCGCGGCCATCGGCCCGGCCGGCGAACTGTCGGCCAAATGGCCGGCGATATCCATCGGGCCCGCGGGCCCGCCGGCGGGCACCCGGCTGCTGGACGTCGAATGGCGCAATGCCGCGTCGTCACTGACACCCGTGCGCCCGCTGGGCGATTACGTACTGGCCGTGAAACAAGGCCAGCACGGCCAGGCCGACTTGCTGCTGAGCACGCGGCAAGGCTCGCTGCTGCTGAACGGCGCCGGCACCCTGGACCGCCGCGGCTTGCGCTTCGACGGCAGCGCGCAGGCCGCCCCCACTGCCGAAGCACACATCCATGCCGCGCTGCACGACCTGCTGGCCGCGCTCGGCCCCCGGAAAAACAACCAGGCGCTCTTGAGCTTTCGCTAGCGCATCCTGAAGAACCAGGCCATCGATACCGTCATGAAAGATTTCCGCGCCATTACATGTCACCGCCGCCGTTTCCACCCAGCCTGGCCGACTCTGACACTGTCTTTGGCACTGGCCGGCTGCGCCGCGCCCATCGGACCGGGCGCCGATGTGCCTGGCCCTTCGCCGCTGATCGTCAGCACCTCGACCGGCCAGGGCTGGCGCCAGGAAGCCCCGCCCCCCAAGAGCACCCCGGTTTCCCGGCCGCGGCCCGCCCCGCCGGCGCCGGACCGCTCCGCCAGGCAGGCCGCCACGGCGCCTGACGCGCCAGCGGCGGGCGACGCCGCCGGCGGCGGCATTACGCTGAACTTTGTAGACGCCGACCTGCCGGGCGTAATACGCGCCCTGGCCCGCTTCACGGGCCGGAATTTCCTGGTGGACCCGCGCGTCAAGGGCAAGCTGACACTGGTTTCGGAAACGCCGGTCGATCGCGCCACCGCCTACTCCATGCTGCTGGGCGCCCTGCGCATGCAGGGCTTCGCCGTCGTGGATACCGGCGGCGTCAGCCGCGTGGTGCCCGAAGCCGATGCCAAGCTGCAGGGCATGGCGGTCACCGACGGCACGGCGCCGGGTACCGCCCACAGCGGCGAGCTCGTCACCCGGGTATTCCAGCTGCGCTACGAGAACGCCGCCAACCTCATGCCCGTGCTGCGGCCCATGATCGCGCCCAACAACTCCATAAACGTCTATTCGGGCAACAACACGCTGGTCATTACCGACTACGCGGACAATATCAAGCGCATTGCCGACGTCATTGCCAGCATCGACACGCCCGATTCCTTCAGTACCGATCTCGTCACCGTCGAGCACGGCGTGGCGGTCGACGTGGCGGCGCTGGCCTCGCAAGTACTGAACCAGGGCGCCGCGAGCAATGCCACCCAGCGGGTTACCGTCGTGGCCGACCCGCGCAGCAACTCGGTGCTGCTGCGCGCCAGCAGCCCGGAAAAACTGCAGCAAGCGCGCGCCTTGATCCAGCGTATCGACAACCCGCAAACGCGCGCCGGCAATCTGCATGTCGTATACCTGCGCAACGCGCAGGCCACCCGCCTGGCCGAAGTCTTGCGGGGCGCCCTGAGCGGCCAGTCTACGGGCCAAGGCGACCCGGCCAACGGCGGCCTGTCGGAATCCGGCCTGGGCGCCAATTCCACCATGGCCGGCGCCACGTCCGGCATGGGCGCGAGCGCCGCCCTGGCCAACGCCGGGTTCCGCGGCGGCGGCAGCGGCGCGGCGCTGGCCGGCACCGCGCTGGGCGATCCGGCCGATGTCATGGCCGGCGCCGGCGGCAACGACACTCGCAGCGTGGCTTTCACGGCCGGCGGCGCCACGGTGCAGGCCGACCCCGCCACCAATACGCTGATCATCTCGGCGCCGCCGCCCTTGTACCGCAGCCTGCGCGAGATCATCGACCAGCTCGACCAGCGGCGCGCGCAAGTCTTGGTGGAAAGCCTGATCGTCGAAGTCAGCAGCGACAAGGCAGCCGAGTTCGGCATCCAGTGGATGACGGGCGGCAGCGGCATCGAGTCCGGCAATCCCTCATTCATCGGCGGCGCGAATTTCGGCGGCAGCGGCCTGAACACCAGCGGCGTCACCACCATCGACGCGCTGGGCCAGGGCCTGAGCCTGGGCGTGGTCAAGGGCACGGTGAACGTGCTGGGCAAAGAGATCGTCAACCTGAGCGTGCTGGCCCGCGCCCTGGAATCGACGGGCGGCGCCAACATCCTGTCTACCCCCAACCTGCTGACCCTGGACAACGAAGAGGCCAGCATCATGGTGGGCAGGACGGTGCCGTTCGTCACCGGCCAATACACGACCTCCGGCGATGGCGCCAGCAACCCGTTCCAGACCATCTCGCGGGAAGACGTGGGCCTGACCCTGCGCATCCGCCCGCAGATCTCCGAAGGCGGCACGGTGAAACTGGCCCTGTACCAAGAGGTGAGCAGCATCGACGCCAGCGTGTCGGTCGCCGCCAACGGGCTGGTGACGCGCAAGCGCGCCCTGGAAACCAATGTGCTGGTCGACGACAGCCAGATCATCGTGCTGGGCGGGCTGATCGAGAACGTGGTGAACGACACCACCAAGGCGGTCCCGGTGCTGAGCAGCATTCCCTTCATCGGCAATTTCTTCCGCTACGACAGCCGCAGCCATTCCAAGACCAACCTGATGATCTTCCTGCGCCCGCACATCCTGCGCACCCCGCAGGACAGCGCCAGCATGACGCTGGACCGGTACAACTATATCCGCGCGGTGCAGCACAACCTGCCCCCGCGCTCGACGTGGTTCGCGCCCGACGCCAGCAGCGTCGCGCTGCCCGAGATCGACCGCGACGCCAATACCGGCTTGCTGGACCTGCGCACGCCGGATGCCGTGCCGGCCGCGCCTGCGCCGGCGCCCCCGGCGGGCCAGCCCGGCGCGGCCGCCCCTGCCGCGCCGGGCCAGCGCCTATGAAGACACGGCTGCCCTACGCCTGGGCGCGCGAGCACCGGGCGCTGATCCAGGCCAGCGGCGCCACCGGCGCCCTGCTGACGACGTCCGAGCGCACGCCGGACTGGGCGCTGGTCGAGATTCGCCGCTGCCACGGCGAACTGCCCCACCGCGTCGTGCCCGACGCCGAACTCGATACGCTGCTGGCGGCGGCCTATGCGCAGACGGACGACGCCGCGACGGTGGTGGACGAGGCCGCCAGCGAAATCGACCTGGACCGCCTGATGCAGGACATCCGTCCGGTGGAAGACCTGCTCGAGGCCCAGGACGATGCGCCGGTCATCCGCATGATCAACGCGCTGTTCACCCAGGCCACGCGGGACGGCGCCAGCGACATACACCTGGAGGCATTCGAGGTGCATTCGATGGTGCGCTACCGGGTGGACGGCATCCTGCGCGACATCGTCAGCCCGCGGCGGGCCCTGCACAACGCCCTGGTGTCGCGCATCAAGATCATGGCCAACCTGGACATCGCGGAAAAGCGCCTGCCGCAGGACGGGCGCATTGCCCTGCGCGTGGGCGGCCGCCCCATCGACGTGCGGGTATCGACCCTGCCCACCGGGCACGGCGAGCGCGCCGTGCTGCGCCTGCTGGACAAAGAGGCGGGGCGCCTGGAACTCGGGCGCCTGGGCATGGCGCCCGACGTGCTGGCCGAACTCGACCAGTTGATCCACCGGCCGAACGGCATCGTGCTGGTCACCGGCCCCACCGGCAGCGGCAAGAGCACCACCCTGTACGCCGCGCTGGGCCGCCTGGATACCGGCACCACCAATATCCTGACGGTGGAAGACCCCATTGAATACGACCTGCCGGGCATCGGCCAGACCCAGGTCAACTCCCGCATCAACCTCACTTTCGGGACGGCGCTGCGGGCCATCCTGCGCCAGGATCCGGACGTGATCATGATCGGCGAAATCCGCGATCTGGAAACCGCGCAGATCGCGGTGCAGGCCTCGCTGACCGGGCACCTGGTGCTGGCCACGCTGCATACCAACGATGCGGTGTCCGCGGTGACCCGCCTGATCGACATGGGCGTGGAGCCCTTTCTGCTGGCATCGACCCTGCAGGGCGTGCTGGCGCAGCGCCTGGTCCGCAAGCTCTGCCCGCGCTGCAAACTCGATCGCGCCGGCACGGCGGCCTGGAACCCTGCCGGATGCCCCGCGTGCAGCCACACCGGCTACAGCGGCCGCACCGGCGTACACGAATTGTTTGCCGTGGACGACGCGGCCCGCGGCCTGATCCACAACGGCGCCGGCGAGCAGGCCTTGCGGCATGCCGCCGCGCGCACAGGCATGCGCAGCCTGCGGCAGGACGGCATGCGCTGGGTGGAGCAAGGCATTACTACTGACGAAGAAATCGCCCGGGTCACGCGCGAATCCTGACGGCCTTTCATAAGGAGACGACATGCCTGCCTATCGTTACGAAGCCGCCGATGCGCGCGGGCAAGTCGAGCGCGGGCTGATCGATGCCGACAGCGGCCGCAACGCGCGCCAGGCGCTGCGCTCGCGCGGGCTGCTGCCCCTGTCGATCCGCCCGGCCCATAGCGGCGGTGCCGGCGCGGGCCGGCTGCTGAAAGGCCCGCGCATCAACGATGCGGATCTATGCTGGCTGACGCGCCAGCTGGCCAGCCTGCTGGCGGCCCGCCTGCCCCTGGATACCGCGCTGAGCGCCACACTGGAACAAGCCGAGCGCCGGCACCTGATCGATACGCTGGCATCGGTGCGGGCCGACGTGCGCGCCGGACACCGGCTGGGCCAGGCGCTGGCCGCGCATCCGCGCGACTTCCCGCCCATCTACCGGGCCTTGATAGATGCCGGGGAAGAATCGGGCGACCTGTCGCAGGTCATGGAAAAGCTGGCCGACTACATCGAATCGCGCAGCTCGCTGCGCAACAAGATCCTGACCGCCTTCATCTACCCGGTCATCGTGACGCTGGTATCGATCGTGATCGTGATTTTCCTGCTGAGCTACGTCGTGCCGCAGGTAGTGGGCGCGTTCAACCAGGCACACCAGACTTTGCCGCTGCTGACCCGGCTCATGCTGTCGGCCAGCGGCCTGGTCCGCGACTGGGGGGCCGTGGCGGCGCTGGGGCTGATTGCCTTGTTCGCGCTGTGGCGCTGGCGCCTGCGCCACCCGCCCGCCAGGCTGGCCTGGCATGCCCGGGTATTGCGCCTGCCCCTGCTGGGCCGCTACGTGCTGGGCGTGAATACCGCCCGCTACGCCGCCACGCTGTCCATCCTGACCAGCGGCGGCGTGCCGCTGCTGGCGGCGCTGGACGCCGCCTGCCGCACGCTGGGCAACGACAGATTGCGCCTTGCCGCCGATGAAGCGGCGCGGCAGGTGCGCGAGGGCAGTTCGCTGGCCAGCGCCCTGCAGGCGCAGAAAACCTTCCCGCCGCTGCTGATCTACCTGACGGGCAGCGGCGAGCGCACCGGCGCGCTGCCCGCCATGCTGGAACGGGCGGCGCGCACCTTGTCCAGCGAGCTGGAACGCCGCGCCATGACGATGACCGCCCTGCTCGAACCCCTGATGATATTGGCCATGGGCGGCATCGTGCTGGTCATCGTGCTGGCCATCATGTTGCCCATCATCGAAATCAACCAGATGATCCAGTAATGGCGACGGGCCGCCGGCGGCGGCCCGCCTGCTCAATACACGCCGTACGAGGCGGGGCAGTTGGTGTTCAGGTTGTTCTGGATGATGGTTTCGTCGGTGTTGTCGGTCTTTCCATCCAGCACGCCGCCCACGAAAAAGTCGTAGACGCTGGACAGCCCCCAGCCGTTGGCGAACTTGCGCCAGTTTTCCAGGTCTTGCGCGTTCACGACCCCGTCCTTGTTGCCGTCGCCCGGGCAATCGGGCTCGGACGCCAGGATCTTTTCCATCGTGGCTTTCAGATCGTCATACGTGGCCAGGTTTTCCGGCGTGGGCGCGGTGGCCAGCAGGTTGCGGTCCGGCGTATCCAGCAGCGGCACGGGCACGGCCTGGTCGATTTCGTACAGCTCGTCGACCACGTTGGTCTCGACATCCCGGGTGGCGGTGTTGAAATTCTGGGTGGAATTGCGCACCAGCTTGTAGCGGTCGTTGCGCACGGCAATGGAGGTTTCGGGCAGGATATCCACCAGAGGGCGGCCCGCGTCGAACAGCGCGCGGTTCACATCGGCGCACATCTTGTACCCCGCGCCGCCATTGTCGACGACAGACGGATCGCTATAGCCGGGCCCCCAGAAAATGCCCTGGTTGTCTTCGCACACGCCCTTGCTGACCGGAATCTGCGTGCAGCTCGTATTGATGACGCAGGGCGGATTGCGGGCGCCGTTGGCTTGCAGGTTGACCCCGCCCATCGTGAAATTGACGGTGCGCAGGCTGGCCTGCCCGGGGTTGGTCAGGTAAGGCAGCACCCCTACCGAATCCACCGTGCGCGGCACTTCCTTGTGCACGTCCAGGCCGGCGATTTCGCCGAAGAACTGGAACAGGTCCACGGCATTGACCATGTGGTTCACTTCGCGGTCCGGGTCCACCACCTGCGGTCCGGCGATGATCAGCGGGTCCCAGACGCCCGTCTGGTAAGCCGTGCCCTTGGCCTGCGAGCCCGAGAACGGCAGCTTGACGGCGGAACCCAGCGACCCGTTGTCGCCCATGATGACCACGACCGTATTCGACGCCTTGGGGTCGTACACCAGGCTGCCATCCGCACCGCGGCTGGCCAGCCCGGTTTCCACCATCAACCGGCCGAACTCGGTGTCCATGGCTTCCGTCATGTTGTTCTGGATCTTGCGCCCCGTAAGGGTGGCCTGGCAGCTCCAGCTATCCGAGGCGGGCTCGTGGGTCGAGCCGAGCAGATCGCCGGGCGGCTGCTGCCACGGCGTATGGGCGGCGCTGAAGCTTACCGTCGCCATCCAGGGCTTGTCGCCGGGCCGCGACTTGATCCATTCGATGGCCGCGTCGGCTTCGGTCTTGGTGCGGTACTGCCGCGCCCGCGGGTCGGTCAGCGGCACCTTTTCCAGGCTGGGGCCGTTGATGATGACCAGGGGCGACACGTAATAGCCGTTTTCCCGGTCGAACGCCAGCGGGGACGACGGCGTGCCGCAGGTTTCGTCGGGAACGAAAATGCCGCCCGACGACAGGCATTGCAGGCCGGCGGCGTCCTGGTGCGCCGACGTGCGCGTGATGACGCTGCAACTGTTGTCGGCCTGGTAGCACGCCCCCGTCTCGGCGCCGCCGGCGGCGCGCCCGGGCACGAAGCCGCAAGAATACGTGCCCGCCGGGGCGACGCCCCCGGCGGTGGTGTCGATCGAGCCCGGCAGCCCGCCGATCCAGCCATAGAAATAATCCCAGCCCAGCTGGCGGGGGGTGGCGTTCTCCGCCGAGTTGTTCTCGGGCCCGGCCAGGTGGAATTTGCCGAACATCGCGCTTTCATAACCGGCCTCTTTCAGCACCTTGGGCACGGTCATGTCGTACGGGGATATCTGCGAGTTGGCCAGGTCGTTGGGCCCGATGGCCTGGTTGATGTCGGTGCGGAACGGATAGCGCCCCACGAAGAACGAGGCGCGCCCCGGCGAGCATTCGGGCATGGACCAGGCATTGTGGAAACGCACGCCCGCGCGCGCGATGGCGTCCATGTTCGGCATGCTGGGCGCGCTGGCGCCGCCGTAGCCGAAAGACGCCATCTGATCGATGCCCACGTCGTCCATGATGACGAACAGAATGTTGGACGCCTGCGCCTCGTCCGGAGGCTGGCCGCTGTCATCGTGCGAGCCGCCGCTATCGCACGCACTCAGCAACGCCGCGGCAAACCCTGCCGCCAGCAGCGTGGAAAGAGGTTTCTTCAAGACCATCTCCATGGTTCAGTCTCCCGCGCGGGCGACCGCGGGCGGGGCATCCTTGACCAGCCGGAAGCCCAGGTGCGACATCGGGTTGTAGGGGTCGGCGCCGCGCCGCGCGCTGGGGCGGTACGACGTGCAGAAATCCTCGTTGCACAGGAACGAGCCGCCTCGGATGACCCGGCGCGGCGCGTTGGCCGGCACGCCCGGGTCAGAAGGGTCGTAGCTGTCGGCCGGGCCCACCGGGTTGCTGATGGCCGTGCCCTTGCCCGCCTTGCCGGCCTGCCGCGCGAAGTAATCGGCCCGATACCAATCGGCCACCCACTGCCAGGCGTTGCCGGTCATGTCGTACAGGCCGTAGGCATTCTCGGGATACGTCTTGACGGGCTGCGTGCCCGGCGCGGCGACCGTGCTGCCGGGCGGCAGCACGGGAAAGGCGCCCTGGTCCGCGTCCCAGTAATTGGCGCGCTTCGTGCCGCCGGGCGCCAGCTCGTTGCCCCAGGCGTAGTCGGCCTGCTCCAGGCCGCCGCGCGCGGCGAATTCCCATTCGGCTTCGGTGGGCAGGCGCTTGCCCGCCCACCTGGCATAAGCCTGCGCGTCTTCGTAGCTGACCTGCACCACGGGATGGTCGCCCTTGCCCTCGATACTGCTGCCCGGGCCCTGCGGGTGGCGCCAGTCCGCGCCGGGCACGAAGCGCCACCATTGCCAGTACTGGTCCAGCCGCACCGGCGCGGCCGTGCCCGTGAACACCATGCCGCCGGGCACCAGCACGCTGTCGGGCGGTTTCGGCGTGCCGGGCGGCAATTGCACGCGCACGGTGTCCCAATCGGGCTTGCGCTGCGCGGTGGTCACATAGCCGGTCTGCCGCACGAATTCGGCGAACTGGTCGTTGGTGACGTCCGTCACGTCCATCCAGAAGCCGCGCACCCGCACCGGGTGGGCCGGGCGTTCATTGGCGCTGGCCTGCTTGCTGTCGCTGCCCATCAGGAAAGCGCCGCCCGGCACCCAGGCCATGTCCCTGGGCGTATCGACGCCATTGCCCAGGATGGGCCTGGCCACCCCTGCCGCCCCCACGCTTTGGGCCGGCGCGGTCAGCGCCCACGCGGTCAGCCCGCCCGCCGCCACGATGGCGGCGCAGGCGGCCGCGGCCAGGCCCAGGCGGCTTTTCTTGCTGGTACGGTCGTTCATACGGCGGAGCACGTCTGGCCCATGTGATTCTGGATAATGGCCTGGTCGGCCGCGTCGGTCTTGCCATCGTGGTTGAAGTCGTACCAACTCGACTGGCCGTTGTTCAGCTGGCTCAGTTCCCGCCAGTTGTCCAGGTCTTGCTGGTCCACCACCAGGTCACGGTTGCCGTCGCCCGGGCAATTCACCGTGTCGTAGTCCTGGTTGTAGCTGGCCACGGCATCGTGCCGTTCCATCTCGGACTTCAGATTGGCGTAGGCCTGCTGCTGCGCGGCGTTCAGCGACGTGGTGTCCAGCGGCGGCGGGGCCACGGCGGCCAGCTGGCTGCCGTCCTTGTCCAGCTTGGGATC
>Ga0182738_1005566_pt1 | contig 13382 bp, 5 predicted proteins | sample eDN5th30CBELigMG_FD_128876 | JGI IMG/M metagenome (GOLD analysis project Ga0182738, IMG submission 128876) | Enriched Miracle-Growth compost microbial communities from Emeryville, California, USA - eDNA 5th pass 30_C BE-Lig MG (version 2)... ...
TTAAATTGTTCATTTTCCCAACTTTTCTGATTTCCTAAAACACTTCTGCTTTGCGAAAATGACCCAAAAAATTTTTCACTAAAAAACTCTGAATAATAATAATAACAATCCTTTGTTTTGGCTTGAGTTTCCTTTTTATTAACTAATATTTCTTTGAAATTTTGTTATCAAACAAGGTTTTCGAATAAATATTATTCCTCTTGAGACTTGGGGAAAAATTCAAGTTTGGAAACTGACGGGTTTCAAAGATACAGAAAATCCACATATTTCAGGGGGAAAAAACGAATTTTTCATTCAGGATCGAGTTCTCTGCTGTAACAAGGTTCTCTGAAATTAATCAACTCTCACACACGTCAAATTTCCATTTCCAATATAATAATGTTTTATTTAATTCAATTTCTTCTCAAACAAAAAGGAAATGTTTTTTACCTTCAAAACTGAAATAAACAATATTTAGATCTTCCCACCCGAAGGACAATTGGCTAGGTATTCACAACAAGATTGCTCTTTTTCCAAATACAAGGCAAATCAAGAACTTCATGTATGATTACTGTTTAAAAAAAGGACTTAAATAAATATTCCAGATTTTCTGGAGACAATTTCAGAATGCAAAACTTCCTTTCTTTATCGCCAATGAATGATGGCCATACAGCAACCCCTTTTTTCAACTTTGAATCTGTTGGACAAATTCCAGGATCACAATCTTCTTCACATTTTGATGAGTGCATCCAGAGTTTGGAGAAAACTGCATCTGAAAGAACTGCGCATGATTATGATATTATTTCAAGCACACTCAAGCAATTTGAATATTTCTCAAAGCAAGCCAACACTAAAAATGATTATGCCTTGCTTGAATTTGCCAAGACCATAAATTATGAGCATTTTCACAAGGATAGAGTTGTTTTTCACAAAGATGACACGAATGATCGAATTTACTTGATCCTTTCTGGTTCAGTCGTACTGTTCAATCAAATAGCAACCGATGTTTTTAAAGTCGAAACGCAAGCTGAGAAAGAACCCGAAGAGCAAGACCTGATGAAGGAAGTTGTCCCTGTAAAATCATTATTAAAAAAGAATACTGTCGATGAAAATTTCCAAAGAGATTTGTTCCAGCCGAGAATGAGCCGAAAGGTTTTTCGGAGAATGACTTCTGTGCTCGATACAAATTCTGCTATCAGTCACAAAATGAACCCACCAACCGTAGAAGAAATCAAAAGATATTTACATGATGCGCATCACGCTGAAAGTCCAACTCATGGTCATATCGAAAACCCTGAATCCCCCTGGGCAATGAAAGAGGCCAGGAAAAAGCTTCTCATGTATAAACTCTTGCTGAAAGCAGACAGAGAAAAAGCAGGAAAATATACCTTGGATGGCAAACTCCTGTTTGATATTAAGAAGAAAATATCTCAAGGCTCTCACTTTGGTGAGATGAATTCGAAGCTGAACAAGTTCAAAGAAGTCACTGCTATTGCGGCAGAAGATCTTCGTCTGATTAGTTTCCGTGTTGGAGATTACACCAAGTTTTTCAACCACCTTCCAAACAATGCAAATCACCTGAGGTTCCTTGCACCCTATTTTCCTGACGCCAGCTACCCAAAACTCTTAAAACTCACTGATCTCTTTGAAGAGTGCACTTTTAAACAGAAAAATGTTGTTTACGAAGAAGAGGCCGAGGTTGACTGCCTGTATTTAATTAAAGAGGGGGAAATTCAGCTCATGAAAAGAATTGATTTAAACAAAATCACAACTAAAGAGCCGCTGAGTCCATCTGTCAAAAAGAAATATAACATTGCAAGCTTGGGTGCTGGTGAAGTTTTCGGAGAGGATGAGTTTTTCTTTGACGAGGAATCTCGACAATATTCGGCAGTTGTAACTTCTGGAGGAGCTATTCTGCTCAAACTTGATGTTGAAGTGTATAAAAGGATGAATGAAACCTACAAGGAGCTCTTTAATCATATGAAAAAAGGGGCCAAAGCGAGAAAAAGCTTTCATCAAGAGCAGTCTCAAAATGTTTTCAACCAAGTCGCCAATTCTATTCAACAGCATGACGACTTTAAACTCTCCCTCAAAAGGATTGACTCAACTCCCAAAATCAGAGCATCTCATCACCGAAAGAATTCTTTACCTCGGGTCCCTGAAAATAATGGGGCTGCAAGTCCAAATAAATCTCTCTCAGGTTCACCCACAAACAAGCTCCGTCTCACCTTTGCATTCTCTCCAAGTGATTCACCCTCAAAAGAGGGTTCGCCTAAAGCCATTCAAAAATTCCCCAACAGTCCTCAAAACTTCCCAGTTATGACTGAGCCTTACAATCATGAGAGAAGCTTTTCTCCTTCTCTTGACCCAGAAGATTTTAGAAAGTCTCTGAGTCCCCTTCAAACAAAACCACGAATCGCTCAGAAAGGGAGAAGTACAATAAATTCTGACATGCCTTGGGCTGATAAGCAATTATCGCTTTACACAAAGGCTGTTGGCCACGTCAAGAAGAAGAAAATCCCGAGCCAAGCAGCAAATAATCCTCGGAAACTCAAAGTTCTTACAAAAAATAACAGCGAGCATAAACTGTATTTTAGTGAGCTTGAAAAATCGGTTCAAAGCGCATCAAAACTCGAGCCCAGAGAAATCCAGCTTGGAGAGCAAGGCTTTGTCTCAATGCAAGGGTCACCAATCGCCCGATTACAAAACAGGAACGAATTTGGCCAACATTGGGACTCGATTCTATTTCACAAAAAAAATCTTCATCAAACTTCTCCATCTCACAGTGATGCTGTTGTGACCCCATCAAAGCACCGCCTTGGCAAAATCTTGAAAGTCGAATCCAAAACCAAACTTCCAAAGTTCATTCACTCTGAACAGCATTCTTTTAACAAAACCGCAAAATATGAGGGAAACTCGTTCTCTCCAACTAAAAATCTCAATACAACTGGAGGATGGAACCAGAGAACTGAGTCCTCTCCCGTACCTGAACTTTGCAAAATCGAATTGAGTCCAGACCGGATTCTCTCCACTTTTGAAGCAGAGAATCCCAACGTCAATGATCGTAAAGGATTTAAACCAAGCCCAGTCAAAAGTGGAAAAATCAAACTTATCCCTAACATCCATCTAAAAAATGCCAAACCTGGCAAAATGCCCATTATTTGGAATAAAACCCCAAAACATAAGATCTAGTGTCATATGACAAATGAATCTGTAAATGTTTTTTTATCTCTCTCTCTCTCTCTCTGTAATAAATGTATCTTTTTTTTTTTCCTCTTCAAAAGATCTAGTCAAAAAAAAAGGAGAATAAGGTAATTTTTAGATTTTTGCCAAAAAATTGAGAACAACAAACAATAAATCTTTGACAGAGAAGATAAAATTCCTCATTTTGGTGAAATAATAATTTTCAACGTTAATTGGGAACACCAAAAGATAAATATGAGACTCGTAACTTTTGTAGAATTATTTTATCGGGTAATTACTGTATGAAAATTAAATATTATATAAATTAATTTACACAATCAATCAATCATCTGTTGTTGTATAAATCTAATTTAAAGATAACGATGCTCATGAGCGAAATATACGGCTCAAACAATATATAGTATGAGAACTAAGTTACGAAGTAATAATAGTAAAGTCATAAAGTAAAGAATGATTCGGCAAAAACTGGCCTTAGAATTAGATTAATTTGGAACTTCTAAAATCTGAAGAAGAAACCTCTCTTAACTGAGAAGCAGAAAGAGATTTCCTATCAGAATCCAGGAGTTTAGGAAAGTTCTCTCAACCCAAAAAGGGAAGAGCATTTGATTTTTGCAGCATCATGTCGTACTGTAAGTCTTCTTCTTCCCTGTCAACCGAAGCAGCCAAGTTTGTAACTCTGTTGTTGGAAAGATAAGACAAGTAAGATTGCCAGACAATGCTCCAACAGCTTACAAACACGGGTCTGAACTGAATGGGGACCAAGCCGTAGTTGATGAAGGAAATTCCAGTCCAAAACTTGACAGAAGTTTCGAGAGCTGGGAGGAATTTATCTTTCACATTTTGGGTACCGGCCTCAATGCTCATTTTCTTCAAACCTTCAAACGAAAACAATAAGCAGCTGATGAAGTAGGCTGCCAAGATGGATTCGTTCAAGAAAACTGAAACACAAACCCTTGTGACGTTTTTGGTGCAGTGCTTGACAACCTTTGGGAGGATGAGGCTGTGCCAAACGTGAAGACTGGGAGCTGCGAAGAAAGCACCCACAGCAGACTGACGAGCAGATCGAGTGAAGGAATACTCATCGGCATCCTTTTTCTCAATCTTCTTCTGGGCGATGCAATCGGCCAAGAAGTAGGTAAAGCCAGCTGTTGTCATTTTAGTTTTGTAGGGTGTATTCAGTAGAGCACGGTTGTACTTACTGAGAATGTTCAAGGGCGCTTTGATTATCGATTTGAGCATTGTTATAAAAAGATACCGTTTAATTTAATTATTATAAAAAAAGAGTTGTTTAGGGTTTAAGAATCAAATTAATTAAAAAAAATTAAAAGGGAAAAATAGTTTTGGCTCAAATTGTTAATTTCGGTGCTTACGAACTTTCCAACGTTCTATTGAGTACACCGTCCATTCATTAAAGTTTTTTCCTTCTTTTTTTCGATTTGATGTTATGGCCTAGAATTTACTGTTTTCCAGGTTTCCACTGATCAATAATAAAACACCAAAGTAGCTAGCAACAAAAAAAAATTAATCAAAGCGTTTTCGCCTTTCCTTGAGAAATTAGATAACCGTTGATCTCTTCGTAAAAATATACACCCACTCAATTTCAGGTCAAAGAAAGATTCTCTTCTCCTCTACACTTCCCTCTTGCCAAGCTCAAAGAAGTTGATTGACCGCGGAAATAAATTTTTATTGATCAAGATTAAAATCAACTGGAATTCAAAAAATGTTGAAATTTTGTAGCCCATCCAATGAGAGTCTTCATTCTGATAACTTGATTCACCCCAGATGAAGAATAATGTTGAAAAATAATAAGGTAATTTAGAATTTTGAAACAGCTCCTAACAACGATTTAATCTAAAAATAAAATTTGAAGACAGTGGGTTCTAAATATTGAAGAAGAAATTCTCGTAGTTGCTTTGGGCAAACAGCCAATAAGAATCAGAGGTTTTTTCAATTTCAACAAAATCAAAGCTCAAAAATGCTGCCTCTTTGTTGTGAAATGGGGCTGAATGTTGCAATGCCTCTCGAATCCAAAGAAAATAAAAGTTTCATGGAAGTTTCTAGAACCCTTTCAAACAAATTTGCAAATGGAAAGAGTTAGAACTGAGAAAAGAACAGCTTCAATTCTAAAGACTAATTTATTATTTGAGAACACTAATTCTTTCTGCTTTCTCAAAAAGAATTTAGTCTCTGTAAATCAACAATAAAGGTGAAAATCAGCAAAACTGGCAAAAAAAAAGCACTTGGGACTTTCTCCTGAGGATATGAAGCAAAGAAGGTCACAATCGAATCGATATCAGAGTCTTTTCTTCCCCTCTTTCAATTTTTTAAAAATAAATCAAATAAATAGACCTTCTTTAGAATAATAATAAATGCTCAAAAACCAATTTTATTCTCATTTTCCCCAAAAATTCTTGTTGACTTGAGACTCCGACTTGGGAATGTAAGAAAATCCACTTCTTTCCAGTTAAATTGAAGTTTTCCCTCTGAAATCGAAAAGAAATGATGAGATGAGAATTTGTTATAAAAAAATATTCCAAAAAACCAAAATTAACTTTTTGTATTCCTCAGAGAAATTATAAGGAAAGAACTTTGAAGGAGAATTTTTTTTCAAGAAATGTCTTTGGCTAAAAATTGAGGATGTTTCAAGAAACCTACCTCACTCATCTCAAAGAGAAAGATTCTCACTTTTTCTTCTCTATTTCTAAATCTCAAGCATGATTCTCTTTTTTTCATGTTGAGATTTGGAGCAGGGTTTTGAATGCTTTTGGAAAATTTGGATGTTCTTCGAATAATTTCTATTCCACTCTTGAAGATTCACAGATGGCAAGCAAGTCCTCACACAAAATTTTCATAATATAAAAAATGATAATTATTTCTTATGCGCAATTAAAAATTTTGAATTTTTTTGAGAGGGAACCAGATTCTGGAAAGTTTTTTTGTTCGATCTCAACTTTTGTTTTCAACTTTCTCAATTGCGATTTCTTCTTCTTCTTGCTCCGCCCTCATGTGAAACAGTTCCCATGTAAGGCTTAGAAAAACGTAATTTTGCTGGATTTAGTCAAATTAATAAGAGGTCACTAATAAATCTTGAAAATGAGCGAGGTATGAAAAAGTTATCATAAAGGGAGAGAAAATATCTTCAAGTTTGTTCACTCGTGAAAAACAAAGCAATTATTTTGGTATTTATTTGTTGAAGTTGCGTTTTTAAAAAGAGAATGAAGCGAGTTTTGGTCAACACTTTATTGCTAAAGGGTTTTATTATTCAGCATATGTTAGAAACTGATTTAAGCTACCAATTAAAACTAAACCCCGGGTGTTTATTTTAAGGGTTAACAACTTTTGTAATTTTCTTAATTTCAGGCTCATGAAAGGGTGAAATAGGAGAGGAGCTTCCGGAAAAGAGCTCTGAAAGTGACAGAAGACAGTTTTTGAGGTAAATAAAAACCTTTATGCCTCTTCATCCTTACGCTTAAATTTAACCAAAAATAAGATTTGATTAAAACTTTTTAAATGACAAAAAGATAAACTTACGGTCGCCTTTGACTTTTACATACCGTTATGGTTTACAAGTTTCTCCTCCCATGGTCTCCTCTAACATCATAAGAATGACATATTCAAAGATTATTCTTAAACCAATATTGGGGTTTTGCCTCTCAAACTTCGATTGAGTTATTTTTAAGTTGGCAAATCAATCTTACAAATTTTTTTGTCAACACCCTTTTTTCAAAACAACACCACATCAAGAAATATGAAAATCTGTCTGATTCATGAGATGTGTTTTCTCATGCCCTTCTCTATTTTCCTTCCTCCCCTAATATTTTTCCTTTTTTGGCTTCAGTTTATATTTTTTCCAAAAGATATGTTTATTTGAATCTTCCACCAGTGCTTAAAAAATTGGATTGAATAATTAGGTATAACTCACAAGGCCTGTTGGAAGGTGAAAAAAAAGTTTTATAAAGCGCAGATCTTATTAACATCTTGCGAAGTATCATCAAAGCGTGACGTAAGTGCGACTGAAGTTTAATTTATAAGGTCTGCAAAATATTAGTTTACTACTGAATACATAATTTAAATCATTTGGTTGAAAATGAAGTTTATCCTCACTCTACTTCTCCTTATCTCTTGCTCTGATATTTTCGTTAAGGCTGAGATGTCTCCGGCTCAACAAGGGTCAAGTTTCATCATGTATAGCGTGGTTTCCACCCTCATTTTGCTTGGGGTCGCCCTTTTCGCCTTTGTTTACACTTTTGTTGTTAAGCCATATTTTTTGGTTCGCTTCTACAGAAACCAAGGAATTCCCATGCAATACTCTCCCGTCATTGGGTCTTTCTCCCAAGATTTACAGAATGCTGAAGAAAAGGGAGATTATTACCACGATTGGATCCAACTCGCCAAGCAAAACCCCCGTCCTAAAGCAATGGGCAAGAATGTTGCTCAAGACGCACAATTATACCTCATTGATCCTGAAGCCATCAAGCAATTCTTCCTTAATCACCAAGATTACATCAAACATCCCTTTTTGAATGCCTTGACAAAAGAATTGGGCAAAAACAACTTGATCATGGCTGAAGGAAGAGTTTGGAAAGATCACAGAAAGATCATGTCCACTGGATTCCACTTTGACGTCCTCAGAGATCTCCTCCCGGACGTTGTGAAGCATAGTTTGGAAATTATCGAAGGCTATAGAAGCAAAGATACGAACAATTTTTACGTGATTGACGAATTTAGAGATATAGCCGGTGAGGTTATTGGAAGAGTCTTTTTCGACGAAAGCTTGAGCGAATCCAAGATGAAGGGCCAGCCTGTGACCATCTTCCTCGCTAATTTGATCGCTAGAGTCTCAAGCGAGCCCTACGAACCCTTGTACCTGATGTTTGGCATGAATATTGTCAACACAAAGCTCATTCCAAGACAAAGAGAGATGTTGCAGGACATTCGCGATTTCAGAAACTGGTGCGAAGGCATTGTCCGAAGAAACATGACAAAAAGAAGAGAAGACTACAAAAAAGGCCTTTATCCTTACAAGGAGAAAAGACAAAACATGTTTGATGTGTTTTTCAATCATGAGCTCGCAAACCCCGAAGAAGCGCTTTCCGAAGAAGAATTGATTGATGAGTTCATCACCTTCTTTTCTGATGGAGTTTACACCACTGGACACTTTATCTCAATGTGCTCCTATTATCTCGAAAAGAATCCCGCATGGAAGCAAAAAGTTATTGACGAAATGGACACTTTGTTCAAAGACTTCAGCGACATCACCTACGAAAATATTCAGAAGATGGACGTTATGGCTCTTTGCATGAAAGAAACCCTCAGACTTGCCCCTCCAGTCGCAACCGCAGTTGAAAGAATCGCTCTCCATGACCATGAACTTGCTGGAATCAAAATCAAGAAGGACACTACCTTGATGGCCTGCCATCCTGCTAACCACCTTGATGAGCGATTCTTCGAAGATCCCCTCGTGTATAATCCCGAAAGATGGACCAAGCCATCCCTCAGCCAAGAGTCTGTCAAGGCTTATCCTTCCCTCTTTATTCCTTTCTCAATGGGTCCCCGCAGATGCATAGGCCAGAATTTTGCAATGAACGAAGCCAAAGTCATTCTCACAATTCTCATGAGATTGTTTAGATATGATATTGCTGACAAAAATTACACCCTCAGATTTACCCAAAGATTCCTTCGTGAACCTCTCGAGCCTATCGTTTATAAATTAACTCCTCGTGAAATCAATTCATAAATCGATAGCTCGTATGTTATGTCTGTAGTTTGTTTCATGAAGAAGAGAAATGAGGGATATGACTTATTATTATGAACTATCTATCTATCTATCTATATAACTGAGAAGAATTTATTCGCTAAAAATTGTTCTGTTCTTAATCAAAGAGAGAGAGAGAGAGAGAGAGAGAGAAATTTTAAAAGGCAATTTTTTTACAATAAATCAAACAAATAATTTGTTTTTGTACGATTGGCAAGATAAACAAACATTCAGCACAAGAAACAAATATCAAAGTATAAATGAGTGAGTTGTTTCATCATTATAAATTAATATATTGTGAGTTAGTGCCTGAATATTATTATTATCAAAAAAAAAATTTCATAAAGATTTCACAAGGGAAAATATATACGAGGAAAAGTATTTATGTATGTCGAGTATTATATCGGATTAAAATTCAGAGAAGAAATTGATGTGAATTAAGTTTTAACACGACTTTAGAAGGAGCTAAAGTTGTTTAAAACATTAATTTTTTCATCAATTGCTGAGTAGGGATTTGAGAAATAATATCATCTTCCATCTCTTCAGAGGAAGCAGGGACAGTAGTAGTCTCTGGGACTTGTAACTTGTTGTTGGACACGTATGAGAGATAAGATTGCCAAACGACACTCCAGCAGCTCACAAAAACTGGTCGGAGATGTACGGGAATCAAACCATAGTTGACGAAGGAAATGCCTGTCCAGAACTTCATGGAGGATTCGATTGCTGGGGCAAACTTCTCTTTGACATTTTGAGCTCCAGACTCAACACTTTGAGTTTTAAGAGCCTCAAAAGAAAAGAGAAGGCAACTCACGAAATATCCTGCCAAGACAGTCTCATTAAGGAGCACGGAAACCAACACTCTAGAGATGTTTCCAGTGCAGAATTTAACAATCTTAGGGAGAATAAGACTGTGCCAGGCGTGGAGACTGGGTGCAGCGAAGAAAGCACCGACAGAAGCCTGGCTAAGAGATCTTGAGGCAGAGTAGTCATCAACTGATTTCTTCTCAATGTGACTCTGACAGATGTAGTCAGCGAGACAGTAAGTGAAACCAGCTGTGGCCATCTTGGTTTTATATGGTGAATTTATTAAGGAAGTGTTATACTTTCCAAGGATTTTCTTAGGAAATCTGGTTAAAGTATTGAACATTTTATTTGATGTATTTTTAGGATTTGTTAATTTTGTAATTATAAATTTACCTGTAAGCCTGTCATATTTATAATTGACGCAATGGTTGTTATAATTTCCAATTTGTTTAGCCCGACTTTAATTAATTAGTGAAAAGGCAAGCCAAGCATTCTCTAAAACCGAAATCCTGGCTTGTCCTCAAATTATCTTGGACTCACACTTTCCGAAACAGCCGCTGGTTGGAATTTCATTCCTCTCATTCAAAAGTCTAATTCCGCCTATATCTTTCATTTCGCCATTCGTCATCGAAAAATAACCGTCAATAAAAAAACAGGATAAATCTGAATGTTGTTATTTTTGACTTCGAGATAGTAAAAGATAGCAAGCCTAGGTAATATATAGTCCTTCGGATTCCTGGGTGATAAAAAAGTGTTGGAAGTTCAGGAAGTTTTGAATTTGAAAGAAAATTCTGGATTAAAAAAGCACATTAAATAATAAAAGTTTTTCCCCCTAACAAAGTCTTCCACAGCCGAGGTCTACAATCTCAAACCGCCTCTAAACACAATGAATAAAGCCCGGTAAACGAGGTTTGTTACCCCCTCATGATGTTCTCGCTAAAATAACAGAGCTTTCGTTAAAAAGTACGGACGTTACAATTAAATTAAAAGATAAAAATGGAAAAACTATTTATGGAAAGATGGTTTGATGCTAGGAGAATTATAATGCTCACCTCCTTATGGAGCGATTGGCTTGCTCAGAAGGTCGAGGGGATGCAGGTTTATGGCAGATTTCGGGGTTAAACTGAGGGAATCCGCATCAGCGACTGCTGTTGTGCCCAAATCAATTCAAATTAGCTGATCATTATCCTTTTGAATTTATCAACTGACGTATTTTATCCCAAAATTTGAAATTACCAACAAAATTCACAAAGCCCAAGAAGTCAGCAAAACAACAAACCCTCGATTGATCTCAGAAAGACCAAAAAGTGTCGAAAAGCCATGGTTTTTAGCAAAGTTATTAGGCTTGGATTTAAATTTCAACCATTGGTGGATTTAAACGAATGATTGCCAGCACAATAAAAAATAACAATTGGTAACGAGATGAAGAATATACAAACTTCAAATTAAAGGGACACGAATTATTCAATATTCTGCCTGAAATTTTTTTATTGAATTGGAAACAAAGGATGGGTTTAAGAACAAGCCAATGCTTTTTTAATTTTCAAAATCAAGAATTGAAAGTCTGGCAAAATGTTCAGGATGTTGTAATCTCAATCTTCATCGTGGGGAGGCCTCATTAAACCTTGGTTTTATTCAGGTTGAATTGATTTCATATAAATCTTTCAGACCTTTTTATTTTATCCAAATTTACAATGTTTTGGGCTTTAATTATTGTGTCGTTACTTTTTTTTGAAAAAAAAGGCTTTAAAATTGGTTTTTTGGTTTTATTTGAAAACATTACGAGCTAACCGTCAGGGAAGGGGCCTTTTCAAGTCCAGAATGGAATCTATTTGACTTTTTCTGAAAACTAACAAACTGCTCGATCAGCAATTAATTTCCTCGTCTTCTGACAAGAAATGTTTTCTTCCTTCAGATAGAGAAAATATTTATTTCCCCTCTTTCTTTGTGAATCTTCTTCCATCTTCCAAGGGCCATATCCTTGTTGTTGTGGATTCTTCGGATGTTTTTCCCAAAACTGGTAAGAAATAATTCTCCAAACAATTAATAAAATCAAAAAAATATTTTTCGGCAAGACCCTCTCTCCCTCTTTCTGATAACATACTGAAAAAAGCAATTTTTGCAAGATAGTTTTTATTTCCTGGAAGCAGTGCTTCCAGCATGTCGATCTGTAGAGCTACGGAGAAGAATGCTTTTCAATCCATCAATTATTTCAGGATCTTCTTCCGAGATTCATATTTTTGTATTCAAATGTTCTTTAATGTTCACTTAGTTCTCCCTTAAGAGAGGAAAACATAATTTGGCCTTTTCTAAAGGATTGAGGCGAACTTTTCTTGCTTTTGAAGAGAAACTAAACTATTTTGAATGATAAATATATGATAAGTTAATTATGATGATGTTCGAGGGAAATGAGATGAAAATTAGAAAAGGAGAGGCTTCGATCGACTTCACTGAAGCTTTCCTCGTCAACAATTGCTCATTTTCAGAGGAAGAAAAAAACTTGAGGGATTTGAGAAAAGTCGCATTCAAGACATTCAAGAGAGAAACAGGATGCAGACTTTGGTAATACCTGAGTTTTCCTTTGACTTTATTTGAGACGTGGAAGAACAAGAAGTGACGAAATAATAGTGATGATCAGCGCCAAATAAAATTTGGGCTTCACGAATTAAATGTTCTCTAGAACATTCTTTTTTCTAAAAGATAAAGCGAATGAAAAACAGTTATTAAAAACAAAAAGGATCTAATTTTCTGCATATTTTAAAAATGCTAATTATTCGAGTTCAATCATCTTGATATGACCCTATAAGTTGACGAGAATCCGCTTAGATTTTACCATCAATCTCAAACTCTGAAAATTCAAGAGCCTTCATATCATTTCTTATATCTTTTTCTCATTTATCTTGTTCGTTAGAGTTCAATTTTTTGTCTAAACTTCCTGAGATTCAACTTCTTTTTGGACACATGAACTTTTTGTCATATTTTCGAAGGTTAGAATCAAAATATCGGCAACAGCGATGAGCTGAATCTCTTCTTGTGGCAAGGGTGGTTGGATGGAAAGGAATGAGATAATAATTGTCATAAGGATTATCATACCACTTGTTGGGAAAAAGGTCAAATTTCCTTGAGAATTCTCTGAAACCCAAGAAGTGGAAAGAACTAAGCAAGAGATGAGATGTTTTCAAAGATAAATTACTTTTTCACAATTATCTTTGAAAATGAACATCTAAAGCGTTCTCATTTTTTTGTTTTTTGAAATTGTTTATATGAAGAAGGTTCATGAGCTAGGTTCCTATTTCACCCTGACATGTTTATACAACGAAACGGCCTGAAATTTGATAATGGAGAAAGGCAAAAAAAGGTTTTGAAAGAATTCTTTTCATCTTGAAAAACGTGAGAGCCTTGCTTGAATTGTCATGTTTTTCCTTGAACCCAGGTATACAGAGCACTTTAACCCATATCAATAGATATCAATAGTGCTAAGATGGATTGGATATGACTTAGAGCAAGAATAAGAAAAATTGAAATCAATTTTTCAATACAAGAAAAGAACGCAGTTTTGTCCAAGGAAGAATGACCCTTTTCACGAATTAGGAATGCCTTAGAGGGCTCACTTTCTATTGCTGAGGAACTGAAGAGAAAA
>Ga0182738_1005570_pt1 | contig 13379 bp, 8 predicted proteins | sample eDN5th30CBELigMG_FD_128876 | JGI IMG/M metagenome (GOLD analysis project Ga0182738, IMG submission 128876) | Enriched Miracle-Growth compost microbial communities from Emeryville, California, USA - eDNA 5th pass 30_C BE-Lig MG (version 2)... ...
CCTTGATGCTTATCTTGTATTCAGACGAGTGTTTTAATACCCTTTTCTAATTTTTTTCAGACAGAATAAAAATATTTTGATCAATAGGAAGCAGGGTGATGAGTTCTCGGGGATAAATCATTCTTAGAGAGTGATCTGGTCAATCATTGTCTGAAAATCATAATGAATAAATGGTTTTGTTGATTAAACAGGGTGAAGGAGAAATCATCAATATCCATATAATATTCATTCAGATTCAAGGAATGCTTTTAGAAATGAGAATGGAGATAAAGACGATGTAAGATGGAATTTGACAGATTCTATAAATACATGAAAATATGATTGAATCATGAAAAATAAAAACTCGGAAAAATGTTGTATAAATAACAAGGATTATTTGATAAAAGAGATGCTTTTACTTGGTCTTTCATATAATGTTTTATTGAGCTAATAAAGAATGAGAGGGAAATTCTTTAAAATCTCCTTACCTGATCTTTAATATCGGTGAGAAATCTTGAATGATCTCTAAACATGTTTTGTAATTTAGCTCTGCTGTTTGTACTTCTTGTGATTTGTCTCTGGACTGGCATGCTCGTTGGAATCAACGTATCCGATTTGACTTTCATTTCCAAAATGCTGATCAAATTTCTATAACTATAATTGCCCTGATCTTGGATATCGGCCTCTTGAGCAGTATTTCTTTGAGAATATTGTTTTGGGATGAGATGTTCAAAGTTTTGGAGATGATGAGGCTTCAAGATTTGACTTTCTTCAATTGCCCTACTTGTATTACAGATCGATTGTTCAAAGTCAAAATCGTCATGCAAAACACTTTTGGATTTGTGATGCCTTGCAGTTGTCGCAAGGTTTTCTTTCGGAGTAACCGTTTGCTCAACAATTTGTATATCTTGATACTCTTGATAAACGGCCTCTAATTCACCTAAAGAATATTTTTAGTTGAGTAAAAAAAGAATGAGTTTATTACTCAAAGAGATTTCATAATTTTCAAACTGATTGACGGCGATTTTAAGTTGGTTCAAGATCTTTTCTTTATTTTTGATGAGTTCACCTGTTTGCTTCAAATGTGAAACACCTTGATTGAGTTTTTCAATGTTTGAATTGAGATTGGTTTTCAACTCATTCCTTTGAGATAAATGAGATTATTGAAGAACAAAAAATATGAGAAACTTGAGGAATGGTTGACTGATGGAGTTTGAGTGTTTATGGCTATATTGGAGATGAAATTTTTCACGATCGTACGAGAGACATTCATGAGCTTTTTTGAGTGCAGCCCTACTACTCTTAAAATCTTTTTTCAGGGTCCGTAATTTATCTTGCTCAACATTAAGGATATGGTTCCAATTTCTAGAAGTGAGTTGTTTTTAGGAAGCATAAATGAATGAATGATACCTTGTTTTCTGGGTTAAAGGTAAATCTTCCTGAGGATGATTTGGATGGATCCATAAAGGTAATTTTCCTTTTCAGATTAAATATCACGGGAGTATTTTGAATAGTTGATACCAATCATGAGGGAATGGCGATGCGAGCCTCTAGTCTCTCGAACAGTTTCCCTACCACTTACTAAAGTTGGTCTACTTCTATCTCGACTCTACAAATTTTTCTATTAGAAGATATTCTCGAATAAATTCAAGACTGTGACAAGAGCTTTGATTTCTTCAACATCCTTTTTCAAAGCATCCAAATTAATTGAACTTTTAGAGTGTTCACGCCGATTGATATTGGCAGATTTTGGTCTGACAGCTTTTTGGGGTTTGGAATTGTTAATTTCAAGGTCGACTTTTTTAATTTTTTGAGTGAGATCTTGGACAATTTTTGTGAGATTAGACTGCACAGCTCTTTGTTCACTCTGGAGGGCATGAAGAGTTCCCTTGAGTTTATTGTTTTCTTCTTTTTGAGCCTGAATTCGAGAGTTGATCTCTTCTATCTGAGAAACAGGGTTATCTTCTTTGGCACATCCCTTTCTCAGCTGAATAAGGATTTCTTCTCTCGTATTGATCAGGTCAATTTTGATATCCTGGACTTGAGCTTTATACTGACCAATTCTTTCTTCAATCTGGTCATCTAAGTCCTATTTTTGGAGGGTTAATTATCTGGAATCTAAAAAATATTTGACTTGTTTTTCTTTTTTGAATTTTTCTTTGAGCAATTGTTGGAAATTTTCAAACCTTGATTTGAGATCATTTCTCAAGTTTTCAATTTCATTTTGAACAAACAATTCTTGCGTTGTTTTGGCATGGTTAGTCTCATCATTGAAAATCCTGAGGATATCTTTATCCCTTTTGATTTTTTCATGTTCTTCAAACTCTTTGAGATTTTTTATCAAATTATTCTCCATCCTTTCTTCTTCTAATTTGAGCTGTCTTTCATAAATTTTTGTGAGTTCAGTGACTCTTGCATTCCGAATTGAACCCTTTTGCTTTCTCACGTCAATTAAAATCTATAATTTTTAGTGAAAGTTTCTAAAGCTAAAAAAACTTTTTTTTCATTTTCGAGTCTATCTGACATGAGATTTTGGTAATTTTGAATTTCAGTTTTTTGCGCCAAAGATTCTTTTGCTCGAGCTTCCCTGATTAACCTTGAATAGTCTTTAGTTAAAGCAGATTTTTCGTTTTCAAAGTCTTGCTCAATTTTCAGTCTAGCCTCATTCTGTCGTTTCTGACTTTCTTGAAGTTTATTCTCGAGATTCTTCTTTTCTTCTTTCAAACTCTAATCCGAGAAAGTTTTGTTTTAAGGGAAAAAATTTACGATAATTTTCATTTCATATTCCTCATCGAGGTCCTCTTCTTCTAATCTCAAATCTTGCTTGATTTTATCGCCCTCTTTGATTTCAAATTGGGCCTTATTCTCTCGATGGATATCTTTGAGAATATGCAGCTTCTCTTCAAATTGAGCTTTGTACTCTTTTGCAAGGTTTGTCTTTATCTGCTCCTTCTCTTTAAGAAAATTGTTGGAATTTGACTCAGCTGTCAAGGTTTTTTTCGATTCTTTCAGATGCCTGTCCATTTCTCGCTGGAGTCTCTTTTCAACTTCATCGAGAGCTTCCTGATGCAATTTTTGCAATTTTTCAATTTCCTGGAGTTTCTCTTTTTCATATGACGTAAAATCATCAACAGGAGGTTGGTCTTTTTCAGGAGCTTTAAAGCTTTCAAAATCAGTGAGAATAGTTTTTATTTCTTTGTTTTCAGTCGATTGACTTTCCTGATCTTCATTATTGAGAGAAAATACATTGTGGTTTTCTGCGTTGAAGCTCGTTTCTAAACCCTGAAATGCGTTTTGAGCGGTGATGGCGTTGGATTTGAGAGCTGGAAGTGGTTCTTTTTTATTGAGTGTTTGTTTACTTTGATGGGAAGGGTTGTTTTTGACTTTGAAAGTCGGCTGTTTTTCATTATTTTTTTCCTTTTTCCTTTTCAACTCTTGATAGAGGTTTTTATAGTATTGATCACATGGATGTTCCCATTGAGATTGTTTTGTTTTAAAGTTAAAGTAATATATTTTTCCTTCACGATTCTGGCAAGGTTTCCAATCAGGAGGTAATGGGGCCTTTAATCCTTCTTTGGCCAGATAGAGCAGATCCTTATCTTCCTCCAAGTTGATTCCAATATATTCTGCATACTCAAGGATTTCTAAAATTCAGAAATAAAGAGTTGAAAAATACAGGTAGACTACCTTCTTTTGTGGGTTCATATGTTTCGTCAATCTCTTCTTCAAGGATCATACTTTCATTTTCAGCTGGCTGCGAATTTAATCCATTTGACTGCATTATGAATTTTGATAAATTTCTATTTTCGTTAATTATCAGTAATGTCCTGATATTTTCAAATTTTGGTCACCTCAACTGGGAAAAATTCTCAAGGAAAAAAACTCCATTAGGAAATGTTTGGTTAATTGAAACACCTTAATAATATTTTTCTTGTGACGTTCTCAAGGAAGAAGCCAAGAGCGTTGGCTGGTTGATTAAGAATTGAAAAAAGGGGCAAATTTTGACTTGAAGCAACAAAAATATAGATTATAAATTTTATTTGCATATAAAAGTATTTTAAGAAAGCTCTAAGCAGTGAATGTACGACAATCCTCAAACGAATTTCCCACCAATGGAGGTAAAGGCGCAACTGGACCTGCCAAGGCTTGATCGAGGAGAAGGATCGCAAGATGACGATATTTCGACAATACCAAGCCCTTCACCGATAGAGCGACTGTCAAGGACTGATTTGTTGAAGCAAGGGATAAAGGATGCCCTAAAGCAAAAACCCAGCAACAAGCCGGGGATCGAAGTTGAGTATTTTGAAGGGTTTAAGGCTTACGAGAGGTGGCAGAGTCGCGTTGAAAAGAATAACGAGTTTGAAAAGGCAGGACGAACTGGAATAATGTCAATTTCTAAAAGAAAATTGATAGAAAAATTAACTCACGATTATCAGCAGGACAGTGTGATATCAAGAGTGGTTTTATATACGTATAAATGGTATTTCGACGAAAAAGAGCTCTTTACTCTTTTATTGGAGAGGTTTAAAACTCCTGTTCCTCTAAATCTCTCTCCGGTTGAGAGAAAATCTTTCCTTGACTCTGTAATTTCAAAAATCCAGATAAAGATCCTGATTTTCTTGAAAGATTGGTTCAAACTGTACTCTTTTCAGTTTTACACGGACTCGAAGTTGGAGGAGATGTTTTTTGAGTTGTTGTATTTAATGTTTACGCATCCAGACACTGGCAAATGGATTCATCTTCCAATAAATCAGCTTCTTTCGGACCTTGAGAATCTAAATCAAAAGAGGGAAGAGAATGTGAAGTCAGTTTTGAAGATTGCCTCTCTTCCTGAGATATTTGTGCCATTGCCGTTGATTTTGAGTTATTCTCATCTTTTAGCCAAGCAATTGTGTATGGTTGACATTGAAAACTTTAAAAAGATAAAAGTCAGCGAGTTTTACAAGAAAGCGTGGAATAAGAATAGCAGGTATGTTGATGCACCCAACCTGACCCACATTGCCGAAACATCCACCAAGCTGTCCAGACTCACTTCTTACTTGATATTGATGAATAAAAAGAGTACGATAAGAGTTATACTTTTTCAATATTTGATCGACCTTTGCGAGCAGCTCGTGAGGCTGAGAAACTACAATTCAGCATTCGCAATATATCTCGGTTTGTCAAGTCACGCTGTCCAAAGACTCTTTCCCACTTTAATTGAGCCAACCTTAGAGAAGGAGGCCAAAGAGGTATATCAGACAAAGCTTAAGCAATTATTTTCATCTTCAAACAACATGGAAATGCTCAGAGCAAAGCAGAATGAGACAATGATCCCTGCTGTGCCTTATTTGGGAGTATATCTAAGTGAGATTTTGTTTATGGAAGAAATGAAGGACTATATTGACGAAGAGAAGAAGATGCTCAACCTGACAAAGTTTTCTCTCCTTTCAGAAAAGATTTTTCGAGTTTTGCAATTTAAAGAGTCGTACGGATTTCATAAAGTGGATAATATAATGCATTTCCTGAAAGGAATTCCCCTAATCAGCGAAGACCAGATCTATCAGTTATCATATTCAATTTTGCCCCCTTGAGCTTGAGTTATTTTGGTATAACTTTTGGAATATCAAAATAATACTACTTTTTCAATTTCTGGTCTATTTATATTACATATAATGTATTCATTCATCTATCAAAAAGTCTTTTTTTCAAGAAATTTTTTACGTAAATAAAAAAAAGACAATCTATCTCTATGTTGGTATATTCTTGTTCTATAAATTATATATATACATACACTTTGAGTTGGTGGCATTTTTGTAATCTAAAGGAATAATAAAATCATCTCTTTTCCTTGCTGGTGAGACTAAATATTTTCTTTTCCCAAAAAGATGGGATCCTTGTCAGAGGTGAGCTGGCAAATATCGATAAAATTAAGTTGGTTAATTGAGAAATAAGAAATTTCTTCTTTAAACTTGATTTTGCGCCAATTTAAGAATACAAAGGATTATATTATCCGAATTAACACGTAAAAAATAAGTAAAATCTTGGAAAAATAAAAAAATGATTGACAACCTCCGAACTATCGAAACAAAGCATGAAGGCATGATTGTAAGTCTTTGAATTGTGAACTTTTCCTCATTAAGTACAGCACGATGTTCAATATGATTATTATGGACAACACATGGCCACTTGCTCTTCAGATGGTAACTTTTGAATATGTCTAAGTGTTGAAGATTTTGGTAGGCACAGTCAGAGTTTCAAGAGTGTTGAAAAGCAACCCTGGAGAAGAACAACAGGCAACTGAGATTGCTGGCTGGCAAGCGTAAGTGAATTTATTGGCTGAGTTTCTGACAAGTTAGTCATAATGGTCCAGTTTGGCAAATCGCATGGGCTCACCCCAAGTTTGGGCAAGTGTTGGCCTCTTGTGGTTTTGACAAGAAAGTAATAGTTTTGTCGAAAAAAGCTAAATATTTTCAGGTGACAATTTGGGGAGAAGGACCTCAAAGAGATTGGAGGGAAATTATTTCTTTCGAAACTGAATCCTCAATTAACACTCTTTCTTTTGCACCTTGGGAATGCGGTCTCAAATTGTTGGCTGGAGGCCTCGACGGAAGCGTCTGGTTCTTTTCCAGAAGACGTAAGATGATACTATGAGTGAATAGTAACCAACGTTAAATAGCTAATGACGAATGGGATCAACCCATTAAATTCCAAGCTCATGGATCTGGTGTCAATAGTGTCTGCTGGGGATTATTAAACCACGGATTAGACTATATTGTACGATTGAAGTAAAGAGAAAGTATTTATTTTTTATCATAGGCTGAAGATTATCTCCAAAAGTACGCTCCCCTTCCCAGATTCGCAACTGCAAGCTGTGATAAGACTGTCAAAGTTTGGACATACCAAGAGGGTATGAGTAATTCATTGAAATCAAGTTAAACCCGAATTAGATGCACCTAATAAATTTGTCGAGACTTCAAATTTGACTGACACCAACAGTCACACTGATTACGTTAGAGATGTGGCATGGTGCCCTAAGGCTGGCGCAAGTGAAGTTTTGGTGAGTTGCTCTGAAGTAAGATTTTTGTGACGATTTGGGAATAACTTTTATGAAAGGATGGTTCCATTATTTTCTGGAGCAACTCTAAGCCAGGAGAAGATGACTTTAGAAAGATTGATCACAAAAAATGCGAAGGTGCTGCATGGAGAGTGAGCTGGGCCCCTGATGGCAAGACTTTGGCGGTTTCTGTCGTTGGCTCCTCCTCAGAAAATATAGTTGAAATTTATAGAGTATGAGAGTGAAGAGTATTTTTCTAACTATGTTTTTAGGAAAATGAGAATGGCTCATGGGATAAGGTATCAAGAGTTTCTGACTGCTAAGAATACTATGAATAATAAATACATTTTCTTACTTGTATATTTTTGACATGTAAGAATTTGATAATTTGAATATAGATATTTTTTAATTTGAGTATATTTATAAAAATTTACTCAGATTTTCACCGGAAAATAATTCACAAAGATTATCGGATTTTTTTAATTTTGAACTCGATTTCTCGAATTTTATTTCCACTTTTCAGCAATTCTTTTTTGATTTTGGATAATTCTAGCTGGAAGGCTTCTTGGAGCACGCCAAGGCTGGAATGGACAGAATTTTTCTGTTTAGATATGATTTCAAAGATCCCAGACCTGATTTCTTTGCATGTGGTTTTGAATTTGCGATGGAACTGGATTCTATTTTTCAACTCTTTTGGGTCTTGGAACATGACTTCGAAGGATTCATCCATATCCTTGAGGTGCTTATCAACCTGCTTCAAAAATGAATCGACTGTATGCACTTTTTTATCAACATATTCTTTGAGTTGATCGATATCAGTTAGAGCGATTCGAGCATACTCTCTAGTAAAGTTCATTTCAACATCTTTTAAACGGCTTATAACTCCTAGTTCTTGATTAGTCACCTGCAAAAGCTCAACTTGAGCTTTCAACTTTTGAAGAGCATCAGTCTCTTGTTTATGTTGTGAGAGTTCATCAAAGAGTTTTTTTATTTGGTTTTTGAGATGAGTGGTTTCTACGGCACGATCAGCCTCTTGATTGTAAATCTCAAACAATGTTTCTTTTTCAGGGATATATCCGCTTCGAAGGAAATCACTAACGTCTCCTTGAGGATTTCTTTTCGTGATGACAAGAATTTTATCATTGGTATCAAGGTCACAAGTGGTTGTGATTCCAAGCAGGAGTAAGTTTTCTATACTCGATCTGAGCGTGTTTTGGATTTGGAGGATACTTTCGAGAGAGATGTCATCTTTTTTGACGGCTAATGCATTATGGAAATGGATAAGTTGGTTTAGCAGATCCGATAGGGATCTTTCAGCTTTATTGATTTCGTGGCCATTTAAGATGATCCTTTTATTCGGATTTTTGTCACTAAAATACTCTTGAAGCTCGACTTTATTATGCTTGACAATTTCAGGGATATCATCTTTACTGAAAAAATTGACGTGACTTAGCATGTCAAAGTTTTTGAGTTTTGAAAAGACGGTTGAGATTTTATCAGCCATAGCTTCGATTTGCTTGAGAAAAGTCGAAAAATCTGTTTTATCTTTTAATTCAAAATCGTTGAACACAGTGTATATGGGGAAGAGATGTTTGTGCTTGTTAACAAAATTTTTGAGAGCATATTTGTATTTGAGTTTTTTCTTTTCTTCCAAGCTCAGTGAAGCAGGAGCAATTTCAAACAAGTTTTCAAAATCAAAGTTTTTTTCTTCGAAGTGCACCAGCTGTGAATAAGCTTCATTAAAGTTGGCAATATAAGCTTTTATTGCAGTTGTGTTACCGAGTTGAGCCTGAATTTCCGAGAGGCTTCTATACGCTAGATTCATTTGACTCGATGTCGATTCAAGCTTTTCTAGTTGATTTTGGTTGAGAGTGTACTTTGAATGCATATATTTATGATCAAGTTCTTTGAGGAAATCGAAAACGTGTCTGAGCTCTTTGTAAAATAACTTGCTCATTCTGATTGCCTTGTTCTGATAATCAATATACCTTTTTTGCTTGTGAATACATGCCTTTAAGATATCGCATCTTTTTTCGTTAAAATCCTCAATTTTGGTTTTCTTCATCAAAACTTCGTCAAACTCATCAATCTCTTCGAGGTCGTTTTTCAACTGCAAATTCTCTTGGATTAGGCTTTGATTTCTACTTTTCAATTCAAGGATTTCAAAAAACTTGGAGTCTGCTCTGCTGTATTTATAAGGTTCATTAGATTTCTCAATCCTTCGATTCTCTCGGTTGGGTCGTGGGCTGACATTGTTTGAATCTGGGGGTATATGAGGGATTGGAGTCTCTGGCAAACTACCAGTTCTACTGACTCCCTTTCCAAAAATATTTTTGACATTCGGAGTTTTTCTGGTTGCTGAAGGCAGACTGCCTTTGGCTATTCTCGATTCAGGTGTTCTGTTTGGAGTATATGAAGTGTAATCTGCTGGCTCATAGACCTGCTGAGAACTGGCGTCGGTGATTTTTTTGTACAGGTTGGTGAGATGTTCATCTTGAGACATGATTTTAGACTCTTTTGGGGAAATGTTGGAATTTAAGAAGCTCGTTAGTTTTGTTGATGAACCACTGCTGTTTTCTCTTGGTCCTCTGCTAGACTTGGGGTAAGCTCTATTGACTGAGTTGCGAAACTCACGTCTGATTTTATGAAGCGCAATTTTTTGTTGAGGTTCCTTTGGCGTTGTACTATGAACCGTATGCCTCTCAATGGCCCGTGCTGATTGAACTGTTGAGTTTTGCAGGTTATTATTAGGTGTTGGCGTTCGAGAAAAACTCAAATCACATTTCTCAATTCTATCAATTATATTTAGATCCATCTGTGTAATATTTATATGAAAAAAAAATTATAGAGAAATCTTGGAAATTCTACTTGTTGAGAAGACCCTTGGGGTTGGAACACAATTTGAAAAATGAATATTTTTCTTGAAACCTTTAGAATTTTGTTCGGAAATTTTGTTAGATTTGTTTGTAAGATCAGAAATCATCTTGGGAATAAAAATTTTATTTTGAAGGAAAATGTGTGGAATAACTCTTTGCATTCGAGGAATCAAGGTTTCGAAGCTTCAATTTTATTTTGACTTGTTTCAACTGTACCGAGAGAACCCTTTTAACAGTTTCTCCCTTTCTCAGCCTGGTCAGGAGTATCTCCAATACATGCTCGAAAATAAACTCTATATCAATGATTTTTCTCCTCAACATATATTTGAAAACATAAAAGATCGCGGACCAGATGTGTTTCGATGTTTCAAGGTGAGTATTCCATTGGATACATCAGTAAAGCCACTTGTTCAAGAAATTAAAGAGACAGACGCTTTATTTACAAGCAATATATTTGATTCTGAAACAAGCACAGATGAGAATATCGAAATGTTTGCAGCTTGTTCAGTACTTCACTTGAGAGGAGAGGAAAACCACCCAGTTGCACAACCTCTTTTTGATTCAGACACTCAAAACCTGATTTTGTATAATGGAGAGATTTTCAACGTTGAAAAAAATTACCTTGAGGAGTTTGTGCAAAAGAAAGAGTACCACAAGGAGCTTTACGATGTGATTGCGACATTTGACCCTTTTGATAATGACACAAAACAGTTTTTGAACATTTTGAATAGCTACTCTAAATTTTATAAAATGCAAACTGAGAATGGAAAATCCTTAGATTATCTTGAAGACGTGAGAGATATAGTGAACTGTTTCAACGCAGACTTTGGATTTACTTTTGTCGATATTTTGAATCGCAAGATCTCCTTCGGAAAGGATATTTTTGGAAAAAGAGGTCTGGTCCTTGGCCTTCACCCTAATGGCTTTTGTTTGTCTTCTTGCGCTATAAATACACATTTGACCGAAGCTGATCTCCGTGATGATCCAGTTGATCAAGATGAAGAAGGAGGCAGTAGACGAGAAAACGAGCCAGCTCCGGAACAAATTGAAACAACAAAAGAGGAGCTGAAAAATCATTCAGGATTATTGAAACAGCATTTAAAGCAAGAGTTTTTAGAGAAAAAGTATAATAATGAGTATTTTATGGCTCTTGAAAAAACTTGGGTCGAAATCCCTTCAAATAAAATTATCTCGGCAAGTTTAGAAAATGATCTGAGAACATTTTCATTTAACCAGATTGGATTATCGTATTTGAAGAATATTTTTTCAATGAAAAATGAAGGCTTTAATTCATTTGAAGAAAATTCACAAATTGCAATTCAGAAAGCTGGAAATTATTTGGAGCAAAGTCTCACAAATATCCTCAAAAACATTATTGCTTACAAAGATTACTTTGAAAGGAATTCAGTCGAAGAGAAAAAGGAGAATGAAATTCAGCAATCATCACAGAAATCAGAATTATCAATTCTTTTTTCAGGTGGTCTTGATTCAACTCTTTTAGCTTTGTTATGTTCTAAAATCCTTCCTGAAGGAGCACCGTAAACTTATTCCCCGAGATTCATTAGAATATTCATAGGATTGATTTATTCAATATTGCTTTTAGCAAAGATGCCCCAGATAGAGAAACTGGTATCAAAGCTTATCACGAAATCAAAAAGTACCCCAAACTTGTTTAATAACTCATGCTTGCATAGGATAAACCCAAAAGCAAATTTGAGACTGATTTTGATTGATAAATCTCTTGATGATACAGAAAAGCAAGAAAAGAAAATCATTAAATTGATTTACCCAAAACTTACTCATATGGATTTTAATATTGGAGCAGCTCTTCACTTAGCATCAAAAGGTGAAGGTATTTTGTATAATCCAGATCCAGATCAAAAAGAAGAAGTAATAACGGAGTTTTAGATTTTATCTCTGTAACAACTCATACATAGGTGACAAGGATAAAGAGTGAGGCAAGGATTATTTTGAGTGGATTAGGAGCAGATGAAATATTTGGAGGTTATTCGAGATATCGTGTTGCCTTTTTGAGAGGAGGATTTGATGAATTACATAAAGAAATGAGCTTTGATTTGAACCGATTATGGATAAGAAATCTTGGAAGAGATGATAGGTGTATTACAGCAAATAGCAAAGAAGTCAGATTCCCATTTTTGAATAGAGAATTAATTGAATATGTTGCGACAATAAAACCAGAGCTTTTGACAAACTTTAACATGCCAAGGGGCACCGGAGACAAAATTTTGCTTCGGAGCATTGCCGAACAACTTGGTTTAGAGTAATGAAGAGAATTGCTGAAAATCTTATTTTACATTAGAGAATCGCATAAGTTTAAAAAGAGAGCCATACAGTTTGGAACAAGACTTGCAAAGTTATCAAATATCAAAGCTTTTGGAAGCAATAGACGAGCTAAAGGAACAGCTCTTTATAAAAAATAACCTGTACTCTGGGAAAAATCAGTATCGATAATATTACAAGTATATAAAAATCGCCGATTATTTTTTGTTAAGATTGATGATGGAAGAGCCAGATTTGGTCTCATTCAAGAGATTTTCTTCAAATTCTTTGATAGAATTGTATTCATTTTCAATAAAGACTGATAATTTTCCATCTTTAAGTTTTTCAAGTGCTTCTTGCATGATATTTTGAACCTTTCCGAGCTCCATGCCAAACACTTCATATGCTTCATCAAATAAAAAGTTGAGAGATGCATTTTTATAGAACAAGCACTGTGATTCAGGTTGATCAAGTTGGATTTGATCATCAATTGTTACCCACCTTCCACCGACAGCTAAACTCTCAATAACGCCCCTTTTAGATTCAGCTGAATGGGTTTGATATAAGTCAATTATGCAGTCGATTCCAGTTCCCAGAGTTTCTTCTTTAAATACTTCACTCAGATTACCTTGAGAAGATTGGAATATTTTTTGATGACGGAAGGAGGACTGAATCTTTTTTAAAAAGCTGAGATGGCTCAGAGAATTAACTTCTGCAAAGACTTCACATCCAGTGAGAGAAGCTAGTTGGCATGCGAGGTAGCCCCAACAGCTTGCACTGTTTAAAATCAAAACTCTTTCTTTTTCAACGCATTTTCCCTTGAGGAACAATGCAGAATATATTCTCAATGATGCAAGTACCACGCTTAGGCACAATTTGGGATCAATTTCTGATGGTGGATTGATTGTATAGTCATTAGGAACTTCAATGAATGGTTGTGTGAGGTCAATTTTTAACTGACTGAGGAGAGGAATATATGCAATAACATATTTTTGGTCTCCATCTTCAGTAATTCCTCCTAAAAAGCGATATCTATTGAGAACGAGATCCTGTTTTGTAGAGCCGAGAAGACCCGAAAGAAAGTTTTCATACGGGCTTTTCATGGTTTCACTAGAAACAGCAACATGCTTTACGCGGATTTTTCTCTCACTCATTTTTCTTTCAAATTTTAAAAATTATTGTCACGTTGAATAAGATTTTGATGTGGA
>Ga0182738_1005571_pt1 | contig 13379 bp, 16 predicted proteins | sample eDN5th30CBELigMG_FD_128876 | JGI IMG/M metagenome (GOLD analysis project Ga0182738, IMG submission 128876) | Enriched Miracle-Growth compost microbial communities from Emeryville, California, USA - eDNA 5th pass 30_C BE-Lig MG (version 2)... ...
CAGAGGCCGGTGAAGGTCACGACCGCGCCGATATCGCCGCGCCCTGCCGTCACTCTCTCGATCTCCGCCGTGATGTCGAGTGGTTCGGCAACGATGGCAACGCGGACATTGGCCATGGCGAGCCTAGCCTCCGGTCATTGGGGGGAAGAGCGCGACCTCGCGGACGCCCGAAAGCGATGCGTCGTGATCGGCGTGGTCGTGGTCGAGCGCGACGCGGATCGCCGCGGACTCGCCGAGCGCGAAGTCATAGGCGTCGCCGCGCGTCCGGAGCCAGCCGAGCAGGTCCTGGACCGTCTCGACGTTGCGAGGCGGCTCCACCGTCTCCTCCGCCATGCCGATCCGTTCCCGGACCCAGGCGAAATAGACCAGCTTCACGTTTCTTCCTCCAGGATGTGGCTGAGCCCGGCACGGAAATAATCATAGCCCGTATAGAGCGTGACGATTGCCGAGGCCCAGAGCAGGACAAGGCCGATCATCGTCGTATAGGCGAAATAGACGTTGCCGGCCGGTCCGGCCAGCAGGAAGGCGATCGCGACCATCTGCAGCGCGGTCTTCCATTTGGCCAGGCGCGATACCGGCACGCTGACGCGCAGCTCCGCCAGATATTCGCGCAGGCCCGAGACGAGGATCTCGCGCGACAGGATGATGAGGGCGGCCCAGAGCGACAGGCCGTCGATGGTGCGCTCGAACACCAGGGCCAGCAGGCAGGCCGATACCAGCAGCTTGTCCGCGATCGGATCGAGCATGCGACCGAGCGAGGACTGCTGCTTCCAGATCCGCGCCAGATAGCCGTCGAGATAATCGGTGATGCTGGCCAGGACGAACAGCGCGAGAGCGGTCCAGCGCCAGGTATCCTTGCCCCCGACGACGCAGAATACGACGAGGGGAACCGCCAGAATGCGGCCATAAGTCAGGATGTTCGGCAGCGAGAGCAGAAGTGCCCGCTGCGGCCGTCTGACGTCGAAGGTGCGAAGTTCGCTCATGTCTATCCTGAACCCTCTCCCTCATATTGCACCGGCGCCGGGCCCTGCCAAGGCATGGTCGACAAGTTTGGTGCGGACGCGATGCGGGGAGAGGCAATCGCGGGGAATCGCGTACATGATATCGTGTCGCGGGAAAATTGCGCCACCGCGGAACAATTCAAGAAGACTAGCCAAGGGTTGTGGCGCGGGTGGGACGGGAATCGAGCATGCGGGCCTGGGTCGATCATTTTTTCTCCGCCCTGCGCTGGTCGAGCGCCGGAGTCGCCGATCTGTTCCGGGGCGAGCGGGCAGCCCGCATGGAACTGGCGGCCGGCCTCGCCGGCCTGGCGTGGATCGTCGCGATCGGGCGCTCGCTGGCCGAGATCGGCGTCTATCTGGGGCTGGCCTTCGCCTCGCTCGCCGTCGAGGCCCTGAATACCGCGATCGAGGAAATCGTCGATCGCGTCTCGCCCGAACAATCGGAATTTGCCCGCCGCGCCAAGGATCTCGGCTCGGCCGCCGTGATGTTCATGCTGATCGGCACCGGGCTCTATCTCGTGCTGTTGACGGTGGCGTCCGCGATGGGCCGGTGAAGCGCCGGATCAGGCGGGTTGGCAGGACCGTGCCACCCCGCTATGTCTCCCGGCCAATGCTTCTCGATTTCAAGGCTTCATCATGACCGACACACTGCCCGACCGTCTTTCCAACGACCCGAAGAGCCCCTTCCATGACGAGGCGCTGCTCGAGCGCGGCATCGGCATACGCTTCAACGGTACCGAGAAGAACAATGTCGAGGAATATTGCATCAGCGAGGGCTGGGTCCGCGTCGCCGCCGGCAAGGCGCGCGACCGTTTCGGCAACCCGCTGACGATCAAGCTCAAGGGCGTGGTCGAGGCCTATCTGCGCGGCGACCCGGCGGATGCCGAAGACGCCGGCTGAGCCGACACCACGATAAGGGGCTAAGGCGTTTCGCCTTCGCCCTTCTCGTCGGCGGGCGCGCGTTCGACCAGTCCATGGCCGAGAGCCACCCGCTCGTCGAAGACGAAGCACTCGCCCTGCCAGAGGCTCTGCTCCGGCGGGATGGTTTCCAGATATTTGAGGATGCCGCCCTTGAGGTGGAACACCTCGGCGAAGCCCTGTGACAGCAGGTAGGAGCTCGCCTTCTCGCAGCGGATGCCGCCGGTGCAGAACATGGCGACCTTCCTGTTCTTCTCCGGGTCGAGCGTGCGGCTGACGAAATCCGGGAACTGCGAGAATTTCCGGGTTTCCGGATCGAGCGCGCGCTCGAAGGTCCCCATCTTCACTTCGAAGCGGTTGCGCGTGTCGACGACGATCACGTCGGGATCCGAGATCAGCGCGTTCCAGTCCTCTGCCGCGACATAGGTGCCGACCTGCTTGGTCGGATCGACCTGCGGCTGCGCCAGCGTGACGATCTCCTTCTTCAAGCGGACCTTGAGCCGCTTGAACGGCATGGCGCTCGCGCCCGAGAATTTCAGCTCGAGATTGTCGAGCCGGCCGCCGAACAGGGCGCCGGTGGTGATCTCGGCGATGACGGTGTCGATGCCGTCTTCCAGCCCGGCGATCGTGCCGTTGATTCCCTCCGGCGACAGCAACAGCGTGCCGCGAATTCCGTGCGTCGCACAGAGTTCGAGCAACGGCGCGCGCAGGGCCTCGAAGTCGGGAAGTGCTGCGAATTGATAGAGGGCGGCAACCTTGTGTGTCATGCGGCGAGCCAATAACACGATGTCGCAATCGACGAAAATGCAAGAATGACGCGGCCAGCCCCTAAACATAGGCTGGAATCGTTCCTACATGCCGACCGAGGGCCCGAGAAGGCTCGCTATCTTACAAAAGGGACGAGATATGTTTTTCGGCAAGCGCACACCGGCTTTTCTGGCGATGATTGGCATCGCCACGGCGATGAGCTTCGCTGTTGTGGACGTCGCGGACGCCCGCCGGGGCGGGAGCTTCGGTAGCCGTGGCACGCGCACCTTCCAGGCCCCCGCTGCCACGCAGACGGCGCCCAACGCCGCCCAGCCGGTGCAGCGTTCGATGACGCAGCCCGGGCAGGCGACCAACGCCGCGCGCCCCGCGCAGCAGGCATCGCGTCCCGGCTTCCTGGGCGGCTTTGGTGGCTCGATGCTGGGCGGCCTGATGATGGGCGGCCTCATCGGCATGCTGCTGGGCAATGGCCTGGGCGGCATGGCGGGTGCTTTCGGCTTCATCCTGCAGTTCGCGCTGCTGGCGATCGGCGCCATGTTCCTGTTCCGCTTCCTGGCCAATCGCAACCGGCCGGCGGGCGCCGCGGCCGGCGTCGCCGGTCCGGCTCCGCGGATGGCGGGCGGAATGCCCAATGTCGACGCACCGTCGCGCGAAGCGCCGGCTGCCGCTCAGCGCAGCGGTCTGGGCGCCGGCCTCGGCGGCTTTGGCGGCCTGGGTGGCTTCGGTTCGGGCGCGAAGGCGGCTCCCCGCCCGGCCAATGCCATGAACGCCAATGACGAAGTCGGCATCACCGGCGGTGATCTCGATGATTTCCAGCAGCTTCTGGACGACGTGCAGGGCGCTTTCGGTCGCGAGGATTATGCGGCGCTGCGCCTGCGCACGACGCCGGAGATCATGTCCTACCTCTCCGAGGAACTGAGCCAGAACGCGACCAATGGCCAGCGCAACGACGTCACGGACGTCAAGCTGCTGCAGGGCGATCTGGCCGAGGCCTGGAGCGAGGATGGCACGGATTACGCCACCGTCGCCATGCGCTACGAGAGCCGCGATGTGATGCGCGACCGGGCGACCGGCGCGATCCTCTCCGGCAATGCCGACGAGGTGACCGAGACGACCGAACTCTGGACGTTCGCACGCCAGCCTGGCGGCGAGTGGAAGCTGTCTGCTATTCAGGAAGCCTGATCGGCCCAGGCTGAACCGAAGCGATACAGCGGGTCGGCATGTCTGCCGGCCCGCTATTTTTTCCGGCTGATTTTCGGGAGATCCAATGCGCTCCAGCCCCTCGCTCACCGCCATCGGCTTCGATGCCGATGACACGCTCTGGCAGAACGAGCAGTTCTACCGGTTGACGGAGCAGCGCTTCCTCGACCTGCTGGCCGAGCATGGCGACCGGGAAGATATCGCGCGCAGGCTGAACGAGGCCGAGCGGCGCAACCTCAAGCTCTATGGCTTCGGCATCAAGGGTTTCACCCTGTCCATGGTCGAGACGGCGATCGAGCTGACCGACGGCCGCATTCCGGCGACTGCGATCCGCGAAGTCCTCGCCGCCGGGCGCGACATGCTGGTCCATCCGGTCGAGACGCTGCCGCATGTGCGCGAGACCCTGGAGCAGTTGTCCGGCCAGTACCGCCTGATCCTGATCACCAAGGGCGATCTGTTCGATCAGGAGCGCAAGCTGGCCGCCTCCGGCCTCGGCGACCTGTTCCATGCCGTCGAGATCGTCAGTGACAAGAATGCGGCCACCTATCAGCGCATCTTCACCCGCCATGCCGATGGTCCCGCCAACAGCATGATGGTCGGCAATTCGCTCAAGTCCGATATCGTTCCGGCGATCGAGGCCGGCAGCTGGGGCGTCTACGTTCCCCATGACCTGACCTGGTCCTTCGAACACGTCGATGCCCCCGTCGACGCCCCGCGTTTCCGCGAAGTGCCGCATCTGGGCGAACTTCTGCCGCTGCTCTCGAAGCTCGACTAGGGCATTCGGGCGGCGCTAAGGGATGCGTGGTGGCGGCGCGTCGTTTCGTTGAACGGCTTCCTTGGGGCGGGCAGCCCGGCCCCTCCCTGTCCTGCTCGGGCGCGTTTGCTTGGACCCTCAGGCGGAATCGACATTTCCTCGATTTCCAGCCTCTGGGTTGAACCGCCGCATTGCCGGTATTCGCGGCCACGTCCCAGTCCGGCATGGAACATCCGGCCTTCTGGTGGGTTTTCTTCCTGGCCGGACGGGCGTCTTTCGTCTGCCGGAAGACTGGGAGGAGGCAATGGCTAGAGTTGTCGGGATCGACCATCTCGTGATTCGCGTCGGTGATTTCGAGCGATCGAAGGCATTCTATGACCGGCTCTTCACCTTTCTGGGTTTCGAGATTCTGGGCGAGTACGGCGATGCGATCGGCTGGACCAATGGCAAGACCCGGTTTTGGATCGGCGAGGCGGATGAAGAAGGCAAGAAGCACCCGCACCGCATCGGCAATATCGGCTTTCATCACTACGCTTTCGAATTGCGAAGCCGAAAGGATGTCGACGATCTCGAGGCCTTCCTGAAGCGGGAGAACGTGCCCATCGTCGATCCCGCTGCCGAGTATTACGACGATTATTATGCGGTGTTCTTCCTCGATCCGGACGGGCTGAAGCTCGAAGGCATGAAATATGGCGAACGCGGATCGGCCGGCGGCGCTGGATGAGATCCATTGCCAAATCAATCGAGCGGAGATCCGAGCATGAGCGAGTCAGCGCTGGTTAGCTTCCATGCCGGGTTGGCGCCCGACAGCCGGGGTCGGCGGATTCAGGAGATCCTCCGCTGGGACGATGATCAGTTGGAGCGGGTCCATGACTATATCCAATGGCTCTTTCCGCTGACCGAACGGAGCGCTTTCAATCCCGGTGCGCCGATCCTCACCGCGACGGATATCGCGGCCTTCCGGCAGCGACCCGACCTGCAGGCGTCCCTGCACAATGCCTTCCTGCGCCTGCTCGCGTTTTACGGCTTCGCCGAGACTGCCGAGGCGGGGCGCATCCGCATCGTCGTGACACCGGAATTCCCACGGCGCTCGCAAGACTGGGCAAGGCCCGGCAATCACAATCTGCTGCGAATCAGCCGCATCCTCCGCGCCATGACCCAATTGGGGCTGGCGCCGGAGGCGCGAGCTTTTCTTGGGACTCTGGAAGCGCTGAATGCGGACGACCCGGACAGGTTTGGCGCCGTGACGTTGCGCTACTGGCGGGATGCGGTCTCGACGGGTTGAGCAGACCGCCGCCGGCTAGCCGGGCCGATCGCCGTTGTCGTGGAAGAAATCATAGATCGCGCGCGCCATCTGTTCCGAAATGCCCGGAACCCCGAGCAGATCCGGCACGCTCGCCCGGCCCACGGCCTTGGCCGTGCCGAAATGGGCGAGCAGGGCGCGCTTGCGGGTCGGACCGATGCCGTCGATCTCGTCCAGCGGGCTCTTGGTGAGCGCGACCTTGCGCTTGGCGCGATGCGTGCCGATGGCGAAGCGATGCGCTTCGTCGCGCAGCCGCTGGACGAAATAGAGCACCGGGTCGCGCGGCTGCAGCATGAAGGCCTCGCGGCCGGGCACGAAGAATTTTTCGCGGCCTGCGTCGCGGTCCGGCCCCTTGGCGATGCCGATCAACGGCACCTGGTCGGTCAGCCCCAGTTCGTCGATGATCGTCTTCGCCGCGGACAACTGGCCCTGTCCGCCGTCGATGAACACTAGGTCCGGCCAAGGGCCGAACCCGTCCTCGTCGCGTGGCGCCGCTTCGCGCGAGCCGGCTTCCTTGACGAGGCGGGAGAAGCGCCGGGTCAGGACCTCGCGCATCATGCCGAAATCGTCGCCCGGCGTGATGTCTTCCGAGCGGATGTTGAACTTGCGGTACTGGTTCTTCACGAAGCCGTTCGGGCCGGCGACGATCATGCCGCCGACCGCATTGGTGCCCATAATGTGGCTGTTGTCGTAGACCTCGATCCGACGCGGCGGGCTTTCGAGGCCGAACGCGGCGGCGACGCCCTCCAGCAGACGGGCCTGGCTCGACGTTTCCGCCAGATTGCGGCCGAGTGCCTCCCGCGCATTCAGCAGCGCATGGTCGACCAGATCCTTCTTCTCGCCGCGTTTCGGGACCGCGATCTCGACCTTGTGCCCTGCATGCTCGGACAGCGCGGCGGCGATCAGATCCATTTCCTCGACCTCATGGCTGAGGAGGATGAGCGAGGGCACCGGCTTGTCTTCGTAGAACTGAGCCAGGAACGCGCCGAGGATCTCGGCCGCGTCGAGGCTCTTGTCGGCGCGGGGATAGAAGGCGTGATTGCCCCAGTTCTGGCCGGTGCGGAAGAAGAACACCTGCACGCAGTTCTGGCCACCCTCCTGATGTACCGCCAGCACGTCGGCCTCGTCGACCGATTGCGGGTTGATACCTTGGTGCGACTGGACATGCGACAGCGCGGCAATGCGGTCGCGATAGATGGCGGCGCGCTCGAAATCGAGATCGGCGCTGGCCGCTTCCATCGCGCGGGCGAGGTCGGTCTTGATCGCAGACGACTTGCCGGTCAGGAACCCCTTGGCCTCGCGCACAAGCTCGGCATAGTCGCCGAGCGCGATTTCGCCGGTGCAGGGCGCCGAGCAGCGCTTGATCTGGAACAGCAGGCAGGGCCGCGTCCGGCTTTCATAGACCGAATCCGTGCAGGTGCGGATCAGGAATGCCCGCTGCATGGCGTTCATCGTCGTGCCGACGGCGCCGGCCGAGGCGAAGGGGCCATAATATTCGCCGCCCCGGCTGCGCGCGCCGCGATGCTTCACCAGCTGCGGCGCTTCGTGGTCGGTGATCAGGATATAGGGAAACGACTTGTCGTCGCGCAGCAGCACATTGTAGCGCGGGCGCAGGCGCTTGATCAGGTTCGCTTCCAGCAGCAGCGCTTCCGTCTCGGTCCGCGTCGTGACGAACTCCATCGTCGCGGTCTGCTGGATCATGCGGATGATCCGGTTCGACTGCATGCCGATGCGGGTGTAGCTGGTGACGCGCTTCTTGAGGTTGCGTGCCTTGCCGACATAGAGAACGTTGCCGCTCTGGTCGAACATCCGGTAGACGCCCGGCGCATTGGGCAGGCGCGTGACGAAATCGGCGATCACCGACGCGCCCTGGCCGCGCGACAGGAATTCGCCGCCCGCCTCGAAGGCTGTCTCGGCCGACGCCGCATCTTCCGGCGTGGAAACCACGGGCTCGGCGGTGTCGCCGGCCATTTCGGGCTTGTCGATGTCGTTGGGGGGCAGCGTGTTCACTCGTTGATGCCTACGATATCAGGCGTTTCCCATGCAAGATGCTGCCCGCCATCGAGCGCGATCATCTGGCCGGTGACGGAACGTGTTTCGTACAGATATCGTATCGTGCGACCGAATTCGCAAAGGTCCGGGCCGTGGCGCAACAGCACGGCCTCGGCCTGCTTGCGAAATTCGGCCGGGTCCTGGCGCGGCGAGGGCAGGGTGGGCCCCGGCCCGATGGCATTGACGCGGATGCGCGGGGCCAGGGCCTGGGCCAGCGTCCGGGTGGCGGTCAGCAGGCCGGATTTCGACAGCTGATAGGAAACGAAGTGTGGCGTCGTCTTCCAGGCGCGCTGGTCGATCATGTTGACGACCAGCCCGTCGCGGTCGGCGGGAAGCTGCGCGGCGAAGGCGTCGGCAAGCAAGACCGGAGCGGCCAGGTTGACCGCCATTTGGCGCTGGAACCGCTCCGGTTCGAGCGAACCAATGCCGTCAGCCTCGAAAATCGAGGCATTGTTGACGAGCAGCGTCAACGGTCCGAGCGCTGCGGCCGCCTCGGCCGGCAGGGCGCGCGCGGCATCGAGGTCGGCGAGGTCGGCGGTGACCACCGCGGCGCGGCCGCCCTGTTGGCGGATATCTTCGGCCAGCGCCTCGGCCACGTCGACCGAGCTTCGGCAATGGATGGCGACGGCGAAGCCGTTTTTCGCGAGGTCCTCGACGATGGCGCGCCCGATGCGCCGCGCGCCGCCGGTGACCAGCGCGATGCCCTTTTCATCCGTCATTCTGCCTGCCGATCGTGCGAATCCATGGGACTGCGAAGATAGGGTGGCGGGGCCATTTCGGTAAGCCTTCATTAGGCTTGGTTAAATGTGGTCAACACCTGCGTCGACACCATGACGAAGGGGTTAACGCGAAAAAGTTCCATTCGCTAAAATTGTCGTTAAATCAGGTGGTTAACTCCGGTTTGCGTGATTTTGGCAACGCGGGTCGAATGCCCCGAACATGCCGCAATTCCTGTCATGTTCTGCCGCAATGACAGGGTTAATTCGGACCATCGGATCGGGGGCGGAAAGTTGCTCCCGGATCAAGTTTTGTAAGTTCAGTTTAGTAAGCATGGAGACTAAGATGCTGCGTATCCGCACCCTCTCCCTCGGCGCTCTGGCGCTCGCTCTCTCGGCAGCTCCGGTTCTGGCTGCGGATCTCACCTACGAGCCGGCCCCGGCTCCGATGGCTCCGGCCGCGCAGGCATTCAGCTGGACCGGCCCGTATGTCGGCGCCCTGGTTGGCTATGGCTGGTCGTCCACGGACGCCAACGCATTCAACAGCTTCGGCAGCGTCAATGGCGACGGCTTCAAGGGCGGCCTCTATGCCGGCTACAATTTCGACCTCGGCAACCAGTGGGTTGTCGGTGCTGAAATCGATGCCAATCTCGATGACGTCAGCGGCTACAATGCCCGCGGTGGCGTTCGTCAGAAGTGGGACGGCACGGCCCGCGCCCGCGTCGGTTACGCCTTCGACCGCTACCTCGCTTACGGCACCGGTGGTGCAGCGATCTCGGGCGCCAAGGCTTCGGTCAACGGCCTCGGCTCGGACGACCAGACCCACATGGGCTGGACCGTCGGCGCCGGCGTCGAAGCCCAGGTCTGGAACAACGTCACCGCTCGCGTCGAATACCAGTACGCTTCCTTCGGCAAGGAACACTACGACATCGGCGGCCCGGGCGGCACCGACATCGACTTCAACACCAACACGATCCGTGCTGGCGTTGGCGTGAAGTTCTAAGATCGGTTCCTTCGAACCCGATCAAGACGCCGGCGGGGCAACCCGCCGGCGTTTTTCGTTCTGGCGCGGTTTTCCGGCGTTCTGGTTGGCTAACCTGCCCAAACAAGAAAGAGCCCCGGCGATGCCGGGGCTCTTTCGTCTGTCGGATTGTCCGGGCCGATCAGGCGCGGGCATATTCCGTGCCGGCGAACAGAGCCGCCTGCAGCGCGTGCCAGCTTTCCTCATCCGGCGCGCAGAGCAGGCCGCCTTCGCGGTGGGTCGGCAGATAGGCGCTGCCATCGAAGCGGGCGGAATAGCCGCCGGCCTCCCGATGGATCAGCCAGCCCGCGACGTGATCCCAAACCGTCAGCTTGGCATAGAGACCGAAATGGCTGTTGCCGCCGGCCAGCATCCGGTACTCGTGCGCGGCGCAGCGATAGCCGGCGGCCGAGCGTGTCGCCGCCAGATTGGCGCAGACCTGCGAACGCAGCGGTTCCGGCAGCAGCGACCAGGAGGCCGTGCCGGACATCTGGTGGACCGGCTTCGCCGTTGCGACCTGGAGGTCGTTGCGCTCCCCACTGGCATTCTCCGTCCAGGCGCCTTCGCCGCGAATGGCCGTGGTCCAGTCGCCGCCGATCGGGTCCAGGATGATGCCGCCGACGGCCTCGCCGCGAACCACGACGCCGGCCATGACGCCGAACAGGGTCAGCCCCGAGGCGAAATTCTTGGTGCCGTCGACGGGGTCGACGACAAAGGCGAGTTCGGCGCCATCGAGCCGGTCGAGCAGCGTCTCATCCGCCGACACCGCCTCTTCGCCGATGACCACGGCACCGGGAAACGCCTTGTTCAACGCGGCGGTGATCATCCGCTCCGCCGCTTCGTCGGCGTCGGTGACGAGGTCCTCGGCCGACGTCTTCTGGCGGATCGCCCCGGCGCTCAGATGCCGGAAGCGCGGCAGGATCTCGGCTTCCGCAGCGTCGTGCAGGATCCGGGCGACCGTCTGGGCATCGCCCACTGAAAAGCTCATGGAATTCTCCGGGGGATCAGGATGGGAAGCGCGTCAGCTCGAAGCTTGGGACGCGGACGGCGAAGTCGTCGAGAAAGACGACCAGCCGGGGATGGGTGGCGCGCCACGCGCCTTCGAAGCGAAGGTCGAGATAGCCCAGCACACAGGCGAGCGCGATCGAACCGACATGGACCACTCCCTCGAAGGCATGCGCCTCGGCGGCGGCGAGGCCACGAGCGACCTTGCCTTGCTGATGTGTCGTCCATTTGACGCTCTGCTGCGCCGGGTCGCGCCAGCGGCTCTCATAGACCTGCAGCAGCGCGGCGTCGGCGATGCCGTCGGCCAGCGCCTGCGCCGCCAGAACCGGATAGCGCGTCGCGGCATCGGCCGGGATGATCTTTCCGCCGCCGGCCAGGTGATCGAGATATTCGACGATGACGCGGGAATCGTAGAGCACCGTGCCGTCTTCGAGGATCAGCGCCGGAATCTTGCCGAGCGGGTTCTGCTGTCGCAGCACCTCGTCGGGATCCGTCGTGTCGGCGGTGACGATGTCGATCCGGTCCATCAGTCCGAGGTGATGGGCGGCGATCTTGACCTTGCGCCCGAACGGGGAGGCGGGCGAACTGCGCAGCACGAGCAAAGCAGGGGTCCTTGTCGGATTGGGAAATGGAGGCCTCCGGCTTAGCGGACCGGGGGCATGACGAGATGGTTGTTGCGGCAGGCCTTGCGGTCCACCTCGGCGCAATCGCGGAAGCGGAGATCCTTCGTCAGGCAGACGCGCACTTCCTTCAGCCGGCGCGAATCGCAGCTGACGGCGATGCCGCTGGCCCTGAGGCCGGGATTGGCGGCGATGAAGGCGGCCTCGACGTCGCGGGGCGAGACCGTCAGATAATCCGGCAGGTCGACGAACTGGCGCGGGATGCGGATGGCATCATGCGCCTGCCGGGTCAGCTCGAAATAGTCCGAAGGCTCCAGGCCGGAGCAGGAGCCGTGCGTGCGCCATTCATGCCGCACGAGAGACGGGCTCGGCATCACGTCCAGCATGCTGTCGACGAGGCGGCGCGGCAGGCCGCTGCGCGGGCCGGCATCGCAATCGCGTGGCGAGCCGCGCTCATATTGCGGCCAGAGGCCGTGCACGACAAAGGCGAAGGGGCGGGGGCCGCCGCATTGGATGCGGTCGGAGCGGCCCCGATCCTGGCAATAGGTCGGGGACCAGGACAGCGAGAGGACGTAGAAATCGAAATCGCCCGGTGTGTCGGCGGAGGCCGGCACGCCCGTTGTCATCCAGGCGGATACAGCGAGAAAAGCCGCAAACAGGCCACGGACGGCCCGCGAGCGTGGCACGCTCAGTACCGGCCGGGACGAACCGTGCGGCACCAGCCGTCATGGACGCGCCACGGATCCTGGCCCGCCACACAGAAATCGACATACCAGCCGATCGAGGCGAAGCCCATGCGCTCCTCGATCAGGTAGTAGACGGCGGTCGGACGGACATTGTCGGCGATATAGACGTCGGCCTTGCAGAAGCGGCGGTCGATCAGGCCCGGATCGCCCGGCCGGAACTGCGTCTCGGTGATCGATGCAACTTCTCGGAAGGCGAGGTTGTTGCCCCAGGTATGGGTATTGGCCCAGTGATAGCGCTCGGCGATGTTGGACATCACCTTCGGCGCGTCGCAGGGCGGCACGGTGCCGCGATCCCAGCCGCGCCGGACCTCCGGGGTGTAGCCGCCATCATAGTCGGCCGCGAGGGCGGCGCTGGAGCCGGCAAGGGCGGCGACAAAGGCGAGGGCAGCTGCGAGGCGACGGATCATGATTGCGATTCCCCAGAGGACGCTTTGCAGGACGATGCGTCACCGCCGCCATTATGGTCAAGCATTGAGGGGCCCAGATCGGGCAGGGTGGTGAACAGAGAGTCGCCGTGTGGAGTGCTGGCAACAACCCCCGATTAAGCCGATATGGGGCGCAACAAGGAATGGAGCACGGATATGGGCCTTCTGGTCGACGGAGTTTGGCAGGATCAATGGTACGACACCCGCAACACGGGCGGTCGCTTCCAGCGTAGCGCCGCGGGCTTTCGCAACTGGGTGACGGCGGATGGCAGCCCGGGCCCGACGGGTCGGGGCGGGTTCAAGGCCGAGGCCGGCCGCTACCATCTTTACATCGCCCGGGCCTGTCCCTGGGCGCACCGCGTCATGATCTTCCGCGCCCTGAAGGGCCTCGAGACGATGATCGACTATTCCGTCGTCCATTGGCTGATGGCCGAGAATGGCTGGACCTTTGCCCCGGGCGAGGGCGTCACCGAAGACAAGATCAACGGCTTCGCGTTCCTGCATCAGGTCTACACCAAGGCGGATCCCGACTATTCGGGCCGCGTCACCGTGCCGGTGCTCTGGGACAAGCAGACCGGCACGATCGTCAGCAACGAATCCTCCGAAATCATCCGGATGATGAACTCGGCCTTCGATGGCATCGGCGCCCGGACGGGCGACTATTATCCCGAGGCGTTGCGCCCCGAGATCGATGCGCTCAACACGCGCATCTACGACACCGTCAACAACGGCGTCTACAAGGCCGGCTTCGCCACCAGCCAGTCGGCCTATGAGGAAGCGATCCACCCGCTCTTTGCCAGCCTCGACTGGCTGGAGGGATTGCTGTCCCAGCAGCGGTATTTGGCCGGCGACC
>Ga0182738_1005572_pt1 | contig 13375 bp, 11 predicted proteins | sample eDN5th30CBELigMG_FD_128876 | JGI IMG/M metagenome (GOLD analysis project Ga0182738, IMG submission 128876) | Enriched Miracle-Growth compost microbial communities from Emeryville, California, USA - eDNA 5th pass 30_C BE-Lig MG (version 2)... ...
ATCAGTATGTTGGTCGATAAAGCAAAGACTGCTTTGGGAGCTCAACAATATCAACAAGTAAAAATCAAAAATTTCCCAAAATTTTAATTTCGCAATCCTAGGCTTATAACTATTTGAAAAAGCATAGAGAGTTGGGAACTCCCGATAAAACCATCAAGGAAGAGTTGGGAAATATTGTTGGAAAAAATAAACTCGCACAGTGCTTCGATATTGACCAAATCATCTTTTTGGAGTCAATGTAGGGGATCATTCGAAATTACTCGAAAAAAGTAAAGGATACTTGGAACCAATTTAAACCATGGTTAACAATTTTTTTAATAAAAAAATAAATAATTGCATTTTCATCTAAAGTGTAAAATAATTACTCTGATATAAAATGCTCATTTTTATTTTATTTTATTTCCTTATTTATTTGGAATCAAAACGTCCCCAGAAATCTTGAACCAAAAGAAAATTTTCATTTTCAAAAATCAAATTTTTTTTCGGAAGCAAGAATTTGGTAACACAGTAAATTCGAATCATTTTCTTATTTTTCAAGAAATAAATATTTGAGAAAATTCTTTTTCTAAAAACTCTTCTCAACAGTCCCGCATGATGCTTGAAAAATTTCAAATCCTCATCAATCAATCATAGGAATGAATCTTTTATGATAATTAAATTTCCATCATCATCATTTTGACTTCAAGGGATTGCCTGAATAAAAATTTATTTAATTTTAGAACGATCTCATGCTTAAGCTTTCTAAAACTCTCACCAGATTTGGTTTGCCAAGCCTCTTCAAAAGTTCACCATTTGCTTCGTTTCTTTCTCAATCTCCTTAGGTTTCCATAGCAGCAAGCCTCAAAAAGCTTTGGTCGAAATCTTTGTCGATGGAAATCCTATCAAGGTTTTTTATTGCGATTGTCAAGTATTTAAAAAAAAATTAGGTCGACTCCAGCTACACTATCTTCCAAGCCTGCCAAGAGGCTGGGTAAATTGAGCATATTATCCTTATTAAACCTCCTAGTGTCATCATTCCCAGATTCTGCTACCATGAAAGATTAGCTGTCGCAGGAAACTGCAGAATGTGCTTGGTCGAAGTCGAAAAGAGTCCTAAGCCAGTATCTTCCCGTCACCCGTAATATGTCATAATTCTAAAAAGATTGCCTCTTGTGCTATGCAAGTTATGCCTGGTATGAGAGTTAATACCAAGAGTGAGAAGACTAGAATTGCCAGAGGTGGTGTCATGGAATTTCTTTTGGCCAACCATCCTCTTGATTGCCCCATCTGTGATCAAGTAGTCGATCTCAAACTTCAAAAATCTTATGAGAATAGGGTGGTGAATGTGATCTCCAAGATATTTCTCAAGTTTACGGATACAGACAAGGCAGATACATGGAATATAAAAGAGCCGTCGAAAACAAAAACTTGGGCCCCTTGGTTCAAACTTGGATGAACAGATGCATTCACTGTACCAGATGTATCAGATTCGCCAGAGAGGTAAATCTTTTCCCCCTGAAAGAGCATATTTAAATACCAAAAAGATTGCTGGTGTTTACAACTTGGGAGCTACTGGTAGAGGTAAATCCACCGAAATCGGCACATACATTGAAAGCATGATCACCAGTGAATTGTCCGGAAATCTCCCCGATGTCTGCCCCGTCGGTGCCCTCGTCAATGGAGTATACATATTTCTTAAATTTCCCAATATAACTGTCAATAAATAGCCTTATGCTTTCACCAGCAGACCTTGGGAATTAAAGAACTACAACAGTGTCGACGTTATGGACGGTTTAGGATCTGCTATCCAAATTGATACCAGAGGTACTGAAATCATGAGAATCTTGCCTCGTGTCCACGAAGAAATCAATGAAGAATGGCTCGGTGATAAATCTAGACACGCCTTCGATGGTCTCAAATTCCAAAGATTGACCACTCCTCTTCAAAGAGCTCCTGATAATACCTTCAAAGAACTCTCTTGGCAAGAAGCCCTCGAAAAGGTCGCTAAAGAATTAAACTCTGTATGAATTTTTACCAAGAGATGAATCCTCTAAAGTAACCTAGGTTTCTGGAGACGAAATTTCTGCTATTATTGGTGAATTTGCTGACGTTGAATCTATTGTTGCTCTTAAGGACTTGTTAAACAGATTTGATTGCGATAACTTTGAAATCAGAACTGATGCTCCTAAATTCAATGCCGACTTCAGATCTAGTTATATCATGAACTCCAGAATTACTGGTGTTGAGGAAGCTGATCTTTTGCTCCTTGTCGGTACCAACCCCAAATACGAATCTCCCGTCTTCAACTCTAGAATCTTGAAGGCTGTTAACCAAGGCGGATTAAAGGTCGCACTTTTGGGTAGTGCTGTCGATTTGACTTATAAATACACTCATTTGGGTAACTCTGCCAGCACCCTCCTTGAAATCGCTGAAGGCAGACATCCCTTCTGCGAAAAATTAGCTAATGCTAAATTGCCCATGGTTATCGTCGGCTCCAAGACTTTGGAAAGACCTGATGGTAGAGCCGTCTTGGAAACTCTCCGCACTATTGCCCAAAACAGCCCCATCATCAACAAGGAAGCTGGCTGGAACGGTTTCAACGTCCTTCACAATGATGCCGCTAGAGTCGGTGCTCTCGATATTGGTATCAGCTCTATCCCCAACCCCAATGCCAAGAAGCCCAAGATCGTTTTCATCCTTGGTGCTGATAACATTAGAACTGAAGATATTCCTGAAGATGCCTTTGTTGTCTATTTGGTAAACTCCAACTTTTGGTTTCATGTATACTTATTTTAAAAAGGGAACTCACGGTGATAACGGAGCATATTTCGCTGATATCGTCCTTCCTGGTGCTGCTTACACTGAAAAGACCGTTACCTACGTCAACACTGAAGGCAGAGTCCAAATGTCAAAGATGGTATAATTGTGAAATTTTTTGACTCCTCTCACCCTTATCCCCAGGTTGTTCCTCCTCCCGGACAAGCTAGAAACGATTGGGAAATTATTAGAGCTCTTTCTGAAGAAGCTGGACAATCCCTTCCTTATGACACTATTGAAGAAGTATCTTTCCCCTTTGAATTTTGTGAATAATTAATTTTCCCCAAAGATCCGATACAGGATTGCTGAACTCGCTCCTCATCTCCTCAAATACGATTACATTGAACCCACTGTCTTTGGTGAATATGGTGTTCGCGCTCTCAAGAACTCTGAAGAACTTAATCTCACTCCATTGGTCGATCATATTGATGTAAGTCATAGAGTATTCATTTTTCCCATAATCTATTTTAGAACTACTACCAAACTGATGCTATCTCCAGATCAAGTGTCACTATGGCTAAGTGCTCTACTGCCTTCAACATTCATAAATTTTCAAACTTTAAATCCTCCACCCCTTAATTTTATACGACCTATGGTATATGAATAAATTATTATTCATTAAGTATCAGATCCGAATAGAGTATAATTCTCTAAATTTTATTCCCTTTTTCTTTTTGGAGCTCCTAGACCATTTAAATTACCTTTAATTATTGTTATACCTCCGATTTAGATTTTTTTTTATCGAATTCCCGCTTCTTTTATAGAAGATCAAAGAAAATTAAAGGAGAAACATCATCGTCTCTCATAAAGACAACCTTTTGGTCTTACACCCGGTATTCAAAGTATCCATTCATCCACAAGACAGAAAATTTGATTTTCTTTTTTTGAGCGTTAAAAAATGTCACAATTTCAACCCGCTTTGATTTGAGGACGTGAATTAATTCAACTAGTTCCAATAGAAAAAATATATAATATCAAGATAAATTTATTTTCTTTTGTTCTTATCAAAAGCTCTTTCTTCTCAAAACAATGCAACAAGTAGAGGTATCCTCATTATTCTTCGAATCCTCGGACTCTAAAATTTTATTTAGCAAACAAGAAATATCTTTGGATTTCCTGTGGCAAATGAAGATGACCGTCTTTTTGAAAAGACTGCCAACTTCTTCTGCCCCTGTCCGACTGACAAAAAGGAGGAAACATCCTTCTCAACTGTAGTTACTGATGAAACAAAAGAAAATTCTGCTCCTGTCACGCCTGAAAAGGTAAACACTCCCCGAAAATAATTCAAATTCTTAAATCTCCAATTTTAGAGCAAAAGAGTCAAAATTTGTAAAGTCTCAACTAAAACTCCCGCTGCCTTTGCTAAAAACATTGGAGCTTTTTCGAATTTGAACAACTTTGGGGATACTTTTGGAAAGAACAACAAGCTCCCTCTTATCATTAAATCAAACGATTCCACCACTATTAAACAGATACAAGATATCCGTACAATTCTACCTCGAGTTTTCTTCTCACAAAGAAGTCAAAGACCCTCAACGAGTGTCAATGAATCGGCATCAGAAGTCAAATACCAAGCCAAAGATTTGATTTTTACCACTGATGTCAGCTTCGAAACTGAAAACTTCCTCAACCTCAACAAGACTTTCAACGAAAATGAAACAATTCCCAACCAAACAGACACCCTTGATCAGAAAATAACCACAAAGAACTTTGTCATCAAGAAGTCCAATAAAAACAAAATTCAGATATCGAAATTTAATAAAATTGGCACATTTAATCCTCTTTCCAACTCTCACAATTTGGCGCCATCTACCACTCAAAAGTTGCCAGAAACTGAAATAAATCATCTTCAACAAAAAATCGTCGAGAAACTTAAGCCTCGTTACCTCACCATCGAAGCTGATACTTCTTCTGATATGAGCAAAAGAACCATCCAGTCGATTATTTCACAAATCCCACAAACCTTTACTTTCGAAGAACATGTTCAGAAAAAGCTTGGAACTCTTAATCACCTTCCCAAGACCACCACAAATGCTGACTTGATGAAAAACTTTAAACCAGTCATTACCCCCAAAAGAGACCTCAATTCTATCAAACTGAGAGCTAAAAGCCCAAATATGATGACTAGCCTTGATCTCAATTCTTTGGTATCTCCAAAAGCAGCAAACACAAGAATCCAGAGATACCCCGCTTCTGAAGTATTAGACACACAGCCTAATACTTTAAGTAAAAGACCCAGCTCCAGATTTAGGCCCCAAGAAGATTTACTCGAAAAGTTATTCAACCCTGCCAATCAAAAGAAAAAAAATTAATTTATTCTCATATCTTATTCTCGTTATAAATTCCATTCTCTGTAACAAAAACAATGTATATTTTGGTTTTATGTGTTGTTCTTACTTGAATCTGTTGTTTGTTGATTTGTTCCGATTTTTTAATTAACGTTATATATTCTACATATCTCTACGTATTTTACCGATTGTTTTTTCACTGGTTTTTTCATTCATCCATGTAAACAAAATTCTTTCTCTGATTCAGATTAAAAAACGTTTCAACCGAGAAATTTTTTCATTTTATTTTAATTTCGTATATTAGTTTCTCAACAACAAGAGAAACAATACATTATTCTTCATGGAAATTCTCCCACCTCCAACCTCCAGAGCCCTCAAAAATTCCAAGTACCATTCTAAAAACGCTGTCCAGCCACAACTTTCCCTCTATAATGAAGCCATCGAGAATAACGTGCGCTTCGTTCAAGGAGCTAATGCTTTCATTATGGTAGGATTTCTTCGTCTTTCTTCGTCTCACCTTTTAGCTCTTTGGTCTTTATGAAATCTTGAAATCCACTTACCTGACTTCAGTCAATAGCCAAAACCACGAAGCTGCATGGTCGGAATACATGCCCCTGTTAGGTTTAAATGTCTTATGGATTTTTGTCGCGTTTATGGGGATCATTGCAATCAACTCAGGGAGCAAATCACGTGTGAATAAATTTTTCTACCTCTTGATACTGAGTAGTATCTCAAGGGGCCTGTTTTGCTTCTATACTCAATCTGCAAATGAAAACAATCTTCAAGGGGCTTTTTATATTGTCCAAACTATTCTCGAAACTTTCATCAATGCTGTTCTCATCTTCTTCACAAGAAATATCAAAAATTATCTCAAAGGTAATCATTTTTTTCTTGAAAAATTTGTCTTATTTTTTTTAGCTTGGGAAGAAATGCAAGGATTTGAAGAAACTTACTATTAAACATGAAAAAGAGAATAATTTATAAATATATTTACTTTAGATTCATCGAATAGGAATTAGGATAGTTAACTTTAGGAATAGGTTAAGTTTTGTTATGTTTTGTCATTCATATATTCTATTTAACATTTTTTGAGTCTTTTCAAAAAATTTTATCGTTAAATAAATGAATAAATATTTACCACTATTTTTTTACTATCTATCATATGGTGTATTGTGTAAAGCATAATTTAATGTGCAGTGTCAAATTGTCAAAAAAATTCTTCAAATTACTGTTTTCGATTTGACATTTTGGGATTTTAATAACGACTAGCAGCAGATACTTTTTAATTCAATAAAATGTACAAAGTTTTACTTCAATTTGTTTTTTGCTTACTCGTTCTTTTTAAATCCTCTCAAAGTATCAACACTCAGCATCATAAAACGCACTCTCTCAATCCAATCCATCAACAAAATAAACTTGCAAATTACAGAAATCAGCAGTCTCAAGGGATCCCTCCAATCTTGAATGAAGAAATCAAAATTTCTGACCACTTGCTTCATCAAAGTTCTCCTCCCATCATTCTCAACGATAACCTTGGAAAAACAAGGAAGACATATTTCTCCAATCCAAAAGAGATTCAAGCATTTTTGCAACTTCAAGATGATGTTGCAACTACTGATGAGGCACAAACAGCAGCACAGCTGGAAGAGACAAGAAAAGCGAATGAGGAAATATTAAAGAAATTAGAAGAAGAAAGGAAATTGTATGAGCAAAGAAAAATCGAAGAAGAAAAAAGAAAAAAAGAAGGAGCCCTGAGAGAAGCTTTGAAAAAAATGGCTCAAGATGACTTTGAAAAAATTCAAAATTTCATGGATAAGATCAAGTCCAAGTTAAACTCGTTTCAACAGGAAGTAGATAATATGGGCAACCAAATAGGAACAGCAATTCAAGGTGAAATTAAAACTTCTATTCAAAAAATTCAAAACCAACTTGTCACGCACTATAAACTTGTTCTTGAGCATGCAGCAACAGGAGACCTTGAACATCGAAAAATCACTGATCAAATGACTGCAGAAATCAATGAAGAAGTTAAACAGCTTTTCCAAAAAACTCATCTCAGTTTCTGCAATATCAAAGAGCTTACAATTATGCTTTGGGAATATCAGATTGAAGACAACACAAAAGCGTTAAATAAACTTCAAAATCAAGCAGATGATCTTCAAAGAAAACTTCCACCTCCTGGATCTATTTGCAATGAGTATTTAGAATGTGGCATCTGTAATGCCAACCCCAAATGTGGATGGTGTCTGACCCAAAATAAATGTGTTGAAGGAGATAATATCGGACCCTTAAACGAACCTTGTCCTCTTTATGACTACGACATCTGCCGAGGATTTAATTGTGCTTTTTACAAGGATTGCAAAGTATGTTTTAGATGTTTTTCTTGGAATAAAATTTTTCTAGTCTTGCCTTAGTAGTGATTCAAGGTGTGGATGGTGTGATGACTTGGGCAGTGGGGCTCAATTATGCCTTGAAAGATCTGCAAACTACCAAGGGTGCACTCCTGATGATTGGTATCATAGTCAAGGTCTCAAGCAAGAATGTCCAGTTGTTACTGTTGCACCGTTCTTGGACCTTAAAGCAGCAGAAGAAAAGGAAAAATTCGAAAAATTAGCTTATGATAGAAAAAGAGTATTAGAAGCTAAAGAAAATCAATTATCGCAAACACAAAAAAATATCAGAGAGGTATCCTATGATGAATTTCTCCAGTTATTCAAACATTTGTAGTCTCATAACCAACTTCTCAAGTTGAAACAGTCAATTTTATCTTTCAAAAAAGACAATGAACAATTAAATCAGCAAATCAAAAATACACAAGATGAAATTGCAAATTGCCAAAGTCCATGATGACAACTGTATATTTATGACCCAATTTTTGATACAACAATAGAAATTTACGAATACATATTATTGAGTAAATGAATTATTTATCGAACATATTCTCCTGTTTCACTAATGTAATAATAATTGAAGTTCAAATTTGAAAACAATGATTTCACTATTTTTTTTAAAAGAAAATTTAAAAAAAATCTTACGTTGAAGTTTATGACCCTTTTGATGATATTGATTCAAAATTTGAAGGATCATTCTGTTATTTTCTTGGAAACTGCTTTCAAGTGCCTCGAGCTCATCCCAAATTTTTGTCACCATATCTTGATTTCCAGTCATAAATGTGAATCTCTCTTCAAGTCTGTTGTATAACACATAAAAGTCCCAACATAAATTCAATGTTGATTTTATCAATTCAGACAACATATCATTCTATAAGGATGAATAAAATTTCAATACGAAGTAAAAGGGTACTTTGGTTCGATGGAGTTGACAGACTTCAGCTATTTTCTCCAAATACTCTTTTAATTTTGCATTGATTTCAATAATATTAGCGGACTCTTGAATCTTAGCATCATATTCTTTTGTTTTCTCTTTAATAACAGAAAAGCCAACAAAAAATTCAAGATTGTTCACGAAATGTAAAAGTTCTCCTTGAACAAGTCCGAATTTCCTCTTCAAGTCGTTCACTTGCTTGACTCGGTTTGCAATATCATCTGGGACAGATTTTTTACTCCAAGGACTTGGCTCCTCTTCTTCCATTGCATCTTCATAACTTGCTACACTTTCATCGATTCTCGCTCTCTTTATATCTGCTGGCTTCAATGGTCTCTTTATTGATACACTTTATAAAAATAAATATCGTTCTCATATCAGTTCTTTACCTGTTTGCAGTCAGAGCGAATTTAGCTCGTTTGATTTGGATGACAAATTTGAAAACTTTATTGTATAGTTTGAGAACTTGACTGTCAAAGACAAGGTCCAGAGGATAAGTTCCTTTGAATGCGATCGCAAAATTGCTCAAAATTGCGGTACTCAAAGTATAATCAGTCTTTGATTCTGGCTCAATTGTGAAATAAGTGTACAAGTTCTTGACCGAAGAACCCTTAATTTTCCCAAGCGACTCTTTCAAGAGTTGATTTAATCTCACCATATTGCTCTCTAAGAGTGAACTTCGAACCTTGAGAAGTACCTCAAATAAGAAGTTTTCATATACGGATTCTTGTTCGAAGAAAAAGATGATCCGGAAGAGTCGAAGATATTCCATCAAGTGGAAATGATTAAAGAGAAGATCCGTAAGTTGGCAAGAATAATGAGACTCCATATTAACGAGCAAATTTTCGACTTCATAATCGAGATAAATTTTTAAATTGTTCAGAGATTCTTGCCCTTTCTTGCTCATAATCTTGTCATAGAATTTTGCATTGGCCTTTTTCGCATTCTTGGCTTCATTTTGATTCAAAACTTGTCTTAAATTCTTTTGAGCAAAATTTTGATCATTTTCATTTGAGTTTTTATTTGTCAAAGACTGGGAAATAGAAAATGCTGAAATACCAAATCTCTGTGAGAATTCAGAGTTGTTTTTGTATGTGTCCAATTTATTTTGAATGGAGTTGTACAATAAATTTTCTTTATTCTCCTTCTTGAAATAATGTCCTCTTGAGGAAACTTGTTGATTTCTGAGTTTAGCCCCAAAAGTATAATCCTTGGCCACAACTTTAGCTTCACTTTCAGCAAGAGGCAAAACTTCGATCTGCATATTATGGCCATTCTCAGGCTCATCTTCTTCCATTCTTTTCATGATATTCATAAAGAATTCCTCCTTAAAGTCAAGCTTGTTCAGGTAAAGATAAAGATTTTCTTGATGAATCAAGTAGCCAAGCACTTTAATCGTCTTTCCAATTGTCGCAATTGTCTCAGCATATTTGGATAGGAAACTTGGAATGCACATAAAGGTTTTCTCTTCATTTAGTAATTTCCATTTCACAGTATAGTTTTGGAACACATAGTCTTGGGCCCAATTTATCTTGGAGTAAAAGTTGGTTAAAGTGTTGATATTCTTGTTGTATTTGATAAAGAATTCAGAATATTTATCCATCAAAGTACCATGCTTCAACCATTTATCCAAAAGCTCCAAATAAGGTTCCCAACTCTTGAAAAAGAATTTTATAAGCAGCACATTGGTTGAATCTTCACTTGCCCCAAAGATTGTTTCTGTCAGTAATCTATACAAATAGCTCAAAGTCACCATTGAAATAAATGGCTTGATCTCCATCACCTTGGCTGCTGTAGTCTCACCTCTTGTCACTTCCTCCAAATTGCTCACTGCACTATTAAATGTCCTGATTAAATGCCTTGTAATATCTCCAATCATCACAAAGTTCTTCATAAAGGGATCCAACACCTTCAACAACTCCATAATTGTGATTGTGTTTTTCTCTAAATAACTTTGAAGATCAGGATGTCTTGTTCCCAAATCCTTAGGTCTCACTTGGGATGCTTGTTTCAAAAAAATGCATTGGACATCTTCAAGAAAATCTTCATATTTCACTATAAAATCTCTGACACATTCAGAATACCCTTCAATGACTGTTGTATTGAAACTCTCGCTCAAAACTCTCAAATTCGATTCGACTTCTTTGGTGGCATTGCCAAGGTAGACGAGGTTCTCAATTGCTCTCTTGAGTGCTTCTGGAGAAATGTGCTTCAATTGAATGGGCACTTTTCTCTCAAACTGGTTCAAATCATTCAGCTTAAATGTGTCATTTTCTATCCCCTTTAACATCAACAAAATGTCTTGGACCATAGCACGCTCAGTTTTCAAAGTGTACAACCAATGATTTAAACCAGAAAACTCTCCTCTTGGTCTTCCTTTATCATCAGGTTTCAAATAATAATCCCTCAGGATTTCACTCAAAGCGTTTGGATTCTTCCATATATGCTTTTGCAAAAAATTTCTCTCAATAAAATTCTTATCTTCTTCAAATTTATCCACAGCTCTAGATGGCTCTTCTTGGACATTTTCCTTTTCTTTCTCATCTTCAAGTAATTGACTATACATTCTTTTCTTGGCTGACTTTTGCGTTTGCTGAATTTTCTGAGGAGTTGTTAAGAAGCTTTGCTGAACGGATACAGCACTTGTATTTAAAATCTTTGATGCTGGCTTCATTCCTATATTCTCAGATTCAATTCTTGTTTGTTGTCCATTTACTCCAGGGCCAGGAGTTGGTAAACTAAAGACTCCAAGTCCAGAAAATGAACTATAAGACTGCATCGGTAAAGTACCAAGTAACAATCCTTTGTCCAATATTGAAAAAGGTTGTTTTTGATCTGTCTTTTGAATTTGCTCCTTCTTCTATAATATTATACTGCATTCGTCATTTCTTAAAGAATTACGGTATCTCTTTGCTGGACTTTGGTTTTTTGTTTGTTTATATTCCCAAATACATTTTCTTTTTGTTCATCAATCTCTTCTTCGATTTCCTCTTCATCTTCTTCTTCAACTGATTCCGCATCAGAATATCCCCATTCTTGTTCAATCTAAATATTTGTGAAATCTCACCTCCCTCTTATCCATTACTTGATTTTGTATGTTGAGTTCTTTCTGAAGTTCTTTTATAAAAACTTCATTATCATCGGTCTTGACTTGAAATTTGGTCTGATAATATACACTTTCCAAAGGATTTGATGATAAGTTCAGCAACATTGACAAAACTGCATAGTGAATGTCTGGAACATCTTGTTTTAATGGCTTGGTCAAAAACTTCTGTATCAAAAAGTCAAGACGCTCGGCTTTTTCACCTTGTGAATGGACTGTCAATTTCTCAACAATGCTGTTCACATTATACTCAAATTCAAAAATACAGTACAAACCCTTGAACATTTCTTTCAATCTCATTCTTGTTTGTATCAAGGTATCTATGATACAATAAATTGCTCTTGACATATTTTGCGGCTATTTGGAAATTCTCCGATGTTTCCTAACATGATGAGTCAGACAAAGTTCAACCCCAAGCTCCTTGTACATCTATTTGCACGACATTCTTGATTAATCTTCCAATATAGTTATCAATAATGGTATCTAAGTAAGTCTTATAAGATGATGTCGCCATGTGCCTTTTTTTTTTTTAAATTCCTCTCTGATAGAATTTTGCGTTTTTAAAATTTTTTAAAAACACACGAAAATCTGATACACGATAGTAGTAGTAGATTCAGAGATGAAATAAAAAAAAACCCAACACAGAAAATTTATAATCTTACACTATATACATCATATCTAAAACCTATTAAAAGTCTTTTGTCTCATCAGTAAGGGAAACATGAGAGCTACTCGTAATTTGATATTGATTATTCTTCTTAAATCTATCTTCATTATTGTAGACGTCACTTATCATCGAAATCTGATTCTTCAGAAAAACGTTAAACTGCTCATTAACTTGTTGTTGGTTATTCAATGAAGTCACAGATTCATTTGAGCACAAATATTTCTGTCCTTCAAAAGAATCAAAATGAGCACTTCCATAATAATCCAACTCTGCTTTATTATCTTGGCAGAGTATCATTGATGAGACTTGTGAGTTATGACATGTGCTCTTTAACTTGTCCAATTGATTTGCACTGGGTCTTCTTGATCCATTATCAGACTCATCTGGAATTTTTTCTTTGGTGGAATACTTGCTTTCATAAAGCTTTTTCAACCTTGATGATTTGAATTTCACCTCAGATTCTACAATTGTTAAAGAAGTGTCCATTATTCGACTATCTTGAGACCCTTTTGATAACAATTCAGCAAAGAAATTTTCTTTTTCAACCAAATCTTTAAAAACTTTGGAATCTTCAAATGACTTCATATCTTTCGAGTCACCAATCGAGCTCATTGAAAAGCTTTTATTGCTAGTTTTTGGACTGCAATCCTTTCTTTTAGTCTTTTTATTTCCAGTTGTAATTGACTTGGGACTCATATCGGTATCAATCTGTTTTGGTGGTAAATCCTCGACTGAGCTCATTGAATAACCTGTGAACTGAAGTGTTGGTGGATTGACAGGTTCTTCTTGAGGTGGGACCGGTAGTGGTCGTGCTTGATTTGCATTATTAGCTTGCCTAAAAGTAAAGTTCCCTCTTTCAGTTTGCACTCCTCCAAATAAATTCGTTTCTTTGATTTTCTCAATCAGATCATTCTCTGACCGAAGAAAAGAGCCTTCCTGATAATCCATACCAACCTCATCAAATCCTTCTTCTTGTTCATCAACAGAATCTTTTTGAACTTTATCCCTCCCAAGGGAGAATGTTTGGAAGTTTTCGCCTGAAAATTCACATTCAACAACCTTCTCTTCAGCTTTAATAGAAGCCTTGGATGAAATATTCGATAATGCTTCACGACTATTGTGGCTGTTCTTAGAGCTTGGGCTTTTTGATATTTTATGATTTTTCTCCTGAGATGTCCTAGTTTCATTAAAATCAGG
>Ga0182738_1005573_pt1 | contig 13372 bp, 8 predicted proteins | sample eDN5th30CBELigMG_FD_128876 | JGI IMG/M metagenome (GOLD analysis project Ga0182738, IMG submission 128876) | Enriched Miracle-Growth compost microbial communities from Emeryville, California, USA - eDNA 5th pass 30_C BE-Lig MG (version 2)... ...
CACTGTCGTCCCCAATCATGAAGAACTTCGTTGCGGTAACTAATTCCTAAGAGAAACTTTCCTTTAAGAAAAATTAGCCAATTTCTCTCATGATGGAGAACGTATTTTGGGCATAAACATCACAAATGAGCTCTGTTTCATGGACCCAAATACCTTAGAAACTCTCTACAAGAAGACAATCCCTGAATTGAGTTTTTACAAGAACGCTCATGTGGCTCATGTTTTCCAAATTGACCGAAATCATATCGCTATTGGAGCTTTTTACAGCCTTCCTAACCAAGAGAATAATCAGCTTTACAAAAAATTCCAATCGATTGTGTTTATTCTTTCTGGCGATTTCGTGACAGCAGATGGGGAAATCCGAGCTCATGGATATCAAATGGACACGACTTATGAGATTCTTGAGGATTTATATCCAAGCTTCAAGTTTCAATTCCTAAAAGAACAGTAAGAGTTTTTATGAGAACGTGAGTGAGCCTGTAATTTTTATTAGGAGCATCCTTTTTTATACACACAGTGATTCTCCTGATATCAACACTTTATATTTCGGCAAATGTAAGAATAGCTCTAAAGGTTTCTATTAAGTAACAACTTCTATTAGATGGGGATATGATACAATTTCCAACAATAAGTCTTGTCGAAGGAACGGTTCGTGGGTTTGTTTTATTGAAGTCTTTGTTAAGGGAATCGACAAAAAAGCGCAAGACACAACTTGACGGCATTACAAAAGTGACGGTTCACCCAAAAATAAGCGTGATTATCTTGACATCAGAAGGTCGATTTCTCCAATATGATCTTAAAGAAATCTGTCCTGAGAGAGATCGCACTGAAAGAAAGATTCGAAAAATCTGTAAAGAAGGCATTTTAGAAAAAATTTTAAATGGAGCTGTTCCCAAATTTATTGCCTCCTCGGAAGGAATAGAAGAACAGAAACAAGAGGAGGAAAGAGATGAAAAGATTGAGAATAAGAAGGATTTCGGAGCAACACCATTGAATGGACAATATGTCCTTGGTCCAAATTTGTTTATGAAGCTGGAAGATCGTCCAAATCTCTTTGCGAAGTTAGAAGAAGAAGTCATGGCAATTTCTCTTGTTGATCGTGATAAAGAGAAGAATCTGAATAAGAAACCTGAGATCAATCCAAGAGCATTTAAGACAACGATAGAGAATAATAAATTAGGATTTCCTCTATTTCCAATTCCATCAAAGAAAGATGAAGAGAAGCCTCGAGAAGTCGTAGTAAATTTTATGAGAATAATATAATGAGAATTTTGTAGGAGAAGAAGATTGGATTGTTTGCTGGAAAAGAGAATGATGGGAAATTGGCAAATAAAGCTTTTAGCGGAGGTTTATTTAACACAGAGAATATTATCAAGGGAAAGGAGAGTGTTGGGAAGAAGAGCGAAGAAGGAAGATCGGTATTGTTTGGTAACTTTAAAATTGATAATTTAAGAACAGAGAAGATTGATGAAGCGAATGTGTAAATAAAATTTGAATAAACAACAATCGTTTTTGTATTTGAATATTATTAAACAAATAAATATGTAATTGATTGAAGATATTATTGTGTATATGAACAAGGGAATCAGCGTTTCTGAGCCCTTTTTTTAATTTTGGACTTTAAATGGACCAAATAATTGCCTGAAAAAAATTTCGAAAGAGAAATGAATTTTTTGAAAAGAAAAATTTTAAAGGGACTTCAAAAACACAGGGGAAAACTTTGAGCTATTCAGAGAAAATTTCTCATTGAAAATTCTCTTTCTATAATTCTGATAAGCAGTATTTAGCATTTAACTTATATACGGTACTTTATTTTATATGACTTCTATGAAATCTCTTTTCAAAATTATGGTTTTTGGCTTTGGATGATTTGGTTCACCAGTGCCCCAACCACAATTCCAGAATGCAACATCTGGAAATCCTTCAGATTCTTCTCCAAAACCTTCATATGAAGAAACACTCTCAAGCTTTTCTTCCCAATAAACTTCAACCCCAGATACCTAAACTCCTTCCCAGCAAGCTCCATTCCCAACCTACTAGTCAGTGATTGGTAATCTCCACTCTTTTTCAATCCTTCCCACACACTTCCCGGGATCTTCTCCAACAATTCCTTTCCTTTTTCCATCCAGAAATTGTGAAGACTATCATAAGCGTGATCCCATTCTCCATGAGAAATCGCTTCTGTAACTCCTTCTACGAACTCCATTAAATATCCCGCTGTCGTATCATTCCAAACAGCCAATGAATCGCTCGGATTTGCTATGTCAAGTCCAATTGCAAATCCATTGAAAAACCCTCTTAAAGCCAGTCCTTTCATTCCTTCAGCTTTTGTTCGGTCAACAAAATTCTTTAAAACGACCGCATAAGCATCTCCTGCTTCAGTATAATTTCCATTTTCAAGATTTTCAATGAGCGGTTCAAACTCATACGCTAGCTGCTGATAATGTGCTTGATAATAAAGCCAGTTTGCCAAGTCCCATTCCTCTGTATTATCGACGCCTAAAGCATTTAGGAGCTCAGTAAATTCATCACTTTTTATCGTGCAAAAAGTAGCAGGACGTTCCAGGAATGATCTCACCATTTGCTTGATAAAATCCCAATGAAGAGCGCCAGCCTGTCTTGCATTGACATCAAGCAAAATTTCATTCGTTCCATAAAGAGTCTTAAAGAAAAGTTCTTCTGTAAAAGGATCGAAACATCTCTGGACCATTTCTTGAGGAGCTGGGAGACTGAAATGAGCATATAACCCTTCGAAAAATTGGGAGATAGGTGAAGGGGAGGTGATCTCAGGACGAAGGAGAATGAAGGAGGTGGAAAATCCGAGGAATAGGAAGAGTAATAGCGGAATAAATTTCATAGTTAGAGTGAGTTAATAAGAGAATTATAATATTGTAAAAGGTGATGAAGCTAAATATTGAATAATTTGTGAATGCGAGGAATGAATGGTGGTTTAGAGGATGATATTGAAGAAATAAATTTGGACTTGATAAATTTGATAATTTAAACTCCTTTTGAGATGATTTGGAAAGAGAATGGCGAGTGAGAAGTGAGATGTAGGTTGGTGGTTTTGAGAAGGGAAAGTTTGATTTTCAAGGGAGGAATAGTGGGAGTTCAAAGGGATTGAAGGATTAATGTGAAGGATTTCATTTTATTAAAAAACTGAGAAAATGTCTTAACAAAGGGAAATGAGGTTTAGAGATGGAGTTGAGAAAGGAAAGACATCATGATGGAGAGATTTAGATCGGGAATTTTTTTCTGGAAAGGAGTTTTTGAAAGGATGACCAATTTGTAGATTTTTTCTGCAGGAAGCAAGGCGGCAAAGGCAAAATATAATTTACTGAAGCCTTGACATTTTACTGTTTTGGCTATGATATTTATGTTAAATTTGGATTTGTCAAAGAGACCTTTTTTCTATGATAACCTGAAATAAACCATCCTAAATCTTCCAAATCTTGTCTTTTTGAGGTCCGTATGGAGCTCAGAAAAGGCTGGCATACCATTTTTCCGACAGCAATTTTCAATAAGAACCTGGTTAGATAGGAATCTCTTGAGGATTCTAATAACTTAATGAGCTTAACGTCTCGACATGTCCTTTGGCCTTTAAAAGCGATATTCTAGGCAACATTGAAGTGATAGATAGCTTCTTTTCCTTCAACAAGGAAGAATTTGCTCTTTTTGTTTGTTGATAATGAAGAGAGATCATACAGTACAAATATAGAAACAATAGAAGAGTTTATTGAATTAGGCGGGAGTTATTTTCATGACATGAGTATTCAAGATCATTGGTAAAAGGGCTCTCGATCAGTAGAGAGGGAAATAAGAATAGATGAATGTAGCTCTTATAATACACTAATTATTGTGTTATACATTTTCGAAAAAGGCGGCAAAGAGGTGAAAAGTTAAATTCGAAAGAGAGGGAAAATTTGAAAAGGAACCTGAGAAAAGATTTGAACTCAATGGTTCTAAACATCCTCCTCTTTCTATCTTTCCCTTTTCAGGCTTGTCTTTCCCAATCAAAAATGAGTCAACTTGCCATAGAATAATTTTCATGACCTTTTTCTTCTTTCATACTTCCTTTAGCCTATCAGTATATTCAGGTTCTCAGATGACTGTACTCCAAATCTGAAAGGCAAGTTTTATAATGGCTTTCAAGACTCAGACAAGTCCACTTTTATTGAATCGATATGGCCTGATGAAAAATACGGTATAGTTCACACATTAACTTTACTGTATTCAGTAATCGAATTTTTTCTTGATAAAATCATTCTCTTGACAATAAAAATTGTTTCCAAGAAAAATTAAGAAAAGAGAGGGAAAAATTTTTGCGGTTAAAAAAAGGTATCTGGTAGGTTAGAAAGGTAAAGGGCAAATACTTTTATCTCAAGGAAGAATCACAAATAAAAGGTAGTCAATGATAAAAGTATCGCCTTGGCACAACAACATTATAAAATCACAATGTTAAGATGATTAAAAACGAACGCCCTTGAAGGCATTCTTGAATCTCATAAACAACAATTATAAAGGGAAAGGGCTTTAAAGAAGGGAAAGAGTTCCTTCTTCAGTCATTTTCCAGAACAAAACTCTTCTTTATTTAAGCAGAAACCATGCACTCTTCACTATTACATTCAGGTTGGCTCATTAAATCTTTAATGATTTTGCCAGCACTGCAGAATTCCTCAACATCGTGGACTATATGATGTTCAATGATTTTATGGAATTGTTCCAATGAACAACTATAGCCCAGACACCATTTAATAAATTGAGGCTCGTCATTATAAAGCATTTGTACATAATGTTTTTCAACCAATTCTCCCAACTCGCGGTCATGTTCAAGTTCTCTATGGACTTCAAAGCTCACGGTAGATGAGAAAGGAATGATGTTGTATTGTTCTTCATTATGGATTTTAGTCTCCAATAAAAAGATGCTGAAGAGCAACTCCATTGTGGTATCATGTCCAGAATAGAACACAAACTTTGGAGTGTTTTCAGTGTTCTTCTTGATGGAATCAGTGTGATGTAAAAATTCCTTCAACAATTTGGAGCTGGACACTGATCTGACCATCTCGTCAACCAAGGTAATTTTATAAGCGAAAAAGGCTCTAGTGGCTTTCAGCAATTTCAAAGTCAACTCATCAAATTCTGGGTGGTCTTTTCCATGGAAACTGTTGCATCTCACAATGTCCAAAATGCTCTTGGCCCTCTTGATATTTAAAGTCTCGATTGGAAAGCCAAAGCGCTCAGCGACTTGAGGATACAAGGTCAAGGTGAGGTACTTTTCCATTTCGAGCATTTCGTGGGATTTCTTGAGGTCCCTCAAGACCTTTTCTACTGAAGGGCAGTTATCGTCCTTTGTGGCGTGGAAATGCAAGTCACCTTCCATGGCGATGATATCGACAACAGTTCTGGCCCATTCTTCATCAATTTTGATCTTTCTCATGTGTTCTCTGTCAAAGGAATGCTTTCTGTTTTTGTGTGGTAACAAGTTTTCAGGATGAATAAAGTCAGCGTAGATATTGTCATGTTCAACGCCGCTTTCTTGAGGATAGAGTCCATTGACAAAAGCGAGAGCGCTTCTGATTGTTCTATTTTTGTAGCTGCTTCTGATCAAGACTTCTGAGCTGTTGAAACTGTCGGATAAGAACTTGAGATCCTCCACGTATCTCTTTCTCATTTCCTTTCCAAGGAAGAATTGTTGGGTTAGACCCAAGACAGTCAATTCTCCTTCCTTTTCGGAATATTGGCTAGGAACGAATTCAAAAGAGTTGGGAGAACGAGCTCCGTGACGTCCAAGATGGATAACTTGGACAAGCTCAGCGTAGAAACAGGGGAGAAGGATGAGAAGGGAAGCAAAAATGATGGCGGGTCTCATAGGAGTGATGGTTAAATTAAAAACTTTAAAGAGAGTTTGTAATTTATTAGTTGAAATTTGATTTAGGGTGTCTTATATACCGAACGGTGATTTAATTTTGTGGATTTCTGATAACGAATGTTTTCTTTTTTGGTGGTTTTTTCTTGGCTTCTAATGGATTTTTTTCGAGAATTTGAGTTCCAATAAGGGAGAAAACAGCTCCTTTTTCTCTCAAAAAGAAGAAAAATGATGAGAAGAGAACGAATGTTAGAGACGGTTAATTTAAAAATTAAAAAGGGGAGTTCTAAAATTAGGCCTTTTCAAAATTATTCTAGAAGCCAAAAATTGAATATTTACTGTTCTTTCAGATAGAAGGACGTATTGAGTCAAAACTGAAAAGAAAATAACTCTTTTTAATTCCTTTAAACTGCATAATTTTCTTTGCACAGGCAGTTACGAGCAACATAAAAAGTCAGTTAGAGAGGTGAAGGGTTTAAAGGGCAAGTGAATATAGAGGAGAGATATGAAATACAGATGATTTGTGATTATCTGATGGTGGCTTTTGAAGACTAATTCCTGAGTGAAATTTCAAGATTAATGGTTTGAATTTTACGACAATCTTGACCAGCCCATTTAGATTAAGTCAAAGACCAGGCTAACCCTAAAAACCCTGAAAATCCCTAATTATCTGACTCTTGTCTTGACTGATTCAGGAAAAATTGGCCTCATGTGAAATGACTCGAGAAAAAATCCACTTTGCAATGTGATGAAGACAGTTGAAGCTGAAAAATTTGTTTCGTTTGTTTATGGAAATTTTTAGGCCTTTAAGGATTTGAAAATGAAAGAAAACTTGAGCGGGAGAAGGTGGAATAAATTGTTTATAAAGAGAGAGAGAGCAAAGGCAGAGGTAAAACAAGCGATAGTGAGGGCTAACGAAATCTAAAAATAGGGAAATTTGAATGAGGTCCTTTTATAAATTGAATATTTGAAAAAAAGAAATTCAAAAATCTTTCGAGAATGATCGGTGACCATTGAAATTTTGAAGAGCCAGCGGCAGCTTTCAAAAGGATTTGTAGCCTATTTGGATCGTTTGGAGCCGCAAAGAGGCTCTATATGAGTCCAAGATTGAGAGATTTTGTATGAAGTAGAGGAAGTAGGTTCAAAGTGATGGGACGGGAAATGGATAAATATAGAAAAATGTATTTATTAATCCTATAAAAAGATTGTTATCTACTTAGCAAGTTTAGACTTTTAAGCAGGAAGTATTTAATTTTGAATTGAACTTTATCACGTCAAAGGGAAGTTCAGAGATTTTATTGCCTAAGAAAGAGCCCTAGAATATAGCTAATCTCGATTCTTTCTTGAGTCAGAATCCGAAAAATTGAGGAAATGCGGTAGTTTTCTGGAAGTTTCAGATGAAAAATGATGTGAAGAAATTCTTGTTAGGTGTCAGTTATAAGCAAGAGAGAAATAGATTGTTAAGATTTCAAAAAGCTTTTGTGGCTTGAGGATTTCTATTGGAATTATTTGAATTTAAAAGATCGTAAGGGTCGTTTTAATCCAGGGGAGTTTTCATTATCTTTTGGAAAATTTTGAGAGCAGGAGCCGAAAAGTAATCTCGTAAATGGGTTGTCAACTTGAGAGGAAATATTTAGGAAAAAAGAAGAAATTGAAGGATCGGGAATCCAATAAAATTCAGGCGAAAGTTTTTTCCTTAAAATTTTGGCTTTATGGACACTTTTGCTATAAATATCTTTGCTTCATTTGAAAAATTTGAGGAGGAAAAAAGAAAAACTAGTTATGATCTTTGGACAAATTCTGTTTCTTTGGAGAGCTAAGGATATCAAGGCTTGATTTCGGAGGCTAAATTCTCTAACTTCTCTAAAGATTTTTGTTTATTGCTTCATCATTTTTTTTTTCAAAATGTTCAAATTGCATGACTTTATGAGCAGTTCTTTGGTTCCGTCTCTGACTAATTTTTCAGGTCTTGAAGAAATTGTGAAGCGACTCTAAACTCTTTCTTGATCTTTTAGAAGAGACTTGTTCATCTTTTTCAAGAAATTTGTTGGTAGTGAGAGTTTATAGTCAGACAGGAGATATTTTTAGATTTTTTCATAATGAATTTTTAAGCTAGCTTTTTTTTCAACAAAAAAATTATTGAAAGAAATTTTCAAAGCAAAAAAAAAAAATATCTTTGAGAAAAAAATCTTCATGAAAAATTTACAAATTCTAATGAAGTGGGGATCATCAAATATCAGAATTAGAAAAGACGGGAAATTTTCATGAAGGCCCCAGGAATTGGGTCCTAATAAATCTTAGAGCTTAGTAGAGGAAAAATTTCTATGATGAAAACTCCTAAGAAAGGGGTCTATTTGGCTGTTTTAAGCAAGACAAAATTAGGCATTGCTTTCAAAGATATTGAAAATAGATCATCAATAAATCTGAGAAGAAATCAAAGATCCTCTTTGCTCAAATTTCATAATTTTGGATAGACCCAAAGAACTTGATATATCCTTCTTTCGCTCTTTATGGACCTTTTTCTGATAGAAAATAAATAGTAAAATTTCAAAGCAAGTTTGAGAGGAACAAATGCAGAGTGCTCTGTATTCAGGTTTTATGGTGAGGAAGTCGGGGGAAAAGGGCTGAGCTCTTCAGGTCTCAACACGAGAAGCAACAACATGAAGAAAGGTTGAATGGAAAACGGCCTACAATTGAAAATATTGAGGCTCAGCCAGCACCTCAATCAAATCAAGGCGATGCTATGTCAAGGAAGAAGACAAGTGAGGATTGTTTTTGAGTTTAATGAAAACTAAAATGTGAAAGCGATCAATTTGGAGAGATGGTTGAAGCTCAGGCGAGGATCGTAGAAAATTTTTTATGAACTTGTTTTTTGGATAAATGTGAGAGAGCAAAAAACAAAAATTATAATTTTAAACATTCTGAAGAAATTTCTCAGGTAGAAAAAGGAAGAATGGGCCAAAAATACGTACATGTATATTACCTCCTGTATGTTTTTAAGTACAGATTTGAAAAGGGAAAAAATGAAGAAACTTGAAATTTTTCTTTTTTGAACTACAAGAAATTTTGAAAGGGAGAAAAATGATTGATTCTTTTTTTCATTTCTCTTATATTGCGATGCAATCAGACCAGGAGGCGATGATTTCTCAAATCTTAGCCTTGATCTATTTCTTTGATATTCCTGCTTGAACTTGATTGAAAAATATTTCTCTGAGACATAAAATGCTTTCAAATCTTTCTCAAAAAAGTCTATAATGTATTGTGTTGGTCGCAAAATTTGAAATGAAATAAAAACTCCTTTAGTTGCTAAGAAAAGAGTATGAGGCGAGCTGCTTGAGAGAGCTTTCTCTCGCTTTGGGAAGTCCTCCCATTCCTTGGGGCTGACCTTGCTTGAAAATTCACATTTTCTAGCAGTTTTCTCAGTTTTCACATTTTTAAATCAAATATCTTCAGAAATAAAGCACATAAAACCCTATTAAGTCAAACCTCTGAGGACTTTTTCTTGAGACAACAACCTGAAAAATGTCTTCTGTCAATTGTTGTTGTAAATTAATCATTTTCTTGCTTCAAAAATTTGAGTCTAAAAATCTGAAACATTTCAGCCAATTTCACTTTCTTTCTTCATTCCAGGAACAATAGGTTTCAATTCAAAATTTCAAAACATCTTGTATTGACATTCAACTTGATTTTTCACAGAATATCTGCAAAATGGAATCAAGTAGAGAAGACATAAAAAACTCAGATGATTAGCAAGATCAGATTCGGAAAAAAAAAACTTCAAAGAAGAAATTCTCTGATGAGAGAGAGAGAGAGAGAGAGAGAGAGGAATAACTTTGAGTTTTTAAAAAGAAAATCTTTTGACTGAAAGGCCCTCAACCAAATTTCCATGACAACTTTTTTGAGAAAAAATTTTCTCTCAGTATTGTGACTTTGTCTTGGAAATTTTACTTATTTTCTCAAGCGAAAATTCAAAAATCAGAGGAAGAGTAAAAATGAAAAGATAAATAATAGAAAAAGAGTTTATAGTGAGGTTTTTTTAGTGTGAGTTTACTTTTATTCAACAGACAAAAGCGGTTGGAGATTTTATATGCAACACTTTGGTTCTAACTAGAATCTCCTTATTATTTTTGCGAGTTTCTCTCATGCAAAAATTACAAACTTTCTCAAGTATTTTCCTTTGTACAAAATAGTACTACTTCTCATACATTCTTTTATATATAAATTTCCTAGTCTAATATTTCTTGAAATCATGTCTTCTTTGAATTCCTGGTCTATTCTCATCTTCCATGAGCTTTACACTAAGAACTTGACCGTCCAATTCAGCCTCTATTTTTCTCTTATAACCAAAATTTATCTCTTAGAACTTACCATTCAATTCTTTAACAGCCTTTTGAGCGTCTTCTTCAGTTTCATAAGTCACAACAGCTGAGCCCTAACCCAAAATCAGTAATCTTTTGTGGAAATAAAAGACCTTGGATCTTCCGATTTCATCCCAATCAATTTGACAATAAGTAAGTTTTCCAATAGATGAGAACAAATCCTATAGAGAAGTGAGAAATTTTCAAAAGAGATTTTCTTTACGTTGAGATCTTTGTTGCCGATGTTAAAGTGCAAATTCTCAACTCTCACTCTATTTTTTCTATTACGAGTATCAATAGTTTTTCTTGCCTATTCAAAAATATTAACAAAACTTTCTCCAAAGATCCCTTACATTGGGTCTATCAAATCGGTCGGATTTGCCTCTAAACCCGTCCTACATAGATAGATATGTTCATTTAACGTCATAGTTGTGGTAGTACCCTTTGGAATGATCCTCTATCCCTATCATCTCTGTTATCCCTGAAATCTCTTCTTTCTCTGTTATCTCTAAAGTCTCTTCTATCTCTATTGTCTCTGAAATCTCTTCTATCACCGCCTCTGTTGAATCTTCTCATACCACCACGAGGTTTATTGAATCTTCTATCATCCCTGCGATCACCGCGGTCTCCACGGTCGCGGTTGCCGCCACGGCTGGGTTTATCGGGCTTGGAGGACTTGATGACGTCGTCAAGGGACATGCTGAGTTTTTTGTTAATATCACCGGTTTCAGCCATTTTGTTGGGTTAGGGATTGCTTTTTTGGTACTTTTTAATATTTTTGTATTTAAAAAAAGATTTAGTGACAAAAATTTATATTTGAAATAAGGATAAGCAACACACGTTGGGATAAATTTAACAAAGGGGAAAGTAAATTATCAAGATCTGTAGGTCTGAATTTCTTAAAAATTCAAACAGGGGTCAATGAAGAAACCTGGGAGAAAACTTGGAATGAAAATCAAGAAATACGAGAGCCGAGAAGTGATTTTTTGTTATTGAAGGATCAGGAAGGAAAGGGAGGAAAGTGTTTTTGATTTAAATTTGGCCTTCTAATAATTAGAAACAATGGAAATAAAGCTCAATCTTTCTTTATTGAGGCCGAGAAATGCTTCAATCCTTACCAAGAAAATTTCTCCTTCATTTCTCCTCGAGTAAAACTTCAAAATTGCGACTGATGGAAATTTCTTTGAGAGAAAGAATCCATAAAAAAATATTTTTATTAAGATACAGGAAAATCAAGATATTCCTTTCATCTAGAATAAAGAAAATTTTTTCCAGCCAACTTGGGACCGAAGCCTCAAAATATTGATTCGAAAAATTCTTTTCATGACAAAAATTAGCATCTTTCTTGTAACGATTCCTTGAAAACTGACATTTTGATGGCAACTATTGAGGGCAAATTCTTCATAAATTGGCTTTGGCTCATGTAATGAGCCTACTTTGAAGTCAAGATGAAAAAATTCATTTGATTAATTAAATAAATACGATAAACCAACTTGAGGATTTTTTTTATAACCGATAATTTATCAGTCTTTTTCCGTTTATCTCACCTCAACTTTCTCATAGTTCCTCTTTCTATAAAACAACTCCTCTTATCTCTCTTTTCCTTTATTTATAACTCCTTTACCTTGGGAATTTCTTTTGTTTTTAGCCCTTCTTCAATAGACCATTCTTATATGGTAAAATAATGTGAATGAAAATTTCAAATAGAACTCTCACAAAGAAGATTTTTTCAAAAGAAGGGTCAGTGAGAGAATTCAAGAATTCAACGCTGAATAAAAACAGAAAGCAAGGCAAAATCTGAATTATATAACTAACAAAGAAAAAACTTAATTAATTTAGGTTTAATCACCTTACAACCTCTCTGAAACTGCTCATATTATTTTAATTAATAAATTCTCGATTTATCATCAAACTATCCTCTCTCTTTCAATATGTTTGATAACACAATCCGCTCCCCCAACGGCAACTTCCCCAATATCATCTACAAGAAAAAACTCGCTCCCCTCCCTCTTTTCAAACAAAACCAAATCCAAAAAGTCCCGTAAACAATCCCCTCATCCCCCAACTCCATCATTAAACCCATTTCATAGTCTCACTCTCGAATCTCCCGCTAAATCCAGCCCTTTTGGCTTCGGAATCAACTCGAAAAGCGCTGGAATCTTACCTGTCACCATGAAAGCCTCCCCTTCTAAAACCTGTACTCTGACGATTTTTCTTTAAATAAACATTTTTCTGTAGTCCTCAGCGAGTTCAAGACGGTTAATAACTACGGAAGACTTTGCGACCAGTAAGAAAACTTTGTTTTAAGAGTCAGTTTTTGATTGAAATAGGCCTTTCTTGGAGTTTACCAGTTTCCATTATGAACAAGTTTTTGGTTCAGGAGGTGGAAAGAAGAAGTTAAAGCTCGACCCAATTCAACAAAAAAAGGACAAGAAAAAGATTCAAAAAATGTACACTATTGGCCTTCCCAACAACTCTACTCTTCAGTCTTCTGCTATTAAAGTCGAAGACAACAGCACCACTGCTGCAGGCGCTCATTCAACTTTCTTCAAAGACCATAAAGAGCATGAAGTTGAGAGCCCCAAAACCGCAAAAACTCTCCAAAAGGTCTACAAAATTGGTGAATACGAAGCCCTCATCAGCTTCGTTAGCATTCAAATCAGTCTTGTTCCAGCCAACAGACCTCATAAAGCCCCTCTTGTTATGCTTGTGAAGAGAGATGACTTGAAGAAGATCTACAAGAAGCCTCCCACTGAGCTTGCCGAGACTATTATTGAATGCTTGCAAGCTAATAATAACCGCATTTCTTTGAGAATCGGCAAGGAGAATGCCCAGTCTAGCAGATATGTCGGCGATGAGACTTATCCTGAAAAGAAGAGCGATTTGCACGTGAATTTGGATGGCCAGGATTATAATGTTACCATACAGTAAGTGAAGGGATTTTTGGGTGGTGAATTGACTCTTTTAGTTTCCCTCATATGGAGATTTGTATTGATGCTCTTGATTATCAAGAGAAGATCATGATGAAACCAATGTATTTGACCAATTTGTTTGAAGAGAATTTCGATAATCTTCAAGACTACGTATGAAACCCTTTGTGAATTGAAAATAATTTTTCATTTCAGGTCTCAAGATTCTCATTGCCAGA
>Ga0182738_1005575_pt1 | contig 13368 bp, 9 predicted proteins | sample eDN5th30CBELigMG_FD_128876 | JGI IMG/M metagenome (GOLD analysis project Ga0182738, IMG submission 128876) | Enriched Miracle-Growth compost microbial communities from Emeryville, California, USA - eDNA 5th pass 30_C BE-Lig MG (version 2)... ...
AAACGATAAGGGCGCGACACGGCCTCCGTTCCGCACCAATGCGTAACCTTGATCGTTTGGCCTGGTGTCAGGCGGGCCAGCGCCTGGCATGTCAATGCGTAGCTGAACGGGCTGGGCATCGCGTCAGGACTCCAACGTGTTGATTACCCAGTCACCTTGCTCGTCAATGGTGACTGCAATCGTTCGCACAGACTGATCCGTAGCCAGCGAGGTCAGCACAGTGTCTGACAGTAAGGGCATCAGCGATTTGCGCAAAATGAAATCAATATTGCGGGCGCCACTATCGACCTCGGTGCAGCGTGTCGCAATGCGCCCACTGACAGCGGGATCAAACTGCAATTGGATATGGCTAGTGGCGCGCAGTTGATGTGCCAGCTTGGCCAGCTTCAGATCCACAATCTCAGCGAGTTCCGCAGGCGGCAGCGTGTAATAAGGCACCACGGTCATTCGTGCCAGCAAGGCAGGTTTGAAATGCCGGGCCAGAATCGGGTGAATCGCCGCCGTTAGCGTGTCGGTATCCGGGCGGCCGTCGTGACTCAGACGGGTGATTTCCTCGGTCGCCAAATTGCTCGTCAGAAAGATCACCGTATTACTGAAATCAATCGCACGGCCTTCGCCATCGGCCAACGTTCCTTTGTCAAAGACCTGGTAAAAGAGATTGACGACATCCAGATGCGCCTTTTCTATCTCGTCCAGCAGCACGACGGAGTAGGGGCGTTTGCGCACCGCTTCGGTCAGCACACCCCCTTCGCCATAGCCGACGTAGCCCGGTGGCGATCCTACCAACCGGCTGATGGTGTGTTTTTCCTGAAACTCGCTCATGTTGATAGAGATGACTGCATGTTCGCCGCCGAATAGTTGATCCGCCACGGCCAGTCCCGTCTCTGTCTTGCCCACGCCGGATGGTCCGACCAGCAGGAATACCCCCATCGGCTGTTGCGGGTCGCGCAACCCGGAATGCGCGGCTTTGATGGACGCACTAATTTGATCGATCGCATGATCTTGACCCCGGATACGCGTCTTGATGCGTTCGGCCAGTGTCAGTACGCTGCTGACGGCATCACGCTGCATTTTTCCTAGCGGCACGCCGGTCCAGTCGGATACGACACGCGCAACCGCGTCGATGTCTGTTTCGATAAATATCAACGGCGCATCACCTTGCAGATTTCTGAGGTCAATATGGGCTTGACCTAATCGCGCGGTCAGCTCGGCAATTTGTTCAGGGGCCTTTTCGTGACCGGACAAGGTCGCGGATATCTCCGACAGTTGCCGCCGCAGCGTTAACACGGATTCAACGGCAGTTTTTTCTGCCTCCCAGCGATCCTGCAGTTCGCGATGCTGCGTTTTGAGCTGTGCTTGTTCGGCATCGATGGCCTCCAGGCGCTCGCTGTGCGTACCAGGCTCATAGCGCACATCGCGCTCCAGTGCGGCACGCTCTCGCGCCAAGCTGGCTTGACAGCTCTCGAGCTGTTCGAGCTCCGCGGGCTTGATGCCCAGGCCAATGCGTACGCGCGCCATGGCCGTATCCAGCAAATCAATCGCTTTGTCTGGCAGCAAACGTCCTGTGATGTAGCGGTCAGATAATTCCGCCGCCGCGACGATGGCGTCATCGCGCACGATGACACCGTGCGCGGCTTCATAATGATCTTTAAGCCCCCGCATGATTTGAATCGCCGTCGGTACATCGGGCTCATCGAGCTTGACCAATTGAAAACGTCGCGCCAAGGCGGGGTCTTTTTCAAAGTATTTTTTGTACTCGGACCACGTGGTCGCCGCCACGGTACGCAACTCACCACGGGCCAGGGCCGGCTTGAGGAGATTGGCCGCATCGGTGCCACCGCTTTGCCCGCCCGCGCCGATCAACATATGGGCTTCGTCAATGAACAATATGGTCGGGCGCACCGATCCCTTTATCTCGTCGATCACCCCGCGCAGACGGTTTTCAAACTCGCCTTTGACACTCGCGCCTGCCTCCAGCAGCCCCAGATCCAGGCCCAGCAGACGGGTATTGCACAGAAATGCCGGAACCTCGCCATTGACAATACGCAGTGCCAGGCCTTCGACCACGGCCGTTTTACCGACGCCTGGTTCACCGACGCAGATAGGGTTGTTCTTGCGGCGGCGGGCCAGAATATCGATCAATTGGCGGATTTCATGGTCGCGCCCAAACACGGGATCAACCTTGCCTGCCGAGGCCTTGGCCGTAAAATCCTCGCAAAACCGTTGAATGGCTGCCTCATTTTTGGCCCCTTTTTCCTCTGCGCCTGCGACCTCCGTACCCTCGATGATTCGCTGTTTTTGTTCTATCGAGCCAGCCACGATCTGATCGAATTCGGCAATCAGCGCATCGCGCGACACCGCGCGCAACGTCTCTGCATAGCGCGAGCCGGCACCGTAATAGCTCAATCTCGATAGCAGCGCCAATAACATGGCACCGCTACGTACCTGAGCATGACCGAGGGTAATCGAAGCGGCCAACCACGATTCCTGTACCCACTCGGTCAGCAGGCCAGCGAATACCGGCCGTCCTGGATTGCCATTCTTCAATTGCGAGAGGGCATCATCCAACTGCGCCGATAGCCGTAGTGCGTCAATCTCGAAATGCGCGAGGATGCTAGCCACGTCGCCATCAGGGGTCTCAACCAGGCGGCGCAAGAGATGCTCGACCGCGATCTCGTAGTGATTGCGCGCCAGCGTCAGACCGGCTGCGCTCTCCAACGCTGCCGAGCAGGGCGGGTTCAGTCGAGCAAACAGCGGTTTCAGTTCTACCAACATCATCAGGAGGCCTCTATGGATAGTCGGGTGAGATCGGTATCGATCGGCAGATAGACGTCGTCGTAGTGCGACCAGCGCAACGCCGGGTCGGCGAGGTCATCCGGCAGCCAGGTGTTCCATCCCAGCAGCGCCCATCCTTGCCCCAAGCGGGCGCCTTGCCGATGCTGCGGCGGCACCTTTAGCGCCAAAACACAACGCAACGGAGAAAGCAAATACAAACTGATGGCGCGCACCAGCCGTTCGTGATCGGGCGAGCCGGGCAGCAGGGCATTGAGCTGTTCCGGCGGAATCGGGCCTATATGTACGAGCAGACTGCCAGTCCGCTCGGTCATCTGGATACCTAGCAAAGCGCTCTCGCCGAGTTTGCATGCCTGTTCTGATAGCAGGCAGCGTTCGGCTTGCGGGATGCTCACCGTATCCGTCACGCAAGGCTCGACATTGACTGGTAGATCTTGAAAAAGCCCTCGCAGCAGTGACTCGAGCCCCAAGGCCGAACGTGGGAACTGATTGAAATTGCCAGCATGAGGCAATAGTGAGCGGATGTCGTGGTCGACATGCTTTACGCCGCCCATACCGATCAGCGCGCACAATTGACGCAGACGCTTGGTGTCATGCTGTTCTGATACAGCCAGCCAGAGTCGATTTTTCTCCCATGCCTGAAACAAGAGCGGGTAAAGCGCGGCGTGCACGATGTCCAGAAACTCTCGCGGCGTGTCGTTGCCTTGGAGGTGCTCGGTGATCAGGTCTTCGGTATAGAACGTGGGCAGCGGAGACGTCACGCCATACAGCCCAAAGAAATTCGCCGTGATGCGATATTTGCCGTTATCGAGACGCTCAATCTGCTCGATGTCCCGGTCCGGAAATGCCAAACTGACGGCCGGCCGGACGCGGACCTGCCGTGCGAACGTTTGCGCGTCCGTATTGCGCAGGCGCAGCAAGCGCAAGGCCTGGAAAAAGGCGTACCGATGTCCCTGCGTCAACAGCGCGTCCTGACCGGATTCCGGCTCGGTCACAGCAGGCGATAGCGACCGATCTTCGCTGGCCATTGCAGCGTTTCTCCGTTGACAGTATCGATCAGCGTCAGCGCGCTGAAGGTGTTCAGTGCTGTGGTTCCCGCCAGAAGCTCGTCCAGCACCATGCCAAACAAAAACAAGCCGCCTTGACTGGGAAAATGATCACCGCGACATTCGATCTGGATTTCGCTTCCCAGTATGGGCATGCCGGCGACGATGCGGCGCGCAGCCGTCACTCTGACGTTTCCGATCGACTCGACGGCGCGTTTGGCCGCGGCATGACGCTGTGCGTCAGCCTGGCGCGCGGGGACATATAGGGACAACAGATTGCGCAGTTCCCCCTCGTTGGCCAGCGCCAGATGATTGGCGTTCAGGTGAGACAGCACGCGCCACAGCATTGCACTGTCGATCATCGGTGGGCAATAGGACGTGATACCGTGAATATTGCTGAAACCCATGCGCGCGGGCGAGCTATCCGTGGGTTCGCAGATATCACCCAGCCGTAAACTCTGCGGCAGTTCTCCGTGTGTGCAGGTCAGCCGCAACGATAAGGTCAGTGTCTGCGGCGATTCGCCATCGATGTAAGGCACACTTAGAAAATGATCGTAGTCCCGCTGCAGGGCAGAGCTGCGGATGGCCACGTTATAAGACGCCTGACTATCCGTCGTCATAGCGGAAAACGGGTAGTAATCACGCTCGGCCCCTTCAGCCGTGCGTGCCCGGACGCTATCGACCGAAAAAATCTTTTCAACCTGTTTAGTGTCGCGCGACAGGGGATGAATACGATAGTCGGGTTGCAGGTGGTCCACTCGAATCGGATGCGCATCCCGCGTAAACAAATTGATCGCCGGCGTGGCGTTCAAGATAAAACTGGAGGGCGTGACGGCCGGTGCCCAGTCGGGCACAGACTCGAACATGATTTGTATTGAAAAAGTCGAGCTTTTTCCGCGATGCGACCATTCCAACAATTTCTCGATATCAAGAAACAGCAATTTTTCCGGCAGCGAGAAATAGTCATACAACACACGCCAGGCGGGATGCGCGCCGGCTGGCCAGGGAAGCAGCTCTAAAGCCGGATCAAATCCACTGGGTCGAATCGCGTGAGCCGGTAAGGCAGTCAACGGCTCGTTGTCGCTACTGATACGGATTTCACGGACATAGCGCAGCAGCAAGAGATACCATCGTGTCGCGTCCGCGTGCGCATCGCCCAGAAAAAATCTTAATCGTTCACCGGCCCAGCTCGCGTTGTCCTTGCCTTGGACACGAAACCTCAATCGCAGTGATCGAGCCTGCGTGCCGCCGCCTTCCCATTGCGCACTATGGAGTTCGACAGGCTCTACCGTGACTGGGAAAGCCGAGCGGAATACGGTGCGCAACCCATCCACCGGCACCGACGCGAATTCGGTACCCATTGGAATGATGACCGATTGCTCTAGGGTAGCCCGAGGCTGATAGCGCATGATCGTCATGCAGGGTAGAGGCCTCAGCATATGCGGGAACAGTAATTGCGCCAGGTTCTGGATGAACTCAGGGAAATCATCATCCAGCCGATGGCGAATCAGGCCCGTCATAAAGGCCACGCCCTCCAGCAGGCGTTCTACATCTGGATCGCTCGCGTTATCGGCGCCCAGCAGCGGCGCCAATGCAGGATTGTTGGTGGCAAACTCAGCGGCCAGATTACGCAGGTAGCCCAGTTCCTGCTCGTAGTAGCGATTCAGCATGCTATTGCCTACCTAGCGAAATCTGGCCGTTGGAGGCGACATGAGACGTCAGCCGCACCGGGATCTCACGATCATCGACCGCGATCCACCCCCCAATCGAAAACGACAACGACAGCATATCGTCCTGCGACTCGGCGAACGTGACCTGCGGTTTATGCAGGCGCGGTTCATAGCGTTGGATCATGCGGCTCATGTCGTCGATCATTTGCAACGTGGTTCCTCCGGAAAGCGATCCTGCGAAGTTCGTAAAATCGGGCACCCCGAATGACGGATCAATCGGCACGCTGCCCTGGCGCGTGTTCAGAATGCGTCGCAGATGGTTCAAGATCGAATCGATCAAGATCTCTGCGCGTGTGATATGAGATCGTTGACTATCTGTTCCCAGAGCTGCCACACGTTCCAGCAAGCGTCGTTCTCTCATCCGTTGTTACTCCGAAAACCTCAGCGCGCAGACCGGGACGTAAAGGCATAGCGTCAAGCTGACAGGGTTGCCCGAACGCCCGGTACTCCCGGTCGGAAACCAGGGCGAGCCAGACCCGCCCCAGCCCGGTATTACTTCGGCGCCAGCCACGAGTCCTCTGATTCGATGCCATCGGGCACCCACGTCCAGACGATTTTTTCGTAGGTCATTCCTATGTCTTCCATATGGCCCATCTGGCGGTTGTCCGGCTGCAGACAATTGGGTACCCATAGACGCGTGGCCACTATCACGGCCTTGGACAATTGGATGGTGTAGTACTTTTCCTCTGTACCCTTGGGGCTGATACGGTAGAACTCCAGTTGCACGGACTTGAGCTGTTCGCCCGAGCACAGCGCCTGATAGATCTTTGGCGACGATTTATCGATTTCCTTTACCAGGGTGATGCCCAGGTGTTGGCGCTTACCGGAAGGTAGGCCGGTTTGTGGGTTTTTGGGCAACTCAATCGAGTGATCGACAGCCTGCACGAGGATCTTTCCCTCGTGTCCACTGACTTCGCACGAACCTTCGATTTTTCCTTGGTTTTCCCCTTCCAGGGTCAGGTAGCACGGCATGGCCATGGTCAATAGCTCCTAGCGGTTGATGACACGCAGCACGATGAGAGGTGTTGCCGGTGACGCGCCGGCGGTCTTCGGCGCCTTACCGGGTGATAAGCGGATCAGCTCTTGTCGAGCTTGCCCACCAAAGACAGCGTGAAAGAGGCACCCATGTATTTGAAATGCGGCCGCACTTTCAGGCCAACGCGGTACCAGCCCGGATCGCCTTCGACATCCGAGACCGTGATTTCGGCTTGGCGCAACGGACGCCGGCTGCGCACGCCTGCGGCCGGGTTATCCATATCCGCGACGTACTGGCGAATCCAGTTATTCAGCTCGGATTCCAGCGAGTTTCGTTCCTTCCAGGTGCCGATGTTTTCGCGCTGGATGACCTTGATGTAGTGAGCCAGGCGGCTGACGATAAAGATGTAGGGCAATTGCGTACCGAGCTTGTAGTTCAACTCGGCTTCTTTGCCTTCTTTGGTGTTGCCGAAGAACTTCGCTTGCTGTACAGAATTGGCTGAAAAAAACGCTGCGTTATCCGTGTTCTTGCGCATGGTCAGCGCGATGAACCCTTGCTCGGCCAATTCAAATTCGCGACGTTCGGAGATCAATACCTCGGTAGGGATCTTGGTCTGAGTCTCGCCCATGGCCTGATAGTTGTAGATGGGCAGGTCCTTGACGGTGCCGCCACCTTGAGGGCCAATGATGTTGGCGCACCAGCGATACTGTGCAAAGCTCTCTGACAGCCGACTGGCAAATGCAAATGCGGCATTACCCCAGAGGAACTGTTCATTACCGTCAGAGACGTTTTCGTTATAACGAAATTGCTTGGATGGCACTGTCTCGTCGCCATAGGGCACGCGCAGCAGGAAATTCGGCAGTGTCAGACCGACAAAGCGGGCATCTTCGGTTTGGCGAAAGGCATTCCATTTGGCGTATTGGGGGCCTTCGAACACCGCGCCGAGATCTTTCATGTTTGGCAATCCAGCGTAGGAATCCATTCCGAAAAATTGAGGACCCGCCGCAGCGATAAAAGGCGTATGTGCCATGGCAGCTACGCTGGCGATGGACTGCAGCAGTTTGACGTCTTGGCCACCGGGGCCAAATGCGTAGTTGCCGATGATGGTGCCGAACGGCTCGCCGCCGAATTGTCCGAACTCGGCGGTGTAGACCGCTTTGTACAAGCCAGAACGCGTAATATCGGAAGCGTCCTCGAAGTCCTCCAACAGGCTTTGCTTAGAGACGTTCAGGATTTCAATGCGGTTGTTTTCCCGGAAATCGGTGCGATCGACCAGAAATTTCAACGAGCGCCATGCGGATTCCAGTTGTTGAAACTGTGAATGATGCAAAATGGCGTCGACTTGGCGGCACAATTTCTGGTCCAGCCCCGCGATCATTTCGTCGATCAGCCCTTGGCTGACTTTTTCCTGGCTGCGATGAGGCTCGAGCAATTCGGCGACAAAGGCCTCCAGACCCTGTCGGGTAAGGGAATACGCATCGTCACCGGGACGCACTCGCGTCGACTCAATCAACTGCTCGATCAATGATCCGCCGGCGAGTTCGGTGGTGGGCTCGGTCGCGCCCTGTTGCTGCATAGGTTCCTGGCTCATGATTTACTCCTGGTCGTTGCCAGCCGCAGGCCCGGCCGATTGCACACCTAGCTCGCTCAGCAGACGTTGCCGCGCGCCTTCGTCCTGGATCAGCCCCTGCAGCTTTTTGCGGAACTCGGGCAAATTGCCTAACGGCCCCTTGAGTGATTTCAGCGCTTCGCGCAACTCGATCAGTTGACGCAGCTCCGGCACCTGCTCGACGATTGAGTCGGGCTCAAAATCGCGGATGTTTTCGAACTTCAGCGTGAGCGGCAATTCCTCATCCGGCTGGTCTTCGGTGAGGCGGTTCGGCACGGACATCGTCAGGTTGAGGCCCTGGGCCTTGAGCACGTCGTTGAAATTGTCTTTGTCTATCTGGATCGGCTTACGCTCGTCCAGCGGCGTATCGGATTCTTGTAGTGTGAAGTCTCCCAGCACGAGTTGTTTGAGGGGTAACTCCACGGACTCTTTCGCGTCGCCGGTGGCGGGCTCATAGACAATATTGACGCGTTCTTTTGGGGCTACGGATCCATCATTGGCCATTGCGATTCTCCTGGGTGGCGGGTGGCTCAAGCGGTGGCGGTTGACTGCGACAGTTGCCAGGCTGCTCGCAGATCCAGGCTCGCCAGGCGAGCCAACATGGAATGGGTGTCAGGCGCATCACCTCGCAACTCGGCGACTGCCGCCAGTTGCAGCGCCTGGCTGGCGAGATCGGGCTCCCAGGCGCAGAGGCGATGTCTGTCGAGCTCGTCGATCAGTGAGGTCAGCAGTGGGCGCATATCGACTCGCGCATCAAAACGCTGCAACAACGCGCACTGCGCCAGGCGTAGCCGAAAATGATTACGACGACCGCGCGTGCCCTGCAACGCGGACTGCAAGGCATCGAGTGCCGCCGCCAAGCTGCCATGCGCGGCATCGGATTGAGCGGCCTGGATCACCTGCGATAGCCCATCGCCATCGGTGGCGGCGTCGTGCTGCGCGTCAGCAGGCCGTCGCGTGGTTGTCACAAGTGTTTGCAGCCACGTTTGCGTATCGGGCGCGGCAAAAGGTCGGCCATCGCTGAATTTCAGGTCAGCCAATTCGGGTAGGCGTGCAAGCAACCGGCCGGTTTCAAACGCCACGGTCTGCGCAGCGTCATTGGCATCCAGACGACGGAGCGCGAGATAGCTGGCGTGATTCAAGTCCAACCAATAGCGCAGGGTGATTAAACGGGATTCCGCAAAATGCACGATAGCTTGTGCCTCACCCGTTTGCACGATTTGCTCATAGCCCTGCACGACCTGATCGGGCGGCGCAGGCAACCGGGTCAAACCATCTCGAGTGGGTGGCACGTGCTCCAGCGTGGCCCACGCGCAGATCCGATTCAATCGGAACAACAGCGGCAGAGCAGGGTGCTCGGTCAGGTACCAATCGATCAATGGTCGCAGCGAAGCGAGCGCGGAATCGGCCAGCGCATCAGGGTCTGCTTCTGGGGATGTCGGCACGCTGACGAGGGAGACGGGCGCCGATGTCGCTGCCTGCATGGGATTCCCTGGTGATGTAATGGCCAGATGCTGAGCATTCTCTGGTGAATCCACCGAATGGACCCCATTGAGTTCGTTGTGCGTTGACTCATCATCAGGCGCGGCACCTCGCGCTGGGTCGGCGGTTTTTTCAGGCCCGGCATCATTCGCTTCCACCTCAACAGGCAATCGGCCGAGCATCGCCCGCAGCCCATAAAACGCCGGCGCGTCATCATCATGCTCGCGCCAGGCCGCGTCCAGGGCATCCCAGTCGTCCAGCAATGTGTCAGACACACCTTCGGGCAGCGCGGCAAACGACTCATCCACATGCTGCAGTTCGTCGTTAAGCTGATCCAGAAACCACTGCATCTGGTTGCGGCGGCCCCGCAGGCGCGCCGCAGGCGGCGACATGTCGTCCCAATAAGTCGTCACCAAGTCTCGCAGTACATGGATTCCGTCGGCCAGGCCCGGCAATTGGCGCGTATGAAACAACGCGATCGCCAGCCACACCCCGACAGACAGGTCCTTACCCTCGTCACCCAGAATGTCTGACGCAATCTGCGTCACCACTTGCCAGTCGACTGGCGTGGCCGCGTGGATGTCCGTCAAACGATCCATCTGGGCCTGCAACGCGGTATAGCGCTGGCCGTCCCGAGGGCAGGCGCCGACAGGCCGGTCGGCCTGCACGGCGCGGCCGCCGAGGTCGCGATGGAACCCATTTGCTGACACGGTCACTAATCCTCGTTCGCAGTTTTATTACGACAGGGGTGAAATAAATTGCAAATCCAAGCGTTTCTTCATTTCTGTGTAACTCACTAATTTCAGATATTTTTTTCATCTTAAATAGGCCTGCGTTAATCGATCGTTGAATTAGTATTGCAATCAGATGAAACAATATGGCGTCGTCTGATGATCCATAAACATTGGCCGTTTGTCCCAGATCCGACTCATGCCTCATCGTCTCGATCGGCCCATCCAACTGCGCTTGCTAGGTGATTTCGATGTCACGGTTGGCAATCGCAGTGGCCGCCCCGCCATTCGCTATCTCAAACCCAAGCTCTTGCTCGCCATGCTGGCGCTCGCGCAGGGCAAGGCTCTGACACGCGTCGAGCTCGCAAACAGGCTCTGGCCTGATGACGTCAAAGACGGGCGAAACAATCTGCGGCACGCCTTGTTTGTGCTGCGCCGGTTGCTGGATACCGTGCCGCATGCGTGGTCAGCCACCGGCAACACGCTGGCGTTGAACCCCGACTCAATCATGGTGGATGCCTTGGCGGTCACGGCAGCGCCGGGCTACGAATCTCTGTCGCTCGCACATCGTCTGTCCTATGACCGCGGCCGTTTTCTCGAGTACGCAGACCTGCCCGACAACGCCGCATTCACCGCCTGGAAAACCAACTGGCAGTTCCACATCGAGCGCGATATCGCCGAGTGCCGCAACGCCCTTGTGGCAAACCTCATGGCGGGCGGGCACCTGGATCAGGCGCTGGATATCACCAAACAATGGGTCCAGCGCAGACCCGAAGACGAATCGGCGCATCGTCAGTTGATCCAACTGCTGCTCAACAGTCAGGATTTCGAAGCGGCCAGGCTCGCCTACCAACATTGTGAAAACATCATGCGTCAAAGTTTCGACACCGAGCCCTCGGCGTCCACGCGCGCATTGATCGAGCGCGGCGCATCCAGTGGGCCGATCTGCGACGTGCATCAAGACAGTGTTTCAGGGCGCCGTCCGCTAGCTGTGTTAGCCGTCGTGTTATCCCATAAGGATGACGGTGAGATCCATTCGGATTCCCTGGTGCATGATTTACGAGACGTTCGCCTGCGTCTGCAGCTTTCGGCGCGCAGGCACGGCGCGCACGTCCTGAACGGTGCCGATGACAGCTTGGTGTTGGTGTACGGCTATCCGCAACTGATCGAGCGACCCGCCCATTTCGCAACCGGCCTGGCGCTTGCCATGCAAGCACTCGATTTGCCTGCAGGCATTGGCCTGAGCATGGGTATTCATGCTGGCGCTGTACCCGGTCAGTCAGGCCGCTGGCCGGAGGAGGGGGCCATGATCAATCAACAGGCCATGCGGCTGGCCTATTTGTCTCATGCTGGTGAAATACTGGTCAGCACAGCGGCATCCGAACGCCTGGCGCGACACTATGTCTTTCGCCACGACACCCGTCATGGACGGTCGCTGCAGAGACTGATCGGTCCGCAGGATACCAAGAGCATCGGCAGAATGTTCGGACGCGTGCGAGAGTTCGATCGTTTGGTGCGCCTTTGGGCGCGTTTGCCGGCAGCCAGTCCACCCACGGTCATGACGCTGCGGGGCGCAGCCGGGCTCGGTAAATCTCTCTTGTCTCGCGTGATGAGCGCCTACGTCCAGCATACGGGTGGCATCGTTCGTGCGCTATGCACCGACGAAACGCATCGTCATACGCCGCTTTATTCGGTGATCGATCACGTCATGCAAAGATTGGCACTTCCCTGGGATCCATCGTCGGCCTCGCGCAGCGTGAGCGACCATGCTGCAGAAATAGCAGATACGATTTCTGAGCGTTTGGTGCTAGCTGCCTCCGCACGCGATGCGCTTTATCGCGTCTTATGCTCTGACCCACCTTGCGACCAAGGTCGGCATCATGGTGACGATGCCGCACCTGACGCTCTGATCGAGGCATTGGCCGGTTTCTTGACCGATCGTGACGAGCAGCGTTGCCTGGAACCCGGACACCCACCCCCGCTGCGTCCACAGTCAGAACGCCCGCTCTTACTCGTGTGGGAGGACATTCACTGGATGGACGCATCCAGTTTGTTGTTGCTGGATACGCTGATCAAACGACCGCAATCATCACCAATGATGGTGTTGCTGACTTCCAGGGAGGCATTCGAAAGCTCCTGGCCCGCGCATGAACTGTTACTCAAGCCCCTGGAACGTCAGGCCATCGCAGAGCTGGTCGCCTATCGTTCAAAAGGCGCCGGTGTGCCTGCCAAGCTCCGGGCACGCATCGTTAAAGAGTCCGACGGTGTTCCCCTCTATGCCGAAGAAATGGTGTGCCAAGCCCAGAAGGGCGCGGATATCACCGCGACACCGTTGATTGCGGATTTGATGGCTGCGCGCGGCTTCAGTCTAGAGACTGGCCAAAGCCCGCCAAAATCATCGATATCGATTGATCAATCAGAGGCGTGTCATGTGGCAGGCAGCGTGTTGACTGACTGAATACGAACCTACTACCACGAATGCAGGTGCTGACGCGCCTCATTATTTAATCGCGACCGGCATTATCTCTTTTGGATGTTGCTGTGCATACTTGCGCAATGCGGTTCGCAAGCCCTTGGAGTTCCTCTGCGTGCATCCTCTCGGCGCGTTCATCCAATACGCGGGTGGGCATTGCCCGCGCCAGGCTGCCGAGCAGTCTGCCATTGGGAGCCAGGATGGGCACGGCGACGCCACTGACCCGGGGGGTGATCGTCCCATGGCTGGTGGCATACCCCACTCGACGCACCGCAGCCATGGCGCGGCGAAAGGCCTCCCAGCTGTCGCCAAGATTCGCTTTGGCGATGGCCTTGGGATTCTGAAGATACGTCTGACGGATGCGGTGCGCGGATAACCAAGGCAGCAGGGCGAGTGAGGCCGCGCCTTGAAACAACGGAAATGGCAGCCCTCGTGCGCGAAGTATGGTGATGCGCAGCCCGTCGCAGTTCAGCACATCGGGGCCAGCCTTTAGGATGCACAGCACCTTGTCTTCATATAGATTGTGAA
>Ga0182738_1005576_pt1 | contig 13368 bp, 12 predicted proteins | sample eDN5th30CBELigMG_FD_128876 | JGI IMG/M metagenome (GOLD analysis project Ga0182738, IMG submission 128876) | Enriched Miracle-Growth compost microbial communities from Emeryville, California, USA - eDNA 5th pass 30_C BE-Lig MG (version 2)... ...
CGGCAGAAGCCCTGGAGTTTCTGATCCAGAAGCTACCCGACCCGACAAGTCCGGCCCCGCCACCCGTGGAGCACCCCAAACCCCGGCGGGTACGGCAACTCGACGCCGAGGAAGTCGCAGAGCTGATCACCGGATACAAGGCCGGAGCGACCGTGTACGAACTGGCCAACCGATTTGGTATCGAACGACGCACAGTCAGCGGCATCCTCCACCGACACGATGTACCGATGCGCCGCCGGGGCCTGTCCCCCGACCAGGTCGACACTGCCATCCATCTCTATAGGCTCGGCTGGCCACTCGCAAAGGTCGGCAACCATCTCGACGTCAACCACACAACCGTTCTGGCCGCACTGCGTCGACGCGGAGTACCCACGAGGGATTCTCAGGGACGGGCGCGTCGGTGATCGACACCGAACCGGGTCGCGGCCGACTCGACCTTGCCTCGACAGCTTTCGGTCGAGCTCGTCGGCTGTCGAGTAGACCACGCGCGGGCGCGCAGGATCAGGCAGGTGGTGGTGGCGTCGGAGACTCGGTTGCATGAGCGCCGACGTCGGCCCGCATCGGCAACCCCGCCGCAACGATCCGCTCGAGGTGGGCGATGCCTTGCACATGAGAAAAGCCCATGTCCGGTCCAATCCCCGTGTTGTGACAGCCTTTTTCGTCCGGCATAGCTTCGGTGTAGGCGAGCCGGGCAGAAGCCGTCGACCGCGGAGTGCAGGTAGAGACATCCAGCCATTGCTCCGAGCCGTTTGGCTGCGTCGGCGGTTCCAGATGGCGCGGAACCGCGACCGTGGGCCCGCCGGCCGCCGCCATCGACGATTATCCGGGCCGGGGCATCGGCGGTGGTGGCGAGATAGTGCCGTTGGTGGTGAACCATGATCAGGTCATTCTGCCCTAACCGATCCGGCTGATCCCCGACCACAGGTCGCAATGATGCTCGGCAGCGAAGGAATCGGCGGTGCTGATCCCAGAGCTGCTCATTTCGAGAGTGGAGCCGGGGGTGGTCGGCCAGTCGGCGAAGTCCGCTGTCACCGGATCGCCGGTGTGGGCGAAACGTGCCCAGCTCTACTGGATGCGGCGGGAGAGCTGGTCGCCTGCCGGGGGAAGCGGGATCGGGATGCCGAGCAGCTCGGTGAACACGTAAGGAAGTTCGGCCGCGTGAAAGGCGCCGGGAAGCACCGGGTTCTGACCGAGCGGCGCTTCGTTGAAGCGGTATTGCCAGACCTCGGCCCCACCGGCACGCGCGGCCTCGGTAGTGAACAGTGCTGGGCACGCGAAGAATCCGTCGGTGAGCACCTTCTCCTTCGCCTTGACCGGGGAGGAGAAATCGACTGGCGGGTATTGGCGCAAAACCTGGCCCGCGTTGTCGCCGAACAGTTCCTGGGCCCAAGCCAGGTAATCTGATTCATCGGGGATCATGCCTTTCAGGTAGTCGAGCAGGGCGATGAAAGTGGCGCCTTCGTCGGCGTTGCTGCCTACCAGGAGCGGCATGTCGCGGGCGGCTCCGGCGGCGAGCGCCTGTTCTGGAGCGGAGGTCAACACGACGCCGTCCTGTACGGGGCTCCAGGCGACCGCCATCGAATGCAGTTCGGCGCTGGGCGAATCCAGCAGCTTCCCGACCGGAAGAGCGCGCAGGCAGTTCAGTCGCGTGTGCGGATCGCGGCAACCGAGGCTCGCCGCGTAGTCGGCCGACCGCTGGAAGGCGAGTTCGGAGTCCGGAGGTGACAGCGGGCTGCGCGCGCATGAGCCGCTCTGGATGATCGCCCGGTGGAAAAGGCCCCGCGCCAGCGGCGAAGCGAGCTGCGTGCACACACTCATTCCGCCGGCCGATTCGCCGAAGAGGGTGACATTGCCGGGGTCGCCACCGAACGCGGCCGCATTCTCCTGGATCCAGCGCAGCGCGGCCTGTTGATCGAGTGTGCCGTAGGTCCCGGTGATGCCGCCGGTGCTGTCGGCCAGTTCGGGTAGCGCAAGGAAACCGAACGGGCCGACCCGGTAATTGGGGATAGCCACGATGACCTTGTCCTCACGCACCAGCCGGTCGGGGGAGTCGTACTGGGCGTTGGAGCCGAGTACGAAGGCGCCACCGTAAATCCACACCATCACCGGAAGAACCGCGCCCGCAGAGTTCTCCGGCACATAGATATCGATACTCAGGCAGTCCTCGCTCGATTCTTGCACCGCCAGCCCGAACGGCGCCGGAGACGCCTGCGGGCACTGCGGCCCATGCGCGTGGGTCGCAGGTACACCCGTCCACGGAGCGACCGGTTGTGGTGGTGCGAAACGGTTTTCACCCGAGGTGGGTGCGGCAAACGGAACACCGAGGTATTCGACAATCCCATTGGCGTGCCGACCGCTGATGGGTCCGCCCGTGACAGTGACTACCGTGTCGTCGGGTGCCGCCGCGGCGGGCGGAACCACCACTGCCGCACTGGCACTCATGAGGACTGCGGCTGCCACCAGCAGTCGACGGAAGGATCTCGGGTTCCGCAACGCTCCCGCAGTAAAATACTTTTGGAACAAAACCACTGTAGGTGACCGGCCTCACAGAGGGAAGAGTGCGCGACTTATTCGTCCAGCACGAACAGCAATCGCCGCAAGGCCGGAACCGCGGATTCCAGGACTTGCTGATCCTCTGGTGACAGTTTCGCCAGCGAGTCCCGTAGCATCGACGCACTGGCCCGGTCGTACCTGGCCAGCAGTTCCTTGGCCCGCGCCGTCGCGACAAGCACCACCCCGCGCCCGTCCTCGGACGACGGCACCCGATCCACCAGATCCGCCATCGTCCGCACCAGATTGCTCACCGTCGACTGCGCCACCTTGAGCTCGAACGCCGCCCGCCCCGGCGCCAGACCATCCTGCGACACCAGCAATCTCAGCAGTTCGATCTGCGCCTCCGGCAAATCGGGCAATCCCTCCAGCACCCGCGTCCGTCGCAGCACCGCTCGCCGCAACGGTCCGAGCAACGCACTCAACTGAGCTTCGACCCCACCTGCCATCCCACCATTCTCCCGGCCTCGCACGAAAGGCTGTGCGTGGTGTCCCGCGGGAAGCCCAGCTCCCACATCCGAGCGCACCGCCCTGCCGTCAGGCTCGCGTGTCAACCGAGCCACCGGAAAGCGCGTCACCACCTCGCCGATAACGAGCTGGATGCTGGATCACTTGTTACGTTGTTCCACCGACAGTTCCGGCCGACATGGAGCGGCGGTACCGAGCGGAGCGCAGTCGCCTGATGCCGATGATCAACGCGGCAACGGACCCGAGAGCAGCGATACTCGGGCCGATAACGCGCAGCGCTGTGATCTGTTTGCGAGCGGCGGCCACCTGGGTGGCCATCTGGTCGATCGTCTGATCGTCGAATTTCAGGTCGCCATCGAAAACGGTTATCCGGTCGGGGCATCGGCGGTGGTGGCGAGGTAGCGCAGCTGGTGCTCGTTGATGATCACGACGGCGCCGGTGGTCGGCTCGACCCAGTAGTCACGCGTTGCCGAATAGTACAACGAGACTCCGACCAGTTCATCGCCGCCCTTACCGCCCAGGAGCCTGGCAGGGAGATCCACCCGCCCACGCATCGGGAGCAATCCGCTGAGATCGACAACTGGGATGTCAGCACGGAAGTGCAACAGGCGTAGACCGTTTCGGACAGTGGAGTCATCGACGTAGGCCATGGTGGTCTCACGCTGCGAGATCGCGTCGAAGTATGGATGATCACGCTTCGCCGTGCCGAAGGGAAACTTGTATTGCAGGCCGTGGCGGACAGTTTCGAGCGGCTTCTGATCGAGTTCGAACATGGTCATGGCTGGTCGACGCTGAGGCATGCCAGTGGTTCTGCTGACGGTCACCTGATCGACCGACGCGTCGAGCAGTCTCGATGTGTCGGTGCGATCGCGCCGGGTAACTTCGAAGGAGGCGCATAGTGTGACCACGTTCGAGTCCGTCGGAACGACGCTGTTGACCAGGGTGGTCAGCTGTACGGGAACCTCATGGTCGATGTGCACCGTTCCCTCCAGCAGTTGCCTGAAGTCCAGCACGTCTCCCGTCCCGGTCGCGCGGGTGACCTGATGGATCCGGTCCGGGAATTTCACCAGACTCTTCGCCACATAGGTGGGCAGGACGATCGCGACAAGGGCGAGACGCCGGCGGGCGCCGGGAATGGACAGCGGTATCGGGCATGGTCGATCCCTTCGAGTTCCGCTCCCACCGGATCGGTTGCCGCTCGGGGGTCTATCGGCCGACTGCGGCGAGCGAACTCGTACAGCTGTCCGATCGGTCGGGGGAGGGCGGTCGGTTCAGTGATGGACTCCCATCGCCGTACCACCGAGACATTGATGATGATATCGTCACATGCGACGCAAGTCTCAGTCAAGTAGATATGACGAATTCGTCACTATATGGTGCGCACACCCATGTGCCATGGATTTCACGGCCAACCTCAGGCGATCGATGAGACGTGGATCTTCCGGCATCAGCAGCGCCGGAGCCGGATCTGCACCGCCCGTCGCCGCGCGGCCGGCAGCCTCGACGACCGGATACGATGCGAGGTTCGTGTGTGGACGGGTCGATCCGAGCTGGAGAGCGGGCGTGACGTAGGTGCGGATCGGGTTGCGCCGACCTCGAACACCTCCCGGCCGACCGGCCGGGAGGTGAGGGAAAACCGTTACCGGATTCCCCCTGCTTCGGCCGCATCGTGGGCACCGTCCGACCAACTACAGCGGTCGCGATAGACCACTTTGCAACAGGTGTCCGATACCGGCAGGCGGACAACCGCGTCGCACAGACGTGACAGGTCACGGCCGGCGCACTGAACGGTGCCGTCGGGGCGGATCAGCGCAGCGCGGGCGCGCCCCTGGCGCAGCCAACGATGGAGTTCCTCCCCTGCGTTGGTGATGATCAGGACCGCAGCGCGGTCCTCCACCATCGCGCGCTGGGCCGCGGTCGGTGTCCGCGAGGTGATGAGGGCGAACCGGCCCGTGATGAGGTCGTCAAGTCGCCGGCCGTCCGGTAGTGGTGGATTCGGAACGAGTCGTCCAGCGAGGCTGGTGAAGCGCGCAGTCTTGGTCACCAGGCTGCTGTGGTGGAGCGCGGGGGTCTCGCCATTTATGAAACGCCGGTCGAACCCGGGCATGCGGTGCACATACGGTGCGAAGACCCGGCGAGCTCGGCTACCGATCTCACCACCGGCGGTCATCGATGCGCCGAGCAGCATCGCGATCCGAATCATCGCCTGCGCGTGCGGCTTTCGTTCGATTTCGTAGCTGTCGAGGGCGTCGTCGCCGAGCTCGCCACTGAGTACCGCGGCCAGCTTCCAGCTCAAGTTCGCGGCATCTCGGAGTCCGGCGCCCATGCCCTGGCCGATGAAGGGTGGTGTCAGGTGCGCCGCGTCGCCCAGCAGAAAGGTGCGCCGGGAGCGCCACTGCTGGGCGACCCGTGCACAAAAGGTGTACTCGGCCACCCGAAGCAGCTCGAAATCGGCGAGCGCGACCGACTCGGTCCAGGGCCGGATCAACGGCAGCAGATCCTCCATCTTCTGATAGTCGGAGGCGGATTCGTTCGGCAGCAGCTGAAATTCCCAGCGATATCGCTGTTCCCCGATACGCATGAAGGTGGCGGCCCGGTTCGGGTCGCTGACCTGGTGTATACCGTCCCACTGTGCCAGTTCGGCGCTGGTGGCCACATCCACGACCAGCCAGCGTTGCCGGAAACCGAAGTCTCGCATGCCGACGCCCATCGATGTGCGCACGATACTGTTCGCACCGTCGCAGCCGAGCAGGTACCGGCCGCGGATCGAATTCCGAGCACCGGTCCGGCGGTCGATGTAATCGACACGGACACAATCAATTTCATCGACAGATCCGATGACCTCCACCTCGCCACGGATAGTGACCTCGGAGCGGTGACCGGCATTTTCGCGCAGTATCGCTTCCAGCTCCGGTTGATCGAACAGATTGGCCTCGGGATGCCCGTTGCGGCCCGGGTTGAGGTCACGATCGAACTGCGCCAGTACATGACGCCCGACTCCGTCGATCAAGCGCAGCCCGAGCGCGGGCCGGGAGATGGCATCGAATGCGGTGCCCACCCGCAACCGGGTCAGTATCCGGCGGACCTCACCGTCGAGATGCACCGCGCGGGGTTGCGGATAGACGCCGTTCCAGCGCTCCAAGACAACCGTTTCGATACCGTACTGCGCGAGCAGGGTCGCGGCCGTCAACCCGCTGGGCCCCGCGCCGACGACCACGACCGGAACTGCGGCAGTGCTCATCTCAGCGCGCGCCTCGCACGGTGGTGCGCTGGGTACCGAGGTCGATGGCTCCGTCGTCGGTGCCGATAAATACTTCGATGAGGTCCCCGGGTTGGAGGTACTTCGGATTCTTGGCCTGGCGGTCGAAGAATATCTTCCATTTCAGCTTCGGCGGCAGCAGCGACCCGATCATCTCCACGGGCTTGGGTGGTGCACTGAGCGCAGTGCCGATCGGCGTCCCGGTCAGCAACAGATCCCCGGCATCCATACGCTGGAACCGAGTCAGGCTTCGCAGAGTCTCGACCGGCTTGTAAATCATGTCGGTCACCGTCATATCCTGGCGGATATCGCCGTTGACCCACAGTCGCAGCCTCAGTTCGTCGAATCGCTTCAACTCGTCGGCGTCCATGAGCACCAGCGCCGGACCGACCGGAGTGAAAGTCGGATATGACTTTCCCTCGTAGAACTGGGTTTTGGGGAGTTGCACATCGCGTGCGGAGATGTCGTTCGTGACAACCAGGCCGGCGATGTAGTCGGCCAGATTCGCTGCGTCGATGTGCGATCCGACCGGCATCGCCCGGCCGAAGACGAGCCCGATCTCGACCTCGTAGTCGAGCAATCGCACATGCTCGGGGCGAATCACATCGTCATAAGGCCCACTCACCGAACCGGATGTCTTGCGGAAGAACGTGAGCGGAACCGACTCCGGATCGCCTCCCGAATCCTTGACATGCGACGCGAAATTCGTCATCTGCGCCACAACCCGGCACGGAGCGGTCACCGGCGACACCAGCGCGAGTTCACTGACCGGAACCAATTGCGGCGCGAGTTCGCTGATGGGAACAACTTCGCTGTTGCGGCACGCGGCGTTGATCGCGGGCCGGACAGCGAGAAGTTCGGCGGTGGTTGCGGCATCCGTATCGATCCGGGCCGCTCCTGCGGGTGTTTGCACCCACCAGGCATCGGCGGTGCGAAGAACAGTCACAGTCATGTACGGGCTACTTTCATCAGGCCGAATAACCGGCGAAGGTCGAATTCGTTGTCGTTCCCACCGACTGCGCGAAATATCGAAAGCAGCTCACGCAGCGATTCCGGGCCGGGCGATATCCCCAGGAAATCTCGCGTCGCCGGTGGACCCCATTGAGACAGGCCGGAGGCCGTCATGGGAGCCCAACCTGGCTCGAGGGTGTTGTCGAACATGTCACCGTCGCTGAAATGCTCGACCAGGAAGCCGTCGGGATCGCGCCAGTAATCGAAGATCTGGCTCCCTTGAATATGCCGCCCGATACCCCATGACCGGCGATATCCGTGATCCTGGAGATATTCACCGCCCGCAGCGAGTGTGTCCAGGTCGGCCACCTGAAAAGCCGAGTGGACGTATCGATTCGAGGGACCGAGGGTCAGCGCGAGCGTATGGTGATCGACCGGGATCGACCCCTGATCGCATCGGATGAAACTCATGACCGGGCCACGATCCCGCTGCCCCGGGAAAAACAGGAAATCGCTGACGATCAAGCCTAGGTACTGCAGGTACCAATCGAGCGTCTGCCGATACCGTGTCGTCTGGACGACTACGTGCCCCAGACGCTGAATACGCGCCGGCGCTCGCGGGGAACGCTGCGTGCTGTTGATCCGAGTCAGGCGTTCCCCGAAGTTGAGGCTCAACGGAGGGGGTGCCGGTAACGCATCGAGTTCACGGGTGTCGCAGACAACTCTGACGCGAAGCCCGCTCGGGTCGACGAGCGTAACCGCCATCCCACCGATCGATTCGGGTAGCGCCACAACTCGCGACCCCACTGCGTCGCCGAGTCGCTTCAGATCCGACCTTTCGGCGGCGCGAAATGCCGGACCGAGGAATCGGGAGCGGGGAGCGCGGCGTACCCGAATGCATGGTGAACCAGGTTCGGTTCCACGGAGCTGCAACTCGGCCTCGGTCCGGGACGCGGTCGCGAACCCGAACGCATGGGCGAACGCCTCGGCCCGGCGAAGGTCGGGTTTTTCGAACTCCAGCCAGGCCAGATCCACGACCTTCACCACCGGGTTCACTGCCCGTCCCAGGTGTTCACCCGGCCGGGCGCCCTCAGCGCTGTGCAGACCCGCATGAGCGTCATGACGACCGTTCATCGGAGTGCGCCCGCCTGGTCGCTGTAGATACCCTCGATCGTCTCGGCGTAATTGCGGAGCACAACGGCGCGTTTCACCTTGAGGCTCGGGGTGAGTTCGCCGGATTCCACGGTCAGATCGCGTGGCAGTATCCGGTACTGTTTGATCGTTTCCCAGCGGTTGAGCCTGCAGTTGACCTCGGTGATTGCCTGCTCGACTGCTGTCGACACTGCATCGTCCGGCAGGTCACCGCGCACTTCGGGGTCGATGGTCAGCAGAATGCTCACGAAGTTTCGTCCGTCGGCGACCACAACTGCCTGCGACACCAGTGGGCAGGTGGCCACTACCGCCGATTCGATCAGGGCCGGTGCGATGAACTTTCCACCGCTGGTCTTGACCAGATCCTTTTTACGATCGGTGATCTTCAGGAACCCGTCGGCATCGACCTCACCGATATCACCGGTGGCGAACCACCCGTCGGCGTCGATGACCTCGGCAGTTTGCTCTGGTAGACCGTGGTAGCCGCGCATGATCCCGGGCCCCCGCAGCATGATCTCTCCGTCATCGGCGATGCGGACCTCGGTTCCCGGGAAGGGCTGTCCGACGGTGCCGATACGAATATCGCCCGGCCGGTTCACGAATGCGGCGCCCGTGGTCTCGGTGAGGCCGTATCCCTCGTTGATCGCCAGGCCGATGGCCGCGAACCACTCGGCGATCTGCGGCGACAATGCTGCACTACCGGAGACGAGGTACTCGATCCGTCCGCCGAAACCTCGCCGGATCCGCGCGAAAACGAGCCGGTCAGCAACGAAGAGTTGCATCCGTTGCAGCACCGTGGCCCGACCGGCCGAGCGTCGGCGAACAGCGTCGACCCCGACCGCGATAGCCCAGTCGAAAAGGGCTTTCCGCATGCCCCCCTGGGCAGTGACCATGCTGACGACCCGGGCGTGAATCTTCTCGAAAACGCGCGGTGCAGCGGCCATGAAGGTCGGCCGGATGATCGGCAGGTTGTCGACGATCCGGTCTATCCGGCCGTCCACCGCCGTAACGAACCCCGTTTCGTACTGGGCGGCGAGCAGCAACTTGCCGAAGACATGGGACAACGGCAGCCACAGAAACTGCACGTGGTCGGGCCGGACAACGTCCTCACTCGCTACCGCCGCGCCCAAGTAGAGCCAGTTGGCATGGGTCAGCTCCACCCCTTTGGGTCGTCCCGTGGTGCCCGAGGTGTAGATGATCGTCGCGAGTTGATCGCGACCGACCGCCCGCACGGACTTGACAACAGCATCCGCGTCTTCTCGAAGATGCCTGCGGCCGAGCAGCGCCAGTTGCGCAAGCGTGAGGACCGAATCATCGGCAGCGTCGGCGTCGCCGTCGAACAGCACAACATGGCGCACCGCGGTTTCGGAGGCTCGAATCTTTGCCAGCTGATCACGATCCTCGGCGAAGACGACGACAGCGCCGGCGTCCGCCAGGATGTAGCCGACACCTTCGGCGTTCGTACTCGGGTACACAGTGGTGGTCGCCGCGCCGGCCAGCGCAATGGCGAGATCGGCAAGGATCCATTCCAGACGGGTCGAGCCGGCAATGGCAACCCGGTCTTCCGCGAGCACACCCAAGGCAAGCAAACCTGCGGCGAGGTCCGTGGCACGCCGAGCAGTCTCCGACCACGTCAAGGTCAGCCAGCCCGTATCCGTCTCATTGGGCGCACGGAACGCCGGTGCATGCGGCGCCCTCCCGGCCTGAGCGAGGAAACACGCGCCGACCGAGTCAAATTTGTCAACGGCGAGAGTGGTCATGTCACAGCTTTCGTGTGGTGTTGCGAAAGACGGAAGGGACGCCGGACCCCATGCGAGATCGCAGCGCGTGCCGTGATGGTCGGCCATCGTCACCAACCTTCACTGATGACGATATCGTCACCTACGAACAGCACGTCAGTCAAGACAATTGACAGAATCGTCATTACTGACACCACGCAGGTATGATCGACCGAGTGACCGTTCCCCAGAATCGGCTCGAACGCCGCAAGCTGAGAACTCGGACAGCGCTCATCAGCGCTGCCCAATCACTGCTCGCGGCAGGGAATCAGAACGTGCCCGTCCTGCAGATCACGCAGCTCGCCGACGTCGGGATGGGTTCCTTCTACAATCACTTCGAAACGAAGGAACAGCTGTTCGAAGCAGCGGTCGACAACGCGCTAGAGGCGCTCGGCGATGTACTCGATGCGCTGACCGACCACCTGACCGATCCGGCAGAAATCTTCGCGCACTCCGTCCGGTTGACCGGACGCCTGCATCGACTCGCACCAAAGATGAGCAAGGTCGTACTCTCGGCAGCACCCGGCCAGATGTCATCGGATCGCGGACTTGCCGCACGCGCCCGCCGCGACCTCGCCAGCGGCATCGAAGCCGGCCGCTTCTCGATCCCCGACCTCGACCTCACGCTCGTTGTGGTGTCCGGAGCCGTCGTGTTCCTCGGTCAACTGCTGCACGACCAGCCCGACCGCGACGACGCGGCCGCCAGCGACCGAATCACCGAGGATCTACTGCGTTTCGTCGGAGTTCCCGATGAGGAAGCACGTGCGATCTGCGCTCAACCACTCCCCGACCTACAACAGCTGCTCGCGGACACCGCGATCTGTTGATCAGTGGGCACGGTAATGCTCGGTCACGATCGTTCGCCGGACCCCGGATCTGGTACAGCTCACGGTCACCTACCCGGACAGCTACGCATCCAAATTCGACCTCGGCGTGTTCTGGCACGCGCAGTCGCCAGCGCTGCTAGAGGTCGGACCCGTCCTGCACCCCGACTACGCGGTAGCCGGCAATATGGACGCCCTGTTCAACCGAACAAGCCGACCACGCGATCGACCTCTACAGCCGAGGCTGGTCCCTGGCCAAGGTAGCCCGACACATCGCCGTCAACCCGACCACAGTCCTGACCCGACTGCGCGAACGCGGCGTCCGAACTCGCGACAACCCACGGACGAACCCGGCCCTGACAACCGACAGCCAGCTGGCCTGAAGGCAGCCGAGTCCTCCCGACCTAATCAACACCAGGAGCAACGAAGACACTTTAGGGGAACTAGAACCCTCACAACCAGGATTTCCCCTGCTCAGCGCCACGTCCAGATTGAGCGTCCAGTAGCAACAGTGAACCCCCAAGTCTCTGACCTGGGGGTTCACCTATGGTGGAGCTAAGGGGACTCGAACCCCTGACCCCCACACTGCCAGTGTGGTGCGCTACCAGCTGCGCCATAGCCCCTTGCACGGCCCTGACGGGGACCGCCACCGAAGACTACAGGCGAGAGCGTGAACTCTCGCCTGTAGCGATCTTGTGGAGCTAAGGGGACTCGAACCCCTGACCCCCACACTGCCAGTGTGGTGCGCTACCAGCTGCGCCATAGCCCCGTATTCGGTTGTACCGTCGCGCTCCGGTAACCCCTTCGCGCTGAAAGAAAACTACACCATCGCGCTCGGCGCCAACAAATCGGCTGGTAGACGGCGTGACCGTGGCGGGAGCACGCATCCTGCGCGGACTCCCGCCACCGCGTCGTCTATCCGACGAGTTCGCTCACCCAGTTCTCGTTGCCGAGCGCGTCGACGACTGTTCCCTCGTACACGACGGCCGGGGTGCCGGCCGCGCCGGTCGTGGCCAGGAGCTGGCGTCCTGCCTCCGCGTCGGCCGAGGCCTGTTCGATCCGGGCACCGTCGGTGATGCACTGTGCGACGTCCTCGGATGCACCCGCGTCGCGGGCCATCTGCGCGAGACCCGCATTGTCGATGTCACCCTTGCCGCCCTCGGCCGGCTGGTTGTCGGGCGACAGCAGGGCGTCGTGGAATGCGGAGAACGCGCGGGCGTCCCCGCTCTCGGCGACACACTGCGCCGCCGCTACGGCGCGGGTCGAGTAGTCGCCGCTGCTCGACGCCCGGTCGAGGAAGGCGAGCATCCGGTACCGCACCGCCAGCTGCCCGTCGTCGATCGCCTGGGCGAGTTCCTGCGAGTGCTTGTGTTCGAGTTCGGCGCAGTAGGGGCACATCGGGTCCTCGAACAGGTCGACGGTCCGCGAGGCATCGGGACGGCCCAGCAGGATCGCGCCGTCGTCCTCGATCGTGACCTCCACCGCGGTGTTCTGCACGGAGCCGTAACCGTCGTTGCGGGGATCGCTGCCACCCGACGACCACAGGACCCCACCGACGACGAGCGCACCGATCACCAGGATCGCGATGCCGCCGAGAATGTAGGTGAACCTGTTCGACGTCGGCTCCGGTGTGTACTTACCGGATGAGACCTTCTTCGCGCTCACGGATGCTGCCTCTGCTGCTCGTCGGTGGGAAAGGACGATCTCACTCTGCCATCGACGGCTGAGGGGCTGCTGAGAGGGAAACCCGTGAGCCCGGACCGAGCGCGAACCAGGTGCGCGGCCGGACGACCAGCCATATCGACATCGCCAGGAAACCGACGTCGCGGGCGATCTCGACGGCATAGTCGCGTCCGTCGACACCCTCGACCACGCCTCCTCCCCCGAAGCAGCCGCAGTCGATCGACAGACCGCGCGCCCATGCCGAGGCGATCGCGGCGACGAGCGCGACCAGTCCCAGGGCGCTGACGAGCGCTGCGCAGCGCGTCGCGAGACCGACGAGCAGGACCAGCCCGAGGGCCAACTCCAGCACAGGGAAGACGGTGGCGAACGGCCGCACCCAGTCGGTCGGCAGGATCTGGTACGCCCGTACCGCCACGACGGTCTGCGTCGGGTCCGAGAACTTCACCCAACCGGAGACGAGCCACACCGCCGCGAGACCGTATCGGGCGAGCGTGGAGACGTGACCGACCCACATGCGGGCGACAGTACCGGGCGGTCGTCTCACCGTGCCGTGTCGTCGGTCACCGGTGTCGCCTGCTCCGCGACACGGGGGCGTCCGGCGAGGAACCACGGCAGGGTCGCCGCCAGCATGATGACGCCCGTGACCGCGAAGGCCGTCGAGTACGACAACCGGTCCGCGAGGAAGCCGGCGGCGACCGGGCCG
>Ga0182738_1005577_pt1 | contig 13367 bp, 14 predicted proteins | sample eDN5th30CBELigMG_FD_128876 | JGI IMG/M metagenome (GOLD analysis project Ga0182738, IMG submission 128876) | Enriched Miracle-Growth compost microbial communities from Emeryville, California, USA - eDNA 5th pass 30_C BE-Lig MG (version 2)... ...
CGTTGCGATCGCGGTATTTTTCCTGTTTAAGCTATTTGGTAATTCATCTGGGAAAAATAAGCAGCCAGGTATGCCTACCTTTGGTGGTGATACCAACCAACCGCAGCAGCAATGGGATGATGACGAGGATGATAGAACAGATAATACACAATATGAGCAGGAACAGCAGCGTAGGCAGCTGGAATTAGAGCAACAGCGTAAGCTGGAGCAAGAAGCAGCGGAGCGACGGAGAAGAGATGAAGAGGCTCTAGCGCAAGCTCAGAGGGCTGCTGGGGCGCCTTCCTTTGAGGAGATTAAGCGCAAGCAAGCGTTAGCTGAGCTAATGAAGGCACAGAACGCTCAATACGCTCAAAAGCCTCAAGTTAAACGTGAATCAGCTGCTGCTCCAAGAGCGATACAAGTGCAACGCAGCGACTTACAAAAGGCTGTTATCTGGAGCGAAATACTAGGCCAGCCGAGAGCGAAGCGCCCGCATCGCCGGTAAAAGCGAGCTGTGAGCCTCGATACGAATTAAGTTAAGTGACAGCGATTGTAGTTAGACAATAACTACAGTCGCTGTTTTTTATTTTGTTAAGGTTATTGAAATGAATTTAGGTTTGGTGTATATGCTTCTGTTAAACAGACAGGGCAAATTCAAGTCGGTGATCGTATATATCTAGAGAAAGGACAGAAGGATAGATGGAGGGGGTATACCTTCTTCTTTCCTTTTTAGTTCCTCACTGCATGTTCACGCTATCGGTGTTCCGTTTTTAACAGGTTGATCGGGTTTTAATAACACCACGTCATCTTCTCCTGGTACGCCTCCGATTACCAATACTTCTGATTTAAATCCTGCAATACGTCTTGGAGGGAAGTTAACTATTGCCACAACTTGATTGCCAATAAGTTGTTCTGGTGCATATCTTCGTGTAATTTGAGCTGATGATTGCTTAATGCCTAATTCCCCAAAATCAATTTCTAATTTTATTGCAGGTTTTCTTGCTTCAGTAAAAAGCTCTGCTTTAACAACAGTACCAATACGGATATCTAATTTCAAAAAGTCCTCAATTGTTGCCATCTTATAACCCCCATTAATTTCTTATGATTAGCTTGATTTTAACTTATTACTAAATGCGATTGAAAGTTTTGGTTTCGAAAAAACATGCTGAATATGAGAGATAGAAAAAGCAGCCGGGTGAAAACAGCTCTAAAGGACAGTGTGGCACTACATTTAATACTTCGAAGGACTTCGAAAGAATGCTATGTAATGTGCTAATTGTTAAGGCGGACAATGCAGATGGTAGTTGACTTCGAAGGTCTGCGGAAGATAAAAGTTACAAGGCAACGTTGAAGAACAACGAAGCGAGCATTAACAACTACGCTGATTTGCTATGAAGATCAGCTACCAGCATCGGTATAATGCGTCTGGAAAACGGAGTGGTCTGCCTTTAAAGTTCGCTACTTCCTTAAGAAATAATTAGGGAGTAGCGTACTTTAAACCGCAGATGAAAGACGCATTATACCGAAGCGATGCCTATCTACAAGGAGTGTCTCGAAGCAATGCCTATCTACAAGCAGTGTCTCGAAGCAATGCATATCGAAAAGCAAGTGCATTGCATCGAAGCGATGCACTTCCAAATGAAGTACAGCAGAGCGAAGCATATCCAAACGCAGTGCATCGAAAGCAAGACCAAAACTTAAGCAATCCCGAAGCAAAACAACGTCCCGAAAGCCTACGCAAGCAGTGCCTTCGGGATCTTTTATTTTAAACAAAGCATAATTGTGCGCTGGAGCTGCAGCCTTACTCATAATTGACATCACAAGCGCATATTTTGATAGAGTACCAAACTGTGTAGCGGGTTGATGTTACAGGATGGGAAAGGGGAGTTGCATCAATGGGGCGTATGAAGCGTAAGCTGCATAAGCTGACGGCATCTTGGCTTGACATGCCGCAGGATGTTGTATTTGAGCTGCCAAGAATAACACTGATCGGTGATCGCCAGCTATACATTGAAAATCATCGTGGCGTTATTGATTTTACTAATGATGTTCTGCGCCTATCGCTTAGTAAGGGAGAGCTCGAAGTGCGTGGGAAAGAGCTGATTATCCGTACCATATGGACGGATGAGGTATTTGTTGAGGGGATCATTACGAGCATTGAGCTGCTGCCTTAATGACGCGTTAGGCAGCCTTTATAGTTTAGAAGTTTAGTTTAGAGGGAGGAATTAATGATGCGGCAATCGTTCATTGATTGGTTGAAAGGATCAGTAGAGGTTGAGCTACAGGGAAGTAACGTAGCTCAATTTCTTAATCAAGCTACACAAGACAAGCTAGAATTGTCCAATATTTCGTGGAGAGGGAGCTCAACGGTACATTTTACGGTTAGTGTGGAAAACTTTTTTTTATTGCGTAAATATGTACGAGCCTCAGGTGGAAAGCTCAAATTAGTTAGAAAAACAGGCTTTCCTTTTCTGCTTGTTCTGCTTGGCAAAAGAATGTGGTTCACGATCGGTATTGCACTATTCTTTACAGTCATCTTTTGTTTATCTTCGCTAGTATGGTCAATAGATATTAAGGGGAATAAAGTGATTCCGAGCGATGTCATCATGGACGCGGCTAAGAAGGAAGGATTATACCGTTTTCAATGGTCATTTAGACTTCAGGATGCTGACGTCCTATCTAAGAAACTTGTAACGGCTTTACCAGGTACAACATGGATTGGCGTTGAAAAGGTAGGGACAAAGGTTAATATTCAAGTAGTCGAGGCGACAATCCCTGAAGCGCAACAATTAAACAATCCTCGTCATCTTGTTGCAACAAAAGATGCGGTCATTACGTATATAATAGCTCAGCAGGGTAAACCGATGGTGAAGAAAAATCAGCGGGTGAAAACTGGTGATATTTTAATTTCCGGTATCATCGGCAGTGAAGCACATTCTCAAATCGTAGTTGCTCAAGGGGATGTTAAAGGGTTAGTTTGGTATGAATATGAGGTAAAGGCACCGTTAGTGCAAAAATATCGCGTATTTACTGGAGAAAGACAAGCCCGCTCCTATATCGTGCTTGGTAATCGGGCATTGAAAATCAAAGGATATAACCAGGAGCCATATAGCAAATCTGAAGTTATTACGACAACGGACATGTTAACGCTTGGCAAATATACACTGCCAATTGGTAGAATGAAGGAAATGGAGCAGGAGGTCGCGTTCGAGGAAAGAGAGCTTTCGGTAGAAGAAGCGAAAACAGAAAGCCTTGAGCAGGCAAGATTACGAATTTTAGCGCATGCTGGAAAAGATGCGGAAATTGTTAGCGAAATTGTTTTGCATGAAGCGACAGAGAATGGTAAAGTGGTAATGAAAGTACTTTATGAAGTCAACCAGAATATTACAAAAGAACTACCAATAGTCCAAATGCAGGGAGATTGAATTTTATTGCAAAACGAAATGAAAACAGTAAAAATTCCAGTCGAAAATGCGGCAGAGGCTTTAGCAGTTCTAGGCCCGCAAGATAAATTTTTACGAGTTGTTGAAGAACGTGTTGAGGCTACGATTTCATCAAGAGATGCTGAAATCATCGTAACAGGACCACCAGCGCAAGTAGATTCCTTGGAGCAGCTATATCAGGTGCTATTGCAATTGGTTCGCTCTGGCTATACACCGTCCGAGCGTGATGTCACCTATGCGCTTGATCTTGCTTTGAAAATGCAGGCTGAGGATTTACTTGATCTATTTAAAAAACCAATTGCAACGACGTATCGTGGAAAAAAAATATTAGTCAAAACAATCGGGCAGCGACATTATGCGAATTTGATCAAAAAGCTTGATATTGTTTTTGGTATTGGTCCTGCTGGTACGGGTAAAACGTATTTGGCAGTCGTACTAGCTGTCACTGCTTTGAAGGAAAATAAAGTAAAAAAAATCATTTTGACTCGTCCAGCGGTAGAAGCGGGAGAAAATCTTGGATTTTTACCAGGGGATCTTCAAGAAAAGGTCGATCCATATTTAAGACCGCTTTATGACGCATTGCATGATGTGCTTGGCGCTGAGCAAACCGTAAAAGCGATCGAGCGAGGCATGATCGAAATCGCTCCTCTAGCATATATGCGCGGTCGTACGCTTGAAGATGCGTTTATTATTTTGGATGAAGCGCAAAATACGACGCCTGAACAGATGAAAATGTTTTTAACTCGTCTTGGCTTCGGTTCAAAAATGGTTATTACAGGAGACGTGACGCAAATTGACTTACCGCGAGGAAAAAACTCAGGGTTAATTGAGGCGAAACGAATTTTAAGCAATATTGAGGAAATCGGGATGATGATTTTCTCGCAGCAGGATGTTGTTCGTCATTCACTCGTACAAAAAATTATTATGGCATACGATCGCGATGCTGAAGAAAAAGTGTAGTAGAAATTAAATAATAGAACAAATTGAAGAAAGGATTGAGAGCGAATGACTACAAAGAATGACCTTAGTCCAATCAAAAAACGTCGTTATAAAGTAACGGCTGACTGGAGAAAGAGTTCAGCCGTGAAATGGGCATTCATGGCGTTGTTCGTCATTCTTTTCTACTTCAATCTTGCGCCGCATATTATACCTGAGACGTATAATATTACGGAAAATTCAAGAAGCGATAAAGATATTAAAGCTCCTTCGTTAGTTCGTGATGAGAAAGCGACACGAGCTGCTGAGGAGCAAGCGGTTAATGCGATCGAAGATATTTATTCGATCGTTGCGTTGCGTAATGACATTTTGGTAGAAAGTATATTTTTGCGGATTGAAGGCTTGAATGCTGATGATCAGGTTAGTCAGCAGAATAAAATTGATATTTATCGCACAGAAATTCCAACGCGATATTATGATGACTACATCGCTAATTTTGTGAAAACAAGTTTGGCGAATGAAACCTACAATGAGCAGCTGCTTCAGGAAATGACAGAGGTAACTGCAGAGCAGAAATATACGATTCCTGAGGAAACGTTCTATAAGCTGCCTAAGTTAACACAGGATGAATTGTCTGAAATGCGGATCGTCGCCAAAGATATTGTACGGAAGCTGACGAATGAGCAACTAAGAGATGCTAACATTGCTCGTACACAGGTGGCGGAGCTAGTTAATTCAAGCTCCATTTCCAACCGTACCGCACGCGAAATTGTGTCTGAAATTACTCGATTTGCCATTACGCCTAATAAATTTTTAGATCGTACGGCAACGGATGAAGCACGTGAGCAGGCAAGAATCAATACACAGCCAGTCGTCTATAAAGAAAATGAAATCATCGTTAAAAAAGGTGAGATCATTACACCAGATAAATATGCGTTGCTTGTCGAAGCGAATTTGCTGCAAGATAAAAAGCATAATTGGGCTAAGCTTGGTGTCACTGTAATGGCGCTATTGCTAAGCAGCTTTCTCTATGTGTACATCTCGCAAACTGCAGCTACACTATCGCAAAATAAAAAATACAACAACTCACAGCTGTTTATGCTGTTTTTGATTACATTGATTAACTTAGCTGTTATGCAGATCTTCTCCTTAATTCAAGGGGAAATGTCTAGTATGGTTGGGTTTTTAGTGCCAGCTGCGCTTGGAGCGATGTTAATAACGCTGTTAATAGATGAGCAATTAGCATTGGCGTTCACATTTATTACGAGTGTGTCGGGCGCAATTATTTTGAATGGCTCTAATACAGGCTTGTTTGATTTCCGTTTTGGCTTCTATATCATGGTGATTTCGCTTGCAGCAATTTATTCAATTAAGCATGCTAGCCAACGTTCAGCAATTTTGAAAGCAGGAATTATGGTCAGCTTACTTGGTACGTTAACAGTGTTAGCGATGTCCTTAATGGTTGAGCAGCTAGATCGCGCACCGCTAATTTATTCGCTTGCCTTTGCATTTGGCGGCGGCTTGCTAACATCGATACTAGTTATTGGTTTAATGCCATTTTTTGAAATATCGTTCGGTATATTATCTGCGCTTAAACTGGTTGAGCTTTCTAGCCCGAACCATCCGCTACCTAGAAAGTTGTTAACAGAGACACCTGGTACTTATCATCATAGTGTAATGGTTGGTAACTTAGCTGAAGCGGCTGCAGAGGCGATCGGTGCAAACGGCTTGCTCTGTCGTGTCGGTGCTTTCTACCATGACATTGGTAAAACGAAGCGTCCAAGTTATTTTATTGAAAATCAAAATAATATGGAAAATCCGCACGATACCATTGATCCAATGCTTAGTAAACAGATTATTGTCGCGCATGCGAAAGACGGCGCTGAGATGCTAAAAGCTTATAAATTACCTAAGCAGCTGCGAGATATTGCAGAGCAGCACCGCGGCACAACCTCGCTCAAGTTTTTCTACTTTAAAGCAAAAAAACAAGCTGAGGAAGCTGGGATCGAGCCTGATTTTACTGAAGATGATTTCCGCTATCCTGGTCCGAAGGCGCAGTCGAAGGAAGCAGCAGTTGTTGGCATTGCAGACTGTATCGAGGCGGCAGTTAGGAGCTTGCGTAACCCTACAATTGATCAGGTTGAGGATATGATCCACAAAATCATAAAAAGTCGCGTGGATGACAATCAATATAATGAATGTGACTTGACGATGAAGGAGCTAGACAAAATCGCTCAGTCGCTTAAAGAAAGCCTTATGGGTATATTCCATTCTCGTATTGAGTACCCAGAGGATACGAAAGCTAAAGATAACTAAAGGAGTCGTATTATGAGTCTTGTACTAGATTGGAACAATAATCAAAGTAAATTCGAAATTCCAGATTCGTGGATTACCATGCTTAATGAAATTTTACAGCTCGCTGCGAAAAACGAAGGTTTGAGTTCCGGTGAAGTAACATTGACATTTACGGATAATGATGAAATTCATGAATTGAACAAGACATATCGTGGAATTGATCGTCCAACTGATGTGCTTTCATTTGCGATGAATGATGATGGCGTCGATGAGCTTGATATTATTTTTGAAGTAGAGAGCGAGGACGAGCTTGATCCGATTTCGGGCATGCTTGGCGATATTATCATTTCAGTTGAGCGCGCTGAGGAGCAACGATTAGAGTATGGTCATAGTTTAGAGCGCGAGATTGGCTTTTTGTTTGTACATGGCTTTCTTCACCTGCTAGGCTATGATCATCAGGATGATGAAGCAGAAGCGGTTATGACAGCGAAGCAGGAGGCAGTACTTCAGCAGGTAGGCTTAACACGATAATGGACAAGCTGCTGCAAAGTTTTCGTTATGCTTTTACAGGCATTTGGTATGCGATACGTACACAGCGCAATATGCAAATACACATAACGATGGCACTATTAGTAGTAATACTAGGTGCCATCGTTTCACTTACTACGATAGAATGGTGTATTATTAGCCTAGTTATATGTGCCGTAATTTCACTTGAGCTAGTGAATACAGCGATTGAGGCAACGATTGATCGCATAGGGACAGAACGTCATCCATTAGCGAAAATAGCGAAGGATACTGCCGCTGGAGCAGTTCTCGTTACGGCAATTGGTGCAGTGATCATTGGACTGATTATCTTTGTTCCGAAGCTAATTGCATTGCTGCAATAATCGGTAATGGAGTCATTTACTGAATGAGATAGGGGTGTACACGATGAAGCCGAATGAAAAAGCTTTGCTCGAAGAAGCAAAAGCTGCAATGGATTATGCTTATGTGCCTTACTCACAATTTCGTGTAGGAGCTGCATTGCTGCATGAATCCGGTCAAATTTATCGTGGTTGTAATATTGAAAACGCTGCGTACGGACCTACGAACTGTGCAGAGCGAACTGCTCTGTTTAGTGCAATTGCTAGTGGCGCGAAGCCTGGCAGCTTCACAGCGATCGCTGTAATTGGTGATACGACTGATCCGATCACGCCGTGTGGTGTTTGTCGTCAGGTACTGGTTGAGCTATGTATGCAGGATACGATTGTAATAATGGGAAATTTAAAAGGGGAAAGTAAAGTGATGACAGTAGCAGAGCTGCTACCAGGTGCATTTACGCCGACATCACTCTTTAAGGAGGAGCAACCATGATTGAACAAGAGAGTAACGGAAAATTCCGATCTGGCTTTGTCGCGATTATCGGCAGACCAAACGTAGGAAAGTCCACATTAATGAATCATCTGATTGGACAAAAGATCGCGATTATGTCGGACAAGCCACAAACAACGAGAAATAAAATACATGGTGTTTATACAGAAAATAATATGCAAATTGTATTTTTAGATACACCAGGTATCCATAAACCTAATTCTAAGCTAGGCAATTTTATGATGAAGTCAGCAGAAAGCGCGCTAAAGGAAGTTGAGGCTGTGCTGTTTCTGATTGATGCTTCCGAGGATATCGGCGGTGGAGATCGCTATATTATTGAGCAGCTAGGGAAAGTGAAAACTCCTGTCTTTCTAGTTATTAACAAAATCGATAAAATCGATCCTGAAGCGTTGATGAACAAAATTGTTCAATATAAGGACTTATATGATTTTGCGGAAATAGTGCCGATCTCCGCTATGAACGGTAATAATATTCCGACGCTGCTTCAGCAAATTGGTAAGTACTTGCCAGAGGGACCACAATATTATCCAGCAGATCAAGTAACAGACCATCCTGAGCAGTTTGTTTGCGCGGAGCTGATTCGCGAGAAAATTCTCCATCTAACACGCGAGGAAATTCCACATTCCATCGCTGTACAAATTGAGGATATGCGCGTACAGGACAATGGTGTCGTATATATCGGTGCTGTTGTATTTGTTGAGCGCGATTCACAGAAGGGAATTATTATCGGTAAGCGCGGTGCGCTGCTTAAGGAAGTGGGCAAAAACGCACGTATTGATATTGAAAACTTGCTAGGCTCTAAAGTCTTCTTAGAAATTTGGGTTAAAGTGAAGAAGGACTGGAGAAACCAAGATCGCGTACTAAATGATCTAGGCTTTAAACATGAGTAAGTAATATTTACTACGGATAGTTTTCTTTGTAGTGTCCATCCTAATAATCATCTGGAAGTACATTTCCGAGGCGGAAAGGATGGATACGAATGAGGGATTTTTCGTGGAAATATTTTGCGTTAACCGGGGATGTCGAATCTTATTTACTCTACAGGGAAGTGGAGCGTCATAGAGATTCGATTGCTACCGAGTCAATAGGTACGAATGAAGATGAAGACGAGCTGTCGCTAGAAGGAGCCGAATAGTACAGCGGCTTGCGACTGGCGAGCTTATCGTCGCCAGTTGGGGGAAATGTCATGCTTTATCGCGTGGAAGGAATCGTTATCCGTACAGTTGATTATGGTGAAAATCATAAAATTGTGACGCTTATAACGAATAACAGTGGAAAAGCTGGAGTATTAATTCGTGGTGCTAGAAAGGTTCGCAGCAAGCATGCCTCGCTTGCCCAGCCTTTTACATACGGAGAGTACAGTTTTACAAAAGGAACGGGATTAGGTACGTTACAGCATGGCGAGCTGATCGCATCTAATCATAAGCTTCGTGCTGATCTTGATTTGGCTGCACATGCGTCATATATCGCAGAATTAATGGATCGTTGCATACAGGACGAGGAAGTAGGCAATATTCATTTTGAGCAGCTCAAGGCGTGCTTTTCGGCGTTAATGGAGGGTAAGGACCCAGTTGTCATTACCGCAATGTTTGAAATGAAAATGCTTATGCTAAGCGGTTATAGCCCTGTTGTAGAGGAATGTATACATTGTGGTAATCATGTCGGCCCATTTAAGCTATCAGGCTATGCTGGTGGCATACTTTGCTCTCGATGTGCTGCACAGGATGCTTCCTTACCCATTTTGAGCGAAACGTCACTTAAGCTGCTAAGATTATTTAAATCTATCGATTTGAGACAAGTAGGCAATATTAACTTATCACCGCCAACGAAGCAGGAAATATGCAACCAGATGCGGCTATTACTTGATATGCAGTTAGGCATTCATTTTAAGACGCGAGGATTTTTAGATAATCTAGGTAAATTAGTTTGACAATCACGCTAGAGTTGAATAAAATTATGAGAAGTTCAATATGTGGCAATGAAAGAGAATTGGTCATGAATTCGCCCAAGAAGCGAGCTAGGGATGGTGAAAGCCTAGCGGGTTAGGTCATAAACCATGGCGCTCTGGAGCCTATCGAGTGAAAGTGGATTATTCAAGCAGAATAATCAAGTAGGGTGGAACCGCGGGAATTATACTCTCGTCCCTACGTCTGGAAACAGGCGTAGAGGCGAGAGTTTTTTGGTTGCGCTCATAATGACCTGTTTCGAACAGTCTAAAATAAAAGTATAGGAGTTGTGTAGGCATGAATTTTCAAGGCATGATTTTAACATTGCAGCAATTTTGGGCTGAGCAAAATTGTATCCTCGTCCAGCCTTACGATGTGGAAAAAGGAGCGGGAACGATGAATCCGATGACATTCCTTCGCTCAATTGGTCCTGAGCCGTGGAATGTTGCTTATGTAGAGCCATCTCGTCGTCCTGCAGACGGTCGCTACGGTGAAAACCCGAACCGTCTATATCAGCATCACCAATTTCAAGTGATTCTTAAGCCTTCACCAGACAATATTCAAGAGCTTTATCTTGAAAGCTTGAAGCGTCTAGGCATCGATGCGAAGGATCATGATATTCGTTTCGTTGAGGATAACTGGGAGTCTCCGACATTAGGTGCGTGGGGATTAGGCTGGGAAGTATGGCTTGATGGTATGGAAATTACGCAATTCACCTACTTCCAACAGGTTGGCGGTATCGATATGCATCCTGTTGCAGTTGAAATTACGTATGGTATGGAGCGTCTAGCTTCTTATATTCAACAAAAAGAAAATGTATACGATCTTGAATGGGTAGATGGCGTGACATACGGTGATGTTTTCCATCAGCCAGAATTCGAGCATTCGAAATATACGTTTGAGATTTCTGATACGGCAATGCTATTCTCCTTGTTCAATATGTACGAGGAAGAAGCGAAGAAAACAATGGCACAAAACCTTGTATTCCCAGCGTATGACTATGTGTTAAAATGCTCGCACACATTTAACCTGCTTGATGCTCGTGGGGCGATTAGCGTTACGGAACGAACAGGGTATATTGCTCGCGTAAGAAACTTGGCTCGTTCGATCGCTACGACTTATCTTGAAGAACGTGAACGTCTTGGCTTTCCGCTATTGAAGAAGGGAGAGAACTAATATGGCAAAGGACCTACTATTAGAGATCGGATTAGAAGAAGTACCTGCACGCTTTGTCCGTGATGCGATGGAGCAGCTGCAGCAAAAATATGAAAAGTGGCTTCAAGAGCAACGTATATCATTTGAAGGCATTAAAGCTTATGCTACTCCTCGTCGCTTGGCGCTTGTTGTATCTGGTGTTGCTGAAAAGCAAGCAGATATTGAAGAAGAAGCGAAAGGACCTTCTCGTAAAATAGCTCAAGACGAGAATGGTAATTGGAGCAAAGCGGCACTAGGCTTTGCACGTAGCCAAGGTGTAGAGCCAGAGGCATTGTATTTCCAAGAGCTTGCTGGCGTAGAGTACGTTTATGCTAAAAAAAGCAGCATCGGTGTTGAAACACAGGGCTTGCTTTCTCAAGGTTTCGTTGATGTCATTACATCGATGTCATTCCCGAAAAACATGCGTTGGGGCGGCCATGAAATGCGTTTCGTTCGTCCAATTCGCTGGTTGATTGGTTTATATGGAGATGATATCGTTCCTTTCGAGCTTGCAGGTGTAGCAAGCGGACGTATTTCTCGTGGACATCGTTTCCTTGGTGAGGAAGCAACAATTGCGAATGCGAGCGAGTATGTTGAAAAGCTTCGTGAGCAAGCTGTTATCGTTGATGTTGAAGAGCGTCAACAGTTGATTGTTAAGCAAATTGAGCAATTGGCAGCAGAGAAAAACTGGACAATCGCGATTAAAGACGACTTGCTTGAGGAAGTATTGTTCCTAGTTGAATATCCAAGTACATTGTTCGGTACGTTTGAAGAATCGTTCTTAAATATTCCGCAAGAGGTGCTTATTACGTCCATGCGTGAGCATCAGCGTTATTTCCCGGTTCTTGATAAGCAAGGAAAGCTGCTGCCTTATTTCGTAACCGTTCGTAATGGTGATCAGCGCTCACTAGATGTCGTTGCCAAAGGTAATGAGAAGGTACTTCGTGCTCGTCTATCTGATGCGAAATTCTTCTATGAAGAGGATCACAAGCTAACAATTGAAGCGGCGCTTGCTAAGCTTGAAAATATCGTCTATCATGAAGAGCTTGGCTCAAGTGGTGATAAGGTGCGCCGTGTAACACGTACAGCTTCACTTATTGCTTCTAAGCTTGGTGTCGATGGCGATGTTCAAAGCAAGGTTGAACGAGCAGCGGCAATTAGTAAATTTGACCTTGTATCTCAAATGGTTTACGAGTTCCCTGAGCTGCAAGGTATTATGGGTGAGGACTATGCAACTCGCTTAGGTGAAGATGAGCAAGTAGCGAAAGCGATCAACGAGCACTATCAACCGCGCTTTGCTGGTGATGCTGTTCCATCACAAACCGTTGGAGCAATTGTTAGCTTAGCAGATAAAATCGATACAATCGTTGGCTGCTTCTCAATCGGCATCGTACCAACGGGTTCGCAAGATCCTTACGCACTTCGTCGTCAAGCAGCAGGTATCGTTCAAATACTGCTTGCACATAATCTGCAAATGTCCTTAACAGAGCTATTTGAACTAAGCTTGTCTGTTCATGCTGAGCGTGGTACGAAACGTAGCGAGCAAGAAATCGCAAAAGATCTACAGGATTTCTTCGCATTGCGCGTTAAAAACTGGTTAGGCGAGCATGGTGCGAAATACGACGTTATTGATGCAGTTATGGAAATCGGCTTTGCTGATCTGCAGCTAACAAAAAATCGTGCGGAATTGCTAGCTAAGCAGCTTCAAGATGACAATAAAGCTCAGTTCAAGAGCAATGTAGAGGCATTTAATCGCGTATGTAACTTGGCTTCTAAAGCTGAAAGCAAACAAGTCGACCCAAGTTTGTTCCAAGAGCAATCTGAGCGTAATCTGCATGATGCGTGGAGCAATGCTCACAATTCCATCAGTGAAGCAATCGCTGCGCGTGATGTAGAGAAAGCTTATGTGGCGTTAGCAAGTCTTCGTGAGCAAATTGTTGCTTACTTTGATTCTGTTATGGTAATGGCAGAGGATGAGGCGGTTAAACGTAATCGCTTGGCAACACTTGCAGTAATTGCGGATGACATTAGCACAATTGGCGATCTTTCTAAAATTGTGTGGGCTTAGGGCTTAAGATTTAGTAGATTTGATTAATTCATTATAGAGGGGGAGTTTCCATTATGAGCAGAGAATCTGATGTCATCGTTTATGTCGTATCGGATGCAGCAGGTGATACTGGGGAGTATGTTGTACGCGCAG
>Ga0182738_1005578_pt1 | contig 13366 bp, 10 predicted proteins | sample eDN5th30CBELigMG_FD_128876 | JGI IMG/M metagenome (GOLD analysis project Ga0182738, IMG submission 128876) | Enriched Miracle-Growth compost microbial communities from Emeryville, California, USA - eDNA 5th pass 30_C BE-Lig MG (version 2)... ...
GCAACTTCCACAGATCGGAGACGGAAACCGCGTTCTCAAACCGGGAGAGTGTGGGTTGCCAGGCCAGATCCTGTTGGTCATCCGGCATGCGTCCGGCCACCATGTTGAAGGCCGGATCGCTGCGGAGGGTGTCATGATCATTCTGGTCTTCGTCGTCGGCAAGAATTCCGTAGATGTGCTGCTGAACCATGCTGGTCAGGGAGTGTTGCGTGAAGATCGGATTACGGGTCTCCTGCAAGGCTTCGGCGAACGACTGGGTGAAACGAATCGATTCATCGAACTGACGCCACGGCAAGAGCCCCGCACCGCTGCTGATCTGGGCTCAGCACCCTGTTGAAAAACGCACAGACAGAAATGTCTGTGCCACCAGACGATGCTGATTCATTGGGAAAGGTGGGCCGGACATTTCTGTCTGGCCCAGATCATTTGTTTTTTAACAGGCTGCCAAGTGGTATTTCGCTCGATCAGCGCAGTCAGAGCTGTTGTCTGTTTCAAAATGGGCAACTTCCGGGAAAGCGAAGCTCCTGCTGAGCAGCATGAAAGGTCATGCTTTCCTTCGTTTGCAGCGCGGCAGGAGTCTCGTCCTCCCATGTCATTTTCAATAAGGCGAAAGCCCCGTCAGCACGGCACCGGTCATTTGATGGTGCTGCTCCCATTGGCCTGTATCCAGCCGATCATCACCCGGCCCACTTTAGTGAGAGTTCGTGGAGAGCAGGCTGCTGGCAGATCATTTCTTTTATGCCAGTGTGGATAATCGAAATCGATGACATCGCAGGTCGGAATGCCGGCAATCTGGTTTAGTGCCAGATGGTCATCCAAAACTTCATGTTTGCGTCGGGCCACAAATTCCCTGACTCCCATTCGAGAGGCCACGCTCCAGAGTTGACGGGTCACATCTGGAGCATAGCGCAAACTGTTAATTTCGTAATAAAACGTGGCATCAACCCCGGCTACCATGTCCAGGAGAACGCCGCTGCGGTAGTTGAAGTTTCGGGTCGGTCGATCCCGATATTCTCTGGCAAAGTGTTCCGAGCCCAGAAAATACTTGTCTCCGGGTTTGTAGACCAACTCTTCCCCATCAAAGAAGATGAAGTCCACGCCCATCTGCAGGGGATTGGCCTGGCGATTCAATGCGTCCATATGGTGTGCCAGTTCCATGAGCACAGCCGCCCCGCTCGCACCATCATTGGCACCAATAAAGGGCATCTGTCGCAGTGCGGGAGTTGCTTCCCGGTCGGGAAACGGACGGGTATCGTAATGACAGCACAAAAGAATTCTTTGTGTCGCCTGCGGATGCCAGTGCACGATCATGTTCCTCATTCGGACCGGCTGACCGGACTGGGGATGCGGGACGTCAAATTCCTGATAGCGCACATCTCCACCCAGATCACGAAAATGTTTTTCCAGCAATTCCTGCTGCCGATGCATGCCGTCCGTTCCGGAAATACGTGGTCCAATCTCGCAAATTGCTTCCAGGTAGGAAAAGGCTCGAGAGCCGTCAAAGACCGGGCCCTTTTGAGCAAATGCAACTTGCCCGCAGACCAGTCCCGCCATACACAAGATCAGCACTTTTCCGAAGAACCTGCTCACAGCGGATTGACTCCATTCCAATAATTTGTGCCCACACAACAAAGCTGGGTTTCTGCCGGACAAGACATTTTTCAATGGTATCCTGTCAGCGTACCACCCCTGTTGGCATGAGAGCAAGTTGCTCAGACAGCGGCTTGTGCAGTATGGGTTTCGATCTAGGAAAGATGGTCTTTGAGCATGTTGCTCTGGCCTGGACCCGCACAGCGCGCGTTTCGACTGCTGAAAGTCTAATCGCCGCGTAGCGGAACGTGGTTGATGCGGAATGAAGGCGCTCTGGCGCCGACGATGAATGTGTTTGGACTGATTGTCTATCAATTTCTGAACTACTGCCTCGTCTATTCTAAAAATGGGGGTTCATCTCAATGCAAAGTCCGACAACGGAGGACGTTTCGTAATGACGCGCCCCAAATCCAAGCCCTGTCAGGGCACTACAGTAGACTTATGTGATTTAATCCGTGACGATAGGGGTCTTCGAATTGCTTCGGAGTAGACTGATGAGTTAGTCTGTTTCTGGAGATTCTGTCGATACCAATCTTCGTGTGCGGGGTTTGATCATCAGGAGCCGCGATCGGCTCGACGTCACAAACGTTTTGGAAATTGTGTCCACGACAAGCGTTGGTTCGTCCACGTATTTACGAGATCCCGATGTGCAGCTGATGCTGCGAGTGCGGGACGGCGATGAAGGTGCGTTTGCACAACTCGTTAAAAAATATCAGGGCCGCCTGATCGGAATTTTCACAAACATGTTTGGGGATGTCGATCTGGCGGAAGATCTGGCCCAGGAAGTCTTCCTCCGGATTTACCGAGCCCGGCAGGGCTATGAGGCCACTGCCAAATTTTCCACCTGGGTATTTCAAATTGCCAGTAACCTGGCGAGCAATTCGCGTCGTACCAAAGGTCGTAAGAAAGAAGTCCAGTTCAATCCCAGCACTTCCGGGTCTCAACCGGTCCATCTGGGGGAAGCACTAGTCGCGGACAAATCCGCATTGATGCCCACGCGACAACTGGATGCGGAAGAACTTCGCCAACATGTCCTGATCGCAATGGAAACCCTGAATGAACGGCAGCGTCTGGCCATCCTGCTCCACAAGTTTGAAGGCATGAGTTATGCCGAAATCGGAAACATCATGGAATTGAGTCCCCTGGCCATCAAATCCATCCTGTCCCGGGCTCGTGAGAATCTTCGAGTCGCACTGGAGAAATACGTCACATAGAGCGAATTGACCCGGTATTGTCCACATCCGGCCTCGCAGCATTCAGCATTTCATCAATCGAAACGCCTTTGCCGCGGGCACAGTCACAGTAGAAACATTCGCACAGTAGAAACATTCGCACGGTAGAAACATTGCGGAGTAGAAGCATTCGGTTCCCCCTCGACATAGGTTTCTGGAGGCCCGTTGCGGATTGAAGTAAGAGTTGTTTTGATAGCGTTCCATCATCATGGATAAACTTGCCCGACTTTCGGCCGACGATCGCGATAATCTCGCAGCTTACCTGGATGGTGAGCTGGATGAGAATGGAACACGTCGTATCGAGTCGATCCTCACGAGCAGCACCGTGGCCCGGAATGACGTCGAAGTGCTGGCCCGGACTTATGAACTTCTCGATTTGCTCCCCCGACCGGCCGGAAGTCAGGATTTTGCTGAAAAAACGATCGCCACAGCCAAGCTCGAAGGCTATCGCCGACCGGTCACCAGCCAGGTCTGGTATCGACATCTGATCCGGGTGATGCCGCTGGTCGGTTGGAGCATTGCATTCCTGGTGACCGCTATTCTGGGATACATGCTGACCAATCAATGGGTGCCCCGACAGCATGAAATCTTATTGAAAGATTTGTCGCTGATTCAAAATCTGGATCTCTACAGCGAGGTCGACAGCGTTCAGTTTCTGGAATCACTTTCCGCACAGAAACAACTCCTGGAAGAGATGCGGGAGGCGAGTCAGCCATGAGTCTGAAAGTCGTGAAAATCTGGCTGGGGGTGACATTACTGGTCTCACTGGCGGCCGCCCCTTTTCTGGCGCGTGGAGACCAGGCGGAACAGCAGATCATGCAGCGAAACGCCCAGCGGATTTCGCTGATGTCGGACTCCCAGCGGAATCGCCTGTTGCAGAACGAAATTCAGTATCAGGCCGCCTCGGTTCAAAGCAAAGCTGCGATCCAGGCATTGCATGCCGCCCTGGAAAAAGATCGTGTTTCCGGGGGAGGAGAGCTCACAGATGTCATGAACCAGTATGAAGCCTGGATAAAAACGCTCAAACTCACACAACGGCAACAACTCGCCAGCACCCCCAATCCCCAGGAACGAATCGCTCTGATCAAAGAGATTCTGCAAGCCCAGCAGGAACGGACCGCCCGGCGCGGGATGCCATTTTTTGGTGGAGGGGGAGATCGGTCACATGTCAACTTTCCTCCGATTCTGGATGAGAAGTCGCTGCACGATGTCATGGAAGCCCTGGAAGATGCCGCTGAAGACCGCCTGAGTGATGACCAGAAAGAAGAACTCGACCAGTTACAGGGGATTAAAAAGGATTTCAAACTCCTGCGCATTTTGAAGGACATCGGGACGGGAGTGACTCCCAAGTCGCTGCTGGAAGAACCACCTCATGAATTTAAGAAAGTGGCGGAGGAGATCGATGAATATGTCGACGATGAACGTATTCGTAAATTTATCAAGGATCGTTCCGACTCGAATGCCACCCCCGGAGATCGCATGTTTCCGCCGGAAGTTCGCCTGGTGGCACTCGTTTCACAATCGTTGATGGCCCAGTTATCTAAGATGCGTCGGACCGCGCATTTGCAGATCGACCGCTCTAAACTCGAAGCGTTCCTGAATACCTTGCCTCTCGATCGACAATACGAACTGCTTTCGCTGGAAGCTTCTGATTTCCAGGATGAACTGCGTAGCTTATACCTGGATAAAGAAGGGTTGAATCACCTTCCCAGCCGGCAGGAATTCCGTGAATTGTTCGGACGTGGCCCGCGCGGGGGACCGGGAGGACCGGATCGTGGCCCGCCTGGATTCCGGGACTTTCGAGAGAACCGCCCCGGTCGGAGTCAGTCTGCAGGAGGCCAGTCTTCGGCGGGACAACCTTCAGATGGGCAGCCTCCAGAAAGAGTTGCTCCGGACAATTAGTGCGCAGATTCACCCCGTATCGGCCGCGTTCCGCCATATAGCGAGTTACCTTTCATCAATCGAAACCCGTACGCGGGCTCAGATCAGAGCAACCTGCTCTCACCCCGCTGACAGGTGCCCGGTGGCTATTGCCTTCCACCCCAGAAAACTCAACCACAGAAAACTCAACCACAGAAACCTTCAACCGAGACCTTCAACCGAAAACAGAATGGCCAGGCTGAGGAGAAATGACTGATCCGTCCCATACGCTGCACGTCACTGCCTTAAAGAAATCATTCCCGACAGCATCCGGGGTACTCACAATCCTTTCCGGGGTTGAACTGGAAATGCATGCGGGTGAGGCCATTGCCATTACCGGTCCAAGCGGTTCGGGGAAGAGCACGCTGTTGTATCTCATTGGCCTGCTGGATCAGCCCACGTCCGGTGAAATCGCGTTCGATGGTCAGTCGCCTCTCAAGTTCAACCTGGATGGACAGGCGAAGTTTCGCAGTCGGCAGATCGGCTTTGTCTTTCAGGATCATCACCTGCTGCCTCAATGTACCGTTATGGAGAATGTCCTCTTGCCAGTTTTGGCGACAGGCGGGACCACGCCGGCACACCAGTCGCGGGCGTCGGAATTACTGGAACGTGTCGGGTTGAAAGATCGTCTTCAGCATCTCCCTTCACAACTTTCCGGAGGCGAACGGCAACGCGTGGCTGTCTGCCGGGCACTGATCAATCAACCGGTGCTTCTGCTGGCGGACGAACCGACCGGCAACCTCGATCGCAAATCCGCAGATGTGATCGGTTCATTGCTATTGGAAATGGCCACCGAACAACAGACCATGCTGATCTGTGTGACTCACAGCCAGGAGCTGGCTGCCAGATTTCCCCGCCGATACGAACTCCTGGATGGCCAACTGGTCGCAAATTAGAGCAAGTTGCTCTGGCCTGAGCCCGCGCAGCGCGCGTTGCAGCTGATGAAACGCACTCGCTGCGCGGCGGCACGCGGTCGATGCGGGAGTAATGCGCTCTATCGCCCCTGTGACAACTCTACCCTTCGCTGCAAAGTCTGGCGATTTCACGGATTTGTTCCAGGGCGTCGTCCAGCTCACACACGGCTGTCCCCGCCACACGTCCACCCCGGTCGCATTCTCCCAGGAGTAACAGAGTTTCGAAGTCGGGGTGCGCCTGCAGCCGGCGTCGTGCCCGCATGCCGATCGACCCGTCCTGAATCCGATGGGCCTCCATGTGATGCTCAATCAGCCAGGCTGTTCGTTCACTGATAAAGCCTTCCAGAGCCTCCAGTCCCGCAGCGACATGATTTTCCGAATCAATCGCTTTGCCGACATCGTGCAGCAGGGCAGCCAGTAGAAATTCTTCATCATAAGGCAGCTCATCCAGCGCCAGTTCGAAGACTTGCAAGCTGTGATACAGGGCGTCCCCTTCCGGATGATATTTGCGTCCTTGCTGAAATTGCGCCAGGGGTGCCAGCAACATGCGGTAGATCTGAAAGCGATCAATCCGGGCGGCGACAGTAGCAACCTCCGATGAGAGATCCGTCTGGGGCTGCTCCCGTTGCAGAAGTTCTTCCAGTTCCGAAATCGATGCCCGTTCAATGGGCTTGCCCGTGATGGAGCTGCGGAAGACGTAATGGGCCTGATCAGCCGCATAAATCGTCAGCTCAATGGGAAACCGTTCATGGATATGAATATGTGTGAACGACCGTTGTTCACCGTGTTTGCGAACCTGTTTACGTTCGACATCAAACAGGTATCCCGTTTCTTCAAGGCAGGAGATAATCGCTTCCAGGCTGCTGGAGAAGAGATGCAGATCGATATCGCTTCCGGATCGGATGTGCCCGGTGAGCGTACTGCCGATCAGACGTGGTCGAAAATCCCGCAGCAACAACATGAGAGACAGGGCCAAGAGCCGCATCTCCCGAAGTCTTGAAAACCGTGATTCTCCTTCGTGCATCCAGGCGAACCGCTGGATTTCGTCGCGAATTTCGGTATTGGTAGGAAGAAGCGACGGCTTGACCCAGCCTCGACAGATGATCCGGGCGGCGCGCATCTTCGCCCGGTAATACTCAGATTCTTGCCGGGAGTACATTAACCGGGCCGCTTCGAAGGTGATCTGCCTTCGTGTCTTATTGATCGTCATGAGAGTGTGCGTCGATATTTTTCGCCCATCAAAGCGACGCCGGGCCTGTTGTCGGATGACCCATTCAGGTTACGGAGCGACCTCCTTTCATTCAAGTGGAATTCGCTATCATTCAGAATCTTCAATCCAGAGCCTGCGGCACAACTGGAATAGAAACAGATCCGGAATCAACTCGCCCTTCGGGCTTTCTCTCGGCTTGCGAATAAAGAAAATTGTCAGAAATCAACAACATGATGAATCAGAGAATTCTTATTTCTGGTGCGAGCTGCGTTTTTCCCACCGGAATTCGTCAGGCAGATGTGCTGATCGAAGGTCAGAAAATCCTGGCCATCGATCCTCCCCGGACAGCACGGGTTGATGAAACAGTGTCAGCGGCCGGTCTGTTTCTCATGCCCGGTGTGATTGATGATCAGGTGCATTTCCGCGAACCGGGACTGGAACATAAAGAAGACCTGCGGACAGGCAGTGTCGCCTGCGCGAAAGGGGGAATCACATCATTTCTGGAGATGCCCAATACCAATCCCGCCACCATCACGCTGGAGGCATTGGAAGACAAACTGCAACGGGCCGCCGCCAGGAGTGTCGTCAATTTTGGGTTCTATATTGGGGCAACTGCTGACAACATCGAAGTCTTGCAGCAAGCCCGGCGAACTCCGGGAATCAAAATCTTTATTGGCTCAAGTACAGGAAATCTGCTGGTGGACGAGCAATCCGCCCTGGAACGGATCTTCGCCGAAACCACTTTGCCAATCTGTGCCCATTGTGAAGATGAAACGACTGTCAGAGCCAATCGACAACGGATTGGAGAACATCCCACCCTGGCGGATCATTCAAAAATCCGGGACCATGCTGCCGCCATCATCGCCACCCGGCGGGCTGTTGATCTCTCTCAGCGTTATCAGCACCGGTTTCATGTGTTGCACGTTTCGACAGCGGAAGAAGTGGAATTTCTCAAAAATCGACCCGCCTGGGTGACTGCAGAAGCATGTCCGCACCATCTGTTCTTCCATGTTGACGACTACGCCCGACTGGGCTCCCGGGTACAGATGAATCCATCGATCAAAAACCGTGTTGATAACGTCGCACTCTGGGAAGGTCTGCTCAGCGGGGTGATTGAAGTCATCGCCACGGATCATGCACCACATACGCTGGAAGAGAAAACCCAGCCTTATCCCAAATCTCCTTCGGGACTGCCGGCAGTGGAGAACTCATTGCCGTTGATGCTGGATGCGGTTCATCGCGGACTCTGCACGCTGGAACAAGTGGTTTCCTGGATGTGTGCTGCTCCTGCCCGCATCTGGAGCTTGCGTGGCAAAGGAGAGATTCGGGAAGGGTTCGACGCTGATCTGGTGCTGGTGGATTTGCAGAAGCCACAGACCATTCATGATGCGGACCAGTTGACCAAATCCCGCTGGAGCCCGTGGGACGGCAAGACTCTGACCGGTTGGCCGGTACGGACCTGGGTGGGGGGACAGACCGTCTTTTGTGACGGACAGGTCGATCCCCACGTTCGAGGCAGAGAGCTGGAATATGATCGGGAAGACTAAAGCCCCCTAACAAAACGTGTGACGAACTTGCTCTCGGAAAGGGAATTTCCTTGTCCGGGAAGTTTTGTTCGCGGCACTAAAATCCATCGGCGAGCACTTGAACAAGATTGCTGGAGACGCGATTGTCTATGGAATGCCTGTGCCAGGCGTTTCACTTTACACTCAAGGGAGGATTTCTTCATGCACAGACTGTCTCTCGTGTTGCCTCTGCTGGCTTTCCTGGTTGCCGTCGATCGGCCGTGTCAGGCCGTCGGCCCGGACCCGATTCCCCTCTGGCCTGATGGAGCTCCTGGTGCCCAGGGAACAGATGCCAAAGATATCCCTCAGATCCGGTTGTATCCCGCACCGGCCGAGACATCCAATGGTTGCTGTGTCGTGATTCTGCCTGGGGGCGGTTACCGTGCGCTGGCCATGGATCACGAAGGTCATCAGGTGGCCAAGTGGTTCAATACATTTGGAGTTTCGGCAGCAGTGGTCTCGTATCGACTGGGACCCAAATATCATCATCCCGCTCCGCTGCAGGATGCTCAGCGGGGCATCCGCTACGTCCGGGCTCATGCGGGCGAATTGAAAATTGATCCCAATCGAGTGGGCGTGATGGGCTTCTCAGCGGGGGGACATCTTGCCTCAACGGTCTCGACACACTTTGATTCCGGAGAAAAAGAGAGTGCCGATCCAGTGGCTCAGCAAGGTTGCCGTCCGGATTTCAGCATTCTGTGTTATCCCGTTATTTCGATGCAGGAATCATTCTCGCATGGCGGTTCACGGAGAAATCTGCTCGGTGAAAATCCTGATCCGGCACTTGTGGAAAGTCTGTCCAATGAAACCCAGGTCACCAAAGAGACTCCGCCGACGTTCATTTTTCAGACGAATGAAGACAAGGGAGTTCCCGCGGAAAATTGCCTCGCCTATTATGCCGCATTGCGAAAAAATGGTATTCCTGCCGAGATCCATATTTATCAGCAGGGAGGTCACGGGGTGGGGCTGGCTCCTGGGAATCCAGTGCTGAACACCTGGAAAGACCGCCTGGCGGACTGGATGAAAGTGAATCACTTTCTGACTTCCAACAAGCGGGCCGATGTCAGCGGCACGATCGAAGTGGGAGGCAAGCCACTCCGCTGGGGATCGATTACCTTCATCCCGGAAGACTCCGATTCGCCTTCCGTGGCCGCAATCGTTTCACACGGTAAGTATCGGTGTGCGACTGAAACCGGACCGGCAGTCGGGAATCACCGCGTGGTGATTTATTCACTGGGAGATGTCCTGCCAGTCCCGACGATTGAAGATGCCATTGAAGTTGCAGGGATTCAAAAGGGGCTGGTCGTGGATCTGGTTCCCAATGGCCACAATCAGATGGACTTTCAGCTCAATTAGAATGTATTCATCCTCAGAGCGCTTGACCCGTATCGGCCGATTCATCGTTTCGCTGGTTGTCGAACTCTGCGAAACGTTGGATCGAGCGATCGGGGATTTTCACTGATGTGAGTGCCCCCCATCAGCCACGGGAGACTTCAACGTCCCATGCGGCATCAAAGACATCAGAGAGTATGGCGATTCGACGTGTTTTTCTGGATTGGTCTCGCCCGGCACTGCATTTAGTAGCCGATCAGTTGTTGCTGCGAAGCCGCAGTTCAAAGATCATTGATCTTTCCCATCTGGTGCTGGTCTTTTACGGGAGCCAGGCGGGTCGCCGTTGCCTGGAGTTGCTGACGGAAAAAGCGGGGGGCCATCTTTGTCCGCCACGCATCATCACCGTCGGAGAATTGCCGGAACTGCTCTATACTCCCAAGCGTCCATTCGCGTCCACGCTGGTTCAACAACTGGTCTGGGCACAGGCGTTGCAAAATCTTCCTCCGGAACGTCTGCATCTGTTTGTCAGTGCGCCTCCCGCTCCAGAAGATCAGGCAGGATGGCTACGGTTGGGCGATTTACTGCGCAGATTGCATGCTGAACTGTCACGAGATCAACTGGATTTTGCAGATGTCTGGAAGAAAGGGACATCGCTGCCGGGCTTCAACGAAGTCGAGCGGTGGAAACTGCTTTCCGATGTTCAACAAGTCTATTGGAGGCTTCTGGACAGCTTCGAACTCTGGGACCAGCAGACCGCCCGGCTGGAAGCGATTCGACGTCAGGAGTGTCACACCAACTGCGAAATTGTAACGGTGGGGACCGTCGACCTGAACCGGACTTTGCGTTCCATGTTGCATCAGGTGTCTGATCAGTTGACGGTCTATGTTCCCGCTCCCGAGTCCTGGGCAGATCGTTTTGATGCTTTTGGTTGCCTGATTCCGGAACGCTGGATCGATCAGACGGTTGATCTTGACGATGACCAGATTCTGATGGCGGATGATGCCCCGTCTCAGTGTGCCACCGTTTTGAGTGTGCTGGCCGAACTCGATGGTCAATATACTCTGGACGAGATCACCATCGGCATGCCGGATCAGCAACTGGTGGTCCCCTTGCAGCGCGTGTTGCAGGAATATGGTGTGCCCAGCCATTGGCCAGTCGACTGTGCGCTGTCTGCCACAGCTCCATATCGTCTCCTGGAATCGATCGCCAGCTTCCTGGAAGAAGCTGATGCGTCAAATTTTTCCGCACTCATTCGCCACCCGGATGTTGGTGCATGGCTGAATGCAAACGGATTGCCATCGGACTGGCTGGCACGCTGGGACAGATATTTCAATGAACATCTACCCCGGCATCTCGACTGGATTCTGGAAGGGCCGGGCTCCGGAACCATCATTTGGCTCAAGCAGACGATTGAGGCTCTGATCGCTCCATTGTCGAGAGAGTCCGCCAGATTTGTGGAATGGGGGCCGCGCATCGAACAGGTGCTGAGTACGATTTACGGCACTCGTCTGGTCGATCCGCAGGACCCTGCCGGGCGCCGATTGCTCGACGCCTGTCAGAAATTGCACAACGCCTTCACAGCACCGGGTGAGATTCCCGAAGAACTGGACCATCCGGTTTCTGCACATGAAGCCATCCGGTTCCTGCTGCGAAACGCGGAATGTGATCTGTATCACAAAGAGAGTGAAACTTCGCTGCAACTGGTCGGCTGGCTGGAGATTCCGCTGGACGATGCACCGGTCACGATTGTGACGACATTCAACGAATCCTTCATTCCGACATCGGTCAATCACGACCTGTTCCTGCCCAACCGGATGCGTTCACACTTGGGGATCGAGGACAATACCCGGCGTTATGCTCGCGATTTGTATCTGCTTTCCACGCTTGTCCCGTCCCGTCGCCTGTTGCGTTTTATCGTCGCCCGCCGGGATGCGAAGCAGGATCCTCTGGCTCCCAGCCGACTGCTGTTCGCGACCGATCCGGAACGGATCGCCCAGCGGGTTCTGGCGTTCTATGAACCGGCGAAAGCCAGTCCGCTACGTCTGCCCGCCTCTCCGCTGACTGTGGGGGCAGAATCAGCCTTTCCGATTCCAATGCCGATGTTGCAGGAGTCTCCCCGTACTGTCTTACGGGTGACTGAATTTCGGGACTATCTGGCTTCGCCTTATCGCTACTACCTGCGGCATATCCTGCAACTGAAATCGGTGACGGACGATCTGGATGAACTCGATGGAGCCGCCTTTGGAACTCTGGTGCACGAAGTTTTGAAATTGTTCGGCAGCAGTGAACGATGTCATTCATCCGATGCCCTTGTCATTGAGAATTTTCTGCATGAGCAACTCAAACTGGTGATTGCGGAAAAGTATGGAGAGGAACCCCTGGCCGCCGTACTGATTCAGTCTGAACAGGCACGACGACGCCTGTCCGCGTTTGCCCGGTGGCAAGCCGACTGGCGACGTGACGGCTGGGAGATCCACGCGGTGGAACAAGCAAGCGCCGAACCGGTTCCGTTCCCGTTAAAAGATGGCCGCATGGTGCATCTCAAGGGGCGGATCGATCGGATTGATTATCATCCGCAAGAGAAACGCTGGGCGATTTTTGATTACAAAACAGGGGACGCGGGAGCCGCTCCGGAAAAGACGCACCGCTATCGAAATACCTGGGTCGACCTGCAACTTCCGCTCTATCGACACCTCGCTGCGGAGACTTGCGGGCAGGATGAGATTCAACTGGGGTATATTGTTCTGCCGCGAGATGCCGCTGCGGTTACAGCACAATTTGCAGCCTGGTCGGATGACGATCTGGCTGAAGCGGATGAGACCGCTCGCAACGTGGCCGGGCACATTCTGGATCAGAACTTCCGAGTCCCGCTGACGGAACCGGCCTCCACCATGACCGAGTTCGACACGATCTGCCAGGTGGGAGTGTTTGGACAGGAGGAGATGCTGTAACAGTGCATTGAAGAAGCGAGGCAAGGTGAGAAGGAAAAGGGGAAAGTATGAAAGTCGGACGTGTTGTCGCTCGCTTCGCGTTTTTTCTATCCGAGATTTGAGTTGCGTTAGAGTGGTTCCCCTGTCAGGGCTGAGTATTGAGGCGAGTTATAGCGGAATGTCCTCCTCTGTCAGACTTTGCGTTACCACCTATCCGGACTTTTTGAGTCGACAAAGCAGCCGTCGTCTCATGCTGCATCGCTCCGATTCAAGGACGACCATTGCAGAAAGTCTCTTAAAAAAGAATTTGACAGGTGGAATCGCAACCGATAAGCTGAAAGCGATGCTTTTCATTTCTGATGAGATCTTTTGCCGATCCGCACATGAAATCTCTTTTTTTGACAGTGTTTGTGAAAAAAAGTGGTATTTTCTACCGCTGGCAGTCGCTTTTCTTCGATGCGATAAAAGGGATCGATCTGCAGCATGAGACAAGATTCGCAAAAGATCGTTGATAATTTTTTGTTTTTTATTCTGTCCTGAAATAAGTGAAATCAGTTTGATTGATCGTTTTACCTCCTTTCTGAACTGGAGCCGCTGACATGCTACCCCCCACCCCCCCCTCCCCCCCCTCTCCTCATTCTCTCCGCCTACGTGTCTCCCTCCCCGCCACACA
>Ga0182738_1005579_pt1 | contig 13365 bp, 9 predicted proteins | sample eDN5th30CBELigMG_FD_128876 | JGI IMG/M metagenome (GOLD analysis project Ga0182738, IMG submission 128876) | Enriched Miracle-Growth compost microbial communities from Emeryville, California, USA - eDNA 5th pass 30_C BE-Lig MG (version 2)... ...
CCGAACCGCCGAATTGAGACTTCATCCCCAGGATATGTTTGATGAGTTGGGCGACCTTGAGGCGGCGGAAGATCCGCCTCTCGCCCCCGTTGATCCTGATGGCCAGATCGCGGAGGGGTTCGCAGCCCTCCCAAATGCACTCATTCTCCGGAGCCACGTAGCAATCAGCGAAGTCTCCCTGGTTCTGACCATAGAGTTCCCCAAACTTGGATTCTACTCCGATCGCTTTGATGACCGAGGGCTCGGCTTCGTCTCGATAACGGATGACGAGATCCAGATGGGGAGGTTGCCTGTCGGGTTGGAGAACGGGCCAGGCGATCGGGCATTGTGCCTCGAAGGTTAGTCCCCGTGGTTCGTAGTTGACCAGCCCCGGACTGATGATGGAGATAATCGGTCGAAGGTTGTTGTAGAGCCGCCAATAGGAGAATACATTCGCGACCAAGGCGGTACTGGAGTGGGCCGCGAAGATGCTCCAGCGAGGGTTTCCGTTCGGATTTTGGGGAAGCTCTCCCAGCAACTCATCCGTCGGGGGCAGGAAGAAGTTGTCGTTCAACTCCTCCACGTAACCGGCCTCGTCAATCGTTATCCCGCGTCGGCGGGCCCAGCGGATCTGCCGGGCTTTGATGTACTCGTAAGGTCTCATCGATCTCGCCTCCTCCTCGAAGCTTTGAGGGTGTTCGGCGGAATCGTAGTTTGAGCCACTGACCGCAGTGGGTCAGTGTCGGTTGCGTGTTTTGGGATTTCCAATCCCGAGCCCGTTCAGCGGTTCATCGGCCCCGAAAGGTCATCGATTGCTTTCGAGAGCCGATCGAGGGCTTGAACCACCCCTTCGGCTTCGTCGAGGAGTCGTTGGGCGGCCTCTTTGGCGAGGGACGCGATGGACCGGGCGTCGTCCATGCTTTGAAGACCCTCGTCTGTGGTTCCCGGCTTGGGTCGCCGTTGGGTAAGCGGACCTCGATACCCGTCGCGGATGCGATAGCCTTGGCTCAAGTCGTCGAAGTACCAGGGGACGCCCGCCGCCGCCAGGGTTTGAAGGTCTCGGTAGATCGTCCGTTCGGAGCACTCCAATTCGCTCGCCAACCTCTGGGCCGTCCAGGGGCCTGGGCTCTGGATCAGTTGCAGGACGCGAAGAACCCGGGCCAGGCGATCGCTCTGGCGTATCCTTCGTTCCGCGTCTGATCGTTTCCCAGCCATCAACAAGCAAGCCCCCGCGTGCGTCGAGAACCCTTTCTCAACGCACCGGGGGCCATGCTAGCCGACGCCTCTGACAAGGATGGGTCAGTGGACTGACACGGTTTTTGGAGGAATGTCGATGATGGCCGGATCTCCCGAAACGGTCGCCGAATTGGAGACTTGATTCGTTCGGTTCAACAGGTTTGCTCGTTTGAACTCCAGGTAGTTGATCAGATCCTCGGCCATCCGTCGTTCGGCGGTGGTCATCCATCGGGATTGATGGGTCAGGACGCTCCGAACATCGTCGTAGTCGAATTGCCCTACAAAGGGATCGGTTGGCAGGGCGGTCAAGCGATCGGAATGGGGGATCGCCGCAATCAACTGCTCCTTGTTCCGGTATCGCTCCACGAGCGGGTGGCCCTTTGTGGGGGACAGGACCAAGACGGCCAGGTCTCGCGGGGGTTGGTCGAAGAGTTGCCCTCGCGGCGAAAAGTAGCCGCAGTGGTGGAGGCCGACTCGAATATTGCGTATGAGTTGATCGGATGGATAGCCGGATTGGCCGTCGTCGCGGGAGACTTTGGCGGAGAGTTGAGAGCCGTATTTGGCCTCGATGAAGACGGTCGTCGGCGGGTTTTCCCAGGTGATCACGGCGTCCACTTGGGTCGAACCCTCGTCCCAGGGGAGAAGCTCCCTCGGGTAGCGGGGCTGGTTTTGCCAGAGGCGGATTTGGAAGCGTCGATGAACCCGCTTGCGGAACCTGGACGAGCCGAGGGCCGTGTTCAGCAGATCGGGGAGCCACCAGCGGGGGTTGACGCAACCGAGGGCCTGAAACAATTGCCCCGTGATGACGTCCTCGCTTGTTGGTCGGACGATCAGCGGGCAGCGGATTTGACCGGAGCGTGCCTGAGGGCAGAGGTTGCCCCCCTTGCCGTGGATCTCAGCGAGCAAGGGCGACCTCCTCGGCGACGGGGACTTCGCCCTCTTCCAATTCCTCCAGCCTCGGCCCAGTCCAAGATCGGCACTCGCGGTGGAACGGGCACGATGAACAGTTCAGCGGGCTTTCCACGGGGTAGAAGATTTCGGCCTCGACGGCCCTCTCAACAACCCCGGCGACATCCCCCAACCGGCCGAAATCCGCGAGCGTTCGGATGGTCTCGATCCGCTGAACCTTGGGGGTCTTCGTCTTGACCAGAACGGCGTATTCGACGAGCGGCTCTTCGCCGGTCAATTCATAAAGGGCCGAGGCGTAGCAGGTGGCTTGCAGCGATGAGGCGACCTCCGACTCGGAAAAGGACCGGCCAGCCGTCTTGATCTCGACGACCTTGGGAGTGCCGTCATCGGTGCGAATAATCAGGTCCGCGACCGCCAAGAGCGGCTTCTCCAAAACTTCACCCCGAGAGTCTATGATTGGCGTCAGCATCGGCGTTTCGACGGCGACGATGTTTTCCGGCGGGGGTTCCCCCAAATAGGTTTCGATCAGGGCGATTCCCAGTTCTTTGGCGTCCTCGGGCGAGTGTTTGTCGTAAACCACGTCGAGTCCATCGGTTTGATCGCTCCAGGAGGCCAGGAACGCCTGGTGAATTTGCGGAGTCGAGATGGGTCTGTGAACCATCAACCCCCCGTGATGTGCGGCGAGGGCCGCGTGGATCGCCGAGCCTAAAACCTGGGCGTCGGTGGTGGTCCGTCGGGACAAACCGAGGACTCGCTCAAAGTAGTATTGGAGTGGGCATTTGAGGAACTGATTGAGCGACGAATAGCTCCAATGCGGGCGTTGGACGTTGGGTCTCATGGGGCCTCCGAAAGGGAAGGGAGGATCGGGACGTTCCCCGATCCCCGGTGTTCCAGGTCGATGTTCTTCTCGAAACTTCAACGCCGGAATCGGTTGTCTCCATTCCCCTCGGGGTTGAGGGCGTCGATGACCCGGCCCGCCTCCTTCTTGGTCAGATCATAGGGCGAGCAGCGTCGACCGATGGTCTCCTCGATGAACTCCTCCAGCTTGGCCGCGAAGAGCTTCCGCCGCTTGCCGAGGGTCGTGAGGAACTGCACCTGCTTGTTGCTGGCCGGCTCCGCGTTCGCGGATTTGCCATTTCCATTGCCGTTGCCGTGGTCATGGCCGTTGGATGAAGTAGCCGCGGTGTGAGCATGTGTTGGATAGCCGTTGTCCCGATGGGCGAAATTGTCGCCTCCCTGGGACTCGGAGATCTGGCGATCGAGGGCCTCTTCGGCCAAGTTGTAGAGTTCCTTGATGCGTTCGACGACGGCCTCGGGGTCGTCGAGGGTGGCCTGGATCTCGGCGTCGAGGTTCAGGTTGAACCCGGTGGAGTTGTAATCCTTGGACATCTTTCGGCTGACGCCGACGTTGGCTCGAATCATGGGCGGGGCCTCGTAAGTTGGGGGTGAATCCTGACGAACTGAATACCCCGCTCGGCGTCGCGAAGCTCTGATCCGCGAGGAGTGCGGTTGACGCCGAGCGGAGGGGGAGGAATCAGTTGTTCGAGGCCATTTCCAGGGCGAGTTGAAGGGCTCTCCGCTTGAGCTGCGAGCCCGAACCAAACCAAGCCGACTCCAGCCGATTGGCGGCTCGATCAAATTCAGTCGCGGCCCGGGTGGGTCGGAAGTGGTCGACGTACTCGGTGACGGCGTTGAACGCGGCGTAGGCCGTCGATTTGATCTCGGGGATGTCCTGCCCCCGACCGTTCTCGAACAACCGAAACAACTCGTCGCGAGTGTTCCGAGCCCGTGCCGGGTTCCCCTCCTCGGGGTCGGGAACCAGGGCCTTGTAGAACGCCGAGACCTGGGCGTAGTTGGGGTAGTGGCGGGCCAAGAGGTCGAATTGCCCCTCCAAATCGTCGAAGTAGCGGGCGGCGATGCCCAGAACCTCCCGAGCTTGGCGGATCTTGCTGACAAGATTCCCTTGATGGCGAATGCAAACACCCTCTCCCCGCCCTTCGCGATCGGCCGCCGTCAGGGTGTTGGCGCAGACGACTCGAATCGACGTGAAGAAGACCCGAAGGGCCGACGAGCCATCGTGCGAGTTGTGCAGCAGCAGATACTTCTCGGTGATGTCCTCGGAGAACCGGACCCGGATGTGCCCCGGCAGCTTGGCCAACATCCAAATCTTCTCGCCCTTGCGAAGGGCCCCGGCGGTGTGATAGCGAAGGGCCCCGTCGGCGACGACGGAATCCAGGAACGAGAAGCACTCGATATTCTGGATGGGTTTGTACCGATCCCCGACCACGCCCAAGACGTGATTCGCGTCGGTGCGGACAACCGCCTTCCGACCGTTGACGGGGATTCCGTCGGTGGTGGTCAAATCGACCAGCTCGACATCGTAATCCAGCCCGGCCGCCTGAATGGCCTCCCTCGCCGTCGCCGGGGCCCCAAGCCTGGTCCCCAACCCATGCCAGGGAACCTCGCCAACATACATCATCGCCGTGCGGCCGTTGACCGTGCAGAGTTCATGAGCCATGTCCGTCGTCTCCTCGTGAGGGAATCGCCCCGAGGCGGGGGCTAATCATTCGGGCCTCACAAGGCGGTACCCGCACAAGGGCGACATCGCTCCGATCGCGGAAGGGTGATCAAAGAGGGAACGCAAGAGGAATGGCTCCCGGGACATGCAAGCCCGTCCCTCGATTCGGATGTTCAGGCGTGCGCGTCAATATTTCATGACAAATGGAATTCAGAATGGCGGTTGAGAGGGCCCCAAGTAATGCTTAGGCCTAGGCTCTCTCTGACGAATGCCGCCCTGGGGGTTTGGGAGGGCTGGATGTGTGACATGCCCCCGATTTTGGTCCAGGAGTTATGAGAGTGCAGATTGCGGTGGCGTTGCCCCAAGCACCGAAACGGCGGCCCGTTCGATTCGTCGGACGCAGCCTAAGCTCGAAGCCCACCGCGTGCCGTCCCATGAGGGCAAGGGGAAGGGTACAACACTATTCCGCAGTCTGGCTCTGGATCCGGTCCTGGAAGAACGCGGCTGGCGATTTCTTGTCGAGCGAACGAAGGGCAACAACGCGAGACATCCCTGAATCAAGCAGGACCTCGACCTGGATTGGCTTCTCAAGGACGGACAGATGGAAGGACGCTTGCTTTGTGCCTTCATCATAGGATCGCTTCTCGACGAGCACCTTGCTCAATCTCTCAGGGTGCCCGATCAGCCCGAAGAAGATAACCATCTCAATCTCGGCTCCGGGCTTCGAACCGGCAAGGGTCACCTTCCTAAGCGTGTCCGGGGCACTGAGAGCCCCTTCGAGAGCACCGAGATCGGAGGGCAACCCCACAATCTCCTGGGAGGGCGAATTGTCAGCCGTTACTGGTTCGGTCATCGCGGAATTGACGACCAGCATCTTCCCTCCATTGATGATCCTGAAGGTGAAATCGCCTTTGCCGGCGGAGCGCCGGATGGTAGCGCCAAGTGGGATGCCCCGGCTCTCTGCGGCGCTGATCTGGAGCGATCCAGGCTCGAGGCGGTAATCGAACGGGAGACGGTTTGGTCTCTGCGGTGCCTTGTCGAGGAGCGCCTTGAGACTCGCGAGCGAGGCGCGATCTTCCTGCGGGATGACCGGTTCCAGTGAGGCGAGTCCCTCATCGCGAAGGTCTCGAAGGAATGCATTGACGACCTGTTCGGCAGCCTTCGTCCGCGCTTCAATACTCACCGGTTTGACTCCACTTTCTCCCGAGCATCCAGCGAGGATTGACCCGAGAACGAGAGAGAGGATCATGCAGCTCCGTGGATAACCATGACGCATCGGATGCTCCGTTCGATTAGCGGCCCTGTGGTGCGTTCCGGCTGACGCCGATGAGGAGAAACGCGAGATAGCTCCCGATGAGTCCGACCGCGCAACCATCACGAACCGAGAGGCGGTCTGCGATAGCTTCTTGAAGGTCGGAATTGGAGATGACCGGTGCGGGACTTCTCAATGGTTCCTCGATCTCATCCGCTTGGATCGCTGCTTCCGCCTGGAATCCGACCCGGATCGTGTGGACTGCGCAGGCCAGGGCCCGCGCCTTTGCGATGTACAGCAGTGTGTTCGTGTTTTCTGGAGGGGCACCCATCGGCCCATAGAAGAGAATGGCCGGTTCCCCTCCGAATACTCCCTGCACCGCATAGGGACTCTCCTTCTCGATGTCGAGCCTGGAGAAGCGACCCTGTCCGAGAAGCTCACTTGCGGACGCAGCCGCAGCAAGCCGCTCACTTCCCTCCGGTGCGCCGGGGATGAAGGTTGTAGCACCGGGTTCCTGGAGAGGGAGCTCCATCAAGGAGAAAACAGTTGATGGTCCCGATCGGGAGAGGGACACACGCCTCGTCCGGGCGTGTGCGGGAACGGGTGAGCGCGGTAGTGTGATTAGGTGTGTCAGGGCATCCCGTGCTGAGGCCTCTGTCCGGGATATCGAAACCACTCCACTCTCCGCGATGAGCACCGGTGTACCGGGCGAACCGACGGGAGTAGCCTCGGGTGTGCTCACACCGAGCGACTCAAGCTCATTCCTGACCGCGAGAAACACGGGAGAGGCCCGAAGATCACCGAGTGCCTTTTCCCAGTGAACATACTCGGATCCGGTAAGTCGCAGCCCCACAGGAGGTGTCGCGGTCGACTCGATCCGTACTACGGTCGAGCACCTCCCGTGTTCATCACCGAGCCTGAGTGTATCTGTGGGAGTGATCCGCGCAATAAGCGGCAACTCGACGGGGACGATCCTGGTTGATGCGTCATCGTGTGGGACCGTTACCGATACGAGCGGATGCTCTTCCGCACCGGTCTCGGCCACCCGAGTCTGGATGAGGCGGAGCGGTATAGTCGCATCGCCCGGAGAGCGGAAGTGGCCATCGATGACAACCCAGGCGCGAAGGACGGGTGAGGGAAGCGGGGTGACAATCGCTCGTGCAATCTTTCGGACTACGAACCCATCCTCGCGAAGCTCGATCGGATTCGCCAGTCGAACTGGCTTTCCACCCCCTGAGAGGATCGTTGCTGCGAGCGCCCAGCCGCTTGCGGGTGTCGCTGCGGGTCCCGGTGCGATGCGGACCTGAACCGCGTTATAGCGGCTCATCAGGAGTTGGACGACTGTGACCTCTGTGTTTTGGACAAGCCAAGGGGGGAGCCCCCCGGCCTCCCCGGAGGTAGGGGTTGCCCCGGGCTGAAGGGCAACGGGTTCCACACCGAGAGCCGTCGAGAGCACAATCTCACGGAGGGCGTTACGGGCAGAGGGAGTCGACGTCAACCAGCTTCTCGCACCTTTTTCCGAGGAGTGCCGAAGCACGGCATCGACAACGGGTCCGATATCAAGTCTCGCGTAATGATCGTCTTCCGTGTCGATAAGTCCGGGCGCCCGCTCCGCGGGAGCGCGAAGCCGGCTTGAGAGCAGCAGGACGACCGGTTCGCGTGGCGGGGCGAGGAGAAGCGCCACGCCGAGAATAGCCGCTGCCGTAAGGAGGATAGCAATAACGTTCGAGCCGTGCCGGGCGAGAGCGGAGCGAGTTCTGCTCTTCCGTTCGGAACGTGTGAGCGGCCCAGGAAGGATGACCGGGGAATGCGCGATGAACGCAGAGGCGGCAAGCACCATCAGCAAGGCTACGATGAGAATCCTGAGCAGTTGCGAGCTTGTGACCGGCTCAAACCAGTTGAGAATGCCCATGCGACCGCCTCGTTTCATCTATGGTTCGTGCGAATACAACGGCCTGACTGCTGCAACTCCTAACGGAAAATATCGAGAAATCTACCGTCCCGGATGACCTCGAGCATCTGCTCGGCAGAGTAGCTTGACGAAATTGCCGTGAACCCGCCACGGAACGGATCCCAGCGAGAGGCGAGTTCGAACACGAGCGCCGCGTGCGCGCCCTTGAGATCGTCTGATGTCCACTCCGTTCGCTCGGCGAACACCCCGCTCGAGGGGGAGAACCCGCTTCCCAGCAGATGGTACTCCGCAGGAGAGTAGATATGGACTGCACCGAACCCACCTCCCTCCTGCTCAAACAGCGACGCATTCCGGGCGAGCTGCTCGAGATCCTCATTCAGGAAATCGGAGACAAACGCCATGCTCCCCCCGACTTCGTCGCAGGGCAGAGAAACACTCGCCGACCACGATGAGCGATGAGACGCCCATTTGACGATCTGTGCGGCTACCTGCCCTGGACCGGGGGAGCCTGAGAGAGGGCCGAGGGGCGGGGGTGCGGAGTCGAGCCCCGTGGCGAGGATCGTGACCTCGGCACGCCTCGCCCAGGCGAGCTCTGAAAGTAACTCGGTGAGGAGGGCCGAGGCAGCGATCTTAGGCCCAGGTCCTTTTCTGCCTGCAGCTGGGGTCCGCATCCCGCGGCTCACGTTCACCACGATGACAAGCTTCGTCGCCCGATCGTCTATCCTTTGCGGGATTCGGGGGATGAGGGGGATATTGAAGAGGGTGGAGAGCAGGAGGTCCTCTCGTACTGCGAGCTCGAGCCTGTCTCCTGGCTCGAAACTGCGATATCCGGCGAAGGCTCCGGCACGGAGCACCCCCGATGGCCTGCCAAGTGACTCACCCGCCTGAGCAACAAGTCCGGGGGCATCATCGAACCTCATCCGGGAGATCTGTTCCTGTCCTTGCCGGGTGACTGCCCTGAGGCCGAGGAGTCTGCGGACAGCGCGAGCGCCGAGAAGAGCGACGAACACCCCGGTGAATGCGAGCACCAAAGGAACTCTGAGCGCAGCCGGACGGGAGCGAATGGCATTGACCTGGTCTACCTCGACTCCTCCCGTGTAGCGTGCGATTGCGGAAACCTCCGAGATTGCATCAAGGTCGGCTTGCACGCTTGCGGGTCGACCTTCGAGAAACAAGGCCACACCGCTCACCGTAACAGTACCTGCACTCGCCTCGTTCCCAATTCCCAGAAGAGTCGATATCTCCGAAGGCTTGAGCTCGTAGAAGACACGTCCCCGGACAGGATCGATATCCACCGGAGCGAGATCCGGGATTGGAGTACCCCCCGTGGCAGGAGTCACTGAGAGCTTCGGAACCGGGACGGCTCCACCGGGCATCTTAGGAACGATTGTCGCAAGACACTCAAGGCGGAGTCGTCCCCTGGTATCTCTCACCTCAATCCCGTGGAGCTTGGGGGCAATCGAGGCAAACTGCTCGAGATTCGAGGCGAATTCCGCAATATCGATGACCCTCTGCGGCCCCCAGTGGTCCGCGACATCCTCGAAAGGCTTTGGCGCGATCCGATTCCGGTACGGGACATCCTCCCAACGGGGAATCTCCGAGGGGGGAACCTGGCCCTCGAATATCGAATAACCGAGGACAAGCACGGAGCCTCGGCCGTGGAGGTCCCCGACGGCAAGTGCACCCGGGGAGAGTACTCCCCACTGACCAGCAACCCCGGTCACGGACGCGTAACTTGCTCCGTGGCGTCCCTCAAGGTGCTGATATCGCATTGGGCCAGCCCATGCCTGGTCGGCTGTGGGCTTATCCGGCAATTTCCCTTCATCAAGAGCGGGAAAAACCCGCTCGTCGATGAATCGATCAAGCCGGTGCCGGATAACCACCTCATGCCGCATCTCCAGATGGGGCTGAATATGGGCGGCAAGCTCTGTGGCAAGCTGCTCAATTTGGGAGTCCAGATCTCCTCCCTGCGTTTCAAGTCGGATTGTACCGGCCTTGAGGTAGCGGGAGCGAGCCTGAGCGGCATTGAGTATCGAATTCGATGTGAGTGATCTGTCGGTGTTTAACTCATCTAAGTCGTTAGCAATGACTGCATCTGGCGAGATGTCGTACCCGGCCGGCGCCTTTTTGTTTGCTCCATCCACGAACGGGCTTTCGAACCTGACCTCGAGCACGTTCGCGCCCGAGGCAAGGAGTCTCGCAAGTACTCCCTTTCTGCTACCAGGCTGCTTCGCTCCTTCGTAAGTGAGGAGGATGATCACATCATTAATACCCTTCTCCCATGATGGCCTGGGCGAGAAGGGCCGAGCTTGGTCAGTCATGAAGACATGGTCGAGCCGTGAAACGCCGGGTGGAAGCTCGGGAAGAAGTTGCGCGAGCCGATCTGGAATACTGCTTGGCTGGATCAGATCCTGGGACGGGCACTCTGGCGACGAAAGACCGCTCACGACGAGGATGCCCGCAATAGGATACTGCGAGGCGGGATCTCTCAGCTTGAGCATCGTAGGGGCATCGACATCGTCAAGCACGATAGCGGGTACGAGATTGCCGAAGAGCGACCTGATCAGGGCGGTCTGGGCATCGGTTCCGGTTCGAATGAACCGCTGAGGGTTGATATTCACTGATGTCCTGCCCAGGCTACCTGGTGCGATTGGAAGTCGCCCAAGACGGGAATCATCGCGGATGACCACAAGGCGGGGACGCCTCTCAACACGAATGAAGTGATCACCTCCCGCCGGTATCGGCTGCCCACGGGCGAGTGCCGGGAGCCAGTCGATCTCTGTTCGCCTCCCTGCTGAGTCAGTAGGTGCCCCGCTTACAAGGAGGTGGGTTCCAGATGCGACCCATCCGCCGAGCTTCTTCGAAAGTGCGTCCCAGGCGCTATCGGAAAGATCGTGAGCAACCACCATAAACGGGGCTCTACCCTCAAAAGCGATCAGGTCATCCTCAGACCAGAAGTTCGCAAAATCGCCGAGCGTGGGCCTCGGCACGAGGAACTCTACTGTGGGAGGCCACCGTCGTGCGAAGGGACCGTAGCGAGGGAGGCTGTTCCAGTACGCCTGGAGGGACGCACGAGTTGCAGGCTGTGAGCCGAAGCGTGCGCCGCTGCCTGCGACGAACACCACCGTGGAACTCTCGACCCGCAGATAGCTCTTCTCGCTTGCAACTTCACGCTTCCCTCCAGCTTCGCACTCGAGTGTACACGAGATGAGATGAAAACCTGGCGTAAGGGTGATCGCCTCGCTGCTTCCGACAAGCCGGAATTCGCTAAGGAAGAGTTCAACCTCGAAAGCTCCGGTGGAGCTTACCCTCGCAGTTCCCGCCCGGGTCATTACGAACCGGGGCGCTGCCGCGCCTGGGCCATCGTCTATCGTACAACTAGCCTTGTACCGGGCCTCCGCGCCCGGATTTTTCGAGAGATGCTGACTCTCCATCCTTAGGCGGTACACAAACGACTCGGGAAGTGTATTCGGGGCGATCGAGGGGCGATCAAAGTGTATTTCAAGCGACGGGGTCGGGTCATCAATCGAGTTGACAAGCAGGTCGACGCTCGCGTCGACCTGGGAGAGCCTAGCCACGAGCTCTGCGATCCGGAGACGATATTCGCTCCAGGAATCCGGAGCGGTGACGAGGACAACGATGCGTCTCGATCGCAGCAGGAAGAGGTCGATTAACTTCTGGTGCCACGGGAGCGCATCGAGCCGGTCACACGCGAGAGCGAGCGCCTGCTCGGGATCTTTCGCTTCCAAGTCATCCTGCCCCGGATCCCAGGATGCCCCTCGCCGCCATTCCCGGTCGCGCAACCGGGCCTTCGCGTCCTGAGTATCCGGGGTGGGGTTTCCGGTGACCCGGACAAGGTCGTACCCGACCAGCCCGTCTGCACCGAGCCGCTCGAGAACTCCCCGTACGCGTCCGGCAACGAACTCGGATGGGCTCTTCGTGTCCAACAGAATGATAGTGCGGGAGGAGGAAGGTGTGCGGGAGTGGATGGTCAGGAGCCAGCCAAGAAGACCTAGGATGGAGATTAGGACAATGCTCGTCAACCTGCCCCAGTTTGGTCTTCTCACGCAGATGATCAGGGCGAGGATCGAGGCGACAATATATGGGGCAATAGCAAGATACGACACCCCAGTAGGCTCCTTTTCTCGGGAATACTCCTCAGACCGCAAGGAGGTCGTCTCGGAATAGGGTTCAGCAAACGGATTCGAGCTTTGCGAGAATCTCCCGAATCCTTGCACTCTTCGATGGAATGACACCGATCGCTTCTTTCAGGACCGAGCACGAATCGGAATCTGAAAGCCCGGACTCCGCAAGCCGCCGGAATATGTCTCCGAGGAGCTCACCCGCAGGCCGACCACTCTTAAGTCCTCCGTAGAACTCTACAAATATATCGAGGACCGCTGGTTCATTTTTCCCAGGGAGAGAGTTACGTTCAAACCGCCGAAGCAGCGCCATTATGTACGCGCGCTTGCCTGAATCGTCGTGCCCCATGAAAGCTGCCATCGCCTCCGGGTCAAAGGGAATCGAGCGCAGCCACTCTACGAGCTGATTCTTCTCGACATGCCGACTGACCCGAAGGATCCAAGCCTTCTCGACAAAAGTGCGAAAAGTATCTTTTTCACCGAGAACCGGGCGAAGGATGCCCATCAACCTGGGCTTGGAATCGACAGTAGAGAGATCTGAAAGCACCCGAATCCAATCAACGATCACGGTGGGAATTGCTGCCCGCTTGCCCCGAAGGTCCTTGGCTAGTTGCCCGATCCAGCCGAAGACAGGCCTGGCTCCGACGAGAGTGACGCCCGTGTTGCCAGCGGTTACAACGATTAGCTGCCTTCCAGCGGAATCTAGCTTCTCGATGTCGAGCCGCTCGAGCATACCTTTGATGGTGGCTGCGTGGGGGTAGGATGTCGATCCGCTCTTTTCAATCTCTTCCATGAGCGAACGAAGCAACTGGACTGCCTCTTTGAGGGTCGAGAGGAAATTGTTCGGGTCGCGGTGAGCGCTGCTTCGAGTCTGTTCGGTTATCGCAAGGAGGCAGTCGAAGGTGAGGATGACAGCCGTATCCTCGGATGATGCGTGCCTGTCGGATGCAGCGAGGGACAGATCGATTAGGGCTTTTAGTGCGGTCCCTGTCCGAGTAGACCGCTCATCGAAGGAGTCAAAGAGCCTCCTTGCAATGTCTGCAGGAAGGGCATCAAGCTGAGCGACGATGACGGCTCTGAGCAGGTCAACCCTCGCTTTTTCCGTTGCAGCCTGAGGCTCCTCCAAGTAGGCCCGGAGGAGCCCCCGAACCGACACAGGGATACCGCCAAGGACATCTCGCAGCGCGGGCAGGATCGCACGTCCGGAGACGCCATCGGGGACCGACTGTGAGAGGCCGTTCAAGAGATAGAGTACGACCTTCTTCTCCGGTAAGGACGGGAATAGTCCTCCGGAGATGTACTGGTTCACCGTGAAATGGAGAAACCGGGGTCGGGAGATAAGGTGGACTGCACATTTGCTACGGGGCGAGGCGATTTGCCGCCTTCGTGCCAATCCCGAAAGGGAGAACAGGGCGGC
>Ga0182738_1005580_pt1 | contig 13364 bp, 9 predicted proteins | sample eDN5th30CBELigMG_FD_128876 | JGI IMG/M metagenome (GOLD analysis project Ga0182738, IMG submission 128876) | Enriched Miracle-Growth compost microbial communities from Emeryville, California, USA - eDNA 5th pass 30_C BE-Lig MG (version 2)... ...
AAGGCTGTTTTGGAGAGGTCCTTGCTTTAAAGAATCATCTTTAAAATCAGCCATTGAAGGAAATTTGTTGTGCTATAGGATTGTTAGCATTCTATCTAATATATTGTTTGCTTCGTATTTTTTAATACTCTTTCTACTGAAAAATTTATAGGAGAAAATGATTTGAAAATTTTTTGGAGGAAGTTCAATTTCTTGAATAGGCAAAGGATTTAAAAAGTATACCATTCAAGATGCATATGACGAGAATTTAAAAGGTTGGATTTCGGCATTTTAAAATTTTGGTAAGATGGAAAACTTTGAAAAAAAAGTTCTCTGTCTGGTTGAATCTGAATTTGGAAAATTTTGGAGTTACAGAATACAACCCGACAGAATTCGATACTCTTTGATCTTTAATTGGGAAATCTGTGCTCTTGCTCTCAAAGTTTCTTATGAGGGAAAAAATTGTTCTTTTTCGAAAGTTTTTTTCCAAGAGAGTCAGAAGAACAGTCGTGAAGGTAATGGTCAAGAAGAGACCCATCATCACAAAGGAGATAAAAGTATTAATTAGGAGAGGACTAAAGAGAATTAGACCTAGACATTATCTTCCGCCGAAAATGGGACTGAGTTTTATTGTATTTTTCACGCTCATCCAAACTCTTTTTTGCGGTACATGACTCAGGTAGAAAAAATCTTGGGCCTTTAATCAGTAATTTTGAAACAAATGGGGTCAATAATAATATCATAATAAGAAGTATCGATAATTTTCTCTTAAATATTTCTTTTGATTTTGGCGTTCAACAGATGAGAGTATTGGAAAATTTTTGCTAATTAAATAAGATGAAATCATTTCTCAAAGCAGCCTCCTAAGAGTCTAAAGAGTGATTTCTACTCCTTGTCAGAAAAAGAGAGAGAAGATATCCGTATGAAGGATTTTGTAAATTTTTTGCTCTTAATCAATTGCAGTTTGATTTAGAATTTCATTTTTTCGCACTCAGAATGAACTAAATTTAAAAGTAGAAGTCATTTATCTAAGAAAAGTACGCATTGAGAAATGAGAAAGGACTATTTTTGATACAAAGGGCCCAATCAACTGATTAAAGGTGGTTGAGGAAAAGAAGCGCGAATATTTAAGCATTAAAGGGAAAAGTAAATCTAAATATTCAACTTTTAATTTAGACTTTTGGCAATGATAGAATATCATTAATCCTTTTGTAACGCCTTTTCAAATGAATTGAAAGGAACTTGAATGCTAGAATATTGGGATAATGCTGTTAGGAAGGTGTTGGCGTGAAAATTTTTCTCAAGAACCTTGAAATATCATTTTAACACAGTTCTTGTTGAGAATTATTTCATTCTGAAATACTTTTAAATTCTGCGGGATTTGATCAGGGACTTTTAAACCTTTTGTGCAAAAACATAATTAGAAATTGAAACTCAACATCAGATAATTTTTTCGCCGGACTCTTGCATCCATGACAACTCATTCATCTGCTGATATTCAGAACTCAATAAAATCAATCAGACGCCTTCCTGCCCTGAAGGACGTCGACCTATCTGGTGGGAAAACTTTGAAACCCATGAATTCCAGCCCTGCCAAATTAACATCAACCCCAGATGCTTATACCAGAAAGGGGTTGGGTGGTACAATGACAAACCCAAAGGTACTTTTGAACTTTGGACAAACCTTTAATAAGAATAGAGAGGAGGTTCTTTACCAAGAAAGAGCCCTAAGGAAAATGATAATTTCAATGGAGGAGGAGGCACTTTATTTTCAAAGACCACAGTGAAAAATTTCTTGTTCACACCTCCCAAGAAACCTCTTAGCAGAAATGGCAGACTAGGTAATTGAAATAACTGCGAATTCTCTATCTGACACATGATATTAGCTAAATTATCAGAAAGTATGAACAAGAACAAGAATGAGCCTCAGACAACTGCAGACATCTTTAATGAGAGATTCCAAAACCTGCAGCTTCGTTCTATACTTCCCAACTATGAACCAAGTCGAAATTCGCAAAAGGCTTATGGCGCTGCGAAAGCGTTTGGAGTTTGCACTAACCAAGGACTTGTCAGAGATTATAATGAAGACAGAGTTTCAATCGTTTTGGACATTCCCAAGCCTTATAGCAAGCCTGATAATGAGCCCTGGCCTAACAGCAGTATTTTTGCTGTATTTGATGGTCATGGAGGATCAAAGTGCGCTGATTTTTTGAGGAACAACTTGCATTATTATGTAAAGAGAATTCAAAAAAATGTTGTTGAAGTTTAATTTTTGCTAGATTGCCCGTAATAAATGGTTCCCAACTGACCCTGAAGAGGCCTTAAAGGAAGCCTGTGAAGCTGCTGAGAAGAGATATATTGAAAATCAACTCACTTCTGAAGATGGAAAAGGTGACACTTCAGGCTCTTGCGGACTGGTGATGGTCATTGTTGACGACGCTTGTTATGTTTGCAATGTTGGAGACAGTCGTGCTGTAGTGAGCAGACAAGGAGGAAAGGTGAAGCAAGCTGTCACCAGAGACCATAAACCTTCTGATGAAAATGAGAGAGCCAGAGTTATAAATGCAGGCGGCAGAATATATCAGTAAGAACTGAGTTGAGGAGCGAAATTTTATTAATTTTTTGAATAGAAACTTCCCTACAGTTCCAAACCAAAGACAATTTGGAAGCACTGGATCAGTTTTACCCGTTGCTGCTGGTCCTCACAGAATCTTGCCTGGTGGCCTTGCTGTAAGGAGATAGATGTTTCATGTGAAATAATTTTGCAATAGATTTCGAGAGCATTTGGTGATATTGAAGCTAAAATTCCTAAGTTTGGAGGCAATTCCAATGTATTGATTGCTAAGCCAGAAATCACCATTTTCAAGATCAATAAACAAGTTGATTTCATTGTCTTGGGAAGTGATGGAATTTTTGACGTGATGTCGAATGAAGAAGTCATTAAATCAGTTTGGGACACCATAAATACTGAAGAAACTACTGATATCCATGAGCTTCTTCGTATAGCTTCCGAGAACCTTATCAAAGAAACCTTACTTAAAAAATCTTTTGATAACGTTACTGCCATAATCGTTGCCTTCCCTGCACTCGAACAAAAGCTCAATCCCGATGTTACAGTTCAAGCTTCAACAGAAATGAACAATGAACTTACTTTGAGCCCAAGGATTAAAACTCCTCAAAAGACCGAAGGATCTGTTCCTGAAGCTGGCTCAACGATTAAGATGAGCCCTCCTCAGAATGTTTCTCGCGAAAGACTTACCAGAGCAGAGAAAGTTTCACCAATAAGAATGGGCTTAGCTATGCAAGCCCGAAGCGTTTCTAGAAATAATTCCAGAAAAGACACCCTTGGAGGAAAAATTAGAGAGCCAAATAAAAAGGATTTGGAAGCTCTTCCAAAGATTCTTCCTCGTGTAAATGGAACAAGACCATCTAGACTCTCTGCTATGTAGGCAAGGCGTATAGTGGAAGAGAATTTTATGTAGTGTGTGAATGTACACGCTGAGTTTATACATTTTCTTTTTCTCAAGTAGGTGTTTCTAATTTACTCTATTTCCCGTATAATACCTGTGAAGATATTTTATATTATATTCTAAAAAATTTTGTAAAATTATTATATTATGTTTGCATTAGTCATTCCTATTGTAAATTAACCAATTGAAAATGAATTTCAAAACTAGGTTGTTGAAAAGTTGATATTCAAAGCTTAATAGTTTAATAGCCTAAAAATTAAAGACAAATTAAAAGGTATTTTTCTATTTTTCAGTTAGGAATTCAATTGACATTAGATATCATCTCACATGAGATGAGAATGTTTTAATAAAGGATGAAAGCTCATACATATGCACGTGTCTTGAGGAAAATACTCGATAGCAAATAAAATACATCATTAATCTGAATAACAGAGTTGAATTAATTGGTAGAAAAACTCTCAAGAGAGAATATGATATGAAAGTGAAGCATGAGGTTTTGGGATGTGAGTTTCTTCCCAAGATAGACCGAAGAAGAATTGTTATGAGATTTAAAATCTAATTGAACAAAAATAAGGATCCTCGGGAAATTAGTTCAAAAGAGCAAATCATGCTTAAAAATAAAACCCCTAGATGTTGAAGACTTAATCTAAGAATTGATTTGAAGTAAAGGAGTTAAAACGACTTAAAAATGAGGCCAAGTAAAGGTAATGTTCGTGGTTCGTCGCGACATGCGATGGAAAAGAAAGAGCCCACACAGTTTGGAGACCACTTGGATTTCAAGCAGATGAAGTTTTTGAGAAGAAAGATCAACAAGTTAAAGAAATGGATCGACTCGATTCTGGAATCTGCATATTTTGTCACTTTTATGTCAATTATGACAGTTTATGCTCTTTTTGCGGATGATATCAGACAACTCATCACAGATATTAATGTTGATGACGGTTTTTACATCATGACGTCTGTATGCTTAGGTTTGTTTTCTTTGGAAATGATCCTGAGTTCATTTGCCAAGCCCAAATATTTCTTACGCTTCTTCTTCTGGCTGGATCTCCTGTCAACTTTGTCTCTTCTCCTTGATATCGGATGGGTTTCAAATGCGATTTTCGACACCAATACAGGATCTTCGGGTACAACAGCAACTGCTGCTCAATTAGCAAGAGCTGGTAGAGCTTCCAGAGTGGGAGCAAGAGCAGCGAGAATTGTGAAAATTGTCCGTTTGATCAGACTGGTTCGTATCGTAAAGTTGTACAAGGCTGCCCAAGCAACTTTGGCATTAGAGAATCCTCAACAAGTTTTGATGACAAGCAATTTTCCCACAGAGCAAGATGAGTCTATAGCTGCACATAATCCTCCCAGTTCTGCTGTTTTACAGAGCAAGGTGACTCTGAGCAGAGAGATTTTGAGTCAGATGGAACAAACTGATGGTGCATTTGGTACAACAAGTCCTCCTTTGAATGCCTTTAGTCCGGAGAAAGAATCTTTGAACAGAAAATCAAGTCAATTCGCGATTAGCGAAGAAGGGAATCAACGAAGAATGAGCTATTTAAACGGGGTTACCCTGACTAATGGAGTTCGCCGACCAAGTCGCTTTGCTGAAGAGGGCTCTCTTACGATCCGCAGGTTGAGCATAGCAGCGCCACTCGAAAATACTGCTAAGGATTCATCAAAGAAATCATCAGAGAGCCCAACAAACAAAGCATTCCCGGCTACACTCCCAGAGCCAACTCCTCGTAATGCTCAGGGCTTGATTAGAAAAACTATGAATAAAAAAGAGAGACGTGGGTCGAAATATAGACCATCTATGGAAGCTTCAAGTCATAGTAATAATGAGGATCGCAAGAAAAAGCATGAGGAGATCCCTCGCGAAACCAATGTCGGTAAGAAGCTCTCGAATTTGACCACAAAGAGAGTAATTACTGTCGTGATGAGCGTGTTGATTACGATCCCCTTATTCTCCACTGATACATATTTGCAAGATTATTCTAATGGTGAAAGTGGTTTGAGATCAATCTGGCTTTTAAATTCCACAAACAAATCAAGAGCATTTGATCTTTGTGTGAGGCAATATATAGGAGATAACACAAGAATCAGAAGTCCTTTGTTTGTTTTGGATATTTTAGGAGACAAGTATTTCGAGAATGGGAATGAAAATGATTATCGTGATTCTGAGAAGCAATACTATTATATCCAAGGAGACAATTCGACTGATGTCAAGGGTTATGCCTGTTTTGATGTCAGACCCGATAATCAGTTGGGCGCTATTCTGAGTATTAGCAGAACAATTTTCGTGACAATCGTTTTGGCCCTTGCAGCCATGTCCTTCTCGAAAGATACAAATGAGCTGGTTCTATTCCCGATTGAGAATATGCTTATAAAGGTCAAGAGAATCGCCGCAAATCCCCTGGCTGCCGCCCAGATTGAAGAGGAAGATGCCTTGATGTTTGATGAGCTTGAAAAGCAAGGAAAATTCAAGGCACTTCTGAAAAAGAAGAAAGAGACAAATTATGAGACAAACATATTGGAAAAGACTATTTTGAAGCTGGGTGCTTTGTTGGCGCTCGGTTTTGGAGAGGCTGGCTCAAATATTATCGCTCAGAATATGTCTAAAGGAGGCGAAGTAGACCCAATGATTCCTGGTAAGAAGGTTATGGCAATTTTTGGGTTCTGTGATATCAGAAACTTTACTGATGCCACTGAAGTTTTACAAGAAGGGGTCATGGTTTTTGTGAATGAAATTGCTGAGATTGTGCATGGAACTATCAATGAATTTTCCGGAGCAGCTAATAAGAATATTGGTGATGCTTTCTTGCTGGTTTGGAAGATCCCAGACGAAGAAGTTTATGAAGATGGGGATACTTCAGATTTAAAGTTGAAACCAGGCAGTATTAAGGTGAGTCAGCTTGCTGATATGTCAGTTGTCTCGTTCTTGAAAGTTTTCTCAGGAATTCACAGATCAAAGAAGCTGGAAAAATACAGACACAACGAAGGACTTAACCAAAGACTTCCCAACTATTCAGTGAAGATGGGTTTCGGTCTGCATATTGGTTGGGCCATTGAAGGTTCTATTGGTTCTGAGTACAAGATTGACGCTTCTTACCTCAGTCCTAACGTCAATATGGCTGCCCGTTTAGAAGCCGCCACAAAACAATTTGGTGTTCCCCTTTTGATTAGTGGGTCATTATATGATGTGTGCACAAGCGAGACCAAGAAGATGTTGAGACGTATTGATAGAGTCACAGTTAAGGGAAGTAACCAGCCAATTGACCTTTACACATGTGATTTGGACCATAGCAGACTGACAATAGATAAGAATGAGGTTGATTTTTCGACCTTGACTGCAACAGAAAAGAAGAAGCAGAGAGTTCAAAGCAGAACAAGAAGAGATGATTTAAGAGAAAAGGCTTTTTCAGAGCAAACAAGAGTTTCAAAATTCTTTGTTTCTGATAAGGATATTATTTTAATGAGAGCTCCATTTACAAGAGAGTTTTATGTTACATTCAAAGAAGGAATGAACGCATACACTTATGGAGACTGGGAAAAAGCTCGACACTTGTTTGAAACAACACAAACTATGATTCCTGACTTTAGAGATGGCCCTTCATCTACCATATTAAATGTCATGAAAGAAAATGATTACAAAGCCCCACCCGATTGGAGAGGCTACAGAGAGTTGACTGAAAAGTAGTCGTGAAAAAATGTGAAGAAATTGACTGCATGAAATATGAAAAATTTTTTACTTATTTATGCGTATTTTTGTATTTGAAGTGTGATTTTTTTTTTACAAAACTCACTCAACAACAACATTAAATAATGCAAATCCCCTTATTGTATCATTAATGTTTCATAAAAATATTATTGTTGAGTGATAACTTTTCTCAAATAAATTGACAAGGCAGTACACTTGGCGGAGTAATATTTTTTATTTGAAAGAAAGAAAAAAATAAAATGGAAAAGTATCGTAAATTCGCTGATGCTAAATACGGGATCAACCCTTTTGTTCCTTCAAGGTCCAAATCTCCCAAAGCTCTCAAATACGTAAATATTGGTATCATGATAACAATCTTACCAGAAATGATAGACATTTGGACTTTTGCTTTTGTTGGTCAGACTTCCATTCGTCATTCTTTTATTGAGCTCCTTATACCTCTACAATCTCATTTTCAAGAAGTTTGTGGTTGTTAAGAGTTTGAGAAATGCCATTGAGCAAGGATTATATAAATTACTCGCTTTAACATTCGGACTCTCTGACTTTAAAGTCCTTCCTAAATACAGTCCCAAAGAGTATCATCTTTGTGAAAGTCCAAGGAGCTGAATAATTTGAATAGTCCCAACAGACCAAGATTTGAACCCGGATATGTTGTTTTGACCAATCACACTCATCCTCTTGGTTTCCTCTACTTCAGTCAAATGTATCTAAATGATTCTGGAGTTTTGAATAATGAGAAATAGTTGTTCACCTACTTTTGTTAAATTGTTCACTAAATCTGCTGGAACAGCTGCTGAAAAAGAAGTATAGTTTTTTTTATATATGAAATCAAAATTTTGAAAGGTGTTGTTGTCTCCTCTTGGATTTTCTTCAACTTTGAAATATTTCCTTGGAAGAGGATTTAATTATCCACAAGATGTTTCCACTTCAGATGGCCAAGTTAAACTCGCTGAACTTGCTAACTCAAATTTCAAGAATAAAGAAGGTCCTATTGTGATTTTCTTCGAAGTAACAGATTATGAGAGAATATTTATTGAAATAAAAAAGGGTGCTACAACAAATGGAAAGGGCGTTTTGGAGATGCCAGAAGGATTAGCATATGATTTATATGAATATCAAAAGCAAGAGAATAGAGAAACAGTCGTTGCAACAGTCATTTTTAATGAGAATGAAGAAGCCTCTGTCTCCCATCCCATTATTGCCAGTCTTTCTTTCTTGATGAACTGGAGCAACCCAGCCACTGTCAGACTCTGCCCTATTGCAAGTAAAAATTGATTTTTTTCTGAAATTTTAATTCCCTGAAGAAATGCCAATTCAAAGAAAAGATATGCCAAAGACTATCTATGACATGTATGAAAATATTTTGCAAATTCCCAAGGTATAGACTGTGAGAGTGAAGTGTTTCTCATAATGGTTGATTAGATGGCATTGAGATCTGAAGACTATCAAGCATTTTTGGAATACTGGAAATCTACTCAGGGCAAAACTTACATTAAAGGTCAAAAAGATTTATAAATCTTTGCAGAATATTTGTTGTGTTCTTTAAAATAAATGCATGATATTATGTCTCTGCGTGAAGAAATCTTTGTTTATGTGAATTAAATTAGAAAAGCTTCGAAAACAAACTGTATTCCCGCGTTTTTGTTTCGAGCCATTTTGTGTCTATGAACTTTTGAAGTAAAAAATATTCAGCATGAATCTTTAATGCAAAAAGCGCTCCAATTCTTTTTTCTTAATTTCCGCTTCATCCTTAATACTACCTTTTTGGGCAAGAAATAGTTCTATGTTTCTGTCTAGAGAATTTCTAATTTTAGAAGTAAAAAGATTCGTTTTAAGACCAAAGAGATCATTACAATACTGTATCTCAAGGACTTAATTCTCGGGGATTGATATGAGAGATTTAATTAAAACTCTATGTAGTGTTCATGTCAGAAATAGTAGGAACGGAAAAAACTAATTTTGAGCTGAATATTTTGGACATATAAAAATTAACATTAATCTTCAAAAAAGACACTACAATAAAACAACATGGCAGAAGTACAATTTCTATGAAACCAATTAATCTGAATCATGGCATAGGATCTAGACTTTAAAATCAATCTTGGACCAGCTCCTGCAATGGAGAATATTAGCAGCAAAAATCAAAAAAGGGAAGAGAAAAACACGTATAAATAAAGAATTTGGCTCATTATCTTATTTGAACAGTAATCTTGTATCTGCTCAATCTCCTGGCCTCCGAAACGCAGACAACACTCAGACTGATACAACAGCCCAAGGAGACAAAGCCTTTGACTTGAAAAGATCAGCTCACCCTGTGGCGGCTATTTTCCATATACTTTTCAAGATTGCCGGAATTTTAGTGTAATTCAAAAAGGTGGAAAAATAATTAACAGATGAATAGTTACTTCTTGTTATACTTCCTGACTGATCTGAAAGTCACGACTTTTATTCTGATTATCCTTTGTGCAGCATTTGATTTTTGGACCGTTAAGAATATTACAGGAAGGTAATAGATTGATTTTGAATTGAAGTAAAATGGGAAAAGATTGCTTGTTGGACTGAAATGGGGAAGTGAGATCTTGGAAGATGGAACTGAGAAATGGAAATTCGAGTCTTATGATGAAAAGATCCCTTTAAATCAATTTGACAAGACACTCTTTTGGTGGTCCCAAACTATTGTTTGTGTCGTTTGGGTTGGCTTGTCAATCTTAAAGCTCGTTTTGTTTGACTTTTTCTGGGTAAAATTCGCCGTAAAATAGAATAAGGAAATTAATTTAATACTAGGCAACCGCTGCTATTGTCTGCTGGATTCTTTCATGGTCTAATCTTATCGGATTCTTTAGATGCAGTAGAGGTATAGTTTGAATATTTAGTTATTTGTTAATTTTGTGAAAAAGATCATCAAAAGAAGGTGAAGGATTTAATGAGAAATGCTGCAATGACAGGAATAAAGCAAAATATGAAATTAGTCATTTAATGAAAAAATTTGAATTTTATAATGGACATTATTGTTCAGCCAATACAAGCAGTTTTTGTTTTATCCATAGAATAACAGTATGTATAATAATGATTATAAATAAACGCTTTGTTTGTATATAAATGGCTTGAACCCCAATATCAAAAGCACTTTCAGAAAACTTTCACTCAATAATTTTATAAAGCCTTTTATTTAATTCTATAAAAAATTTTTGAACGAAAAATATTTTCAATCAAAAATATGAAATGATTATCTGAAGGATTTATATTGTTAAAAGAAAGTCGAAAAAAGACTGAATTTTTTTCCCTCAGAGTTTATTTAACAGGAGTAAACTTGGTTTTAATTGCTTTGAAGTGAGAGAAGAAAGATTCTGTAGTGCGATTGATGATCAGAGAAGCAAGATCTATCTCACTTCCCATGAAATGGAATTTTTTAAGATGGTAGATGAGGCTGTGGGATAGATTTGGATAAATTGCCTTTTTCCCTAAATAAAAAAATCGAAAAATCGAAAAAACTCGAGAAATCATCCAAGCAAGTCAGCGTTTAGTCCAATTTTTTTAATAAAAAAGACTTTTAAAATCAAATATTAAGGGGTTTTATTTCTCTCATATCAAAAGTAAATCCTTCAAAATCTTCACAAACAATAAACAAACTTTAAACAATGCACGCTCCTCGTTATGTGCTGACTTCTTATCAGAAGAAACTCCAAGAAATGTAACAAGAATCTTTTCTGAGATGGATTTGATGGGATTAGGGATTATGATAAACATAAAAAGAGGCTTGAAAGTATTCAAAAGCCTTCAGCGAAACAAGCAGTTAAGGAGAAAGACAAGGCTTGGAGATCAACTTTTGGAGAATTCCGAGCAAAGCATATTAAGTTCCACATCAATGGTACAGTTTCTTCACAAAAAGAAGATGAGATATTAAACCTTTTTTTTCTTTATAGAGAGAATAGCAGAAATTGACAAGGATAATCAAACGCTTTTGAATAAACTGGTGAAGATCTCGCGCAGTCAAAAGGTATTTTCGTGAACTAGCAAAAGAAAGAGAGAACTAAAATTTTTCCATTAGCCTCCATTGTTTGATAATAGCACGACGAACAATTGGACAAATCCAAAGACATTAAACACTTATTACCGTAAAAGGGAACTTGAAAGAATCGCTCTTGAAAACGAATCCTTTGCTAAAAGGTTAATTTCACAGTAATTTTTTTCAGGAATCATGTGAATAAATATGGTATAGGAATGGATCAATTAGTGTGAAGAGACTCGATGATGATTTTAATCACCATCTCAACTATAAAAAGCAAGTCCAAAAGGTTACACTTACTTCACCTAAGACGTATTTTCAAATATTGAAAAGAAATATTTAATGATGGATTTTTAGAGTTGCAACAACAAGTCTATTGAAAAGTCCAAATAATGAAGAGAAGAAAACTCGGGTATAGCTCCTTTTCTGAACGATAATGACGAAATTCAGGCATTTAAAATCAAGAAGAAGAGAAAGAGCAAGAAGATCAAGACTGAAATGAGCCAGACGATCGAACCTCTTCACCAATCAAAAGTCATAATCGAGCCTGATTATAAAACCGTAGTTACTGAAGGCCCTGAAGATGAACAAGGAGGAGATACTGCTCGAAAAATCTATCATACTCTTCCAGAACATGGAAACGAAGTTGAAAACTTGGCTCAAGGACAACCTGAGGGAGCAGCTTCCGAAAAGGAGATTGCTGGAAGTCAAGCTTTAAGTTCTGTGAATAGACTAGAAGCAGGAGGAGCAGACACTAAGTCTCATGAACATCTTCAGCCTGTAAAGCCAGCTGAGGGCCAGGAGAGCAATGCAAATTCGTTAAGATCTTCAAGGACTTTGAAGACAAAGAGATCTGATACTGTACATTTGACGTCAAGTGATGTGATAAAGGAGAGAAGTACAAAAAGAAAGAGTTTTACGAATATTCTCGGAATGGGAGAAAGAAAGAATAGTAATCCCGTAGGTGGAAGTGGTGGATTAGTTGGTTTTCCAAAGAGTCAGTATGCAAATAGCACTAGAACTGGAAGAAAAGATGAAAATGACAGCAAAGGGAAAAGCGAAACAGCGAGAAGTTTGGCAAAATCTCAAGGATTAGAAAATGGCCAAGAAGGCCAGGAAGGAGGAGCTAGTCAAGAAAATGTCGAAGGAAGTAATAATAATAGTCAAAAGAATTTGGAAGCTGAGTCTCCAAGTGTCCAAGAAAATGAAACATCTGAAAAGTCTTAAATTGATTTGATTAATGTTAATTTGAATAAGAATAATATGAGAATTTTTTCAAAGTGCAGAGTAGAACTAAAGTTAAATAGAATAATCATAATGATGAGTGCTTATTCATATCGATCTGTTTATAAAGTGTCTCTATCGTGTCTCTATCTTTAAAAATTTTTCAAGAAAAAAGGAATTGAGAAAGTAAATAAAATTTCAAGTGAAAAAGTTTCCAGTGAAAGAAAGTCTCTTGTTCCTCTCATTTTCTTCCTTTTTGATATTTTCAAGAATTTTGGCAAAAGTTTTCGATTTTTCAAAAAAAATATTTTGATTTTTTTTTTGGACCTTTGACTTGGTAAAATTTTTTGTGGATGGATGGGTAATTTTGAAAAATCAAGTTTTTTATAAAAATCTATAAAATTATATTTCAATCATTCAATGAATACATACAAGCAAAATGTAAAAATTAAGCTAAAGGTCTTCCGAGCTCTTTCAAGAGACGTTCAACTTCAGCAGATAGGAGGACAACTTTAGTTTGTAAGCCTTGGATGACTCTATTCTTAGCATCAGTGATATCAATACCAGAGCCTCTCATCAACTTACCCTTCAACATTTCAATTTCATTCAATTTTTCTTGGATTTCATATTTACATCTCTGGTTTTCTGTTTCCAAGATGCTTATTCTCATTTGTAAACTATTCACATTGCCACAATTAGCATCAGTATCGGCTCTAATGCTCTTGAAAAGTTGGCTTTCTCTTTCAGCTTCCCCAAGTTCTCCGTTCAGTCTTTCATTTTCCAGGACAACAAGTCCAAGGTTCTTTTCCAAATCAGCAACCTTTGTGTAAATCTTATTCAATTCATCAGTCTTATCTCTCAGAAGTCTATTCAAGTTTTCAACTTCATATTCCAAGGAAGTACAACGAGATTTAACAGTTTGAATAGCAAAAGATTCTTGTTCCAATTTATAATATCTTGTCTTCCATTCTTCAACATC
>Ga0182738_1005581_pt1 | contig 13363 bp, 11 predicted proteins | sample eDN5th30CBELigMG_FD_128876 | JGI IMG/M metagenome (GOLD analysis project Ga0182738, IMG submission 128876) | Enriched Miracle-Growth compost microbial communities from Emeryville, California, USA - eDNA 5th pass 30_C BE-Lig MG (version 2)... ...
GATGGATGGATGTAAAATTTGGACGAATAAGAATTATCAATTTGCTTCAATTGTGACAAGGAACAAAATAAATCAGCTAGTCTCAGAAATTGGTTTGATTTATCCCAGAAAAATCTTGCTATTTTTGAGCTGGGACTTTTGATTTTGGTCTCTGACGTCAGTGGAATGAATGGAAAAAAGACTTGGGAGATTACCTTGTATTCCTTTTTTGAATAATTTCTGAATTTTTCTGAATTTGCTTTTTAGGAGATCCATATCAGGTGAACTCGATGATGACTTGGGTTTCCTCTCTATTTCTCAAGAATAACTAGAACTCGGGAAATGCGCCCCGTAAAAAAGAAGACTTTCGGAGGACCTTCATTTCCATTATGTTCTTGATAAATCAATCTCAATAAAAACAGGGAAGATGTGAGGTTCATTTTTTTATGGCTTGGAAGAAAGTTTTGAAGTTTAATAATGAATCATCCCTCAAGAAAAGGGGATTTGTTTTAATTTAAGTATTTTAACAGGACACTTTCTCAAAAGGTAAATCAATAAAGATGATAAGGATGAAGGAGGAACTTTCCCCCCCTTCTTCTTTATCTTTATGCAAGAACAAACCTTCAAAAACAATAGAAATATCAGCATTTACCATTGAATCAACTCCCCCTCCATACCATCGATCTTGCAATACTCTAATCTTTCTATGAGAGAGTACAACCCAATAATGCAGTTCTGTAGGTTAGGATATTGCTTCATAACAGCTCTCATTTTTTCTATTGGAGGCTCTGAGCAATCAAGCAGATTCAAAGAAAGCAATAAGCCTTTAATTGGCTTGACCGATTCAATAACATGACAAAACTTTTTCAGATACTTGATTTCTTCTCCTTGAGGCTTCACAATAAACTCAAGCTCAAGCTTTACCTTCAAATTACTCCCTTCTGTTCTTTTTGCTTTTGAAATTTCCTCCAAGATTCTCTTCAAGTCATTCTTGGAACTAATCTGTATCGCCTTTAGATTTAAGCTTGAAAGTCTTTTCTTCTCCAATAGCTCTATCATTTCTTTTATCTTTACAAAACGAAGGCCTTCTCCTCTTATTTTGGTCTTCTTCAAGTTCTTGAAGACTTTCAGAGCACCCAAATTGAGGCTCACATTGCTTGGGAGAGGATAACAGTCACAAAAAGACGTTCTAAATTTCTTGAGACTCTCATAAAGATGAGGAACTTGGTCAATGAAAAAGGGCGCATATGAAGAAGGTGGACAATCAATGTCCTCTCCAATACATATCCAGCATTTAAAGGACTTTAGTTTTGGAATTTTCTTCAAGATCATTGTGACCAAAATTCGTAGAAACGGCATCATCTCATTGCTGCGGCAGACAAGATTCATCTCTAATGTTTCAAGCTGGTGTAAATCTTCCCAATGCCGAACCAGATTCTCATACCGGCGGAGATCCTTTGATTTAAGATTTATTGTTGTTAGATCCATGTCTGGGAACTCCAAGTGCAGATTTAAATAGCGAAGGGATGCTTTAGGTCTGAAAGCCTTAAGAAACTCCTTCATATTCTTTTCACACTGAAACTCTACACCTTCAAGCTTCGGCATGTCTCTTATTGAGACTAGAAAGTCTCTGAACCCAGGACTTTCAGAAAAAAAGTCCTTGAAACGAAGTGATAGATACCTCAGATTCTTGCAGGCAAGTGGGATATTCCTTAGGGAAGGGCACCATTTCGGAAAATCTCTTTGAAATTCAAGGCTTGTTAAGCGACTCATAAAGTTTTTGTTATCGAAAAGGTCTTGAATATCCATATCATAACCATCTACATAGAGCTGAAGGCGTTCAAATTGGGCCAGTAGTCTCTTCATTTTCTCCAGTCCACCAGCAATCCCTTTCACTTCCTCATAATTATCTTTCTCAACGGTCACCTTCAGTCTTTTGAGGCGTCTCATGTTCCTGATGTATCTCAAGAGAGAATCCCATTGATCTGACGTGATGTTCCTCATCCTCAGCACTGACAGATGAAGCTTGGTAATGTTGTAGAAGACCTTCATTTCTTTGAGAGTAAGCTTCTTCCAAAAGGACTTGCTTATCCCCCATGAATTTGATTCCATTTTTGGGATCTTTTCCATATCCTTTTGATGGTGCTTGAAGAGAGAAAACCAGAGGGTCTGGGGGACAACTCCCTTCTTCTTCAGAGATCCTGTAAAGCTTTTGAGCCTCTTGATCTTCTTGACTTTAGAAAAAAGAGGGTTTTGGCGTGTGAGATCAATAGAGAGGTTCTTGTAGTATTTGGGGAAGTGTTTGAGAAGATGTGAGTTCTCAGGTTGTTGGGTTCCATAGGTTTGGTTGGAACGGTGGCAATACCGAACAAGGACGTTCTTGACCTTTAGGGGTGGTAGTTGAGGTTGGTTCATAATAGAAAGTTTTTATGAATAATAATAATAATGATTGAATATAAATTAAGCTATCGTCATCAGAAATTTAAGGTCGAGTCTATCTTTTGATTTTTCAAGGGAAGACTTGAATTTTGATCATTTCAGGATTGTAAAGGTTTTTTTGGGGGAGGTTTGTTGATCGGAAATGAGAGAGAATATCATTTTGGATCTCTCTTTATTGGATAAAGGCTTTGGAGATGAAGCTGAATAACAAATTTTGAATAGACTTTTATAAGAATTTCATTTCAGAAAGAGAGGTGAATCAGAGAGACCTGAGAAAAGGAAAAATCCTTGGTGAATTTTTGAATGATGAAGAGCATTTCCGCCTTTTAATCAGGAAAAGGAGATTTCACTTGAATAATCTTAAGGGTTTAAGACAAGAAGAGTACGAGGTCATTTTATAAAAAGAAAAAATCAATAAAGATGAAAAACACACAGAACGACAAAATTATTATTTAAACTCTTCTGATCTCTGCTTCCACGCCATCAACCTTGTGATATTCTAATCCTTCCATTGTCGAATACAGCCTCAAAATACAATTACGGATTCCTGGATGTCTCTTTATAACAGCTCTCATTTTTTGTATTGTAGGCTCTGAACATTCAATAAGAAGCAAGGAAATCAACAAGCCTTTAATTGGCTTTACCGAATCAATCACATGGCAGAACTTGTTTAAATACTTGATTTCTTCTCCCTTCGCATTGAACTGAAACTCAAGTTTGACCTTCAGATTGTTGCTTTCCGTCCTTTTTGCTTTGGAGATTCCTTCTAATATGTTTTTCAAGTCCTTCTTGGAGTCAATCGCTATCCCCTTTAAATTCAATTTTGCGAACTTCTTCTTTTCCAACAAGCTTATTGTCTCTTTTATCTTCACAAAACGAAGGCCTTCTCCTTTTATTTTTATCTTCTTCAAGCTCTTGAACACCTTCAGAGCACCCAAGTTAAAACTTACATTCCTTGGAAGACAGTAACAATCACAAAATCTGACCTTGAATCTCTCTAAGCTCTCATAAAGATGAGGAACTTGGTCAATAAAAAAGGGCAGATATGAGGATGGCGTATAATCAAGGTTTTCTCCAATGCATATTAGGCATTCAAATGACTTTAATTTTGGAGCTTTCTTGAGAATCATCGTCACTAGAATTCTTGTGAACGACATCATCTGAGCGCTACGGCACACAAGATAAAGGTTCAGGGTTTCAAGCTGGTGTAGATCTTCCCAGTGTTGGACCAAATTCTTGTACTTGCAGAGATCTTTTGATTCAAAGTTCATTGTTGTTAAGTCCATACCTGAAAAATCCAATAACAATTCCAAATATCGAAGAGGAGCCTGAGGTTTAAAGACCTTCAAAAACTCCTCCACGTTCTTTTTACATCTAAAATTCACACCTTCGAGCTTAGGAAGGTCCCTGATAGAGCTGAGAAAATCCATGAATTCGGTGGTTTCAGAAAAGAAGTCTCTGAAGCTAATTGATAAATACCTCAGGTTCCTACAGACATGTGGGATATTGCCAAGAAAAGGAGACCATTGACGGAAATCGCTCCAGAACACGAGGCTTGTTAAATGGCTCATGAATCTTTTGTTCCCAAAAAGGTCTTGAAGGTCCAGACTACAATCATCTACATTAAGTTTGAGGCTTTCAAAGTTCGTTAACAGCCTCTCCATTTTATCCAATTTGCCAACAATCCCTTTCATCTCTTCGTAATTATCCCTGTATAAAGATATCTCGAGTCTTTTGAGGCGTCTCATGTGCTTGATAGATCTTGGGAAAGATTCACATTTGCCTGATGTGATCTCCACCATCCTCATTATTGGCAGAGAAAGCTTGGTAATGTTGTAGAAAAACTTCATTTCTTCAATATGAAGCTTCCTGAAGTCGGATAGGCTTATTCTTCCCAAGCCTAATTCCATTTTTGGAAGCTTGTCAACCTCTTTTTGATGAGATTTGAAAAGAGAGAGCCAGTGTGTTCGGGAGATTATTTCATTCTCCTTCAGAAATCCTGTAAAGCTGTTGAGCTTCTTGATCTTCTTGACTCTAGATAAAAGGGAGTTTTGAGGTGTGATGTTAATGGAGAGGTTCTTATAATATTTGGGGAAATGCTTGAGAAGGCGTAAATTCTCTAGATATCGTGTTCCATAGCGTTGAGATGGATGACAGTATCGGACGAGGATATTCTTGACCTTTGGAGGTGGGAATTGAGATTGATTTGTGGAGGAGGTTTCCATGATGATGATGATAAGAGGGATGAATGTGAAATTTGATTAATCAGGAGTATTAATTTGCACTCTTTCTATGTAGATTATATTATAAATAAAGTAAAGGAATCATCAGAATTAGGAGTCGATCCCAGAAATCGAGTGAATTTATAAGAAAAGAAAATATGGCGCTCTTTTGGTGGCATATCTTAGGACGAAAGGAGCTCAGGAAATCAACCTTTGGTTTTGTCAGGGATGGTAAAGCTATTTTAGACTGCAATTGTCTCGATGAAGTTTTGATTGTTTTCTTAAGATTTTTCGGGATTTTTCATCAGCTCTCTCATCCTTGAATTGTGAAGCAACACGTAAAGAAGATGCTGTGAAAAGAAATCTCTCAAATGAAAAAAAATGAACATGGTCAACTCTCTTTGGCGAAATTTTTTGTCTGCGTTAAACTCAAATAAAACAAACTGTAAATCAAACCAAAACTCAGTCTTTTCAAAAGAGCTTTTCATTGAATTTTAAAAGAAGATCAAATCCTTGATGCATAATTGAACCTGAAGAAATCAACACAAATTTTTCACAAATTCGCAGCCACAATGAAACATTAACTGAATACTAGATTGAAATTCTGATTCGACCTTAATACAATTTCTGCGCCTATTATTCACAAAGATTCTCGACTAATTTATATAATTTAACATTTGACAAGAAACAAAAACTTAAATGAAGTCCTCCTTGGATAAACCTCAACCACCCCTCCAAAAGATAAGAAATATCCTCCTGAGACGCAGCGGATTCTCAGAGTTCAACTACCATAAAAACTGCGAGCATCCAGAAAACTTGCATCTTCTTCGATACTTCCCTAAATATTACAAAACACTCAGACTCAGAGTCACAGGCCAGAACCCTCTCCTGTCCAAGATCAAGAGGATCAAGAAAATCAAACAGATAAAAAACTTGAGCTGGGCCTCAGGAAAAGGTCCTATCAAGAAAAACTGGCTGGCTCTTTTTGGGAACAATAGAAGAGATATCGAAGAAATTCCTCAAACTGCCCCCTTTGATCCAATTGGAATTCCTATTTATTCTTTTTGGACAGAGCTCAGTCTCCGGGAAGCTCGGTTTTTCTATAATATTCGAAGACATTCTCTACCAGTTGGAAATGAGAAGGGTTCAAGCTCGAAAAAGACACTCAGCCTTCCTGTAGGAAGAACTCTTTTAAAGTTTCTCAAGAATATGAGCTGGCACAACAAAAGGCTGGAGATATATGTAGACAAAGAGAACTATGATCAAGTGAAATGGATCTTGGAGAGATTCAAGAATACAGAGGGTTCTCTCTCTATATTAAAAATGCTCAAAATCGAGATAACAATGCAAGGTTTAGATCTCTATGAGCTCTTAGAAAACAAAACAGTTTTCTCCCATCTAAGAGACCTCAGCTTTTTCTGGGAGCTCAGAAGGTTCGATCAGAGCCTTGGCATGATTCCACAAATATGCAAAAACCTAAGATCTTTGTCAATAAGATTCGAGCGCTTCTTTTATGAAAGTCCTGAGTTTCCTAGCTTTTTACTCTCTGTACAGGAGCTTCCAAAGCTTGAAACTCTTAAATTCCGTTGGTTGAAAGACGCGAAGGAGTTTTTGAAATATTTGAAACCTCCGAGCAGTCTGAAACATTTCAGGCTCTCATTCAGCGCTACTGATTTGATTGAAGGAGGAAGTATGGAATCAAGGGACATTCATTCATATACTAATTTGGTTGAGCACTGGGAAGATATAAAGGATCTTGAGACGCTTGAATGTAATTATGAATGTGAGAGCCACGAAGAGGTCCATTTTATGAGAGTTTTTGTGACTATGGTTCTCAAGAAAGTGCTGAAATTAAAGTCATTCCGTTGTCAGCTCTGTCTTCAAGAAGAGCTGAGCAAGAGTCCTCCGATGTTCGAACCATTTGTTACCGATCAGGTCCCTCATCTTTATGAGAGCCTCCAGAATTTTAGAGCAAGGCTCTGTGACTGTTACTTCCCATTACTTCCTATTCAATTTGACTTGAAAGTGCTGAAGCCGTTCAAGGGTCTCAAGAAGATAAAATTGACTGGAGAGCGGATTTCTTATGTAAACGTTGAAGAAGCAGTAGAGATCTTGGAGAATAATCAAAAAGAGAATGGGGTTTTAACAAAGCTAAGTTTAAGCGGGATGACGATTGAATCAAAGGGCGAGCTCAAAGGGACGCTGGAGAGGATCTCGAATGCAAAAAGAGTTGAGAAAGATCTCAAAATTGACCTTGGCTTGACGCTTTACAGAATGGATGAAGAGAATAAAACTCAAGACTTGGATGGGCTTTGTAGTGTGGTTAACTCAATCAAGCCAATAAAAGGTCTATTGCTTCGTTTATACCTGATTGAATGTTCAGGTGCCAATCTTGATGAGATGAGAAGAATTATTGAGAGGTTTCCCGGGATGCAAAATTGTATTATTCAGTTGTGTTCTTTTAGTGATAGATTCTACTATGTGAAAATAGATGGAACAAAAGAACAATTGTTTTCACCTTATTAGAGAAGAGTTTATGAGAGGTCAGGAAAAGAAAATACCGGTAGAGACATTGAAGGTCGTTTTCTCGTCAAACTTTGGAAGTATGAAAACTAAGTCGTTACATTTGTAATCTCTATGTGGGTTTATTATTTATTTCAAATTGTAAAAGAATTAGAAATCCTTTTTTCTGAGGGCTTTTCTCAAAAAAAAATTCAGAAATTCTGAAAAAATTCTTATTTGGAATTTTTTTTTTTCTTCTTCAAAAAGTCTTTTTGATATTCTACATGAGACTTTTCCAATTGACAATTTCTCCAAATAAAAAAAATTTTATCAATTTCAATATAGTTGATCTGCGAGAAAAATTCGTACTTTATATCAATATAAAATTGTAGTTTTTCTCCATCTAATTTTATTCATTTTAAACTCTGAATTGCATCATACATAAAAACCCCCAAATTCCGTATCGATTCATATTTATTCAAAACTTCTCTCGCTTCTTCAGCAGGAAACAGATCATCATCATCCGTTTAATCAAAATAATTCAAAGGAATTAAGAACCCCTTTATTGACTTGACTGTCTGAATATCTTTACACAACCTCTCCAAAACAGCCTACAAATTGACAGTCTCAACATTCCTCACTCCAAGCTAAGCACGGCTCTCAATTAACATGCTGAGAGCCAAGAACTTCAAAGCGTTTGAACTGTTCGCCATAAACTTGTAAGGATTTCATCAGATTAGTAGAAGTGACCTTCGTCATCAATTTGAGAGAAACATGTTGTTTCACAGTTGAATCTTCTTCTTGACAACTCTTTATCTCCTCAATCAACTCAGAAAAATCCAGGCTAGGATTTAAATCTGCTTGAAGCTTGATCTGAAGTTCAACATTCATTTTACTTGGAATCTCAATCTTCTGAACATATTTTAATAGAGAAACCAACGATCCCATATTTTTCACTCCAAATATTTGAAGTTTTATTTTGGCCATAGAGTCTCCCAAACAAATCAACTGATTTAAAAATGATCCAATATTCCCAACCCCAGAGCTAAAATCTCCAGTAACTTTTATCGTCGAGAGCTTGCTAAACTTATTTTTCAAGGCAGAAAGATCAACCTGTGTAAACTCTATATTCCCATGGCCAATTTCCACAGCTTGCAGAGTCTGATTTGATTCAAGGCAGGACTCGAAAAACTGAGGCAAATAAGGGTCTATTATTGAAGGGAGGGAGTTTTTCTTGGAGGGATCAGAAGAACGACAAGTAAAAGTTTGGAGATTTGTCACTCTTTTGAGTAGAGATTGGACAAAACAAGTCTGGTACTTATAAGCTTCAGGGTTGGAATCTGAGTTCCAGGCGATTTCAAAGACTTTAAGCTGGTCAAGCTGTTGGAGATTCCCAGAAAACCTTGAGAAAATCTCATTCTCTTCAAATATTCTCAAGACGTTATCCTCTTTATCAATGAAATCTTTGTCAAATTTCAGCATAACATCCCCTGAAAGGCCTTCATGAAAACATAATTTGAGGTGCCGAACTCCAGGTGGCGGCACAAAATCCTTCACAAAGACAAAAGTATTGGCAATATTCACCTCAAGAGACCTCAGCTTTTCGAAATTCCTGCAAGCTTCAAGATAGTTTCCAATACTTTTCGAAAGACCATTTGGATGAGAGAAACTAAATCTGAGCTTGGACAGGCGTGGGACTGATTTTACAAGGTATTTGAAGTTCATATAATGCCATGTAGAGCATAATGTGCCCAAATCAAGACTAGTGACATGTTTTGCAAGATTATTATTATTCAACATTTCGTACAGAAGACTTGCATCAGGAAAGGCGTTGTCTCTTTCTTTACAAGAGAGGCTGAGTTTTTCAAGAGAATTGAGTAGTTTTTTGTTGATTTTTAGACGAAGCAAGAAGTCGGCATAATTTGTTGATCATTGGAAGATCTCTAGGCATTTAAGATTTCTTTGGCGGCTCATGATTCGGAAGTTTCTTTTGAGGGAAGATTCGAGCTTTTTATCGAGCTTTTGAAATTGCATTGCGCTTGTTTTGGGCATTGAGATTCTGATAGAGGTTAATTTTGGAAGGAAGTTGATTTTCTGAGGAAATTGATGAGAGAATTTCTCAGAACTGTGGAGGACTTTGACGCCTTTGGCCTTGTTGGCAAGGAAAGATCTCCAATATTTTGAGGGCCAAAGGGTTTCAGAGGTCTCTAGATTTTGAATAACCTTTGTTCTTTTCAGTTTGGAGATGATCGAACCATCTTTTGATGCCAAACAAAACTCCTTGAGGTATTTTGGAGAGTATTTTTTGAAGAACTGGGTGGTAGTTTGAGGATCTGAATGGACTCCACTGGCGGCTCTTTTAGCTGAATAAGGGTGAAAGGAGAAGGGATTCTTCTTCATTGAGTGAGATTTAGGCAAATAAGGGATTAGGAATTAAATATTAAAGGCTTGACTGAATTATTTGCCTGAATTTTGAAGAGGAAAATCGTTTTTGATTTTTGGTCACAGACTCGATTTGATCGATTCAAGGAAAGATTCTTTGAATTTCAATACAAGAGGAATCTACGATTGACTATAAATTGTGAGAATCCAGAATGAAGAACTTTTTCTCCTTCCCATGCTTTTGCTGAAGAGAGGGTCCGGAATTGTCCAGACTTTCCGGATTTCTCTATTTTCCTGAAAGATTTTGGAAAAGTTTCTTTTTCTTGAATTTTTCATAAAAATTTTTTATTGAAATTTCTCAAAGGAGAACCTCTCTATTGAAGATTCGATCATCACCAATTCTGAAACTCTCAGAAAAACACCTTTCCGAAATGGTTTTCAGAGTGCAATGAGTGAGCTGAAAAATCATACGAAGGTCGGTCGAGTTTCAGTTCAAACTGAGATTGACTTTCCTTCAGAATTTTTCGAGGATATTTCAGAAAATTTGAAGGTTTTCAATGTCATTTATCAAGGGGATATTGCCCATCCAATTGGTTGGATCAAGAAGACTTTAAATGTTGATTAGATTTGAAAATTCTTTTGATGGATCAATCAAGAAAGAACTTGTTTGTCGCTTTGAATATTGTGGTTTGTGAGAATCTATTGATTTTCTTTGTAAAATGTTTTTCTTTATCTTGTATCTAAGATCTCATCCCGTCCCTGCTATTCAGTTGAAAAGTCTTTGGTTGAATTTTCCATAGTTTGTGATCTATCTTTCAGTGCTTTTCAGAAAAATATATCACTTTTATCGTCCAAACTTGTCTTCAGTCAAAGCTGATAAAATCAACGTTGGCTTTATTTTACGAGGCTGGAACTTGAAATCCAAGAGGATTTAAAATATTGTTTTAAAGATATTACATGCTTCAAATCAAAGATAGAGTAAAATTTTTGAGAAAAAGATAGGGTTTTATTTATCAGAAACCGAATATGAAAGTATTAAAAAAGAGTTTTCTTTGAAAAATGACAGAAATAAATTATCCATCAGGGAAAATCAAATCTGGCCAGCCTTTGATTATTTCTGCTTCCCTTAAATTTATTCTAATTTTTTTTAGATATAAATTGATAAAAAACTCACAAACAAATCAATAAACTAACAATTAAAAAATAATTAAATGACTTCAACCCTCAAACATGAAAAGCACAATTATCCAAAGAAACTCAGACTATCTCAAGAAGAACTTGGGAAATCTCTCAAAGACAAATGAGCTCGAACAGATAAAGTCCTGTCTCTTTAACAAATACTTCCCAAAATACCTCAAAGAATTCTCTCTCCTCCCACAAAACCATGTTGGTCCTTTGCTTGACCCCAAAATCTTCTTCAAAACCATCAAAAGGACCAAGATCCTCTACAATCCTTCCCCTCCTTTTATTTTCCACCGACAATGGAAGCCCTTATTTGGAAACAAGAGAAAATGCATCAGGAATCTTCATCATAACCAAAAACAATCCCTTCAAAAGCTCATCAAAAGAGTAAAGTATTTCCCCAGATTAGAATCCCTCAGCCTCCATGTGCCTTCTTACTCTCAGGAAACCGAAAGAGATACTAGGATCTGCAAAAGAGTGGTTTTAAAGCTCACCAGGCTAAAAAGACTCGAAATCAAAGGATTATCACAAATCCATCAAAGTTTCATTGAAAAACTGGACTCATCTCCGGAGTTTCTGAGCTCTTTGGATAAATTACGACTGGTTTGTGAGCCCCATCTAACAAATAATCCAATACTGGAAATCATTAGAAAATACAAAACACTACTCGGAGGTATAACGTCCTTTGTGACGAACCCTTTGGAAGGTTACCCCTATTGTAAAGGCTTTCAGATGCTTGGGAGATCTCTGCCAAACCTTGAAAGCCTGCAATTAGGGTTTTCTTATGGTTGTTACAAGTTTGTCAACTACCTCGGAGCGATTGGAACGTTTAAAAATCTCAAGGTTGTGAACTTCGAGATTGGAAATGTTAACATTTTCGTGAGAGATTTTGTCCTGCCAGACTCTGTTAAATCTCTCAGATTACACTTGAGTGATAATCTTTCAAATATTGAAGTTAACGAGACCTCGATGCCAAGATTGAAGTGGAAGGCAGTAAACTTTCCAGAAAACAAGGCTTTGGTGAGATTTTATGAGAATTTTGACCGCCTGAAAGGCCTGGAAAACCTCGAAATGAAGTTTCGTAATTCAACTGACCCAGAAGACTATAAGTGTTTGTTTTATTTTACTGAAGGCCTTCTCAAAAGGGTTTCCTCTTTGAAGAGTTTGAGCTGGCTGTCTCCTTGGAATTCCTGGGATAGAGAAGGAAATTACAGTCCCTTTCAAAAAAGCATCAAAGAGTCATATTTCCCACAGATTTTGAGTTCATTAAGGAGCTCAGGCGAGACGTTAGAGACGCTTGTAGTGGGGCATGATAGAATAATCTTTTCAAATCTTGATTTCTCTGAATGTGCTGGGATGTTTAAGAGATTGTCCACTGTGAAGATTACTGGGAAACTTGAAGATGATGGCTTGAAAGATCAGCTCTATTTGTTGTTAAATGAAGTAACTGTTCTTGGAGAGGAGATTACGACCATAAAGCTATGCACGGTGACTGAGAATAAGGTCGAATCATTGTTATCTGTCTTACGACAAATAAAGAAGCTGCAGAGACCGGGAAAGCTTCAGATTGAGCTTGAGATTCGATTCTCAAAGGGTAAAGACTTGGAAGAAGTGAATTTTGAGAATGTAATGGAGGAGCTGAAGAAAGAGGACTTGAAGGTGGAAGGGGTTTCTCTCACACTTTTTACGAAGATCCTTTCAGGGCCTATGGGCGAGTTTCTGAGAATGTATGGAGAGAAGTTCGATCGATTTCAAAATCTTCCCAAGTTCCTAGGGTCTTAGTAACTTAACATGGAAATGTAGTAAAGATCAACAATATGAAGATAGATGTGTAGTTATCATGTTAATAGATGAAGCGTTATTGTATATAGTTTGAATTTATTTTTTTGTATAAGACGAAGAAAGTAGTTTGTTATTCTGATTCGTATAACTTGCATTTTTTTAATATTCCAAAGAATGCTCCCTTGAAAATTAAATTCGACCAAAATGACACTTTGAGTGAGATTTAAAAGAAGCATATAGGAAGACAATACTGTCTCAGATCGAGCCTGAATGGAGTTTTGAGGTTTCATCCTCTCATTGGAATTGCATTTTTATTTGCCAATATGAGCAAAAAAGCTGGAATGTTAATTTTTCAAAGATTATTTTGGCAATTTTTTCTTGATCAAAATCAAAAATTCGATGACAAGATTTAACAAGGAAGAAGCTTCTAACTTTATAATACCATAAAAAATTCTTATGGAAACCTTTCTCAAGAAATCCCAACCATCCTTTCACAAAATAAAGAGTATCCTTCTGAGATACAAGAGTTTCTCAGAAGTCCGCTGTTTCAAAGAGTATGAGCACCCAGAGAATTTATACCTTTTGAGGTATTTCCCAAAATATTACAAAACCCTCAAGCTTAAAATCATGAACCAGAACCCTCTCTTATCCAAAATTAAGAAAATCAAGAGAATAAAGAAGATAAAGAGTCTGAGCTGGGTCCCCAAAGAAAGTTCTTTCAGAACAAACTGGATGACTTTTTTCAAGAATAATCGAAAAGATATCGAAGAGATTCCAGAAGTTGCTCCTATGAAGACAAGCATAAAACCAATGAGATTTCTTTGGACAAAGCTCAATCTACAACAAGCCAAGTTTTTCTTTAATATCCCGAAACA
>Ga0182738_1005582_pt1 | contig 13362 bp, 9 predicted proteins | sample eDN5th30CBELigMG_FD_128876 | JGI IMG/M metagenome (GOLD analysis project Ga0182738, IMG submission 128876) | Enriched Miracle-Growth compost microbial communities from Emeryville, California, USA - eDNA 5th pass 30_C BE-Lig MG (version 2)... ...
GAAGCGGCGGAAGACTTCGTATTCGGCGCGGGCATCGAGCGCAGAGGTGGGCTCGTCGAGGATCAATAGCTGAGCTTCGCGCATGTAGGCGCGGCCGAGCGCGACTTTCTGCCACTCCCCGCCTGATAGATCCACGCCGCCCTCGAAGCGGCGTCCCAGCATCTGCCGGTAGCCGTCGCCCAGGCGCGGGAGCAGCGACGTCGCGAGCGAACGCTCGGCGGCACCACGGATCGCTTCCGGCGTGTCGCCGTCCATGCCATCGCGCGCGTCGTGCGAGTCGAAGTAGTCGCGCACGTCGCCGATCTCGCCCACGCCGATGTTCTCGTCGAAGCGCATGTCGAAGCGAACGAAATCCTGGAAGATCACGCCGATCGCGCGACGCACTCCCGCGAGATCGTAGTCGCGCAGGTCCACGCCATCCAGGAGGATGCGTCCCTCCGAAGGATCGTACAGGCGGGCGAGCAGCTTGGTGATCGTCGTCTTCCCCGCCCCGTTCTCGCCGACCAGCGCGATGCGCTCGCCCGGCCGCAGCACGAAGTCCACGTGCCGGACCGCCCACCGATCGCTCCCCGGATAGCGAAATCCGACGTCCTCGAAAACGAAGCCATCGCGAATCGGCTGCGGAATGGGTCGCGCATCGGGCTTCGAGACGATCGTGGGTACCATCTCGAAGAAATCGAACATGTCCTTCAGGTAGAGCGCCTGCTCCACGACATCGCTTCCGGTTAGAAGGATGCGCTGGATGATGTCGCGGCTCCTCTGAAAGGAGGCCGCGAGAAAGGTGAGCGAGCCGATGGTGATCGAGCCGGTTACCGTCCGGAGCAGGATGATCGCGTAGGCACCGTAGTAGCCGAGCGTTCCCAGAATCGAGAGCAGCGCCGCCACGATTCCCTTGCGCACGGAGAGCCGCTTGTTCGCTTCGTAGTAGCGGTCGGCCAGTACGCGATAGCGCTCCACGAGCCAGCCGGCGAGCCCGAACATCTGGACTTCGCGCGCCGTGCGATCGCTGGCACCGAGGTAGCGCAGGTAGTCGAGCTCCCGCCGCTCGGGCGTCCAGCGATAGAGGAGCGAGTACTCGAGCGATGCGTAGTGAGTCTCGCCGAGGAATGCGGGCACCACCGCGACCACCAGCAGGAGCAGGAGCCACGGGCTGTAGGCGAGGAGCGCCACGCCGAGCGACGCCAGCGTGAGCGAGTCCTGCGCCATCGAGAGGAGCTGCGAAAGGAGTCCGATCCTGCCGGTGGTCTGGCGCCTCGCACGCTCGAGCTGATCGTAGAACGCGGGGTCCTCGAACTGCGCGAGGTCGAGAGTCGACGCGTGCTCCATCAGCCGCACGCTCGTGTGATTCGAGAACAGGTCGCCAAGGAGGCTCTCCACGAGCGTCGAAGCGCGCGCCAGAACTTCGCCCGCCACCACGATCGCTATCTCCAGCGCCACCAGCTCCCAGAGCCGACTCAGCTCCGCGTTCCCTTCCCGGAGCGCGACCACCGCATCGATGATCAGCTTCCCGATCCAGAACGTGGCCACCGGAACGAAGGCACGAGCGATCCGGAGGAGCGCGATCGCGATCGTATAGCCACGGTGGGTATCCCACACGAGCGCGAGGAGTCGTGGAACGTAACGGAGCGCGGCGGCGCGCTCGCGCCAGCTCGGGATCTGCTCCGGATCGCGCGGCGCACCGCGCTTGGGCTTCGAGGATATGTGAGGATTCGTCATCGCGTTATGAACGTCCGCGAAGGCGCCGCGGTTCGCAACGACCGACGCGGACCGGGCATCCGGCCACCTACTATGTGGGTAGTTGACAAACCGGCCGGACCGTGTAGTTTATTACTATCGTCATAGTAACAAAGGAGGCCAGGTGGACGAACTGCTGCTGGGTGACCGCGAGCTGGACGTGATGGGGGTTCTCTGGGAGCTCGGCTCCGGTACGGTGAGCGAGGTGCGCGAGCGCCTTCCGGCCGAGCTCGCGTACACCACCGTTCTCACGATTCTCCGCAACCTGGAAGCGAAAGGCTTCCTCCGCCACGCGTCCGAAGGGAAGGCGCACAGATACTTCCCCAGCGTGGCGCGACGTACCGCGCGTCGGAGCGCGGTCTCACGACTCATTGACAAGCTCTTTCACGGATCGCCCGAGCAGCTCCTCGCGCAGCTCGTGGAAGACCGGGCGCTCACGTCCGAGGACCTCCGGCGCATCCGTCAGCGGATGCGTGCGCTCGAGAAGGAGTCGGGCGGGAGCGCCGAAGGAACCGTGCAGCGAAAGTCCGGCGGGAGGCGAAAGAGATGATCGCATCGTGGATGTTCTTTGCGAGTGTAATCGCCGCGCTCTTCGGCGCCGCGGCGCTCGCAGCCGCTTCGGCGCTCGCCGCCGCGCGCCGTCCCACGCGCTCGATCTGGCTCGCGGCTCTCGCGGCATCGATCATCTGGCCGCTCGGCGCGCTTGCCTTTTCGCTCTTCGCCGACGTGCACGGCGCAGCCTTCCCTCTCCTCGAGTTCACGACTCGTGCCGGCGAACCGGGCACCCTCGCCACACCGGGCTGGGTCTCGAACATCGCTGCTGCACTCGAACCGCTGCTGATCGGAGGGTGGGCGCTGGCCTCTATCACTCTCCTCGGGCAGCTCGCGCGCGCGATGGCGGCGTTGAAACGGCAGCGGGCATCGTGGCGGCCGTTCGCGATCGATGGCGTCGGCGTCCGCCTCTCGCGCGACACGGGGCCGGCGGTGATCGGCCTGCGGTCCATGGACATCGTTCTCCCCGAGTGGGCGCTCACCCTCGAACCGCGCCTCCTGCGGATGGTTCTCCGCCACGAAGCCGAACACAGACGCTGCCAGGATCCGCGGATCCTCTTCGCGATGTCGATCGCGGTCGCTCTCCTGCCATGGAATCCGGCGCTCTGGTGGTGCGCGCACCGCCTGCGCCTGGCGATGGAGCTCGACTGCGATGCCCGCGTGATCGAGTCGCACGTGGACCGTGATCGCTACGGTCTGCTGCTCATGCTGCTCTCCCAACATCCGCAGCCGCGGATCCCCAAATTCGCGCCTGCGCTGAGCAATCCAACTTCCAACCTCGAACGGAGGATCATCGCCATGCGCACTCTCACACCGAAGCTCGCCCGCGCCAGAGTTCTCGCTTTCTCCTCTCTCGCGGCACTGTGCGTCGCAGTCGCCTGCTCGGTCGACAGCCCGGAAGCCGTGAAGCCGCACGGCGACGCCATCGACGTGGGCCTGACCGCGCCGAAGGTGGCCGCCGACACCACCGCGTTCTTCGAGTTCCAGGTGGAGCAGCCAGTAACCGTGACGGAGGGGAATCCCGCCCCCGTCTATCCCGAGGCGCTGGCGAAGGCGCACGTGAGCGGTACGGTGCTCGTTCAGTTCGTGGTGAGCACTGATGGAACCGCCGAGATGAACACGTTCAAGGTGCTGAAGTCGTCGAACGGGTCGTTCACCGATGCCGTGCGCGACGTGCTTCCGAACTTCCACTTCGTACCCGCGGAGGTCGGGGGCAAGAGGGTAAGGCAGCTCGTGCAGATGCCCTTCGGCTTCAAGATCCCCGAAAAGAGCTGAGTGCCCACGTGGGCACACCATGAAGGGGCCCGGCGGCGCTGCTGCCGGGTCCCTTTCCGTTTCATGGAACGGCCCCGTTGCGTGTTCAGTTTTGTGGAGCGGTCCCCTCGCGCGGCAGCGCGACGAGACCGAGCGGGACGCGGCGGATCCCCGGCCACCGCTGCACGCCGCCGGTCGAATCGCGCACGAGTAGCTGGCTCGATATCCCCCCATCGAGCATCACCGCGCGGCTGCAACCCAGCGCCCCCATCAGCGCGGCAGTCTGCGGCGTGGTGAGGCCGAGCGGAATCGCCTGAAGCAATCCATCGAGTCCGTCGAAGCGCGTGAGTGCGACGAGTACTCTCCCATCGCGCAGACTCCCGATCGCCAGTCGGGAGTCGCCGTGGTCGAGGTCCACACCACCTCCGGTGGTGGCGGGACGCAGCGGGAGCGGTACGTCGCCGTCGCCCTCGAGCAGCGTGGGATACGACTGGAACGCGCCTTCGATCCCGCGCGAACGGCGGAGCGACGGGATGCTGTCCGGCGGCCACCAGTGCAGAACTCCGGAGTCACTGACCGTGACCGCGGTGGAGAGCGGACCGTAGCCCGGGGAGAGGAACTCGCGACCGCCGAGTACTACCCACCCCCAGGGCATCGAGCCGGTGAACTGACCCGCGTTGAACGCCGCCACGGCACTCCGCGATGCGGCGTCGACGCTCCACGCGGCACGGTGGACTCCCTTCTCGAAGCCGCTGTCGAGCTCGAAGCGCACGGAGGTCGGATCGAGTCGTACGAGAATCACTCGCACGCGCCACGCCTCTCCGCTCCCCGAAAGTCTCAGTCCGCCCAGCTCGACCCCGGTGTCGATCTCCCTCCACTCCACTGCCCCGCTCACGACATCGAGCGGCCCGCGCCACTGCACCGGTGCACTGTCCGAGCGCCACCAGCCACGCCACTCGCCCGCGGCGCGTACGGAGAGCGAGGTGACGTCGAGAGCCGTTTCCGTCCGTGGCGGCGGAACCTCATCACGATGTGACGCGCCGAGCGCGAAGAGAATCGCGCCCAGCGTCGCACATCGTACCAGCGAGTTCACCGCTGCTGCAGGCGAGCGATCAACGATACACGTTGTGCGCGCGCAGATCCGCCGTCACGCGACGGATGTCAGCATCGCGCGCCTTCAAGGCGTCGAGCTCCACGGCGCTGAAGCTCAGACGGGAATTGGGAGTCGCCTTGGGGCCGGTTGCCGCGGCCCAGGCGATCATCCGCTCCAGCGCCATGCTGTACTGGGGCGCGGTGAGCGCCGCACCGGCGCCGGATGCGCCACCGGCCCCGCCACCGCCTCCGTGTCCCCTCGCCACCACCACGAGCGCACTGTCACGCGCCGCTTCGTCGGAGGCCCTCATGTCGTCATTGATCTTCGTACGGTGCTCGTCGATCGCATCTTCGCGCGCCATCCACGCCGGTTTCGGCGCCAGCTTCCCGCACTTCGCGAATGCAGCCGCCGAGTCGGCGCCCGCCGAGGGATGCGTCAGCTTCTGGATGTCCGCCATCGTCTTCCGGAGCGCCACGCTGTCGCCGGCTTCCGTTTCCTTGCTGGCGCGCTGGCTCAGCTCCATCATCTTCTGCCGCACGGCGGGGTCGCCCATCACTCTCGCCTGCATCGAGGCATCGTTGGCTTCCTCGCGCTTCGACAACTCGTCGTTTATGCAGTCCTCGATCCGGCTGTTCGACTGCTGCCACGCATCGCTCTCGCTGCTCGGATGCTGCGCGCGGAGCTGATCGGACTCCTTCTCGAGCGCGTCGAGTTCCGCCTCGAGCTTCGCCTTGCGCGCGTCGCTCACCTGCGCCACGCGTGCCTCGGTGGCCATACCGCGAAGCATCTCATCCACGACGGTCGGCGTGAGCTCCACCACCGTCGCGTCGAACTTCGGCGCGCCCGCGCGGAGCGCGCCACCGGCACCGTTCGCTGCCGCCGTGCTGTCGCCTTCACCGGCGACCTTCTCCTTCGCCTTCTTCAGGAGTTTCCCGAACTGAGCGTGCGCCGGCGCGGGGGCTAGCAGTGCTGCGGCCACGGCGGCACTCAGAGCCACCCGTATGACGAAAGTCGATCGCATCGTTGGAATCTTCCTCGTGATGTGTGCGGGGACACGCCGGCTGATCAGGCCATCGGTCGTGCCCGGATTCATTGGCTCCCATGGATACGCAGCACGAATCGCGCTTCTTTCGCAAGGGCTCTGGACGAGCCCGCGCAACCGGCCCACGGGCGAGCTGAACAGTGGTTCGCATCGTGGCTCGCCCCATGTGCCGCCCGCTCGGCTCGCCTCTTGCGGCAGACCTCGCCTGCGATGAACAGCGCTTCCCTCTCCATATCCGCACCGCGGACCTGTAATGCGGATGGCATCTCCCGCGTCTGGGCGGACGTGGACGGCTCGGAGGTCTGGTTCGAGTCCTCGGACTTCACGCTCCGCCCCTCGCTGGAGGCGTTCGTGAGCGCGTTCCTCATCCCGTCCACCATCCTCGAGCGACGCCTCGAGGTGGCGGGCGCGGTCGCCGAGGATTTCGCCGCGAATCTTCCGAAGGTCGTGGACACCGTCGCGAGGTGGTGGAAGTTCGCACGCCTGTTGCCTTCGTTCGACACCACTGCTGCCCCTCTCCGACAGGAAGACACGATCGACGCCGCAAGCTCCGGCTCCGCCCTCTGCTTCAGCGGTGGCGTGGACTCGTTCTTCTCGCTCCGAGCCGCGGGCCGCCAGGTCGATGCGCTGCTCTTCGTGCACGGCTTCGACATTAGGGTCGACGATAGCGAGCGCGCCGCCGCCGCGGAAGTACACGTCCGCAGCGTGGCGCGCGAGACAGGGTCGCGGTCGGCTGCCATCCGTACGAACCTCCGTGAGCATCCGGCGTTCCGTCAATGCAAGTGGATTCGAACGTATGGTGGAGCACTGGCCGCCATCGGCCACGTGGCGAGCGGCGAATGGTCCACTCTGCAAGTGTCGTCTTCGTACGCATACTCCGACAAGCGTGTTTCAGGGTCGCACTGGCAGCTCGACCCGCTCTGGAGCGGCGCAGGCCTGGTGGTGGACCACGTGGGTGCCGGAGCGAGCCGGACCGACAAGCTGCGGGCTCTGAGGGATGACTCGCTGGTTCAGCGCTACCTGCGCGTGTGCTGGGAGAATCGCAGCTCGCGCCTCAACTGCTCGCGCTGCGAGAAGTGCATCCGCACTGAAGTCGTGCTCGCTTCACTCGGCGCGCTCGAGGCGTTCCAGGTGTTCGACGACCCGCGCACGCTCGCCGAGCGCGTGGATGCTCTCGAGTGCGTGAAGAACCCGGGCCTCTTCCGGCGCTACGAGGAGTCGCTGGCGATCGGCCTCCCGTACGAGCTCGACGCGGCCGTACGCCGGCTCATGGCGCGCAGCCGGCGGGCACGCATGCGCCGCCGCCTCGACGACGCGCGCTGGTACGCATCCGCGGTCGCTAAGCGGATACTCCGTCTCGGCCGCGTGGCCTCGACCGCTCGAGCGGGCGAGTCGTGAGTCGCACCACGGGTAATGAATCCTTGACTGTAAACTCCGAAGGCGCGACGTTGCGCTCCCGGTCGCCGAGCCGTTTCCGCGGCACCGTTTCCGTAGCTGCATCCATCGACGACGAATGACTGACCTGGCAGTACGAACCGCGCCTCCCCCGATGCCGGCCGAGCCGCGCCGCTCGATCGTCGGCGACCTGCGCACGATCGCCGTGAACGAGATCTGGCGATACAGGGAGCTCCTCTATCAACTGACGCTGCGCGACATCCGCATCCGCTACAAGCAGGCGGTCATGGGCTTCGGCTGGGCGATCTTCATGCCCGGTCTCATCGTGCTCGCCGGTACGCTGGTTCGCTTCGCGATGGCGTACATGGGTGGGAGCAAGGTGGAGCTTTCGGAAATCGCGGGGATGGCGGTGAAGGCGATTCCATGGTCGTTCTTCGTGGGAGCGCTCGGCTTCGCCACGGCGAGCCTCACGGGCAATCTGCAGCTCGTGTCGAAGATCTACTTCCCTCGCGAGGTGCTTCCGCTCTCGGCCACGTTGGCGCAGTGCTTCGACACCACCATCGGCACCGTCACGATGGCGGTCGCGCTTCCGTTCCTGGGAGTGCACTACGGCATCGCGCTGCTATGGGTGCCGCTGCTCGCGCTGCTCATCTTCATGTTCACGGCCGCCACCGCGCTGTTCATCAGTTGCGCGAATCTCTTCTTCCGTGACGTGAAGTACATCGTCCAGGTGCTGCTCACGTTCGGGATATTCTTCACGCCCGTGTTCTTCGAGCCGCGCATGTTCGGCCAGCTCGGCGGGCGGATCATGCTTCTCAATCCGCTCGCGCCCCTTCTCGAGGGGCTGCGGTTGAGCATCGTCCACGGTCACAATCTCGTAACGCCACTGGTCACGGCCACCGGCAGCGGCGCATCGTTTCCGGTATGGAATCCCTGGTATCTGGCATACAGCGCGGCGTGGGCGGTGATAGGACTGGTCGTGAGCGCAATCATCTTCCATCGCGCTGAAGCGGTGTTCGCCGAGTACGTCTGATGGTGCCGACGGCAAGCGGTCCGAGCATCGAGTTCGAGGGCGTCTGGAAGAAGTTCCAGCGCGGCGAACTGCACGACAGCCTCCGCGACCTGATTCCGGCGATGGCGCGGCGGATGATGGGGCGCACTCCGCCGAAGGACCAACTGTCGCAGGGTGAGTTCTGGGCGGTACGAGACGTTTCGTTTTCCGTGAAGCCGGGCGAGGCGCTCGGCATCATCGGTCCGAACGGCGCCGGCAAGTCCACCATCCTCAAGCTGCTCACGCAGATACTCACGCCCACCCGCGGCCGCTGCATGATCCACGGCCGCGCCGGCGCGCTCATCGAAGTTTCCGCCGGTTTCCACCCCGACCTCACGGGACGCGAGAACGTGTTCCTGCAGGGCGCGATCATGGGGATGCGCAGCAGGGAGATCGCCCGCCGCTTCGACGAGATAGTGGCCTTTGCGGAGATCGAGCAGTTCATCGACACGCCGGTGAAGCGGTACTCGAGCGGTATGAATGCGCGACTCGGCTTCGCAATCGCGGCGCACATAGATCCTGACGTACTGGTGATCGACGAAGTGCTCGCCGTGGGCGACGTGCGCTTCCAGACCAAGGCGTTCGACCGGATCAAGGAGATGTGTACGAGCGGGATTCCCGTGGCGATCGTGTCGCACCAGCTCGACCGCATCGCGTCGCTCTGCACGCACGCTCTGCTGCTGGATCGCGGCAGCGTGGTCAGGAGGGGGACGCCCACTGAATGCATCGAGACGTACCTGCACAACGAGTGGTCGGCCGATCCCTCCGGAGGGAGCAACCTGGCCACCACTATCGAATCGATCGAGATGGAGCACCCCGGAGAACCCGTGCGCTCCGGCCACAGCGCGCGATTCCTGCTGCGGGGGTCCGTGAACCCCTCGGGAGATGGACCCCGCACGTGCGCGATCCGGGTGCGCGAGATGAACACCGGCAAGTCGCTCTTCGCGATCGCCACCAGCGAGTGCGGAGTGGAGCTTCCGGAGGAAGGTCCTTTCGAGGTAGCCATCGAGCTGCAGTTCAACGTCCCGGCGGGCGTCGTCTCGGTGGAGACTTCGATATGGGACCGCGCCACGCACCGCGACGTGGCACGCGGCCCCGCCGCCACGCTGCAACTCGTGGAAGGGATCAGGTTCGCCGGCAGCGTCCACATGCAGCCGCTCATGCAGCTCGTGCAGCCGCGCGTGGAAACCGGGCGGAGCGAGCTGGCGAATGCGGTGGAATCGAGGAACTGAGCAGATGCCGCGGGCCGACCTGATGGCGCTGCGGAGGTCCATGCAGGACGTTCTGGAGCCGCTCCTCGCAGGCGTGGAGCGAGCGGCGCTGCTCGACTTCCCGGCACACGCGAACGTCGGGGACAGCGCGATATGGCTCGGCACGCTCGCCTGTCTGCGCGAGCGCGGAACGACGCTCTGCTACACGTGCGACCACAGCACCTACTCGCGCGCCACGCTCGCGCGCCGGCTCGGCAATGGAGTCATCCTCCTGAGTGGAGGCGGCAACTTCGGCGACATCTGGAAGCAGTCGCAGCGACTCCGCGAGCAGGTGGTGCGCGACTTTCCGGACACGCGCATCATCCAGCTCCCCCAATCGGTGATGTTTCACGACGAGCGCGAGCTGGAGCGCGCCCGCGCGGTCTTCGACGCGCACCCCGCGTTCACCCTGCTCGTACGGGATGAGCGCAGCCTTCGCTTCGCTTCCGAAAACTTCCGCGCGACCGCCCTCCTCTGCCCCGACATGGCGCTCTGGCTCGGCCCGCTCTCGCGTCCCGTGCCGGCGCGGAGGCAGCTCGTCTGGCTGGCGCGCACTGATCGCGAGCGCGCGGCGACTCCACCGGAAGGAGTCCGCACCGTGGACTGGCTCGACGAGCCGCCAGCGACCGATCTCCGACTGGAGCGCTTCATCCGCGAGCTCGTGGTCGAACACCCGCGCGCCGAGCGACCACTGCGCGGCACGCTGTCGCGCGCGGCCGACCGGGTGGCGGCCACGCGTCTGCGCCGTGGCTGTTCGATCCTGTCGGAGGGGCGAGTCGTCATCACCGACAGGCTGCACGCTCACATCCTCAGCCTCCTCCTCGGCATCCCGAGCGTGATCCTGGACAACAGCTACGGCAAGCTGCGCGACTTTTACGAGACGTGGACTCGCGGCAACGAGCTCGCCGCACTGGCCGGCGACCCGCAGCAGGCGATCACGATGGCCATGGAGCGCGCTTCGTGAGTGCGGACCGTCCTCGCATCTCGGCCATCGTCTGCACGCGCAACCGGTGCTCCGCGCTGGCTCACCTGCTGGAGTCGCTGGCGTCGCTCGACGTTCCGGCCGAGCTCCCGTGGGAGCTGGTGGTGGTGGACAACGGATCCACCGACGGAACGGCGGCGCTGCTCGACGCGTGTGCGACGCGGCTTCCGATCAACCGTGCATACGAGGGACACAAGGGGCTCTCGCGGGCGCGCAACGCCGGCCTGCGCGCGGCGCGCGGCGACATACTCGCGTTCACCGACGACGACTGCATTCCCGCGCCGGACTGGCTTTCGGCGATAGCGAGCGAGTTCGACGCGGAACCGGCACTCTCCGGGCTCGGCGGGAGAGTGGAGCTGCACGACCCACGCGACTTCCCGATCACGATCCGCACGTCGCGCGATCGCGAAAGGCTCACCCGGGTATTCCAGCTCCCGGCGCTCATGGTGGGATGCAACATGGCGTTCCGCCGCTCGGCCATGGAGGCCGTTGGTGATTTCGACGTCACGCTCGGCGCCGGCACTCCGGTGGGAAGCGCGGAAGATACGGACTACCTGTACCGTGCGCTCCTCCTCGGCCTGCGCATCGAGTACGTGCCCACGGTTCAGGTGGCGCACAACCACGGCAGGCGGGACATCGAGGAGGTAGCGCAGCTCAAGCGGAGCTATGCCCGCGGGCGGGGCGCGCTGCTCACGAAGTATCTGCTGCGCGCCGATCGCGCCATGGCGTACTGCGCGTACTACGACCTCCGATGGAACGGCAGGGAGCTGCTGCGCGCGCTGCGTTCGTGGCAGTCGCCACGCTCGGTGGTGGAACGCGGCTGGCACATGCTCTCCGGCGCGGCGCGCTGGGTGGACAGCGCGCATCTCCCCGCATCCGTGACGCGCGACGAGGCGCAGCTCTCCGTCAGAACTTGAAGATTCCCTTCAGGAGCTTCACGATCCTGTCGCCGATCGAGTCGCCGAGATCGGGCGGGCCAGTGTGTTGGGCGCAGTACGACGTGGGCTCCGTTCCGGCACGGAACCATTCGCGGCGGGTGAGCGGACACCATTCGGTGGCCAGCAGTCCGTCGTCGGCGTCGATGATGCGCGAAACCATCCCCGGAGGAGGGAGCCACTGCTCATCGCGAGCGCCGCGCGGCCAGCCGTGGGTGTAGAAATCCGCCCACGCGGGCGCGGCGTAGCGTCCGCCGGTCGCGCCCGCGCCCATCGAGCGCGGCGTATCGTAGCCGAACCAGATACCGGCCACGAGTGACGGCGTGTAGCCCACGAACCAGGTGTCGGTGCCGTCGTTCGTCGTTCCCGTCTTCCCGGCGATCGGCCCGCGCGCGCCGAGGGTGCGTATGGTCCGTCCGGTTCCATCGTCCACCACTGACTCCAGCATGGAAGTGATCTGGAAAGCGTCGCGCGGATCGAGAACCGAGTCGCGAGGTGCGATGTCGCTGGACCAGAGGACGGTTCCGTCGCCCGCCTCGATGCGTCGCACGAGGCGCGGGTGAACCCTGAAGCCGCCGTTCGCGAAGGGCGCGTACGCGGTCACCAGCTCGATCGGGGTCACCTCCACCGCGCCGAGCGCGAGCGACGGCACCGGTGCAAGCGGACTGGAGATCCCGTTGGCGTGCGCGCGATCCACCACGCGCGCTTCACCCACCGCCCGGCTGAAGCGCACCGCGGCAGCGTTGGATGAAAGTGCGAGCGCGCGGCGCATGGTGATCGTGCCGGTGTATTCGTTCCCGTAGTTGGCGGGAGTCCACACACCTCCCGGCTGCGGCACGCTCACCGGCTCGTCTTCCACGACAGTCGCGGGCGTGTAGCCCACGGCGAGTGCGGCCGCGTACACGAACGGCTTGAACGCGGAGCCGGGTTGCCGGCGTGCCGAGAGTGCCCGATTGAAGCCGCCTGGATCGTCAGTTCGCCCGCCGACGAGCGCGCGCACGTCGCCGTTGGCCGGATCGATCGCCACGAACGCGGCCTGGACGTGATCGCCGTTTCCCGCACCCGCGAGGCGATCGATGTAGGCGGCGCGTTTGCGGACAGCGTTCTCCGCGGCGCGCTGCGCCCGGGCGTCTATGGTAGTGAAGACCGTCACGTCGCCAATGTCATCGGCGTCGTCGCCGAGCACCGAGTCGACCAGCGTCCTGACCGCTCCCACGACGTACGACGTCGTACGAGGCGGATCCCATTCCTTTTTCGCGACGACGAGCGGCTTCGCGGCGGCCGCGTGAGCGCGTTCCGGCGTGATGTAGCCCTCATCGGCCATGAGCGACAGCACCAGGTCGCGCCGCCGGCGAGCGCGTTCCGGGTGATTGCGTGGCGTGTACGACGATGGCCCCTTGGGGAGCGCGGCGAGCATCGCCGCCTGATCGAGAGAGAGCTCCGAAACGTTCTTTCCGAAGAGATCCAGGCTCGCGGCCTCGACGCCGTAGGTGCCGTTGCCGAGATAGATGACGTTCAGGTAGAGCTCGAGGATCTGGTCCTTGGTGAGATTCTGCTCGATGAGGCGAGCGAGCCGTATCTCGATGAGCTTGCGCCGCAGCGTACGGCGAGGCGGGAGGAGCGCGGTGAATCCGTTGCGCGCCACCTGCATGGTGATCGTGCTGAAGCCTTCGCGCACGCCGCCGGCGCGAACGTTGTGCACGGCGGCGCGCACCACGCCGCGCCAGTCGATGCCGTGATGCTCGTAGAAGCGACGGTCCTCGGTGGCGATGAATGCACGCCGCACCACGAGCGGCACCTTCGAGAGCGGCACGTTGACGCGATGGACGTAGCTCAAGCGGCCCAGCAGCGTACCCGAGCGATCGAGCACTCTGCTCCCTTCGGCGGGCCGGAAGCGGCGGATGTCGGCGGCGGTGGGACAGCCTCCAAATCCACAGGAAGCCAGCCAGCCGCCGAAGGAGGCGAAAACGAGCGCCACCGCGGCGACGATGACCAGAGGGCGGAAGCGTTCAGGAATGCGCAACCAGCCGGGAAATTCGGGACGTGATCGCCAAATTCCTTTCCACTTTTCGCC
>Ga0182738_1005583_pt1 | contig 13360 bp, 10 predicted proteins | sample eDN5th30CBELigMG_FD_128876 | JGI IMG/M metagenome (GOLD analysis project Ga0182738, IMG submission 128876) | Enriched Miracle-Growth compost microbial communities from Emeryville, California, USA - eDNA 5th pass 30_C BE-Lig MG (version 2)... ...
CAGGCTCTCCCGCTCGCTGATGGACTTCGCCCGCCTCGTGGACGTGTTCGATGCCCATGAGGTGACCTTCGTCTCGGTGACCCAGGCCTTCAACACCACGACCAGCATGGGCCGGCTCACTCTCAACATCCTCCTCTCCTTCGCCCAGTTCGAGCGCGAGGTGATCGGGGAGCGGATCAGGGACAAGTTCGCCGCCTCCCGCAAGCGCGGCATGTGGATGGGAGGCTGGGCACCGCTGGGCTACGACGTGAAGGACAGGAAGCTCGTCGTGAACGAAGCCGAAGCCGCGACGGTCAGGACGGTGTTCGAGCGCTTCGTGGAGACCGGCTCGGCCACGGTGCTGGCCCGAGCCTTGACAGGGGAGGGCGTTCGGACCAAGCGCGGCCGCCCGATGGATAAGGCCGAGATCTACAAGCTGCTCGGCAACAGGGTCTATCTCGGCGAGGCCGTGCACAAGGGGCAGAGCTATCCCGGCGAGCACGAGGCCATCATCGATCGCGATACATGGGACCGCGTTCACACCATCCTGCAGGAGAGTCCACGGAAGCGCGCGGCCCGCACCCGCGCCGAGACGCCCGCGCTGCTGAAGGGGCTGCTGTTCGGTCCCGATGGGGCTGCCTTCTCGCCGACCCACACCCGCAAGGGCGGGCTGCTCTATCGGTACTATGTCTCCCAGGCCGTGCTGAAGCAGGGCAGGGGAGCCTGCCCGTTGGGCCGCGTCCCTGCCGGCGAAATCGAGGCGGTGGTGCTGGACCAGGTGCGCCAGCTTCTCCTCACCCCCGAGGTGATCGTCCGCTGCGCCCAGGCGGCACGGGAGCAGGACTGCAGCATCACGGAGGCCGATGTCCGGGAGGCCCTAATCGGCTTCCACCCGCTCTGGGACGAACTGTTTCCGGCCGAGCAGGCCCGCACCGTCCATCTCCTGGTCGAGCGGATCGACCTCACTACTGACGGAGCCACGATCCGGCTTCGGACGGAGGGGCTGACCAGCTTGGTGAAGGAGCTCAGGGCGAAGGGGCGGGGCGGGGCAGGCCAAGACCGCGGGAGGCGAGCGGCGTGACTGAGCACACCACCGACACCGCCCAGCTCAGCCCTGACGGCGCCGCCCTCGCTGTCACCGTCCCGCTCGCCCTGCGGCCCCGCGGTGGTCGAAAGGAGGTGGTCACGCCCGAGGGATCCCCGGCTTGGGCTCCGCGCCAGCCCCAGGTCGACAGCACCCTGGTCAAGGCCCTCGCCCGCGCGTTCCGGTGGCGCAAGCTGATCGAGACGGGGGTCTACGCCTCGTGCGCTGAGATTGCCTCCGCCGAGAAGATCAACGCCTCTTATGTCAGCCGAGTGCTCAGGCTGACGTTGCTCGCGCCGGAAGTCGTGGAGGTGATCCTTGATGAGCGGCGGAGCCCAGCCGTGACGGTCGGTGCGCTACAGAAGGGATTCCCGGCGGACTGGAACGCTCAGAGAAGCATTCTCGCCCATCATAGCCATGACACGGCTTGTTCAAGTTTGATCGCGTAGCTTAGCCTCCCAGCTCAAGCGTCGGTAATGTCGCCCCAATCTCGGGCGCTCGGCTGCCGCTGTCCAACCTAAGAGATGCGAGCATGGAAGCAACCGAGCGGACAATTAACCAGATACTGACCGAGCAGATTCAATATGAAATACCTCCCTACCAGCGGCCATACTCCTGGGAAAAAGGGAATGTTGAGCAGCTGGTCGATGACGTTTGGGAAGCATACCTGGAAAATAATGAGGAGTATTTTATCGGCTCATTGATAACTATCGAGCGCGAAAAGGGGCGTCTCTACGAGGTCGTGGACGGCCAGCAGCGACTGACCACCCTCAATTTGTTATTCTCGCGGCTACGAGACGCCGTGGACGAGCCTGCGAAGTCGGAGCTCGGACGGCGTGTGCTGCCGCGCAATGCGCTGACCGGCGAGGAGGAGACTCCGCGCCTCACGCTGCGGCAGCGAGACCAGAATTTCTTCCGGCGCTTTGTTCTTGCTGGTGAGGTCCTGCCCGAAGGGTTGCGTAAGGAGATCGTAAGGGAACAGGATGCACCGAAGCAGCGTATTGTCGAGAATCTTGAGGTGATCGACGCGTTCATTGCCCAGCGCGATCAGAAAACGCTAAAGCTGTTCGCCAACTATGTACTAAGCAAGGTCTACGTGGTGTTCGTCACCACCGCGTCCTGGCAGTCGGCTTATCGTCTGTTCAGCGTGCTTAACGCCCGCGGCATGGCTCTGTCAAATGCAGACCTCATCAAGAACATGCTATTTGCTCGGCTAGGCGGCGACGCAGCTCGTAGCAGCGAGTTGGACGAGGCTTGGCTGGAACTCGAGGAGCAGATTGGCATCGAACGCCTTGACCAGTTCATGGCGCACCACCGCAGCTCACTCGTCGCGACTAAGGCCCGCAAAGCCCTCCACGAGGAATTCGAACCGCTGATCGAGGCCGCTGCATCACCGTTCTCGTTCTTGGACGAGATAAACACCTCAGCCCGCAACTACCTCCGCATTATGCGGAACGATTTTGGGACGCCCCCCGCGCGCCGCGCCGTCCGGTCGCTGCAGCGCGTGGCCTTCGAGGAGTGGATCCCGCCGCTTCTGGCATTCCTGAATAGGCCAGTAGCGGGTATGCCTGAGGGCGAGTTCATCGATTATCTGGAACGGATCACATATCAGAACTGGATCCGGCGGCTCGCCTTCACTGCTCGATTGACTGCGTACTTCCAGCTCATAACTGCGATCCGTGCCGGGAAAAATGCAGACGATGTCCGGGCGATTTTCCGCGCCAACGCCAACGACGACGAGTTCCGGTCCCTGCTCGACGGGGAAGTTTACGGACGGCCTTTTGCTCATGCCGTGCTGTTGCGGCTGGAAGAGGCCGATCAGGACGAGTCGGTCACGAAGGACTTTGGCGGCAAGATCACCATTGAGCACGTCTTACCTCAGGCGCTCAAGGAGTCCTATTGGCGCGAGCGGTTCAGCGATGACGACCATCGTCTCTGGTTGCATCGCCTTGGTAATCTTGCGTTGCTTGCTGGGATTAAAAACTACAAGGCTCAGTATTTCCCGTTTGACAGAAAAAAGAAAATCTACGCCGAGAGGAATAACCGAGTCTCGTTTGACACCACAAAGGCGATCCTCTCGACTGAGCATTGGACGAAAGACCTGCTGACGGCGCGCCAGGCTGAACTGGTCGGGAGGGCGCAGCGGATATGGTCAGTCAATGCATGATCGTCGTTTGCTCTGGGGTTACTCCTTACGCCGGAGGGCAGCCAACCCCTCAATTTAGCTTCGACGTCGTTCTCCAGTGTAGGCGGGAGACCGTCACATGCCTGGGTGAGGCGGATGCAGGGCCCAGCCCTCATGGCACTATGACCATGACGCTCACGTTCGCTCTGCGCCGAAGTGGCGGGCGGAAGGAGGTCGGCACGCCCGACTGCAATTCGGCCTGGGTTCCCCGCCCACCGCAGGTTGACTCCACCCTGGTCACGGCCCTCGCCCGGGCCTTCCCGCTGGCGCAGGCTGATCGAAATCGGGGTGTATGCCTTGTGTGCAGAGATCTCCGCCGCGGAGAAGATCAACGCCTCCTATGTTAGCAGGGTGCTTAGGTTGATCTTGCTCGCGCCGGAGATCGTGGAAACGGCGGTAGGGGCAGAGCGCCTGTGGGATTGACGCTCGGGCGGGGGATGCGGGCCTTTCCAGAGCTATGGCGTGCGCAAGCTACTTAGGACCCCTGAGAATGAGCGGGCACCCACGATCTGAGCCGGCGTCGAGAGACTTGGCACACGCTTGGCGCAGCAGATACAACCTTTCGGCACGCTTGACCCGAGCCCACCGACCAGGGGTTCAGCCGGGCGGCCACCACCCTTGCCAGGGTAAAGGGCACTCTCCAAGCCGCCATGAATCGACTAGACTGGATTGGGAACACGGACGGATCTCGCAATGTTGGACAAAGCAGTTGGCCGCATGTCTCAGGCGAGCAACCCGCTCGCCCGCCTCGTAGGGCCGCAGACCAGCGCGCGCTTCGTTGGCTTCACACTGCATTCAACCTACAGCGACTTTACCGTGATGACGAACGATGTCTGGCGGGAGCGCTGCAATGGTTTGCCCATGAATGGCTACCTATTGGCCACCTCGCTCGACCCGGAGAAGGTGCCGGCAGCGGCCGAGATCGACCGACGTGTGGTCCTCCTGCGCATCACCGGCCGCTCCGAGATCGGCACTGACCGGGAAAGTCAGCGCGCCATCATGGAGCACTTCCAGGCTAACCCTGACACGAACTCGCCGACATTAGAGGAGATGGAGCCCATCTCGCGGGGTATGCTTCAATGGAGCGGCATCGCTACAAAGGTGCTGGGCACGTTCTACCTCGCCGACGGCACAGAGCTGAGCCTCGGTGCCGACGTCGAGGACTTTTTCGCCGCGCGCCATATGAAGGTATACAAGCCAGCGGCTGATGCGCTCGGCATGATTGTGAACTTCGTCGACCCGGTTCGGCGCAGGAAGTCCGTCGAAGACGCCAAAGCTCAAGGGATGAAGGGCACGCCTACGCCGTTCCAGATCGGCACGGTGCGCTTCACTTCGTCGAGCCACATGAGCGCCCGCGATGGTGTGGGGGGTGTAGCCGTAAACGTCTTCCCAGGCGACTTCCTCGCCCGTCGCACTGCAGTGTTCGGGATGACGCGCACGGGCAAGTCTAATACAACAAAGGCCATGGTGTCGGCAGTGGCGCTCTCCGCTTTCGAAACGGACCTTCCCGTCGGTCAGCTTGTGTTCGACATCAACGGGGAATACTCGAACGCCAATAACCAAGACCAAGGCTCGTCCCTCCACGAGGTGTTTGCCGACAACACGGTCCGCTACCGGGCGCTGGACACGGAAGGATTTCGGGACGTTCGGGTCAACTTCTACGAGTCGACGGACCTCGGCCTCACCTTCATCGGAAGCAACCTCCGCGATACAGGCGGGGCTTTGAGCGACGATCTGCAGACCTTTGCCAGCCTCGACCTCGCCCAGCCGAACCCCGCCGACCACTCCGCTCACACTCGGTGGGCGAGGCAGCGGGCGATCTATCAGTGCATCCTACATCGGTCAGGGTTCGCGCCCGCCCCGGGTTTCAAGGTAGTGTTCGACGTCGGCAAAGAGGCGATGCAGGCGCTGTACGATCACCACCCGGTGGTCGCCTCGGAGTATCCGGCGGCCAAAGCGACGGACCGGCCGGCCTCTGTGGCCGCATTTTTCGAACTGGAAGCCAGGGGAGGCGGGAGCTACGCGGGGAGCCCGGAAGCCGCCGCAACATTTTGGGAAGCCGTGCGCGAGGTGGAGTTCGCGCTTGAGGGTCACAAGAATACGACTCAAGGCATTCGCGGTTCGAAGGGCAAAAAGTGGCTTAACGCCCTCGAGATCGCGCTTCTGTCTGTGCTGGTCGGAAAATCGAGCAAGACCGACGGCCCCATCAGGTCTTCGAACGCCATCCGCAACGCTGCCGTTCAGTTTCATTCGCCGAGGGGCTCGGCCGATGTCGGGAAGGACATCTACGATCTACTGGAGAAGGGTCGGATCGTCATCGTCGACCTGTCGGTCGGACCACCTAGCGTGCGCGAGAAGATGGCGGAGCGGATCGCCCGCAAGGTCTTCGACCTTTCCTCGGATCGTTTCGTAGCCGGCAGGGTTCCGCCGCGGATCGTGCTCTACGCAGAAGAGGCTCATAACCTCATCGGCAAGCGAGCCGACCTCGACACCACTTGGCCCCGCATCGCGAAGGAAGGCGCTAAGTATGGCATCGCCCTCGTCTACGCGACGCAGGAGCCATCCTCCATCCACCCGAATATTCTGTCTAACACAGAGAACCTTTTTGTCACCCACCTCAACAACGACGGCGAAATTCGGGCTCTGGCGGGCTACTATGATTTTGGCGACTTCGCTGAGAGCCTGAAGCGGTGTCAGGACGTGGGCTTCGCGCGGGTGAAGACCCTGAGTTCAAACTTCATTACCCCTACGCAGGTTCTGAAATTCTCGCCCGATTCGCTTTTGGCGAAATACGAGGAGGTGAAGAAACGCGGAACGTCGTGGTTCTCTCCCCTCCCGCCCGACAGTCCTGAGCTCAGTGGCCGGGCAGCCTAAGGCACGGGCCCGCCGCTATGCCCTATAGAGGACAAGGGTCGTCCGCGACTGCCCACCTAGACATATTGAAGGATAGAACCGTTCGAGAGTTCCTCGATGGGTGCCGGTATACACGTGACGTGGCGGGCAAAGAGGCACTCGTGGAGGAGCGTCTGGTCGACGCCACCAGCTGGGTGCGCGCCCTTGACCAGGGCTGCATCCTCGCCACGGACGGCTCGACCTACGAAGCGGCGGTGGAGGCGCGCTTCCCGTCCGTGAGAGTGGGCTTTCTCAAACTCAGCCAAGTTATTATCGATATTAGAGACTACCGCCGCCTGCGCGACGAGCGAACAGGCTTCGTCGACCCGGTGCAGATCGCTAAGATCCAGCGCCAGTCCTCGTCGTCCGCCCTCGCACTGCCGGGAGCCGGCCTCACCGACAGCGCCTCAACGCCCGCACGCTCCTTTCTGCGCCGACGCGTTTTCGAAGTTTTCCAGGCACCCTCGCTCAGCCTAGGCGGCCAGACGCTCTACGACACGTTTTGCGATCTTTTGGAACGCATGGGGCGGGTGGTCAACCGTGGCCCATCGGGCGGCGGCCGCGGCATACTATTCAAGGGTGGCGCGGCCGGCCGCCCTTGCCCCGCTACCGGCGACCCTCTCGTTACCGACCTCTTCGTGCCCCTCGACCCCGGTTGGGCGCCCGCGCCGACTGAGGCGGGTGGCCGGGTCTACGCGACCGACGCGCTGCGCGTCTACGAGCCCTTCGTGGACGAGGGCTCAAACCTGGAGTGCTACAACCGCTTCATGACAGCGCTGGAGCACATTCTGTTGGCGCACCTGCTCCGCTGCGTCCACCAAACTGACCCCACCGTCACGGGCAACCTTCACATTATCGTTGACGGACCACTCGCCATCTTCGGCCAAGCCGCCTCTTTCCATCGCGGTATCATGGACCTGGTACATGAAGTGAAGGCCGATTGCCTCAAGCGGAACCTGCCCGGGCCGCTGGTGATGGGGGTGTCGAAGACGGGCAAGGTGGTCGAGCACGCCCAACTTATTGAGCACGTCCTGGCGCGCCACCCGAAGCGCACCTTGATGATGCCGGTGGACGATATCTATCGCTACCAGATGATCGAGCCGGCAGCATTCCAGAAGACTGGCAATTTCGGCGACGAGACCTACTATGGCCAGAATTTCTTGGTACGAACCTCACAGAACAAAGTTTTTGACGCTTGTGTGGCCTACCCATTTTCGTCTAAAGGGGCCGCGGCCAACTTCACTACTGAGAAGGTGCGCATCGAGAACTACGGCGACGACCTTGCACGTATGGTCTCGGTTATTGAGATGATGCAAACTGATCTCTACGAGAACGCTCTCATTGCGGTCCATCTCGCTCACAAATACGCCAGCATCGCCCATTCCCCTGGTGGGCGCACCCTGGACAGCTTTGTGCGCGCGGTAGTGAAGCAGGCACCACTGGGGGCGAGGGTCTGAGCACCTGTGCTTTGGTGACTTACGCCTACTTGGGAGCCCTGCTTACCCCAACCCGTCGGGATTGTCGGTCGGTCGGACCGGCACCAATGAGGGGCACTATGTCGAGATTGTCGCTAAAAAACATAATCTCTGCCCCTTGCCTCGCGGAGCGAGCGCTATAGGCGATCGAGTAGGCGGCCTGCTGGCACCCGCTGTAGAGGTCCCGGATTTCGGGGGCGTCGTCGTACGACACAATCCAGCGCTGGCGCGTGACTTCGGACCGAACAAAACCGGCAATGCGCTGATGGTCGTCGTGGCGGTAGTATTGATAGTATAAATCGCGACCCTTAACGTAATATGGCGGGTCAAGGTAAATCAACGTGCGCTCCGGCCAGCGCGACGCCCCCTCCTGCAAAAACGCAAGCGCGTCGAGGCCCGTCAATACAATGTTGGTTTTGAGGGCCGCGACAGCCTTTATGCGGCGCACTAGCTCCGAGGCGTTGTAGCGGGCGTCCATCTTCCAAGCGCCCTTCTGCTCGCGTCCTCCGATAATCCCGCCGTTCAGAATGCCAGAACGGTTGGTGCGGTTGAGAAAAAAGGTGGCGAAGCCCACTGTGAGCGGGTCGTGCTCAGCCTGCCTGAGCATGACCTTCTTTTGGCCGTCCCAGGCCTCCACCGTCCGGGGCGTATCGCGCACAAGGCGGCACAGCTCCTCAGTATGTTCGAGGACGCTCAGCCAGAAAGAGTGGACGGGCCGGGAGATGTCGTTGATGTGCACGCGTGCCACGTGGCCTTGGGCCAGCAGTTCCAGAGCGATAGCCGCCCCCCCAGCGTATGGCTCGACGTAGTCACCACCATCAAGTTCGTTGGCGATGACCAGTTGCCGCAGATAGGGGGCTAGTTTACCCTTCCCCCCCGGGTAGCGCAGTGGAGTGTAATGACGGCGGCCCAACACTTCGGATTTAGCGATCGGCACTTGGCTTATCCGTGGGTAACTCAAGACCATACCACCGCCAGAACGCCACCAACTGCGACTCAGCGATCATCTAAAGAGGCTGCCCCTGAACCCGTTCTGAGCCCGGGCCGTATTCTAGACCCATCGTTCGACAACGCCAGAGCCACCCAATGACCGACGGAGTTGTCCAGAAGATGTCGTATATGAGCGGGTCGCGGGGGCGACGCGCGGATCTATAAAATCGGTAGCCGTGCTCCGGCCGCAACTCGAACCTAACGCGCGGATCTCCCGGGAGTGCATACGCGGGATCGGGCTTCGGGAATGGAGCCCGTTTCGGATTCCTGAGCGACCTCGGGGAGGCGAGCGGAATTTCGAACTCGCCCCTGAGACCCATTCGGCTAAGTTGCTGAAATTGCTTAGATCGCGGAGTTCCGTACCAAATGCCGCAGTCCAGAGGTTCGGAGAAACCGGGGGCAGAGAGGGAACAAAACCGCGTCCATACCGCGTACGCCAGTCCACAGCTCCCGACCAGAAATGGCGCGAAACCGCGGCATTCAGAGCGGCTATGGTCCGGGTCGGAGAGCGTTGTCTTAGGGGTAGGTGGCGGAGGGAGAGGGATTCGAACCCTCGATACGGTTTCCCGTATACACGCGTTCCAGGCGTGCGCCTTCAACCGCTCGGCCACCCCTCCGTCGCCGGTCGGCGCCGTGCGCCGGCCGGGGAGCGCGCACTATAGCCATCGCTTGTTCGCGTTCAAGCCGTCCCGACGCTCCCATGGGCGGAAACCGTCGGGAAGGGGTGTGTTGCGCGGGCGTCGGCCGTTCGCGAACGAGAAAGGTCGGCGCCGATCAACCAAGGGTCGGGCCTTTCTCGATCAGGTAGCGGGTGACTTCGCCCTCGTCCTCGACGCTCATCACCCTGTGCCCCTGCTCGGCGCAGAAATGGGGCAGGTCGATCCGCGCCATCGGATCGGTGGCCTCTACGAGGAGGCGGGCGCCGGGGCGGAGTCGCCCCAGCGCCTTGCGGGTTCGCAGCACCGGCAGCGGGCAGGCGAGCCCACGCAGGTCGAGCACCGTGGCGGCCGCGGGGTCAGGCACTCGCGGCCAGCCGGCGCAGCTTGGCCAATGCCTCGTCGCGCGGGTCGGTGAAGCCGATGGCGCCGGCGAACTGGCCGTCGGCGTCGATCAGCAGCACCGATGCGGTGTGGTCGATCGTGTAGTCCCCGTCCCCCAGGTCCACCCGCTCGGTATAGATGCCGTAGGCGTCGGTCATCGCCCGCACCTGCTCCACAGTGCCGCCGAGCCCCTCGATCCGGTCCGAGAACGCGGCGGCGTAGGCGGCCGCCTCGGCGGGGGTGTCGCGCTCGGGATCGACGCTCACGAACAGGAAGTCGATCTTCTGCGCGTCGGGTCCCAGATCGTTGATCAGCACGGCGAGTTCCGCCAGCGTCGTCGGGCACACGTCGGGGCAGCGCGTGAAGCCGAAGAAGACGGCGTAGGGGTGCCCGGCAAGCGAGGCGTCCGTCACCGTCTCGCCGGCGCCGTTGGTGAGCTGGAACGGCCCTCCATATGGCTCGGCAGCCGCCATTTGGGGGGCCTGTTCGCGGTTCAGCAGCACCAGCGAGACCGCGAGCACGATCACGAGCCCGACCGCCGACCACAGGAAGGCACGCAAGGCGTTGCGGCTGTTCATCCCGGCCTCCGTCAGTGCTGGTGGTTGGCGGCCGCGGCGGCCGGCCCTTGCGCGGCGAGGCCGAGCACGGTGACCGAGACGGTCACGCTCGACCCGTCGGAGAAGTCGAGCGTCAGCGGGAAGCTCGAACCCTCGACCAGCGGCTGATTGAGCTCGAGCAGCATCAGGTGATAGCCGCCCGGCGCCAGCGCGGCCTCGCCGCCCGCGGGGATGGCGAGGCCGCCTTCGACCGGGCGCATCCGCATCACCTGGCCTTCCATCGTCATCTCGTGCACCTCGACGCGCGCGGCCATCGGGGTCGAGCCGCCGAGAAGGCGTATCTCCGCGGCCGCGGCATTGACGAGGGTGGCGTAGGCCCCGCCCGCCGTCGCGCCGGGGGCGGTGGCGCGGGCCCACGGGCTCTCGATCGTGACCGCGGCCGTGGCGGCAGCGCCGTGGTCGTGGGTCGGGGCGCCGGCCGCGAGAGGGGCGGGGGCGGCCTCGCCGCCGGCCTGGGCGTGCGAGAGGCCAGCCGCGGCGAAAGTGAGGAGGAGGAACGCGGAGACGCTGTTGACGAGACGATTCATGACAACTCGATCCGGATATGTCGTCGCGCGCCCGGGCCAAGGGCCTGGGGCGGACGCAACAGATGAAGGACGACCCTCGCGGGCCGGGCATTCAGGCGCGGATCGGTGCCGGCGGTGCCTGGGCCGGTGGTCGCCGTCGCCGCCGACGGGGGCAGGGCGGCGCCGGGCCGGTGGGGATCGGCCCGGTCCCAAGCGCTGGGCGGACAGCAGCGCGCAACGCCGCCAAGGGCGGCGGTGGTTCCGTCGCGGGCTGACAGGGCAGGCAGACGCAGGCGTGCGGCGGGGCGGCCTCGTCGGCCGGCGCCGCCGGGTGGGAGGCGCAGATCACGAAGCCTTGCGGCTCGCCCCCCGCCGCGGCGACGGCCGCATCGGCCATGCCGAGCGCCAAAAGCGCGGCGTGCAGCAGCAGCACCGCCGCCGCCAGCGCCGCCAACGGCAAACGCTCCGCACGCAGCCTCGTCAGGATCGCCCGTCCCGTCATCGCGGCGCATCGGTAGCCTCGGGTGGGCTGCGCTGCAAGCCGGCGGCCCATTCCGCGCGGAATTTTGAACCGCGGTCCAGCTGTTCCGCCAGGAAATCCCGGACCCCGTCGATCCGCCCCACCCAGTTCCTCGGTCTCGACGACCGGCGCAGTTCATCCCCGCGCAGGCGCGAACCCGGCGATGCCGGGTCGGGCCTCCGGGCCCGCGCCTCGGCGGGGCGAGCGGCGTCCGGCGCTGCCCACATTCCAACCGTTCCCAAACCCCTTTAGAAGCATCCAATGCCGCTCGCCGACCCGTCGGATTTCGTCCTCTTCGCCCTCGCGCTTCTCCTCACCGGCTGCTTCTCGGGGTTCCTTGCGGGCCTGCTCGGCGTCGGGGGCGGAATCGTGGTGGTGCCGGTGCTGTTCCAGATATTCACCTCGCTCGATGTCGCCGACGCGGTGCGGATGCATCTGGCTGTCGGCACCTCGCTGGCGACGATCATCGTGACGTCGCTCGCCTCGGTGCGGGCGCACTGGCGGCGCGGGGCGGTCGATCTCGATCTGCTCAGGCGCTGGGGGCCGGGCATCTTCGTCGGCGTCGTCGCCGGCACCATCGTGGCCGGCTTCGTGGACGGCGCCGTGCTGACGGCGGTGTTCGCGGTGGTGGCGCTTGTGGTCGCGCTCAACATGGCGCTGGCGCGGCCCTCGTTCCGGCTCGCCGAAAGGGTGCCGCACGGGCTCGCCGCGACGCCGATTCCGCTCGGCATCGGCTTCGTCTCGACCCTGATGGGCATCGGCGGGGGCACGCTCAGCGTGCCGATCCTGTCGCTGTGCGGCTATCCGATCCACCGCGCGGTCGGCACCGCGTCCGCGGTCGGCTTCATCATCGGCGTGCCCGGTGCCATCGGCTTCGTCATCGGCGGCTGGGGCGAAGCGGGCCTGCCGCCGGGCTCGCTCGGCTATGTCAGCCTGATCGGGCTTGGGCTGATCCTGCCGACCTCGATGCTGTTCGCCCCGCTCGGCGCGCGTGCCGCCCACGCCCTGCCGGTGCGCGGGCTGAAGCGCGTCTTCGCCTTCTTCCTCGCCGTGACTGCGATCCGGATGGGCTTCGCCGTGCTCGCCTGATCAGTGGAAGCCCGCAGGGGCGGGGAGCGCGACGGCCGGGCCGGTGAAGCCCTGAGCCATGCCGGTCTCCGGCGGGCCGAGATAGCGGCCCACGTCGCGCTGGTCGGGATGGGCGAGGCTCACCGCCTCGGCTGTCTCGTGCGCGTCGAGCACCGTGGCGAGCCCTGCGACCGGCTCTGCGGGCGCGGGGGCAGGTTCGGGGGTCGGGGCCGGCGCGGGCGCCGGGCTCGGCGCCGGGGCCGCAGGCCGGGCCGACGCGGCGGGGGGCGTCGTCGGGGCATAGGCGAGCGCGGCGGTGGCCGGGGCGGGCGTGGTCGTGCCTTCCGCGAGCGCGGCGAGGGCGAGGCGGGCGTCGGCGGGATAGGGCGGCCGCGGCTCGGGCATCGGCACCGGGTCGAGGGCGAGGAGCGGGGACGCCGGGCCATCCGCCGCGGCGAGCACGATCCCGGCGGGCGCCTCGGCGGGGCCGGCGAGCATCGCGGCGGCCGAGGCAGTGTCCGGCCGGGCGCGCGGGGTCACGGTGAGGCCAGTCAGCACGAGGGGAGACTCGAGCGCGTCGGTGTCGGCGAGGGCGAGCGCGATCGGATCGCTCGCCGGGACGGCGGCTTCCGCCGGTGCGCCGGGCTGCGGCCGCGGCCGCGGGGTGACGAGGAGCCCGTCGAGCCAGAGTTGGGACTCCTGGGCTCCGGCGTCGAGCGCCGCGGCCTGGGCAACGAGCGCGCCGGTGAAGGTCACTGTCGGTGCAGCCGGCGCGGCCGGGGCCGGCGCAGGAGCGGGCGCCGGGGCAGGCTCTGCGGCCGCGATGGCGATCGGCGCATCCGCGGGGGCGGCGAGGATCGCCGCGGCCGCGGTGGAGGCTGCCGGGTTCGGCAGCGGCGCGGCGGGCGCGGCCGCGACAGTGACGACGGGGGCGGCCGGCGCGGGCTGCGGTTCTGGTTGCGGCTGCGGCTGCGGGGCAGGCGCGGGGGCCGGCTCCGGAACGG
>Ga0182738_1005584_pt1 | contig 13358 bp, 12 predicted proteins | sample eDN5th30CBELigMG_FD_128876 | JGI IMG/M metagenome (GOLD analysis project Ga0182738, IMG submission 128876) | Enriched Miracle-Growth compost microbial communities from Emeryville, California, USA - eDNA 5th pass 30_C BE-Lig MG (version 2)... ...
CCGCCCTGGCGGCGCAGTTCGGCGGTCAGCTCCTCGACGCGGTCGCTCAGGTCGGCCAGGTCGTCGCGGCCGGGCACGCCGAGCTTGGTCAGGGCGCGCTGGACGCGGTCCTCGAACACCTTCTCGAGGCGATCCCAGGTGTCGGTCGCGCGTTCGCGGGCCTGGTCGACGCGGTTCTCGACGGCGTCGCGCACGACGTTGGTGCGGTTGCCGGCGAACCTGCGCGCGGTCTGCTCCAGGTTCAGGCCTTCCTTGACCAGGCCTTCGAACAGCTTGGTGCCTTCGGCCTGGGCGCGGCCGAACGCGCCGACGCCGGCCAGCCAGATCTGCTGCGCCGATTCGCTCAGCGTCTTCGACAGCTTTTCGGCCTGCGCCTGCAGGTCCGGGTCGGGGCGGGAACCGGCGGTCTTCTTCTTCGCGGTCTTCTTGAACTTGGCCATGTGCCCTCCGGGCAGGTTCGCGTGATTGCGGTGCAGGATCACTGCATTGTCTAGAGCTTTCACACGAGACGTGGCGTCGGTTCAGCGGCTCCGGGCGCGCGTCTTCGGCGCCTTGCCGCGGCGGGCGATGACGCGCTCGGTGGCGTCGAGTGCGCGACGCAGTTTCGCCGTGGTTTCGGTGCTCGCCGGCGGGCGCCCGGCGAGGCCGTCGAGCAGGGTGCGGCCGTCGTCCTCCAGCACCTCGTCGCGCAGGCGGATGCCGTTGGCGGCAAGCACCGGTCGCAGGTCGCTTGCGCGGCGGCGCAGGTCATCGATCGTGTTGCGCCACGCCAGCTGGCACACGCGGCGGCGCGCGGCGAAGCTGAAGGCGCTGGTGTGGAACAACTCGCCGTCGCGGGCGTTGGGTTCGAACACCATCTGGTCGATGTCCGGGTACTGCTGCGCATACTTGGCCAGGCCCACGTGCATGCGCGACTGCAGCAGGGTGCGGAAGGTCTGCGACAGCACCGCCGGCAGGCCGCCGTGGACCAGCCGCTGGCCGTCGTTGTCGTCGTCGACCGGTTCGCCGCCGCGGGCGTCGCCGAGGCCGGCGTTGAACGGCACCAGCGGGTTGATGCCGATCAGCAGGTCGATGTCGCGTTCGAGCAGCACCGAGGCATGCATGGTGCGGCGCAGGGCGCCGTCAACCAGGTGCCGGCCGCGCACCTCCACCGGCGGATACAGGCCGGGCAGGGCGGCGCTGGCCTGCACGGCGCGCGAGATCGGCACGTCTTCCCAGCCCGTGCCGCCGAACAGCACCGGCTCGCCGCTGTCGAGTTCGACCGCGACCACGAACAGCTTTGCGTCCAGTTCGCGGAAGTCATTGCTGCGGCCTCGGCGGGTGAAGATGTCGCGCAGGAAGCGCTCGACTTCGGTGTTGTCGAACAGCCCCGTGGGCACCAGCCCGCCGAAGCGGTTGATCAGGTCCGACCAGCGCACGTCCAGCGGGTCGAGCAGCACGCTGCGCCACCAGTCGAGGGTCAGCCGAGGCAGGCTGGCGGCGCGCTGCAGGTATTCGTACAGCGCCGGGCGCAGGAAGGTGTCGGGGCGGAAGCGGGCATCGTCGCTGTCGCCGGTGATGAAGATCCGGCACATCTGCTCGGTCGACATGCGGTTGGCCAGCCCGGCGGCGAGGAACGCGCCGCTGCTGACGCCGACGTAGCTGTCGAGGTCGGCCAGGTCGAGGCCGTCGAGGGCCTCGTCCAGGGCGCGCAGGGCGCCGAGTTCGTACATGCCGCCGATCGGGCCGCCGCCGGCGATGGCCAGGCCGATCCGGGCCGGGGCGCGCGAGGAAGGGTTGCCGCGTTTCCGGGCCGGGTGGAGTGAGAGCATGCAGGTGTCGATGAACGGGTCGCCCGGAGTGTAGCCGATGATCGCTGGCCGCCCGGGTGGCGGCCTTCACCCATGGCCTGCGAACATGCGCGCATGCCACGCCCGTCACTGTCCCGCCGGCTTGAACGGCGACTGGCCTGCCACCAGGCCCTGCACGACCCCGACCGCGAGCCGCGCAACCGCCTGCGCTGGCTGCCGGAGCTGCGCCGCTGGCAGGCCGAACGGCTGCGCGGCAGCTTCGCGCACTTCCTCGAGGACCCGGCGCGGCGACCTGCTGCCGAGTTCTTCCTCGACGACGTCTACGGCGACCGCGACTTCACCCGCCGCGACGCCGACATCGCGCGAGTGCTGCCGATGATGCAGCGGCTGCTGCCGGAGAAGCTGCTGGGCACGGTGGCCGACGCGATCGAACTCGGCGCGCTGACCCAGGCGCTGGACCTGCGCATGGCGCAGGCGCTGCAGGAACTGGCGCCGCGGCGGAAGACGCTGGATGCGGCGCTGTACGGCGAGGCGTACCGGGAGGTCGGCCTGCCGCGGCTGCGCGCACGCCAGATCGACCTGATCCACAGTGTCGGCAGCGGTTTCGGCAAGGCGCTGAAGCTGCCGGGCGTGGCCGCGCTGCTGGCGTTCTCGCGCGGGCCGGCCAAGCTGGCGGGGCTGAGCGAGCTGCAGGGGTTCCTGGAGCGCGGGGTGGCGGCGTTCGAGGAACTGGGCGACGCGGATGCCTTCGTGGCCGAGATCGAGCGCGACGAGCGCCGGGCGTCGAAGCGGCTGTTCGCGGGGCACGCCGATCCGTTCGGGTGAATGCGTCGGGCGAGAGGCGTTCGGATTTCGCGGCTAGGAAAACTTCTCGTCCAGCACCTTGCGGATTTCCTGCTCCACCGTGCCCTGCAGCGCGGACAGCAGGAAGCCGAGCTTGGCGGTGACGTGCAGCTGCTTTGGGGTCACGGCGATCTTGCCGTCGACGCCGGCGCGGTTGAAAAGCATGTCGTCGCCGTCCCAGCCGTACTCGAAGCCGAAGCGTTCGGCGAGCTTGCCTGCAATGTCTTCCACGGCCTTGCGCGCCTTTGCGATCGGCATGGAATGCGGGTGTTGGATGTCGATGCCGGCCATGGCGGCCTCCGGTGTTGGGATGGCGCATTCTGTCGCTGTCGGCGGCGGCATCCAAGCCCCGGTGGCGTGCTAGATTGCCGGCGCATGGAACTCCTGAAGTTGCGTTTCGCCGCCGACGCCCGCTCGGAACTGCCGCTGGCGGTGGGCGTGCACGCGGTCGGCCCGCTGGACGGGCACGGCGACCGGCTGGGCCTGCTGGACGACCCGCAGGCGGCGAGGGTGCGCTTCTGCGTGGATCGCCGCGGCGTCTGGCTTTCCGTGGCCGAGGGTGCGCGCGGCGTGCACGTGAACGGGCGCGAGGTGCGGCGCATGGCGATGCTGCGTGCTGGCGACGCGGTCTACGTCGACGGCGTGGAGATGCGCCTGGTCGGCGCGACGCCGCCCGAATCGCCAGGCGACGCCCTGCACGAACCGGCGGTGGACGCGGACGGCGACCCGCGCGTGGTATTGCGCGGTGTCGGCGGGCAGTACCACGGACGCAGCTTCACGCTGGAACGGCCGCGGCTGGTGGGCCGCAGCGACGACGCCGACATCCGGATCGACGACCCGGCCTTCGCCGATCGCCACGCGCGGCTCGAACTGCTGGGCGAGGATGTCCTGCTGCGCGACCTGGGGTCGGCCGAAGGCAGCGTGGTCAATGGTGAACCGATGCGTGACGCCCTGCTGCGGCCGGGCGACCAGGTGGTGTTCGACGCGCACCACCGCTTCGTGGTCGAGGCGCCCGTGCGCGGACGCGGAACGCGCGAACGCGCCGGCGGGGAGCATGATGAGCCTGCCGCGGCGGACGAAGACTTCGAGGTGCCGGCGAAAGCCTCGCCCTGGCGCCTGCCGTGGCTGCTGGTGGCGGCACTGGCGATCGCCGGGCTGCTGGCGCTGCTGCTGCTGTTCGGCAGCGGCTGACGGTACTCAGGTCGCGCGGGTGGGCGTCGGGCGCCGCTTCTCCAGCCATTTCCACGCGCGCCAGCAGAGCAACGCGGCGAGGATTCCCGCGTACAGGGCCGGCTCGCGGATGTCGGACTTCACCAGCCACCAGAAATGGAGCACGGCGAGCACGCCGATGGCGTACACGAGCTTGTGCAGGCGCACCCAGTTGCGGCCAAGGCGCCGGATCCAGCCTCGGGTCGAAGTGACCGCCAGCGGGACCAGCAGCAGCCAGGCTGCGAAGCCGACGGTGATGTAGGGGCGCTTGGCGATCTCCTCGAAGATCTGCGCCCAGTAGCCGCGCAGGTCCAGCACCAGGTAAGCCGTCAGGTGCAGGCTGGCATAGGCGAAGGCATACAGCCCGATCATGCGCCGGAAGCGCACCAGCGCGGCCTGGCCGGTGAGCTGGCGCAGCGGCGTGATCGCCAGCGCCAGCATCAGCATGCGCAGCGCCCACAGGCCTAGGCGGTGCTCGATCTCCGCGACCGGATCGGCGCCGAGCGCGTCGCTGTTGCTGCTGTAGACGTCCCAGAACTGCCACGCCAGGATCGCCAGCGGGGTGAGGGCGAGGGCGTGGACGAGGGTCTTGGCGGCGATGATGGATGCGGGGGTCTTGCGTGGCGGCATCGGTCGGCTTCGTGCAGGTTCTGTAGGAGCGGCGGAAGCCGCGGGCTTTTGGCCTGGCTCCCCCTGCGGAAACGGGGGGAGGCGGCGAGAGGGTGTCCACGGATCGGGCTGATCCCAAAGCCACCCCTTCCGAGCCTTCGCAGGGGAGGGAGCTAAAAGCCCGCGGCTTCCGCCGCTCCTGCAGGCCAGGAAAACGGGGGGCGCCGGTTCAGAACCACTTCCTCAGGTTCATGCCGGTGTACATCGAGGCGACCTGTTCTTCGTAGCCGTTGAACATGCGCGTGGGGATGCGCTCGGCGAACAGCTTGCTGGCCTTGCCGGCGATGCGGCGCTCGGTTTTCTGGCTCCAGCGCGGATGGTCGACCTTCGGGTTGACGTTGCTGAAGAAGCCGTATTCCGACGGCTGCAGGTCATGCCAGGCGGTTTCCGGCATCCGCTCGACGAACTTGATCTCCACGATCGACTTGATGCCCTTGAAGCCGTACTTCCACGGCACCACCAGCCGCAGCGGCGCGCCGTTCTGCTGCGGCAACGGTTTGCCGTACAGGCCGGTAGCCAGCAGGGTCAGCGGATGCATGGCCTCGTCCATGCGCAGGCCCTCGCGGTAGGGCCAGTTGATCGAGCGGTAGCGCACGCCGGGCATCTGCTTCGGGTCGGCGAGCGAGGTGAAGGCGACGTACTTCGCCTTCGAGGTCGGTTCGAACCGCTTCAGCACCTCGCCCAGCGGCACGCCCAGCCACGGAATCACCATCGACCAGCCTTCCACGCAGCGCATGCGGTAGACGCGCTCGCCGGGCGTGAGGCCCTTGAGCAGGTCGTCGAGCGACAGGGTGCCGGGCCTGGCGCACTCGCCGCCCACCGCCACCGACCATGGGCTCGTGCGCAGGGTTTTCGCGGCCTTCGAGGGGTCGTCCTTGCGCGTGCCGAATTCGTAGAAGTTGTTGTAGCCGGTGATGTCGGCGTAGGTGGTCGGCTCCTCGTCGGTGCGGAAGCCCGAGCGCGCCTGTTCGGGGGTGAGGGCGGTCTTCGGCGCCGGGGGCGGTTCGGCCTCGGCGCAGCCGTTCAGGGCCAGTGCGGGGGCGACAGCGAAGGCCGACAGCAGGCGCCGGCGCTGGCGATACACCGACTCGTCGGTGATCGCGGAGGCGGGGATCCGCAGTGCGTCCTTGAGCGACATGGGCAATCTCGGGAAGGGCCTGGCTACTGCATAGAGCCTGGAGGCCGGAAAAGTTACAGTCGTTGCGTGCTGCGCTGCGGCATACTGGGACAGCGCGGGTCGGTTCAAGCCTAGCACCGCACGAAGTGGGCCGACGTGCGCGCAAGGCCATCGTTCATCCCGCCAACAGGTCATCACAGGAACTGCCGATGTCGCGCGCCTACAACTTCGCCGCCGGTCCCGCCGCGCTTCCGGAGCCGGTCCTGCGCCAAGTGCAGGCGGAACTCCTCGAATGGGACGGCGTGCGCGCCTCGATCGCCGAGATCAGCCATCGCAGCCCCGAATTCATGCAGGTCGCCACCGAGGCCGAGGCCGATCTGCGCCGGCTGCTGTCGATCCCGGACGAGTATGCGGTGCTGTTCCTGTCCGGCGGCGCGACCACGCAGCAGGCGCTGGTGGCGCTGAACTTCGCCGCGCCGGGGCAGGCGGCCGACTACGTGGTCAGCGGCCATTGGGGCAAGGTTGCGGTCAAGCAGGCGAAGGACCTTGTGCGGGTGAACGTCGCCGCGAGCGGCGAGGCCGGCGGTTTCCGCGATATTCCTCCGGCATCGGATTGGCGCCTGTCGAAGGACGCGGCCTACGTGCACATCACCGCCAACGAGACCATCCACGGCGTCGAGTTCCGCCCGGAGTGGGGCGCGCTGCCGGGCACCGGCGACGTGCCGCTGGTCGCCGATTTCAGCTCCAGCATCGCTTCCGAACCGCTGGACGTGTCGCGCTACGGCGTGGTCTATGCCGGCGCGCAGAAAAACCTCGGCCCGGTCGGCGTCACCGTGGTGATCGCGCGCCGCGACCTGCTCGAGCGCGCCGGCCAGCCGCGCGCGGACATCTTCAACTACGCCTCGCATGCGCGCGCCGGTTCGATGCTCAACACGCCGCCGAGCTTCAACTGGTACCTGGCCGGGCTGGTGTTCAAGTGGATGCTGGCCGAGGGCGGGGTCGGGGAATTCGCGCGCCGCAGCGCGGAAAAGGCGCGGCTGCTGTACGCCGCGATCGACGGCTCCGACGGCTTCTACCGCAACGAGGTCGCGCCGGCCGTGCGCTCGCGGATGAACGTGCCGTTCTTCCTGCATGACGACGCGCTGACCGCCGCATTCCTCGCCGAGGCGAAAGATGCCGACCTGCTTGCGCTCAAGGGCCATCGAGTGCTCGGCGGCATCCGCGCGTCGATCTACAACGCGATGCCGGTGGAAGGCGCGCGCGCGCTGGTTGGTTTCATGCGCGATTTCCGCCAGCGCCGTGGCTGACTCCGAGAATCCCGAATCCAGAACTCCTCAAGGATCCCCGATGACCCCTCCGAGCAAGGCGCGTGGCAAGACCGCGGCAAAGAAGCACGCGAAGAAGGCGGCGGCGAAGAAGCCGGCCCGCAGGGTGGCCCCCCGCGCAGCGAACCCCCAGGCAGCAACCGCGGCGAAGCCCGACCTGCTCGCCGTACGCGCGCAGATCGACGGCATCGACCGCGAGATCCAGGCCCTGATCGCAGAGCGGGCGTTGTTCGCGCACCAGGTTGGCAAGGCCAAGGGCAAGCTGGCGGCCGCGGTCGAGTACTACCGGCCCGAGCGCGAGGCGCAGGTGCTGCGCCGGGTCGTCGACCGCAACGACGGCCCGCTTTCGGACGAAGTGCTGGTGCGGCTGTTCCGCGAGATCATGTCCGCGTGCCTCGCGCAGCAGGAGCCGTTGAAGATCGGCTACCTCGGGCCGGAAGGCACGTTTTCGCAGCAGGCGGTGCACAAGCACTTCGGGCACTCGGCCAAGGGGTTGCCGCTGGCGAGCGTGGAGGAAGTGTTCAACGAGGTGGCCTCCGGCGCCGCCGACTTCGGCGTGGTGCCGGTGGAGAACTCGGGGCAGGGCACGATCCAGTCCACGCTCGACCTGTTCCTGACCTCTCCGCTGATGATCTGCGGCGAGGTCGAGCTGCGCGTGCACCAGTACCTGATGTCGCGTACCGGCCACCTCGAGGACATCGAACGCGTCTACTCGCACGGGCTGTCGCTGGCGCAGTGCCGCAACTGGCTGCGCAAGAACCTGCCCGACGTGGAGAAGCAGGGGGTGTCCAGCAACGCCGAGGCCGTGCGCCGGGCGAAGAAGTCCGACGACGCCGCGGCGATCGCCGGCGAGAACGCCGCGCACGTCTACGGCATGAAAGTCGTCGCCGGACCGATCGAGGACCGCAGCGACAACACTACCCGCTTCCTGGTGATCGGCCGCGCCTCGTTCCCTCCGTCGGGCAACGACCGCACCTCGCTGATGGTGTCGATCCGCGACCAGCCCGGTGCGCTGTACAAGATCCTCGAGCCGCTCGCGCGCCGCGGCATCAGCATGAACCGGATCGAATCGCGGCCCGACCACGGCGCGCTGTGGCAGTACGCGTTCTTCATCGACGTCGGCGGCCACGCCGAGGAGTCGCCGCTGAAGGACGCGCTGGCCGAGATCGACCGCTACGCCGGCGACGTACGGGTGCTGGGGTCGTATCCGGTCGCGGTGCCGTAGGAGCCGGGAATGGGAAGTCGGGAATCGGGAATCCGAACAGCCGGTGACGCGTGGCCGGAAGCGTTCGCGGCACCGCCCGTGCGCATGCTGCGGGCCTACGATCCGGGACACGACCTGGTTGCACTGCGGCGTGCCCGCGGCGACTGCCTGGTCGAACTGGGATCGAACGAGAATCCGTACGGGCCGAGTCCGCGTGCGCTGGACGCCGCGGCAGCGGTACTGGGTGAACTGCACCGCTATCCCGATCCACTCGGTGGCGACCTCAAGCGCGCGCTGGCGGTGGAGCACGGTGTCGATGGGTCGCAGATCGTGCTCGGCAACGGTTCGCACGAGTTGCTGATGCAACTGGCGCAGGCGTTTGCCGGGCCGGGCGTGGACGTGGTGGCGTCGCAGTTCGGTTTCGCGGTGTACGCAATCGCGGCCAGGGCGGTCGGCGCGCAGCTGCGCATCGCACCCGCGCTGCCTCTGGACGACGCGATGCCGCGCGGCCACGACCTCGATGCCATCGCCGCCACGATCACGCCGGCCACGCGGCTGGTGTACCTGGCCAATCCGAACAACCCGACCGGCACCTGGTTCGCGCGCGATGCCTTCGCGGCGTTCATGGCGCGCGTGCCAGGCGAGGCCATCGTCGTGGTCGACGAGGCCTATGCCGAGACCGCCGACGCGCCGGACTTCGGCTCCGCGCTGCCGCTGCTCGACGCGCACCGCAACCTCGTCGTCACCCGCACCTTCAGCAAGGCCTATGCCCTTGCCGGACTGCGCGTGGGCTACGCGATCGCGCACCCGGCGCTTGCCGCGGTGCTGGAGCGCCTGCGCGAGAGTTTCAACGTCAACGCCGTCGCGCTGGCGGCTGCCGAGGCGGCGCTGGGCGACAAGGACTGGCTGCGCGACACGCTGGCCGCCAACGCACGCGAACGCGAGGCGTTCGCTGCCGCACTGCGCGGACGCGGTTGGCCGGTGTCGCCATCGCAGACCAACTTCCTGCTGGTCGAGTTCGGCGAGGATGCCGCCCGGGTCGAGGCGGCGTTGCTCGAACGCGGCGTGGTCGTGCGTCCGATGGCCGGCTACGGCCTGCCGCAGTGCCTGCGCATCAGCGTCGGCCGCGAGGAAGAAAACAGCGCGCTGCTTGCGGCGCTGGACGGGTTTGCGGCGGAAAGCAAAGTCTTTGCCACGGATCAAATCTGATGAACACCGATGAAGATTCAAAGATGCTTTTTCACGATTCCGCTCTATCCGTGTTGATCCGTGTAGATCCGTGGCAAAACACCTTTTCCCCGGAAGCGCGATGAACGATTCCGGATCCACGGGCTGGGTCGCCACGCGCGGCCAGCCGCTGCGCGGCACGCTCGACGTGCCTGGCGACAAGTCCATCTCGCACCGCGCGGTGATGCTGGCGGCACTGGCGGACGGCACCTCGCGCATCGACGGTTTTCTTGAAGGTGCCGATACCCGCGCTACCGCCGCGATCTTCGAGCGCATGGGCGTGCGCATCGAGGCGCCGTCGCCGTCGACGCGGATCGTGCACGGCGTCGGCATCGACGGCCTGCGCGCGCCCGGTGGCGTGCTTGACTGCGGCAACGCCGGCACCGGCATGCGCCTGCTGGCGGGGTTGCTGGCGGCGCAGTCGTTCGACACGGTGCTCGCCGGCGACGCATCGCTGTCGCGGCGCCCGATGAACCGCGTGATCGCGCCGCTGTCGCGCATGGGCGCCCGGATCGATGCCGGGGACGCCGGCCTGCCGCCGCTGCGCATCCGCGGTGGACAGCACCTGCAGGGCATCGACTTCGCGTCGCCAGTCGCCAGCGCGCAGGTCAAGTCCGCGGTGCTGCTCGCCGGCCTGCGCGCCGAAGGCGAAACCGTGGTGCGTGAACCGCATCCGACCCGCGACTACACCGAGCGGATGCTGGCCGCGTTCGGCGTCGAGATCGACTTCGCCCCGGGCCGGGCGCGGTTGCGCGGCGGCCAGCGCCTGCGTGCGACCGACGTCGCGGTGCCGGCGGACTTCTCCTCTGCGGCATTCTTCCTCGTCGCCGCGACGCTGGTGCCGGGCTCCGAACTGCGCCTGCGTGCCGTGGGCCTCAACCCGCGCCGCACCGGACTGCTCGCCGTGCTGCGTGCGATGGGCGCGGACATCACCGAGGAAAAGCACGCCAGCCAGGGCGGCGAACCGGTCGCCGACCTGGTCGTGCGCCACGCGCCGCTGCGCGGGGTCGAAGTGCCGCCGGGACGGGTGCCGGACATGATCGACGAGTTCCCCGTCCTCGCCGTCGCCGCGGCCTGCGCCAGCGGCACCACGCTGATCAGCGGTGCCGCCGAACTGCGGGTCAAGGAGTCAGATCGCATCGCCGCGATGGCCGCGGGCCTGCGGGCGCTTGGCGTGGACGTGGAAGAGCGCCCGGACGGCGCGGTGATCGAAGGGGGTGCGCTGCGCGGCGGGGCGGTCGCAAGCCACGACGACCACCGTATCGCGATGGCGTTCGCCGTGGCCGGGCAGCTTGCCGGCGGAGACGTGGCGATTGCCGACGTGGCCAACGTCGCCACCTCGTTCCCGGGCTTCGACGCGCTTGCGCGGCAGGCCGGGTTCGGCCTGCACGCGCGGTGAAGTGCGGCACGTCGCGTTGGAAGGCGCCGCGACAGGCTACTCGTCGTCGAGCTTGTACTCGACCGGGACCTGCACGCTGGAAGCGACGGTCTTGCCGTTCTTGATCGCCGGCGTGAACTTCCACTTGCGCACTTCGTTCATGGCTGCGCGATCGAGCACGCGCGAGCCGCTGCGTCGGACGATCTCGACGTTGCTTGCGTTGCCGAGTTCATCGACCTGCGCCTTCACGACCACGGTGCCTTCCTCGCGCGAGCGGTACGCCTCCGGCGGGTAGGCGATCTTCGGCTGGCCAGCCAGGGAGGCCGCGCGATCCTTCGGGATGCTCCTGGCAGGCTTCGGGGCCGCCTTGGCCTTGGCCTTTTCCCGCGCCGCAGCCTCGGCGGCCTCGACTTCGGCGGGCGAACTTGCTGCCGGCGTCATCGCGTCGCTGGTCGCGGGCGGCGGTGTCAGGTCGTCGACCGATCCGGTGCCTGCGTTGCGGTTGTAGAAATACCAGGCGAAGGCAATCAGCGCGATCAGGATCAGGATCCAGATCAGTGGACTGCTGCTCTTGCGCCCATCCTCGGGCGGCGGATTGGTGTCGGGACGGTCATTCATCGGATCCGACATGCGCTGGCTCCCTGTGTTCAGACAGGGCGAGCGTTCCACACCGGTCGTTGAGGGGGCGTCACGGTGCGCGCCCCCATTCAGGCAGGGGTCACTGCGGCTTGAAGGAGACCGGGGCCCGCACTTCACCGCTTACCGGCCGGCCGTCGCGCGTCGCCGGACGGAAGCGCCACTTGCGCACCGCATCGGTGGCGGCGCGGTCGAGGTGCCGCGAACCGCTGCTGTCGATCAGGCTCACGTCGGTGGGCACCCCGTCCGGGCCCACCCGGACGCGCAGCAGCACGTTGCCCGATTCGCGCCTGCGCAGCGCCGCGCGCGGATACGCGGGCATTGGCTGCGAAATGGCCACCGGCGGCGTATAGGCGCCGGTTGGCGCGGCTGCCGGCGTCCCGGGGGGCGTGGCCTGCGGTGGCGCGGGCGGCGGCGCGGTTTCGACGATCCTTGCTTCCGGTTCGGCGCCGTCCTGCGGCGCCGGCTGCACCTCGCCCAGTCCCGTGCCGTCGATGGCGGGTTGGGGCAGGGGCTCGAACTCGATCCCGCTGGCGCCGGTATGGCGGTTGTCGGGACGGTAGAAATCGTCCGCGCCGCGCTGCTTCGACCAGATCAGCAGGAACAAGCCGATGCCGAGTGCGAACGCGATGGCCACGGACAGCCATGCGCGCAGCGACAGGCCGAGGACGAACCGGCGTCGGCGGGTTGGCGACGAATCGGCGGATGGAGGCATGCGCGGGACCGGATCCGGGGACTTTCCGCATTCTGGCATAGCGTCGCTGCGGCATTCCGGGGCGCGACACGCGATAATCGGCGCTTCCGTCCCCGAAACCACGCTCGCCATGCTCGATCCCAGCCTGTTGCGCCAAGACCCCGCCGCCCTTGCCGAACGCCTGCGCGACACGCGTGGCTTCGAACTCGACGCATCGGCGCTGGAGCGGCTGGAGGCGTCGCGCAAGCGCATCCAGGTGCGCACCCAGGAACTGCAGAACCTGCGCAACACGCGCAGCAAGGCGATCGGCCAGGCCAAGGCGAAGGGCGAGGATGCCTCCGCGCTGCTGGCCGAGGTGGCCGGCTTCGGCGATGAGCTGAAGGCGTCGGAAGCGGAGCTGGATACCATCCGTAGCCAGCTCGACGCCATCCTCCTGGGCATCCCGAACCTGCCGGACGATTCCGTGCCTGCGGGCAAGGATGAGTCGGACAACGTCGAGCAGGCGCGCTGGGGCACGCCGCGGACGTTCGTTTTCGAGGTGAAGGACCACGTCGAACTCGGCGCGCGCCACGGCTGGCTCGACGCCGACGTCGCGGCCAAGCTGTCCGGCGCGCGCTTCACGGTGCTGCGCGGCCAGCTCGCGCGCCTGCACCGCGCGCTGGCGCAGTTCATGCTCGACCTGCACGTGGGTGAGCACGGCTACGAGGAAACCAGCGTGCCGCTGCTGGTCAACGCTGATTCGATGCTGGGCACCGGCCAGCTGCCGAAGTTCGAGGACGACCTGTTCGCGACCACGGTGGGCGAGGGCGAGGCGGCGTCGAAGCGTTACCTCATTCCCACCGCGGAGGTGCCGCTGACCAACACCGTGCGCGGCGAGATCGTCGATGCGGGCCAGCTGCCGCTGCGGATGGCGGCGCATTCGCTGTGCTTCCGCGCCGAGGCCGGCGCCTACGGCCGCGACACGCGCGGCATGATCCGCCAGCACCAGTTCGAGAAGGTCGAACTGGTGTCGGTGACGCGCCCGGGCGAAAGCGACGCCGAGCACGAACGCATGACCCGCTGCGCCGAAACCGTGCTGGAAAAGCTCGGCCTGCCGTATCGCAAGGTCCTGCTGTGCAGCGGCGACATGGGCTTCTCGGCGCGCAAGACCTGGGACCTGGAGGTATGGCTGCCGTCACAGGACACCTACCGCGAGATCTCGTCGTGCTCGAACTGCGGCGACTTCCAGGCCCGCCGCATGCAGGCCCGCTGGCGCAACCCGGAGAC
>Ga0182738_1005586_pt1 | contig 13355 bp, 6 predicted proteins | sample eDN5th30CBELigMG_FD_128876 | JGI IMG/M metagenome (GOLD analysis project Ga0182738, IMG submission 128876) | Enriched Miracle-Growth compost microbial communities from Emeryville, California, USA - eDNA 5th pass 30_C BE-Lig MG (version 2)... ...
ATTAACTGATAAAGTGTAGGATGGTGGATATATCCACCATAAAAAAATTTCAAAGTCGAATAACTTTGGATATCCTGAGGATTTCACCCTCAAGTTTAAAGCTTTTAGAAGTTCTCTGAGGTCTGATTCAGAATCTATGGAAAGGCTTTATTTAGATTCCTTAAAACATACTTATAGGCAATTGAAGTTTGTTCGTCACGCTTTATCAGTTAATTTTAAAATGTTATGGAAATAGTTGCTGTTACAAGCAAAAGTTTTGAAAAAAAATTCACACTTTTTTCGACTTTAAATTTAAATCTGAGGTTTTTCTTATGACAATTCTCGGTTTTTCCGAAAGACCTATAATTCACACCTCAGGTTACACCTGCCCATTATTTCAAGCAGAGTTGCTTGAAGCATATCTTGAACATCTTAGTTTGTCTGATTAGTCTCTTCTTGTCAAAAATTTTCCATAAAAACTTTCCTACAAAATGTCTCCTAAATTTAGAATAAAAAACTTAGTTTTTGAAATCCAAGAAACTTTTAGAAAACCACATTTTCTTGACTTTCAATGAGATCATGTGTAGTTGACTCTTGCGCTTGATTTGGTGCTTTCAGAATCACTCGAAGTCTCGAAAATATTTTGAATTTATAAAACCTTTTTGTTTGCCTGATGCCTGATGAATTGATTTCCTTGCCCAAAACTTTCCATAAAAATTTTCGAGATCTATTTTTCCTAATAAATTTAGGGCAATTTTTTGTGCTTAAATAAGCCTAATTATTCAAGAAAAATAATAGAAAATTTCACAAAATAATTCTTTTAGACTTACTTTCAAATACCTATGGAAAAAGGATACTCACAACAAAAATACTCTGAGCTCTCAAGCGGAGGCAAGTTACCTCGAATTGGATATGGAACAGGTTCAGCAAAAGGCCTCGATACAATCCTTGAAGAGGCAATCAGTATTGGATACCGACATATTGATACAGCTGCGATCTATGGAAATGAAGAAGTGATTGGCAAAGCCATCAGCAAGGCCATGAAAGAAGGAAAAGTTAAAAGAGAAGATCTCTTTATCACAACTAAAGTCTTCTCTGAAAAACATGATGTCGCCAAGTCTCTCAACAAATCTTTACAAGCCCTCCAGCTTGACTATGTCGATTTATTTTTGATCCATTGGCCCGTTGGTGATTGGGATAAAGAATCCCAAACCTTCAAACAACCTCCTCTTCATGTCACCTGGAAGCAAATGGAAGATCTTGTCAAACAAGGAAAGTGCAAGGCTATTGGTGTCTCCAACTTCAACGTTCAGCTACTTGTTGACCTTCTGAGTTACGCTGAGATTAAGCCCGCTTGCAACCAAATCGAGGTCCATCCTTACTTGGTTCAAGAAGATCTGATCAGATTCTGCAAGAAAAATAACATTGAGATTGTTGCTTATTCCCCTCTTGGCAGTAGCTATCCTGAGCCTTCAGGTAAAAATCATGATAGATGTTGTTGATAAACTCATTATTTCTTTAGGAATCACCAAAGAACCTGTAGTTTTAGAGCTTGCAGCCAAGCACAACAAGACTCCCTCTCAAATCATCCTCAATTGGCACTTGAGCAGAGGCTATGTGGCTATTCCCAGAACATCAACTCTCTCAAGGCTTAGAGAAAATCTTGAATCTGACACTTTCGAAATGACTCCCGAAGAAATTAAAAAGATCAGTGCACTTAACAAAAATGCCAGAGTTTGGGATCTTAAAGACATGGAAATGGCTGGAAATGTCCCGGTCTTTGCATAACATAGGAAAGCACAAAGGTGTTCTGATATAAAGTTTAGATTTTCTATTGAGATCTAAATGATTGTTTATACAAAATTATGTATCATTTTTACAAATAATTTGTGTCAGATAAATCCATGAATGACCTGGATTCCTTTTACATCAACAGTATTTCTTTCATGGTTTTGTTGAATCGATAAAATTTTGAAATTTGGACATGTGGTCGGAGTGCAAAAAAATTCTTATGCTCTAAGAGTGATTTTTTTCAAGGAATGACAATATTAAAACAAGTCAAAGACAACAAAATCTCCTTCTTCTTCGTAATTCTCAATGTGAGGAAATATTTTCGGTCATAGCGATCTCTTGGATCGAAATACAATTTGAGGTCCTATTTCCGGTTCAAAGTTCTTTTTCCCCTCTCGGTATCGATCTTTATCTTTTAAACTAAGCCAGATGAATGATAATCGGGGTTTGAGGTTCAGGAAAACATCAAATTTTATTTTGAGAAAAATGAGAATATCTCTCGAAAAGAAAAGTTTTTTATTGTATTATTTTCAAGACAATAATAACACTTTTTGGCCCAAGCAAATTTCATCTGAGAAAAGAGGATCAAGGAAAGAATTTCTGCTTATCAGTGAAGAATTTACTCATAAAGTCAATGAAATTATGTGGTGAAGAGGAAATCAAACTCAATATAGATGAATATACGAATCATTTTTCGACTTGGCAAAGTTTCTTATCTTGATCTCTTATTAAGGATAACCATTTCTGTTAGAGAAGAGCTAAAGGAAAAAGATTAAATGAACGTCAAGGAAATTGGGCTTTGGGATGGTTTTTGTTGACTAATTTGGGAAGCATGATGAATTCTCCTTTTTCAGGCTTAAGATCCTTGTCAACCGTCTTAATCCCCCAGACAGTAAGATGAACCAAATCACCCATTTGAAAGGTATTGTGCATGCCTTGGAAGCTATGGATTTAATGTTTGTGGTGGATTTTTGCCTTGTTGAGGATTTATTGGATCTGATCTGATGTCTGAGCTGAAGTCACGACCAGGCTTTGGCTTTATCAGTCCTATAGGGGACTGTGAATGGTTTGGGCAGGTGTTGCATTGAGTCTTGTCGGAGCTTTTGCCGAGGTGATGATACCTTAATGTTGTCTCTAGGTCTTTCTCTGATGAGGTTTAGTTGTTATTGTGTGTATGTTTTTGGTGTATTAACTTTGTTTAATCTTCTGTTTGTAATCTTTAGACTCAGTAACCTCTGTATCCTAACCACTGTTTTGTTGAACTTCGCGCTTTTAAGTGTACGAACCAAAAAAACCCCATCAGAATTTGTTTTAGTTTCAATAGGATAATCTAAAAATAACTTGTTGGTACTGAAAGTCTCAAGGCTTTTTTTGTAAAATTCTTAATTCAAAAAGTTTTCCCCGAAAAAAGAAAGTTGTGTCGACTTTTTTTAAGAAAAGGTTTTATTCTTGAAATTCCCATCAGCAGAAATTGATAAATTTTGCAAAGATAAAAATAGAAAGGTTTTACCATTTCGATAATATTGATAATAAAAAATTGTACTGTAAGTTTTTTTGACTTTCATCCATCAATTTTCATCCCCTTTTTGAAAATGAAAAATTATAGAGGAAAAATTTTTGATTTTGATCCTCCTTTTTCAAAAAATTTATTTTATAAGGGATGAAAATTAAATAAGCCCTTGATTTTATAACGAGAATATGAAAAAAAATTTTTGAAAATTTTTCAGTCTTCATCTTTATCTGTACCGTTGTACATTTCAGCAAACATCTCCATTTGCTGCAAAAAGAATTTTCTTTTTAAAGAAATCTCATTAGGATTCATGAAGCTTTTTCCGACGTCAAAGTATTTGAATTTAAATAATTTGAGGATTTTTGATTTTAATAGGATCACTTTTCAAAGGTGAAATTTATAGGTGTCTATATTTTTGATTCTCATCCGCCTTTTTTCTTTGATTTTCATCTTTCTGAAAAAAAATGAAAAAATATAAGGGTTAAAAGTTTGATTTTTGACCAGAGACCATGAAAATTTTATAGGGTATGGATGAAAATCAAAAACATTTACAGTAATGGTTGATAATTAAGTTAATTTAATAAATAGAGGGGAGAAAATTTGAGAACCAGGAATTTCTGCAATTTTATCATGAAAGAAGCGATCAAAGACCCAATATTAAAAACTTGAAATTTTATGCAAACTGTCTTGATTTCTCTCAATAAAATCCATCTTCAAACTTCTGTTTGATCACTGAAGACGGAGTTGGCTTGTCGATTTTGTCCATCAAATATCTGTCCAAGATATAAACTCTCTCTTGAAGAACCTAGGGATAGTTTAAGAGAGTTCTTGTGGCCAGAGTTTTTCAATACTGTTTAGACTGAGATCATAAATGATTTTTACTCAAAGAAAAACAAAAAATATATTCTATATGATGAAATATCAAAATAAAGAATCGCATACTACCTAAGTAAGTGATGTAAGCTACGCATTATTGCTCCCGGCAGCTTCGGGTAAAAAAAGAATAAAACAATCAAAGCTATTATATACCATCCCGCTCGTGGATCCTCGTTAATTTTTGCAAAAAAGGAGAAGATGTCTTTGAAAAGGGAGAAAATATCTTTGAAAAAAGAGACAAATTCATCCAATTCATCTTTGAGGCTCCGTCTCTTTTCAGATCTGCTCCACCTGTCTTGAGATTCCATCAAATTTGTTTTGCTCTCTTCCCTCTCTATCGAAAGGTTTCTTGGAGGATCCAAGTCTCTGCAGTTTTCATTATTAATAGATAGATTTATTTTATTCTTCTCGAGAGAGTCTTTTAATTTTCTCAATTCTTTCATAGAGATCTTTGGACATTCTTTCAAGTTGATGGATAATTCTTTCAAAGATTTAAGCGAACTCAATACATCGCCTAGATTATTTAACCCTTGATCTGAGATTTGGTTACAGCCTCCAAAAGCAAGAGTTAAACTGGCTAAATTTCTCAAAGCTGCTAATGCTTTTCCAATACAATTCAATCCTTCGTCTGATATATTCCTGCAGTGCCAAAACTGGAGCGATAAATATTTCAGAGGCCTGGCTGATAACTCAAGGACACTTTCCAAGTAATTTAATGCTTCATCCGAGATCTTGTTACAGCTTGTAAAATCAAGGGAAATGTGATTCAAGTTCCCCACTGCAATCATATTTGCCACTTGATAAAACCCCTCATCTGAAATTTTACTGCAACCTGCAAAATTCAGAGATAACTTCTTCAAAGATATCAGAGACGTAGCAATAGGCCTTATTTTCTTCAAAGACTCATCTGTGATCTCCTTACATTGTCTAAAATTCAGAGATAAACCCTTAAGGCGAGTAAGTGAGCGGATTCCTTCACTCAAGTTGAATACACTTAAATCTGCAAAGTTCAGAGAGTTTGTTGGATGTGATCCCTCCAAATGTCCATCCAGATCCAAATAAAAATATTTTAAAGATTTGGATGACCCGAGGGTTTTGCATAAACCAAAGAATACATCGCTTGCTTTCACCATTATCGGAGCTGGAGTTAACATTAAAGCCTCAAGAGAAGCCAGCTGTTTGATTGATCCAAAAATGTGTTGAATAGCATTTGGCGAAATTTCTAATTCTTTCATCAAAAGTTTTATTGCTTTCAGTTGCCTCTCATTCTTTAGGCCCTTGCAGAGTTCTTTAATGTGCCCTTTTGATTCAAAGCCCTCAAGTACTCTCTTCTGCAAGATCAACTTCTCTATCTTCCAATCTTCCTTTACCGCTTTTTCGGCATCAAATTTTATCTGATTTGATGCGCAAACATTACTCCACCCTTCTTCAGAGAAATAGTGAATCAAAGTACTCAAACTGCTGATAGATATCTTATTATTTATGAATTCAAGGTCAGTTTTCTTGAGCTTGGTTGACATTCTCATATATTCTATCTTTTCCACAAGAGATTCATCAATCTCTGAATCCTTGATCTCGAGCTTTTTAATCAGCTTGTTCCCTTTTAAAAGCTTCAAGAGCTGCAAACTGTCAGCAGAGGGCATTCCAACAAGAAGCGCTTTATCTTCAAGAATAGCTTGGTTTTGAAGATCCCCTAGTAAAGGAATTTTTTCTTTGGCTTCTTTGAATTTTCTCTTGACTTTTAAATTGATTTCATATCCACCCTTTTTATTTTGCCAGACCTTTCCCAATTGAAACACCGTTCCTGGCGCAAGAATGATTTCTTTCTCATATTTAAATTGAGAGTAGGGTTCGGCATCGATCATTCCTTCGCAATCTTCAATCGACGCAAAGTCAGTCTCAATATTAAATATCACTTTCACTTTCTCTTCGTTCTTTTGCTTTGCCTCTTCCATACCATTATCAGCAAATATTTGCGCTATCTCCAAACTCCTTGATGCTGAGGTCACACTATTCCATGAAAAATGATTCACTTTTGTCTGGTCATATTGTGTCAACTGGTCTTTTGTTAATGCAGCTCCTCGATATAAATATAATTTTTGTTTCATCACATATCCGAGCATCGTATTCAAAATACCCCCTGTTTCATGCTTAATTGTGTAATCAGACACTTTAAAAGTATAAATCAAGCAGACAAGGTACGGCGTCAGCACGTTAATCTCTTCCCAGTCTTCATTTCTTAGCATCTCATTTAGCCAATAGCAAACAAAACTCTGCATTGTATAAATCTTCAAAACCACTCTGAGAAAATCTCTTAAGGTTTTAGAGTTGTTCCTGATCTCATTCTCCATCTGCCCAGCATGCTTTAGATTATCCATCTTGGCACCTGATCTCCCCTTCACGATCTTCTCTCTCACCTCTGCTCCTTTCTTCAGGCATACTACCACTTCTTCAATGATCTTCTTGAACCTCCACGATTCAGAATCCAGTGAAAGTTTCTTCAAATCCTGGTATAGCATGTACGATTCTGGTGTCTTCTTCATTATATAGTCCAGAAAGTGTTGAACAGTCCCAAAAGCAGCACTCAGTGATTTCTGGGCCACAACTACTGGCTCTGGTATTTCAGCCTTGAATCTACTCTGATACTGATCATCATAATGTAAAACTTGTCTTTGAATTCTTCTCACTTTATCCTTGGACTTCTTGTTTACTTGAACCATTTTCTTCAGGTCTATTTCGTAGTCACCTGGGAGGTCAACAAGATCTTGCTTCAAACGAAAGGCATTTTCAAGAATTCGGCAGACATCATTTGAATAGCTTTGCCAGATCCACTTGGAAGGGTCGGTTTCTTTATATGGATCGGCATCAGCTTGCCATTGCCAAACTGAGGCTTCTTGCTTGGAGCTCATAACTTCCATGATCAAGATGAAACTTTTGCACGAAAGATTAAATTAATTATAGAGATGATCTACGGGCTATTTTCAGAATGGAAGAATATAGGGGGACTGAAGATTTTATCCATAGAAATTTTCGAGTCTAACTCACTCTTTCTTAAAGAAAATTTTTTGAACAGACATTTTAACAGATCTTTCGGAGATTCACAAACCTCTGGTTTGGCCTTTTGGTGATATTTAAAGGCATCTGTTTCATTTTTTTCAATTGATTCCGTTGTGTATTGGCTGAAATATACGCTATGGAAGTCATACGGATTGAACCCTCCCACTGTAGGAACATTATATGTAAAAGAGTCTTCCGAGCCTTCACATCTTGGAGCAGGAATCCTTTTAAATTCTGAACTTTCCAAATAAGAACAGTTAAGAATTTCATGAGACTTATCTCATCCCCTCCTGATTTCAACAAAAAATTGATCAAGGCTTTGGAAATGAGCCAACAAGAAATCGCCACCGAAATTTAGGCCTTCAGAAACTCAATTTTTTTTCGTTCAATGGGCAATGAAATAGTGAAAACAACTCTCTTCATCATAAAAAAACTGAGGGAAAAACAGAGGTTATTCTCTTCTTCTTCGATTTTTTTTGACTAGTCTGATTGTTCAGGATGAAAGGGTTTTGACATACCTCGCGTTTCCATTGATCATTATTATAGATTTGGCAGTTTGGATCTCTGCAGAATATCGCAGAATAGACCTGATTCCGGCACTAAAATCATCACGAGACTTATGTACAGACCTCTCATTTCTTGAGGATTGAAATTATGAATGAATTGAAGATTCAATTTTTTATTTTATTTCGAAAGACCAAGGCATGAATAGGGCGCATGCCCATGAAAAACCATGTAGCAGCAGAATAAAGCAGAAGCGGAGCATAGAAAGAGAAAGTCGCCAAAGCTCGTCGTCACAATTTATTTAATTTTTAATCTAGTCTCCCCTTTGATATGGAAAATAATGTACGAAATTAAACCGTCTTGATAACTAAAAAATTACTTCCCTCAGCAACAAAAAGTTATTTACCTGCGCTCATGAAGTCTTCCGTCATCATTCTTGCTTTCTTTATGCTTCAATTGAATTCTGCTTCTACAGCTAAAGAGTGTTCTCCAGGATATTAATTGGTATGGAAACTGTGATCCTTCTAAATTGTACAAGTGTTATAGGAAAAACTCCAGAAAACTATGCAGGTTTGGATGAAGTCAAGTCACATCTACATTTCAATACTTGTGTTGTTTAGTATAATCTCTCATCAGAAAAAATTGCTTGTCTCGATCTGGTTTTTTTTTTGTTGTTGATTGAAACCCTTTTAAAATGCTCTTTTTGCCTAACGAGTCTATTTTTTTAATCAACTTTAAATAAGGACTCTTTTTTTTGGCCAGAGTACTCCAACAAAATTTACCCTCAGGGCCTTAAATACCTTTTTTGTATTGTAAAACAAATAATTAATTAATTAAAAAAGTAATTTCAAATGAAATTTTTGTACTTTGTTGCCCTGATTATCTCCATGCTCGCAATAACACAGGCAAATACCATGGCTTGCAATTACAAATGCAGCGATGAGTCCAGGATATGCAGAGCAGGATGTGTGAGCAATGATTTCCGTTGTGGAATCAAATGCAATGGTAAATTCCTTGAATGCTCCAAGGCTTGCTATAACTAATCTGACAACGAAATGGAAATCAGACCTGCATAAAAAGTTAATTAATATGAAACTAAATATGACCTAAATAAAACGATAAGTTATTTATCTTAAAAAGTAATGGATGAATTATATCCTGTCACTCTCTCCAAAGCTATTTCCAATAGGACTTCGGAACTATTCAAAAAACATTAGACATTTTAAGGCAATTTTAAATTAGATATTTTATTTTATGCAATATTTGTTGTAATTCTTACTTAATTGTTACGAGATCCTAAAGTGGAAATTTTCCTTAATTTCTGCTCATCAAGCTTGACCTCTTTTGGTTTACTTACCTTATTTTCATTATTCTCTCGTAGAGGAGCCCACTTTTCTTCTTTGAACTTTTATTTTCTCGAATTAGTTGTTTTTCTAGTTTTATTTGCCTATTCTGGAGAATAAAACTGGAGTAGGAAAGTAAGACCTGAATTATTTGATAAAAACCAAAATTGTCGAATAAAAACCTGAAAAAAATATTTTGCGCTAAATAATTGATGTATACTCAGTAAAATTGGCCTTTGTAATGGTTTCGCTGATTCATAAACAGTTTAAATTTCTTATCAAATGAAGGTTACGCATGCTTGTTGAGAAAAAATGTTGGATGCGCGTTTTCAGCTAACCAGCCATCATAGCTTGGGTAACCTTTAAAAGAGCCTGGAGTGTCGCCTTGAGTCGTCTCTGGCTGAGAAGTACCAGCTTCCTTTGAAGGCTTCGAGGAATTGGATTCACTCTTTGAATTGCGAATACGATATTTCAAAAAGAGTATTTAATTAACTTTATTAAAACGTGTCGTAAATAAGAAATGGAAATGTCCTTGATGGAGAGTCTCCCTGAAAATGAAATCAAAAAAATAATATCCTTGAGTTCAGGATACCAAGCATATGACTGTATTCGGGGGGTTTAAGTAAAAAGGTCCTGAATGTGTTGAGGAAATAAAGGCATGAGGCCAATATCCCAAAGGCAAGGATCAATTTTGAATAAATTATTTTGTAAAAAGTATTAGAATACAATACATGGTTTTTCGAAGACCCTCGAATTTTTGATTGGGAAAGATTTCTTTGGTTCTTTTAATTCGAGAATAGTTTAAGGCAAAGCATGCGAATAGTATGAAGCATATTTCAATTTTCAACAAAATTAATTCTCACGGACCATCAAAAACCCGTTTTATTCAGAAGAACAATTGTGAGCTTGAGGCTCATCAGGAAAAAGAAAATAAAGTGGAGGTTAGGAAAAAAAGAAGAAACCTTTCTTTAATTTAAAGTTCATACCCCATTCTGTTTATGTATGTTTTCTCGAGCACACGGAACTTGGAGAAGATTTAAACCAGAAAAACAAAGATTAAATTGCCAGTTTAGGTTTCAAATTGAATCAAAATTTCTAAAAATAGAGCCCTTCTTCACCCAATGAGTTTATTTTTGATTATATTAACAAAATTGAGCCGAATTAAAATTTTAGAACCTGAATGATTGGCAAAGAAATAAAATCTGAATCATTAGCTATTCCCTAATTTAGAATTCATCCTATTTTAACCAAAGCAAAGGGAAGAATACTTTTTGAAAACCGTTGAGGACTTCCTCGAGAAGTTGATGAGTTAATTTGAACTCAATTCTACAAAAGTACTTTTTATTTACAAAAAGGTACTTCCTAAACTGTCTTGGGAATTACGAGGTTTGTGAAGATTAATAATCAAAGTCTCTCAAATCAACCGGATTAATTTTTCTTGAATTTGAGCCTTCTGTTTTTTTTTCTTTGTTTGGAAAAAATTAATTTATGGGCCAGAATTATAAAACCCATATAGAAAAAACTTTGGTTTTAATACATTTTTTAGTGATTTTGAGCAGAAACTTTTTTTTCTTTTCATCAGTTATAAGAAAAGAAATATTTCAAAGGGTCGGAATACAAATATTGCATAGGCTTGTAGGTCCTATTTTTGAGCCTTGGAGGGTGGTTTTCTTTCACGGAACGACTTTTGTACAAACTGATCCTGAAAAATAATTTTTAACAAAATTTTGATTTAAATGGAAATCTGAGATAACAAATAAAAAAAACTTAATTTTTTCTCAGTATCATCTTCAGTCCTCTCTCTATGTCCGCAGACTATTATTCAGCAACTGCAAGCCAAGATCATGTAAAGCTCCTCATAAAAGACGCATCAGTTAGCGTCTCCCTCAGTTGGGATCCTGTGGAAAGATTAGATTACGTCTATGGATGCCTAGGTTGGCTATTGGAAAAAAATGGATTCAAGGGGACGTTTTTCAAGAAAGTGACTAGGGAAGGTTCTTTTGCTAAGCTACATTATCTCCTTTACCGCTTAAGCTGGATCGGAATACCTGTCTTGTTCGTTCTGATTGTTATTAATCCAAATTCTCTTCCTTATTCCGCGATATGTGGGTTTAGCTGGCTCGGTTGTCTCGTTTGCGTATATGTTTGGCTAACTCGTGCGATTTTTATTTATTTCAAAAATCGTAAGCTTGCAAATGCAGTATTCGAATTGCTCACAACAGAAACGAGTGGCGATTTAGGAGCTTTTAGCAATCGGCTTTATTCAGTAGAACTTACAAAAACCGAAGTTGGAATAAAGCTAGAGGCCCTCCGTGTAGCTTTACAAACTGATTCAACTGATAGTGAAGTAATTGCTGGAAGAATTAAGGCTGGTATTTTGGATCAACAGTCTCTAGAAATGCATCTGATGCTTTATAGTTCGAAATGGTTGAGCGGAAATTATTACAGGATTCTTTATGTATATTTTTGGTATTCATTTATATTCATAATTTTTCCGATAATTTCTGCTTTATGTCAACCTAGAACAAAAGCAAATAGCTAAATAAGTTCAGTACGTTGTCTTATAAATAACAATAAATTGCATTTCGTTATGATTGCAATAGAAATTTGATACAATTTTGTTAGACTCAAAAAACAAACTGTGTAAATGACGAATTAAAATAATGTCTATTTAGGATTTGAGAATAAGACGCTATCTTCTCGACAAATAACCAGGTATCCAATGTCTTCAAGGCTTTCTAGAGTCAAAAATTTGTCTTGATTGAAAATTGATAAAAATCAATACACTTGTAACCTCTCGAAAATTTATGGTCAATACAATATGTATTGATGAGAAAAATAATCATGAGAAATCCACGGTGAGGTGATCTTTCAGGACGGGGATAGATTTTCTCAAAGCTTGAGGGCTTCCAGTCATAAATTGAGATATTTAACCCTTTCATTACTTCGTGCATATATCTATGCATTGAATGGTTTCAAAACTGCCCTTAAAATTTATCTTCGTCAGTGACAAGATGCAGATCTTTATGCAGGTTGATACTTTATGTAGTTTTTTCAAATTTCTCTCATATGCATTGAGATATGCATGTTGGTACTTTATGAAGCTTTCTAGAAGTAAATAATTTTTTTTACAAAGCAAATTTTTCCCAATTAAAGCTATGAAAGATTCAGAACATTTTCAGCCTTAACCATGTTTTGCGGCATTCCATACTCAATGTATCCTGCCTCAAAAGATAATATGTGTGAATATGACTTCCTGAGAACTGCATTTCATCGAAAATAGACAATCTGAAAGAATTCCAAGGGCATATAAGGGAAAATTTTAAGAAAAAAAATTTTGAAAATATCAAAGTTGTGTAGAGTACCAACACCCATATATTTATACATGTTAGAAAGACTACATAAAGTATCAATCTGCATAAATCTATGCATGTTTGCAAGATGCATATTTATCTGAATCTTGTCACGAGAGCAATACACTAAAAATAAAAAAACTACCGTACTGAAAGGGTCAAGAGAAAATTTTTAGAGAAGTTTTTTTAGATTGAAATCCACACGTAAAACCATTGTTGCTAAAAAAATTGGAGTTATTGCAGGGGAAAGGTTTTCAAAATCTTATTTCACCAACTCTTCGGATTAACTTTTCAAGATTTTAGAAAAAGAAAAAACAAAACCATGACCTTTGAGATTTCAAGGAGTTATTGACTTGACAATGTGAATGATCTAAAAATTCAAATGAAGGGTCGTAACAAGAAATTCTAAATATAAAAATGGATGCAGATCATTTATTTGTCTCTTGCAGAAGCTCGAGGTTTCTTGATTTTTGACGGCTGTGAGTCTGTTTCTTCGTTTGACTGACCATTCGTTGATATTTTGGCAGGATCCTTTTGGCCATCGGTTTTTATTTTTTGTCGAATTTTTTTATCATCATCATCATGGTCATGGTGATAAATGAAAGCAGAAGGGGTTTGGTAATGGTAATAAGTCCTTAGAAGGAAATTGTACTACCGCAACAAGGATGTCGTCTGTATGTAATATGTACAAGACACCAATGCATACTAAACCTCAGTGGGGCGGGGACATCAAAGTCGATACAAGAAAAATGGGGGCGAGTGGGGGGTGGGAAATACCATAAAAACTTGTAGGCAACTCAAGTCGCAGTAGCCGGAGTATTCAGAGCAACCATTAAGCCTTATCATTTGCGTAAGAACGCACTTTCACGGGGCCCTAAGTCACACATCAGGGGCACTGTTCCTGCTCATAAGGTAAGATTAAAGTCGAATCTACACCCAAGG
>Ga0182738_1005588_pt1 | contig 13353 bp, 9 predicted proteins | sample eDN5th30CBELigMG_FD_128876 | JGI IMG/M metagenome (GOLD analysis project Ga0182738, IMG submission 128876) | Enriched Miracle-Growth compost microbial communities from Emeryville, California, USA - eDNA 5th pass 30_C BE-Lig MG (version 2)... ...
AAATTGTTGGCAGAGAAAGCAAACCCCAAAGCCGACGTAGTCTGGGGCCTGGCCGGAACGTCCTTAGGCCTCATGGATAGCGAAGGCATGTTGCTGCCGTATGCGCCAAAAGGCCTCGATCAAATCGCCGCCAACATGCGCGATGCCAAAGCCGTGCCAACCTGGGTCGGTATGGATGGTTTCGCCGCGGCCGTTTGTTTTAATACTATCGAAGCCGAAAAGCAGAAACTGCCCAGACCCACTTCATGGCAAGACCTGACCAAGCCAGAATACGCAGGAAAAATCGTGATGCCGAATCCCGCCTCTTCGGGCACGGGCTTTCTCGATGTCAGCGCATGGTTGCAGATTTTCGGCGAGGAAAAGGGTTGGGCGTTCATGGATGCCTTGCATAACAACATCGGCTCGTACACACACTCAGGCTCCAAACCATGCAACATGGCTGCCGCGGGAGAGTTTCCGATTGGCGTTTCGTTCGACTATCGCGCGGCCAAACTCAAAGCTGATGGTGCGCCGATCGATGCGGTGTTTCCATCGGAAGGGCTAGGCTGGGAGGTCGAGGCTACCGCGATCATGAAGGGTACTAAAAATCTCGAAGCTGCCAAGAAACTGGCTGACTTCTCCGCCAGCCGTGCAGCCAACGAGTTATACAAAGCCAATTTTGCCGTGTTGGCTATTCCCTCTATTGCCACGGTGAACCCTAATCTCCCGGCTGATTTCAATTCGCGTTTGATCAAGAACGACTTCACGTGGGCGGCTACCAATCGTGATCGCATCATCGCGGAATGGACCAAGCGTTACGACGGCAAATCGGAAACTAAAAAGTAGATCGCAAAAATGAAGAACTTCGATGTCATCGTCGTCGGCGCCGGTATGCTCGGCGTCGCCCATGCATGGGCCGCCGCCAAACGAGGCCTGTCCGTGGCTGTGATCGAACGCAGCCGTCAGGCACACGGCGCGACGGTCCGCAATTTTGGGCAAGTCATCGTGACAGGGCAACCGCCGGGCATAATGCTGTCGCACGCGCAGCAAGCTCGCGAATTGTGGCTCGATCTCGCTGCAAAAGCAGGGTTTCATGTGCGTGCTAACGGCGCGCTCGTGCTGGCGCGTAATGCGGACGAGGCCGATGTGTTGCAGGAATTCGCCGAAACGCGCCTGCATCAAGAAGGCTATCGCGCCGAGCTGTTGTCTGCTCGCGCAGTGGCACGCCTTTATAACGGCAGACTCGCACACCATTGCGCGGCGATAAAAGGTCATGACGACCTGCAAATCTATTCGCGTGAGGCATTGCCCGCGATTACGCGATATTTGACTGAGTCATTGGGTGTGACTTTTATCACGGGCACATTGGCGCGCGCCGTGGAAAATGGCTTGGTCGTCACAACGGCCGGAGAGTTTCAGGGCGGCCATGTTTTTGTTTGCCCAGGTCACGATTATTTGACGCTGTTTCCAGAGCAGTTCGCATCGATGGGGTTGGAGGTCACACGTTTGCAGATGCTGCGTGCCGTCTTTGAGTCGAACCCGATTGAACAACTCGACCGCCCGTTGTTGACTGGCTTGTCATGCGTACACTACGGTGCATTTTCTGATTTGCCTTCAGCGCAGGTGTTGCGCGGGATCATTCAGGCACGTAATCCTTTTTTGTTAGAGAACGGCATTCATCTTTTGATCAGCCCGACGCCGTATGGGGATCTGATCATTGGTGATTCTCATCACTATGGGCAAGATGCCTTGCCATTCAACGACGAGGTGGTCGATAACGCGATGCTCGATCTTGCTACGCAAGCATTGGGGGCGAGATTGCGGATAGTCGAACGCTGGCAAGGCGTTTACGGTGCACATGGGCCGGCGCCGTTTTCGGTGATGCCGGTTGATACCTCGACTACCGTCGCGGTCATGCACTCGGGAGTCGGAATGACGGTGGGATTGGCGATCGGAGAGCGGACGGTGAAGGGGAGGTTTGGGGGGGAGTAGTCGTTGTTGTTGTCTGCTGAGGCCGGGTCCTGAGCCCTTTACGACCTTTCGTACCCGCCGCTTTTTAAAGCCTTGGCAATCCACTGCTGTGAGTTCCTGGCGCGAGCAAAAAGCCCCACCGGCCTAATCGCTCCCGCTTGCCCCCCAACGTGTGCGGGGGCTCGGTCTCCAGCGGGGACTACCCGGCGCCCAAAAGGCAGGTGGGGCTTTTTGCCCCCGCCAGGAACGTATTAACAGAGAAGATCGCCATCAATAAAAAAGCACTCTTTCCGCAATGAAAATGAAAAGAGATCAAGCCACAGAAGGCACAACCGTCTTCCTCTGCCGGCGCCCCTGCAACGCCCATATCCCCGCCAGCAACGCAAACGCCGGGATATACACCCAGAACTCCGACGGACGATGCGGATTCGGGACCTTGACGTCGACGACATCCCAGCCCTGTTCCCATCCTGCCCGGCGAGCCCGGCTGCCGAATTGCACTGCACCGATCTGAACCTGGTCGCCGAGTGCTGTGATCATCAGACCGGCTTCGCTGATCCGCTTGCGGCCCGCTGCCGCGCCGGTACTGGTGTCGCCGTCCGGTAAAGGCTTCAGCGCCACCGCCACGGTTTTAGTGAACTCGTCACCTTCGATATTCATCCCATGCAAGACCGCCACTAACCGACCCGTATCGGGAAGTGCAGCAGCGATATCGTTGACCTGAGACGCGGGCCGGCTCTCATATTTATCGTAGAGATGGTTCATGAACCAATCTGGACGGAACAGCATGAATGTAATGAGCAGCAGGATAGCGACTTCGATGGCAGAGCAGCGTACGCGGAACCACCCCAGCGTCGCTGCAGCAAAGGTCAATGAGGCGACGGTAGCTCCCCCAATCACTAACAGGAGTTCCCACCATCCATGCACATCGATCAATAGCAACAGCGGATTAAAGATGAACATAAACGGCAGTACCGCCGTACGCAGAGCGTATTTAGTGCCTTGGATACCCGTCTTGATGGGGTCTTCGCCCGAGATCGCCGCCGCCGCAAAGGTGGCCAACCCGACCGGTGGCGTGATGTCGGCCATGATCCCGTAATAAAACACGAACATATGGACGGCGATCAACGGGATGATCAGCCCATTTTGCGCGCCCAGTTCCACCACCACGGGCGCCATCAACGTGGCCATCAATATGTAGTTGGCAGTCGTCGGCATACCCAAGCCCAGGATCAGGCACACCACAGCTGTGAAAACCAACATCAGCAGGACGTTGCCCATCGAGACTAGCTCGACGAAAGCCGTCATGCGCAGGCCCAGGCCCGTCAAGGTAATGGCGCCCACGATGAGCCCGGCGGTGCCGCACGCGATGGCGATGCCGATCATGTTGCGGGCGCCATCCTCCAGGCCGCCGATGGCTTCGCGCCAGCCACGCTGCAACGCCGGGGCGACGGCTTGATTGCGAAACCAGGCCGTCAGCGGCCGCTGGGTGATCATTTGCAGCAGCATCGCGATCGCAGCCCAGAACGCCGACAACCCGGCAGATAACTCTTCGACACTCAGGCACCACACCAGAATGCCGATGGGAATCAGAAAGTGCAGGCCGGCACGCACCGTAGGCCAAGGCTCTGGGCGCACGGGGTTGGTGACGTTGATCTCTTCGGACAAGTCGGGATGGCGTGCCGCGACGCGCAGTAGCCACACATCTAGGATCACGAGTAGAGCCAGCAGGATCCACACAGCCGCGGCTCCAGCAATGGCTTTGACGCCTATGCCGATCCAATACACCAGGCCCATGACGATCAGCGTGCCGCAAATCCCCATGCCCCAGCCCGCAAGTTTCTGTAATAGCGTGCGCGGTTTGCCAGCGGACATCATGGGTTGGATACCCAGTTTCAGTGCCTCTAGATGAACAATGTAGAACAAGGCGATGTATGAGATCGAGGCCGGCAAAATGGCATGGCGAATAATATCGGTGTAGGGAATGCCGACATATTCGATCATCAGAAAAGCGGCTGCGCCCATGACGGGCGGCATGATCTGGCCGTTGACGGATGAGGCTGTCTCGATAGCGCCTGCCCGAATACCGCCATAACCCGCTTTTTTCATCAATGGGATCGTAAAAATTCCGCCGGTGACGACGTTGGCCACAGATGAGGCTGAGACCAATCCGTTTACCGCAGACGAAACGACAGCGACTTTTGCTGGGCCGCCTCGCAAGTGGCCCAGCAGCGCAAACGAGACTTGCATCATGTAGTTGCCGGCGCCGCATTTATCGAGCAAAGAGCCCAGCAACACGAAAATAAAGATGTACGAGACGGACACCCCGAGCGCCACGCCATACACTCCCTCAGTCGTCAACCACATATGCGAGGCGAGCCGTTCGATGGACGCGCCGCGATGGGCGAGCACATCAGGCAACCAGGGGCCTGCGAGCACATACAGGACGAACACGGCGCCCAGTATTGTCATGGGCAAGCCGAGCGAGCGCCGTGTCACCTCGAGCAACAGCAATAGGCCGATGGCCGCTGTGGCGACATCCATGGTGGTAGGCTGGCCGGGCCGCGCCGCCAACTCTTTGTAAAACAGGAATAGATACGCACCGCAGAACGCAGCGATGATCGCGAGCAGCCAGTCATACCATGGCATGCGATCACGTGGCGAGCTCTTGCTCGCAGGATAGGCAAGGTAGCCCAGAAACATGGCAATGCCGAGGTGCAGTGCACGCGCTTCGGTGTCGTTGAAAATCCCCCAACGCAACGAAAAGGGTAGCGGCGACGCGTACCAAAGCTGGAATAATGACCACACCAATGCGCCTATCGCCAATGTGGCACCCGTGATGCCTCCTACTTGGCGTCCGCCGCGATCGACATCGGCAACCAACTGCTCTAAATCGGCTGTCGTGTTGGACGGCTCAGTTTTCATTGCGAGATTCCCCTACAGAATTAACCGGCCGACAAGCACGCGCATATGTTCTTATGAGATGCGCGGCTTGTGGCTTGATCATGATGCGACCTGCGGCTGCGCGATTGGCACGCACCGCAGGCAGGCGCCTGTGCTTACAGCAGACCTTTTTCTTTGAAGTATTTTTCCGCGCCAGGGTGCAACGGTGCAGACAGTCCGTTCTTGACCATGTCTTCCGCCTTCAGGTGCGCAAAGGCGGGGTGCAGCTTTTTGAAGTCATCCAGATTGTCGAATACGGCCTTGACGATGGTGTACACCGTTTCCTCCGGTACGTCGGCCGATGTCACAAAGGTCGCCGTAACACCGTAGGTCTTGGTATCGTTGGGGTTGCCCGGATACAGTCCGCCCGGGATCGTGGCATACGAATAATATGGATATTTATCGACGAGTTTGTCGACTGCGGGGCCTGTCAATGAGACTAATTGCGCGCCGCATGTCGTAGCGGGATCCTGGATATTGGCCGAAGGGTGGCCAACGCCATAAAAGAAGCCATCAATCTTGCCGTCGCACAATGCCGAGCCGTGTTCATCGGGGCGCAGTTCCGACGCCAACGAAAAGTCCTTCAACGTCCAGCCCATGGTGGCCAGGAGTTCTTCCATGGAGGCCCGTGTGCCGGAGCCCGGGTTGCCGACGTTAAACCGTTTGCCCTTGAAGTCTTCAAATGATTTGATGTTGGCTTCTTTGCGGGCGACCACGGTAAAAGGCTCGGGATGAATCGAAAAGACCGAGCGCAATTTTTCAAATTTACCGGTGTCCTTGAATTGGCCTTCGCCGTTGTAGGCGTTGTAGCCCACGTCTGACTGCACGACGCCCAGATCGAGTTCGCCGGCCTTGATCGTATTGACGTTAAACACCGAACCCCCGGTGGATTCGACGGAGCAGCGTATGCCATGTGACGCCCGGTCTTTGTTGACCAAGCGGCAGATGGAGCCTCCCGCCGCGTAATACACACCCGTCACCCCTCCGGTGCCGATGCTGACGAACTTCTGTTGTGCCGACGCGGGTAACGGGGCGGCAAATGCCAGCGCCACTGCCGCGCATGCTGCGGCCAAGCCCAACGTTTTCTTTTTGTTGTGCAAGGCAGGTTTGACAGACTGACTCATACAAACTCCTTTTGAGGGTTTTCCCCGTGAAAATCGCCGGTGGTGCCGGCGCATGGTGCGCCCGAGCCAGGGCGCGCGATATATGACGCAGGAAAAGCTGCGTTGTCATTTCGGTTCACGAATTGCACATTCGAGGTGGCGGCCACCAATAGCATCGCCTGACGAATGGAATGGCTGATTGCAGAGCAATAGGAGACTTGCGAAATCAGGCGCCAGGCTTGAGCGCGATTTCGCAAGCCTGGTTGGCACAGCACTGTCAGTGATGGCGCAACAAGAAAGCGCATGGGGGTGGCCGGCCAAAAACAAATGGTACGAGTTCGAAATGTAGGAAACACTTGTATTTTCGGCAATCAGGGTATTCCTGAGGCTTATCCGAAGTTTTCCCCCGGGAAAATAAAAAAGTTAATATTTTTCTTTAACTTCCGTAAATATGAGTTTATTTGCTCACATATTCTGCAAAGCTTGGGTTGACCTCAGTAGCTCAAGGGCATATTATCTGGGTAGAATGATTTGAGTAGAAATTAATCTTACTGAACTATTTTCGGTCATGAATACCGTACCTACGCCCGATCCGTCACAGCAGTACGACCTGCGCATTTTGCGTGCCCTGCGCCGCATCACGCGCGCTATCGCGCTGCACTCGCGCCAACTGGCCGCCGTCAGTCATATCACTGCGCCGCAGTTGATGTGCCTGCGTACGGTCATTGCCAATGGCCCGATGACGGCGACGGCAATCAGCCGGGAAATTCACGTCAGTCCCAGTACGGTCGTGGGCATTCTCGATCGCCTGGAAGACAAAGGCCTGATCCGCCGCGAACGCGGCCGCGAAGACCGCCGCATTGTGTTTGTCACGGCTACCGACGCGGGCCGCGAGCTCGCCACCGAGGCGCCTTCTCCACTGCAAAAGCACCTGGCAGATGGCTTGAATGCATTGCCCGAGCTGGAGCAGGCCACGATTACGCTAGCGCTGGAGCGCATTGTGAATTTGATGGAAACAGACGGCCATGTGGCCGAACCACAAGGCGATGTGTCATCGCCCATTCTCGAGGTGCCCACAGGCGGTGCGCCGCCAGAGTCGGGGTTGGTCGTATGAGGGGGAAAGACGACCTGACCCCCTCGACTCTGACCGCATCGGCCGTACAGCCGGCCGCCGCTGACGCGCGTCTGCAATTCAGACAGCCGCGTCGCACAGATGGTGCCGCATTGCATCGTCTGATCTCCGAGTGCCCCCCACTCGACGTCAATTCTTTATATGCCTATCTGTTGCTGTGCGAGCACTTCAGCGCCACCTGCGTGGTGGCTGAGAGTGCTGGCGGCCGCATTGATGGGTTCATATCCGCATATGTGCCGCCAACCCGGCCCGACGTGATCTTCGTCTGGCAGGTTGCCGTGCACGCCCGAGCACGCGGCCAACGGTTAGGCCGCGCCATGCTTCGAGCGCTCTTGCAACGCGATGAGCTGAAGCATGTTCGTCATCTTGAAACCACGGTAGGCCCTGATAACCAGGCCTCGCGCCGCACATTCACCGGTTTGGCCGGCGAGTTGGGTGCGCATATCGCCGAGCAGCCGTTCTTTGACAGGCAATTATTTGGCGGTGCAGACCATGACGACGAGATGTTGTTGAAGATAGGCCCGTTCACACTGCCGCCCCAATAGGGAAGTGTGTCTGCGGTCTGTTGGAACCGGGACGTAGTGTTGCCCGAATGCCTGCGATGGCATCGGTGTGGCTACGTCTGTCAATTCACGAGATGAAGGGAGGATTCTATGGACTTGAAAATTTTTGACCGGATGGAGTCGGAGGTGCGTGGCTACATTCGGTCGTTTCCGGTCATATTCAATCAGGCGCGTGGCTCGCTGTTGATCGACGAAGAGGGCGGTGAATACATCGACTTTTTCAGCGGTGCAGGCACATTGAACTACGGGCATAACAACCCTGTCTTCAAAGAAAAGCTCCTCGAGTATCTGGAGGCTGATGGCGTGGTGCATGGCCTGGATATGGCCACCAGCGCTAAAAAAGAATTCCTGGAAACGGTCGAGCGTGTGTTGCTCAAGCCGCGCAATTGGCAGTACACGTTGCAATTCACCGGACCGACCGGCACGAACGCGGTCGAGGCGGCGCTGAAGATCGCCCGCCAAGTCAAAGGTCGTTCTAACATCATTTCGTTTACCCATGGTTTTCATGGTGTCAGCGGCGGATCCTTGGCGGCGACCGCCAATATGAAGTTCCGCGACGCGGCAGGCTATGCGTTGGGTAATACGACGTTCATGCCCTACGACGGGTATTTTGGTCCTGACGTCGACACCATCGCTTACCTCGAGCGCATGCTTGAGGATCCCAGCAGTGGTTTGGACAAACCTGCCGCCGTGATTGTCGAGACGGTGCAAGGCGAGGGTGGTGTCAACGTCGCGACGCTGCGTTGGCTGAAAGAGCTGGAAAAACTTTGCCGTCGCCATGACATGTTGCTGATCGTCGATGACATCCAGGTCGGTTGCGGCCGTACGGGCAGCTTCTTCAGCTTTGAGTCGGCCGGGATCCGCCCTGACTTCATCACGCTGTCGAAATCGTTGTCGGGGTTTGGTCTGCCCATGTCGCTGGTGTTGATGCGTCCTGAGCTGGACATCTGGAAACCGGGTGCCCACAGTGGTACGTTCCGTGGCAACAATCTGGCATTCGTGACGGCGTCGCAGGCGCTCAACACATACTGGGCCAGTGACGCCTTTGCCAGCGAAGTCCAACGCAAAGAGCGCATCGTGCGTGATTGGTTGGAAAACCTGGCACATAGTTTCCCCAATGCGGGCCTGGCCGTGCGCGGCCGCGGTCTGATTCAAGGCCTCGTTGCGACGGCTGAACCGGCGCTGGCCAATCGTATTGCACAGCAAGCCTTTAAACGCGGTGTCGTGATTGAGACCTCGGGGGCGCAGGACGAAGTCCTGAAGCTGTTGCCCGCGTTGACGATCGAAGACGAGCTGCTCACCCGCGGTCTCGAAACGATCGAAGCCTCTGTGGCCGAGGCGTTGGGCGAGTCTGGGCAATCTGCCCGTGTTTTGAAATTTGGAGGTAAACGTCGATGATCGTACGCAATGTGAAAGATGTGATCGGAACCCCTGACGAGGTCCGTACCGATACTTGGATGAGCCGCCGTGTGCTGCTGAAAAAAGACGGTATGGGGTTTTCGTTTCACGAGACCACGATTTTTCCGGGCGGACGGACACACATCCACTACAAGAACCATCTTGAAGCGGTGTGGTGCATCGAAGGCGACGGCTCGATCGAAACGATCGCCGATGGCAAGAAGTACGATTTGGGCCCCGGCGTGGTCTATGCCTTGAATGAAAACGACGAGCACTGGCTGTGCGGCGGTAAAGAGCCGCTGCGTGTGATTTGCGTTTTCAACCCCCCGCTGACTGGTCAAGAAGTGCATGACGCCGATGGCGTCTATGCGCTGCCCGCCGAGACCGAAGCGGCCTGAGTTTCAACCAACAAATAAGGAGGCTAATGATGATCTCACCTGCTCAGGATCCGTACGCCTCGCGTACGGATCGCAGTTCCGCCATCATTGCCCGCCATGACCCAGTGGTGTATGGCGATGGTAAATATGCCGATGCCTTATCGGCCGAGCAAGTCGAAAGTTATGACCGCGATGGATTCATCTTGTTGGAAAACGTGTTTTCCGAGTCTGAGGTGCAAGCCCTGATTGCCGAGGTCGATCGCATGACGCGTGATCCGGCGATCGTGCGCCGTGAAGAGTCCATTACAGAGCCTGGCAGTAACGCGGTACGCTCGATTTTCCGTGTGCATGTGCTCAATGCAATGATGGGGCGTTTGACTCGTGATCCGCGCTTGGCCAATGTCGCGCGCCAGTTGTTGGGCTCTGAGGTGTATATCCACCAGTCTCGCGCCAATATGAAGCCTGGCTTCAAAGGTAAAGAGTTTTACTGGCACTCGGATTTCGAGACTTGGCACGTCGAGGACGGCATGCCATCGATGCGTGCGTTGAGTTGCTCGGTGTTGTTGAGTGATAACAACGAATGCAACGGCCCGCTCATGCTGGTGCCGGGATCGCATCGCCAGTTTATTTCTTGCGTGGGCGAAACGCCGCGCGAGCACTATAAGCAATCGCTCAAGAAACAGGAATACGGCGTGCCGGATCCGGTCAGCCTGCAGCTGTTGGTAGAGCAGGGCGGTATTCGCACCATGACGGCCAAGGCCGGCTCGGTAGTGTTTTTTGACTGCAACACGATGCATGGCTCGAACAGCAATATCTCGCCGTGGCCGCGCGCGAATGTGTTCATGGTCTACAACAGCATGGAAAACACGCTGAATCCACCCAAATACGGATTGGATCCCCGGCCCGAGCATATCGCGACCCGTCAGGCGTTCAAGGCGGTGACACCGCTGGATGCATTGAAACTGGTGGAATAGCGCAACGTTCGTATCACAGCAGAAAAGCGCGGCAGCTGATAGGGCTGCCGCGCTTTTTTATTGCCGTATCGCCCCAAAAAAAGGGGCAAGCCGTAGATCTTCTTTGTGCGCATTCCGGATAGAGACGGGGGGTGATGGCGCGAGGGAACTCTGCTGGATGTCCGGCCACTCAGGCAGGCGGCCAATGGAGCGATTCGTCTAGCAGGCGATATCGCACGGGACGCGCGATTCCTCCGACTGTCAATTTAAAGGCCTGCGGCATTGAGACCCGAAAACTATCACCTCCCCCAAATCTCCGAAACCGGCCAGATATGCGGCGACCTTGCGCCACTGGATACGCGCACCTCGCGTGACGCGCTGTTCAAGGCCATCGAGTGTGCCGACCTCGGCACAGTGCGCGGCCTGATTCAACGACCTGACGTGGATCTGTCGGCCGTCAATAGTGACGGTCAAACGCCCATACATGCTGCGATTGCGTCAGGGCATCGTGATGTGGCGATGCTGATTCTGGGGCATCCGCACTGTAGTATCAATGCCCTGGATCGCCAAGGGTACACACCGTTGATGTTGGCGGTCGAGCGGTGTGAGTGGCGCCTGGCAAAGGCACTGGTTGATCGCGATGCAACGATCAATGTCGACAGCATGGAGTCGGAAAAAATAAAAATGGCAAACGTGCATGCGCTGGTGTTGATGGGCGCAAAGGGAGACCTGCGTGAGGCCCAGCGCTCGGCCCTGAAAATAGGCCTCGCCAGTTTCGAGGCACTATTTGCTGCTCGACATACTGCACTACGTAATGCATGCGAGCGACGCGATGTGATCAACGTCACTGCATTGATGAACGATGGCGTGGATGCATCGTTCGTGCTGATGCGTTTGCTGGACAACCCGTTATCGTTATCCGCGGTGCGCGGCGCAGCCGTCCGGCATTTGATCGCATCAGGAGTCGATCTGCCGGCCGCGCTGGCGTACGCGGTGGCAGCCAATAGTGTGAGCGCAGTGCGGGCGATGTTGATGTTGAGCCGGACGCAGGACATTATCGGCGAGATGGCGTTGATGAACGCGGCCCGTGAGCTTGATATGGCGGGGGTGTCTCTATTGGTTGCCTCAGGCGTCAACATCAACGCTGTATTCGTCGGCCTTGCCGAGTATCAGAACGAGGAGGCGATGAAGCTGATGCTGCGCGACCCGCTTATCAATGAACGGCTGGACGTGGTAATGGTCCTGATGGATCTGGCACAGGACGGCAATCGCCATGCTCTTAAGCTGTTGATCGATCACGGTATGAGCCCTGTTTCCGCGTTAGCCGAACTCGTGCGCCGCGGAGACCAGAAGGCGGCGAAAACTTTGATCCGCTCAGGAGCGGAGGGCGTGGCGTTATTGCGTAGCCTGGCGGCAGGCTGCGCCGATCGACCGCGGCAGATCGATGCCTTGCGCACGCTGATTCGAGCGGATGCAGATGACGCTGCGCAGGTGTTGTGCGAGATGGCCAAGGACGGCAAGAATCTGACCGCTGCCAAGATGCTGGTCATGGCAGGCGCCGAGATATCGGAAGCACTGGCTTGTGTCGCGATGATCGATCACGACGCGTTGGAGGATACGCTGCGCACGGTACGTCGAGACATCATGCACACGGCCCAACTGATGGCTGGGACTGGCCATAATAATGTGGACCTTGCGGTGATACTCACGGCGGCCCAGGATTATGTTGCCGGCCCCAAGTGGAACCTCTATAGCATGATCGTGCAGATGATGCTCAGGGATGATGATAGTCATCCTTCTTACGATGGTGATTTGCTGCGAGCTCTCGAGAGCGTTGACTGGCGCGCTATCACCGAACTGGTTGAAAGGCGTCCGATCGCCGCCTGCGACGTGCTCATATTGCTGTCTCGCTTCGAGGATTGTCTGCCAATGGCGCGTGTGCTGGTGAGTGCCGGGGTGAGTCTGCAGCCGGCCACGCTCGACAGCGTGAACAACCATGATCTTGGCCGCTTGTCTTTTCTGTTGCGTGCAGGTTGTCCTGAGAGCGTACTACTGTCGAAGATGCTGGAGATGGACGGTGGCGCACCGCTCGCCAAAGAGCTGATTCAACGTGAACACATCAATGTGTTCAAGGCACTTGATTATCTCGTCATGTGCGGCCAGCAGGCACGGTTAAAGCACTTTATTCCCGCAGTGACGGATGGTCAGCAGGAGTTGATCCGTGCGCTTGCGCTGGACAACATGAAACTCGCCGACGCATTATTCAAGGAACAGATCGACACAAGGAAAGTCTTGGTATCGGCGATACTGACTGGCGAAGCTGCTGCAGCCAAGCGGCTGGCGCTTTTAGGCGTCGATACCGCCGGAGCGTTGGCTCAAGCGCTTGCCGGTAAGCATGATGAGGTTGCACAAATCTTGCTGATGTGGGGCGCGGACCCGTCGCTCGCGCTGCGAGACGAGGCCGCCGTGCGCGATCCTGAAGTGGCAGCCCAGCTAGTCGCTCTGGTGCACGACTATAACTAACACCTATTAAAAAGCCCTGCTACGCGCAAGGCGAGCAGGGCTCTCGGGGTACTACAACAACAACTACTACAACTACCACTGCAGAGACTACGGGTACATCAACTGCGCACTGCCGTGGCCGCTCCAACTACTACGACGGCCACGCGTTGTTGCACCCCCTTGTGAGGGGTGCGGCATACTTCGATTAGCGAACGACAGGGTAGTCGAGTTCGCCAAAGGAATATTCGCCGTTGGCCTTGGCCTGTGCCAGTTCAGCGACGACTTGATCGCGGCTCTTGTCCGAGTGGGAGGCGACCTCAACGGGGTACTCTTGTTCGCCGTAGGTCACCAGGCCGGCGGCCTTGGCTTGTGCCAGGTCAGCGACGACCTGGGCACGGGTGGGGGCGTTGGCGTCGACTTGGCCATACACGC
>Ga0182738_1005589_pt1 | contig 13353 bp, 14 predicted proteins | sample eDN5th30CBELigMG_FD_128876 | JGI IMG/M metagenome (GOLD analysis project Ga0182738, IMG submission 128876) | Enriched Miracle-Growth compost microbial communities from Emeryville, California, USA - eDNA 5th pass 30_C BE-Lig MG (version 2)... ...
GCTAAGATAAATTTTCCCTCCACGTTTCTGTATATAAACCCTTTTTATTTTGCAAACAACAAAAAAATATCAATAAATATTTAATATGCAAAAAGTTCTCCTTATTTTCCTTATCTGCTCTGCCCTTGCCTTTGTCGAGAGCAAGCCTAATGAAAAAAACATGGACTGGTGGACGAAAGGCAACGTAATATTTCTCTATTTTCCATTCTTTACTTACCCATCAACAGGCCGTCATTTACAAGAGTAACACTTTCGAAGAAGCCGTCGGCAAGGATAAAGACGTTGTTGTCCAATTCTGCGCTCAATTCTCTGCTGACTGCCACAACATTGTTCCTGAATACGAGAAATTGGTTGAGTTATACACTGGAGACAATGCCAAGAGAAAGGATATTGTTATTGCCAAGCTCGATGGTTGGACTTTCAACGCTATTCCTCAAGAATATGGCATTAGAAACTTCCCTGAAATCGTCCTTTTCAAGAAGGGCTCTAAAGAAATCGCCAGCAAATTCGAAGGAGAAGCTCCTGAAAGAACCGCTGAAAAGATGAGCGAATGGATCGAAAAGGCCCTTTCTACAGTCTCTGGCTCTGTAAAATCTGAAGAATCTCCCAAAGATGCTGACGGAATTCCTCAAGCTGATAAACCTTCTGCTACCTCCCAAGAAAACAACGCCGTCCCTCCTCCTACTCAAACCCAAACTCAAGAACCTGCTAAGCCTGCTGAAACTCAACAAACTCAACAACAACAAACTGTTCAAACAACTGACGATGACAAGAAGGAATTGAAGTTGGTTCTTAATACTACTCTCCTCCAAGGTCAATTTGATGATCTTACAACTCGTTTGGGGACTATTGTCGCTGGCATTAAGGATAGCGAGAGTGTCAACAACAGAAATTTCGAAGAGCTTAAGCTTCAATTACAAGCCCAAAGACAAGAGATGACCAACTTGCAAAATACCATCAGAACCTTTGAAGCCCAAAAGACTGAATTGAATAATTTACTCACTCACATGAAGGAACACAGCTCCAGAATCGACTTACTCGGACAAGGAATTGCCAATAACAAAAAGGATTTGATCAACAGCGTCCAAGAAACTACTCAAAAGTCCCTTGAAGAAGTCAGAACTGGCATCGAAAAGATCAGAAATAAGGTCAATGAACCCAAGTCCGAACCTCCCAAGGAATCTGGCATGGGCGGTATCACTATGCTCTTGATCGGAGCTGTCATTGGTGGTGCTGTCGGCTTCGTTGTCGCTGGCTTGACTGGTAAAAAGTCCAAGAAGGGATACTTATTGGATTAATTGAGTAGTTGAGTGAATTAATTTTTAATACAAATACAATCATCATACTGTGTAATCGGATTGGAAAGATATGAAGTATAATACATATGTTATTATATAAGTGGAGTTGACTTTATCTTCTTGAAACTATTTTGTTCTGAAAAATTGACTTGGAGGGTGGGGTGGGGGAAAAATAAGAGAGTAGGAAGTGAGATATAATAAATGGTTAAATACTGTATAAAATGGTGAATTGAATTATACCAGAAATAACATTGACTATTGACTGATTGATAAAAAATAAATATATCTATAGACATGGACGGATAACCTCGTTAAACTGAAAATTTGAAGCTATCATTGATAGGAATTTGATAGAGAGGTCCTTCGTCAAATTTACTTTCATCTCCCTCAAATTTATTTGGAGTACTTTGGAGACTTCCAAGCTGACTTCTCGTTAATGGAATTCCATTTTGCACCAAAATCTGCTTAAAAGTGTCTCTTTCTTCTGTGACATTCTTGAGATGTTCCTTCATCTTTGTGAATTCCTTGGTTTCAATATTCTTCACAGTCTCATTGATAATAAGTTTCACTCTGGTTGCATAGTATAAAGATGTCTGAGTTTCTTCTAAATTGTAATCTGCTGGTGATACATTCACAAACATCAGTGTTTTTGCTGTTCCTCCAAGACAATCCTTCATTAACATTGTGAGCTTGTTGTTTCTATACGGCACAAATTTATCCCTTTCTCCCAAAACTAAAGAGGTTTAATATGGTGAAAACTTTGATTAAAATTGATTTACCTTGGGAACTGAGAGCAGAAATAACATCTCCAAGAGCAGTTAAGCTCTTATTGATTGCTCTAGCTATAAGGAATTGTTATTATCTGGATCAATATTCAAAGATTTCTTACCTTCATTAAGTTGTTGAGGATTAGAATGAGATTTAGAAACACGCTCAGAACCAGCAAGATCGACCAAAGACAGTTTTCCGATCGTTCTCTGATTTGTATGGAGATTGTTGATTTCAATGACAATATTGACAATAAGATGTGAACGACTACTACTATCATTCATAGCGGTGCTGCTTGTCTTTCTATTCATCATTCCCGTCTTGATTAATCTGCTCAAATCATCCTTTGTCATTGCAGGCTTCGTCTAAAAAGAATTTAATAAGTGATTCCAAAGAAAAGTTTTTACTGTGACATTTTGGATATAGACCATTCCTTTCGAATCTTCTTTAATTTCAAGATTCTGTGAGGGCTTCTTATTCTCTTTATTCACCAAAAGATCAATCAAAGTGTCCATGTACAGTTCCACCATATGACATGAAACTTTAATGTCACAGAAACTTTCCATATGTCCAAGCACATGATAAAGTTCTTCAATCGCTCTTGGTGTTATACCAGGTCTTTCTTTAGTTCCATACATTGTGTAAGTCTTTCCTGAGCCCGTTTGACCATAAGCAAAGATGCACACATTATATCCATCAATTGCTGACTGAATCAATCTCTTTGTATCCTCAAAAATCTGATCCTGAGTAGCTGAAGGGCCGAAACAAGAATCATAGGGGAAGACTTTAGGACCATTCTTTGCTTCAAGATTCAAGTTGAAGTCATCAATGAGAGAGGCGACAGATCTGCAACCTCTATCGACTTCGCTCTTGATCATAGGACGAACTCTGCAGAAAACGCGGACTTTTCCTTTCATGTCTTCGACAATATTGTGGAGTTTCTTTCTTTGAGCGATCTCGGTTCTGATTCTGGCTTCTAGGTGAGCCTTGAGCTTCTTGAGGTCCTCAACTTCTTGCTCAAGCTCCATGTATTGAGATTTAAGCTTGGAGAATTCTTGGTTATTCATCTTGAATTCTCTAATAAGCTTATTGTTTTCTTCTTTAAGGCCTTGGTTCTCTTGTGTGGTAGTGCTGATTAGAATATCTTTAGCTTTGATAATATCAGCAATTTGCTGCTTATATTCTTGCTTCAAACTCTCCATTTCCATTGAATATCTTTCTTCCACGTCTTTTAATTTATTCTCATTTTCAACTCTCATTCTATATCTCTCTGTATCTATTGATTTTCTGCCCATGTCATCACCTCCTCCAATCATACTGGTATCTACACCTGCTTGCATGCTCTTCAAACTCTTTGTCAATGACGCAACTTTATCCTTGAGGAATTTCTTATCCCTCTGTACAGCCTGAATCTCATTTTTCATTTGATTGATCACATCACTCTCCTCAAATCTTGAAGCCACTTGCATTCTAAATTGGTGAAGTTCTTCTCTCAGATTTCTATTCTCGCTCTTGAGCTTCACAACATCATTTGGCATAGCCATTGGGAGTCCAGAACTATGATAGAAGGAATTTGCTTGGAGAATAGACTGGTCATTTGTGCTGGTATTGAGATTTCCTGTGCCGTTTCCGTCAAAAGAGGCGTTGATGCTGATGTTCGAAACATTGGGATTCATACGCATACGCAACATTTGAGCTCTTTTAGGGCTGACACTCTTTGATTTCATGCTTCTTTCATCAGGTTCAGTTTGTAATATTGAGACATTATTTTGAGCAGCAGCGTTAGTGTTGGTACCAGGTTCACGGACCATAATATTCTCTTTTGCAGAGTCAATTTGTTTTCTAATGGCTCTATGTTGATCATATAACTCTTTAATTGGGAGTTTATCCTGATCGGTAGGAAGTCTTTTTTCTTTTCTTCTGAAATCGTTGATCCATGCCTTAATCTGAGTGCTCAACTTCTCTTTCTTCTTATATCCTTCTTCTAATTGTTCCAATAATGGTGCTAGTGGAGGATATTGAGGGGTAATTATTGTGCTAACATCAAGTCTGCTTTGATCTTTGGCTTCTTCCAATAACCTTGAAGTCTGGTTCTGAGTAGGAGATCGCTCTGACTCTTGAACTCTGGATTCTCTTAGGGTCTCTGTTGGTGTTGTTGATCTTGAGTTCTTTTTGGGCCTTTCAAGGTGTAACATAACCTTAAGCTTATGTGATTTTTCTTCTAAGGCACGATATTTCTCTGTAGATTCATTTTTCTTTAGGCAGAGAAGTTATTGGGATTGAAAAATAAAGAGAGATTACGTAAGATTCAAAGTTTTCTTGGATGGATTGGAGATCAAGGTTGAGCTTGGAAATGACTTGATTTAATTCTTCAATCGTTGCTTCGTGTTTTTTTGTAACTTTAATTTGTTTGTCAAGGTCAGATTGTAACTCAACTCTTGAGCAAATAGTATCAAGAGTCAAGGAAACTGCATTATTTGCAAGCTCATCCTTCAGTTTTCTAACCTCCAGTTTCAAAGTATCGTTATTCTCTTTCAAGGAATTATTAAATCTCTCCAGCTTTGAAATTGGTTAAACAGGCATCGATAAATCCACATTACATTTTTGATTTCTTTGAAGGACTTTTCTTCGGTACTTTTGAGTTTTATTTGGATGTTTCTAAGATCAGAGGCGAGTTCATTATTCTCTCTTTCGAGGGTTTCAATTTGTTCCTTGTAAGTGTCATTTAAACTTCTGATTGTATCAGTTTTTTGTCTTTCTACTCTCTCATACTCATCTTCAAATTTCTGCAAGATACCATCCCTTTCATTCTCCAGTTCTTCATTGCGTTTGTTTAAACCTGCATTCTGTTCTTCTACTTTTGATATAACTTCTTTCAGTTGATCGATTTCTTGTTCTTGCTCTTGTATCATTACTTCGTAATTACTGCGATATCTTGAAATTTTTTCTCGGACAACTTCTTTCCATTTTTCCAAAATTTCATTATAATATTGCTCAGTTTCATTCTCTATTGTCTTGTAATTCTTTTCAAATTCTCCCACTAGCGTCGAATGCTTCTTTCCAATCATTTTCATTTCTTCATCAAACTATGGAGAGATTATAAAATCTTCATAAAAATTTGATTCTCATTACATTTTTTATTTGACCTCTAGCATATTCCAAAGCCTCATATACACAATCTCTTTTACTTTCCAAATCATTCATTTGAGACTCATTCTCATCACTATTCACGATATGAATTTGATCTTCCATCTTATAATCCTGATTAGGGGAGTTAATTTACACCAAGAAAATATTCTCTTTACTCTTCCTTTCGGAAAATCAATAGATCCATGACTTGCTTGGGGTCCTTTTCTGCCTGGAAAGTTTCTGGAATTTGCTCGATGAGATAGAGTGTTTGTGCGAGTGGGATTAGAAGGACTATAACTCATTGAACATTCAGATCCTTCTTTTTCTGGGGTTCCTTCCATCTCTTCATTACGATAAGTTTTTCTGCGGCTATCATGGCTTTGTGGTTTATTATTCATATTTTGTATGTTGCTATTGATGCCTTGAAGTGTCAATGAAGGAACCAAATCTTCTGCTGGAATTCTAATACTGGGTAAGTTCATGATGAGGTTCAAAAAAAGGAAAATAAGGGCGAGTTAATAAGAATAGGGGTTTGGATGAAAAGCTTACTCTTCATGAGAAATATATTCTTTAGGATGAGGGTGATGTTTATGTGAAGGATGGTATTGCATTCAAATTTAAAGAAATTAGTGTTGAGATAAACAGTCACTTTTAAAATTTAATTTTCTACCAAATCAAAGACAATTTATCTACTCCTTGATTGGGAAATGATGTGAAGGTTTATTTTTTTAAATGGAGAGAAGTAAAATACTCAACTCGAATCAGAGGGAAAGAGTTAAGATTTGGGCTTGGAGGTGAGAATTTTTTTTTCATTGAGAAATTTGGAAAAAAATTTTTTGATTTTTTTGGGGGAAAACTTTTGAGATTTTTTTTTTTTCAGAAAAAGATTTTTCAGTTTTTCTCAAATCCACAGCCTTCATCACAGTGATGAAAAAAAATGAGGGAAAAAAATTTTGAAAGAAGAAGTGGAAATATTGAGTGGAATATGCTTGATTTAATTAAAAAATTTTGTCTTGTACCTGTGAAATTAATAGAACACCGTTGAGAAATTTGATTTTTTCCTTCAATTTTTTCTCTATCTTTAGAAAACACTCTCCCAAACCAATGTTCCTGGGTCATATCTTCATGGCGAAACGAGGTCCAAATATGTTATTTTGACGTTTAAAATTTCTGAATAAATTTTTGAAAACAACTTGTCTGGATAATTTTCAAGGAATTGAATAGTTATTTGATCAAATGGATTCCACAGATCTCAGTCCGAATCCCATAGTCTTTTTTGCTTCATTCCTCATTTTCCTGACCTACATCTGTAACAAACTCAACCAACACCGCGCTAAGTACCTTCCCGCGCTTCTTCTCTTTTAAATTCCTTCTAGAGCTCCTGAAGAAAATAACTTTCACGAATATTATTCTCTGCAAGAACATTATGTCCCGCATGCACCTCACGTTCAGACAACAATTGCCCAAGAATTACCCCGTATCTTTGAAGAGCAGCCTCGTAAAGCCCATCCAAGAAATGGCTTTATGAACCATCAGGAAGAAAAGGATTTAGTGCATAATTATGTTCCTTACAGGCCTGTGGTCAAACCTCCTCAAGATGAATCCCTCAGCCAAGATGATGGTTGGACTGCTCGCGAGCCTGATCTTGGATTAACTGATGTTTCAGCTATTCATCCTGTTTCAAGAACTAAAGGGCCTTCTGTTGACAATAGTTTGTTGGATTACCCGATTTTTGAACCTCGCGGTGGCGAACAAGGGTATGTTGAATTCCAACAAGAGATGTCAATTGAAGAAGGAAATATGGGAGGAGTGGATAGTAAGAAGAAAATCACTACAACAAAGTTTGTACAACGTCGCAGAGAAGTGATTTATCAAGAGTCATCAGAATCAGATAATGATGGCAGATCACTTTCTCAAAAAGGGTATAACAAAAATAATCAATATCAGAGAAATGGTGTTGTAAATGTCAGAAAAGATGAGTCCATCGGAAATAGAAAGAGACAAATCGAGTTTGAAGGTGAGAAAGATTGAGAATTTAGTCTTTGTTAATACCTCATAGAGAGCTATCAAAACATGAATGATTCGTATAGTAGAGATACCAAAGGCTTCACAGACTACGAGCCAGGCATTACCAAAAAGTCCCAACAGCATGAGATAAGAGCCTCCATTCCTAACGGAAAAACCACAAAAGTGACTGAAGAGCCTTTGGTGAAAGTCAAAGAGATCTTTGATTTGCCTTCCAGAAATTCCAGCAAAAGAAAGGCATTAGACAAGGATTCAAAGGGTTCAGGCTCGTTGAAGACAACAAAGCACAGTGAAGGAGCCACAACAGATGAGGATGCCAGTAAGAAAAAAGTTGGCAAGACTTTAGAAAGAGGAAGAACATCCAATCAAGACTCAGATGTGGCATCAAGAAAGTGCATTTTTTGAGTTTTACCTTGAATTAATAAAGTCTTGTAGAGAGCTATTAAGAAAGCAAAGCCCATTGGATTTATCTTATTTGGGAGAATATGGAACAAACCAGAGCTTAAAGAAATACGTGGCCAAGAAGACGGTCCAAGAACAAGCATTCAGAGGAACTGGATATGCTAGTGATGAAACCTCAAAGAAGACCCTTGCTGACCTCGCTGCACCAAAGATTGTTCAGCAAAGTGCTGGAACTGGAGGAAGTAACACTGGCTTGTTTGCCAAGCCTGCTGAAACTGCTTCTGGAGGAGGCAGTGGTCTATTCAAGAATGATGGTGCTGCCGGTGCTGGTTCTGGTTCTGGACAGAGTGCAACAAGTTCAAGTTTATTCGGCAATTTGAACAAGCCTGCAGCTACTTCAGGAGGTCAAAGTACAGCCGCTCCTGCTACTGAAAGTAAGTCTTCAGGATTATTTGGACCTGCTGGTGGTGCATCTGAAAGCAAGAGTTCAGGATTATTCAGTAATATTGCCGAGAAGAAGGCAGAAGCTGCTGCTCAAAAGCCGGCTGACAATGCTCAAAAACCAAGCGACACAAGCAAGTCTCTCTTTGGGGATTCAGCCAGTTCTGGATCATCAAGCTTATTTGGCCCTGGAGCTATTTCTTCTAATGCTCAGAAAACTCAAGCTCCTACAACTCCTGCCCCTGCTGCTGCCACTACTAATACAGTATTGAGAATTATTGAAATTTTATTGATTTTTAAAAAATAGACTTCGTCATTATTTGGACCATCAGCAACAAGTGAGAATAAAGGTCTTCCAAGAGTTAATGCTTCTGAAGACCTCACCAAAACCGCTCAACCGCAACCTGAAACTAAACCTGGAGGTCTATTTGCCAATCTCAACTCCGCTTCTTCTCAACAACAGCAACAGCCAGCTACTAACACCAGCAGTGGTTTAGGTTTAGGCTCTCTTGTAAGCCCATCTGAGAAGAAAGAGCTTATGTCATCAATATTTGGAGGCTCACAACCCCAAGCTGCTCCTGAACAAAAGCCAAATCCCCCAGCTGAAGAAAAGAAACCAGCAGGAGGTTTGTTCGCTACTATTACCGCAAGCAGTAATACTGAAAATAAGCCGCCTGCACAACCAACCTCATCACTTTTCTCTCAATCGGGTTCTCATTTCTCACAAACTCCATCACAACCTGCTGCTACCTCTGAGCCTAAAAAGGATGAGCAACCAAAATCTTCATTGTTTGGCGGTTTAACAAACACAAGCAGTGGACTTTTTGGTGGCAGTAAGCCTGAACCACCCAAAGAACCCGCACCTCAACAACCAAATATCCAACAACAAGGTTCAGCTGAAAGCCCACCTCCTAAAGGATTATTAGCATCACTTGGAATGAAGGCCAATCAATCTCCTCAACAAGGAGGAGGTTTAGCTGGTCTCTTTGGAGGAAATAAGCCATCTGGAGGCTCAATCAATCCTAATGTTACCGCTACTCAAAATACTTCTGGTGGTACTGCTCCGGCCAAAACTTCTTTGTTCGGTGGCGGTTTAAGTAAGCCAGAAGGCAGCTCAACTGGAAGTGGACTCTTTGGTGGGACCACTAATCAGAATCAAAACCAGGGTCAAGGAGGAGGATCAGGATTGGCTATATTTAGTAATAGCAGTCCGCAGAAACCAGCAGGAGAATCAAATACTTCAAGCTCATTATTTGGTGGGAATAACGCGTCTGCACAAAGTGGCAATAAAAGTTCTGGATTGTTTGGAATGCTTAATAATAATGCTGGCAACACTGCAGGTGGTAGCAATAGTGGAGGCCTGTTTTCAAATGTTCAATCGGGATCAAGTGGATCCAGTCTGTTTGGCCAGAATAATGCTAATCAAGGCGGTGGCCAATCAGTTGGTGGGTTGAATGCTTTATTGTTTGCCAATAAAAAGTAATTTTGGAATTCAAATTTGAGAGAAGTAATTTTTCTAAGTTCTAAGGAGAGAGGAATTTATATTGGTATTGATTTTTGAACAATTTATAGATGAATAAAGAAATATTCTTCTCGTAATATAATTACATTTTGTCCGATGGAAGGTAATTCATATATAAGCAAATCAAAGTAATTGTATTAATTTTTATGTTTGTTTGGTATTGAAAATGAAAAAAATATTGAATAAAAATGCCTTTCCCATGGAGTAGATGGAAGTTTAAGAGAGTAATTAGAAGTAAATCAAAAATGTACACATTTCGTTATATCTGTTTAATTTCAAATGCCTTCCAAATTCAATTTTAAATTTATTCTATAACAATAGATTTTACTCGCAAGGGATCCAATGCCATGCCAGTCTTTTCCTTTTAAAAGTTCGATTTTGTGCCATTTTTCCTTCTGACCCTTTCTTTAGGATACATCGCCCTTGTAGTATATTTTACTCTTCATGCTGTTCTCCTTGCTTGTGCCCTTATAAGCACCCCTGCCCTTCGAATTTTTTCTGGCTCATCATTATACATAATCGCTTTTTGGTACTTTCAATTTGGATTATCAAGTCAAATAACCTCCAAAAAGGGTTGATGTTGTAATTGCAATCTTGTTGTTTATTGTCTTGCGTGTGAAGGACCCTGGTTTTGTTCCCTATGATGCAATATTCTTTACAGATCAAGATCAAGTCCCAGCTAATAGGTATTTTGTTGAATTGAGCCATATTTCTCACTTTAAAATTTGTAGCTGTGATAATGCTGCGAAATCGAAAACGATCGGATCACAGTTAGAACTTCAACAAATTCAAAGTATTATCCCTTCACCAATGAGTCAAAACATGTTGAAAGGATCAGATGTATATTTTGAATAGAAAGTTGTTTACAGAGAATATTTTAGATGACAGTTGTTCAAATTCAAGGAGCAAGAAGTAGTCTCCAAGATGTTGATAATGTGAGCAGTTGTATTTCAGACTTGGATCGTAAAATTCCAAGAAGATCAACAGATAATCGCGAGAGAATAAGTTCAATAATGACTCCTATTCAGGAACAAAGACTTGAAGTTGTTATGACAACCCAGAAAGAGAATGGTGGTGGGATTGTTGCATGTGAGCCAAGTGTTGGAGATGAAGATGATGACGAAATTATTGATTATCGTCAAGGCACAATCGAGGATAATAATGATAGAAGGGAGCATATATGTGATTTGGCAACACCAAGTCCCATCCCAAATAAGGACCAGGATCAGGCGGATACTTCGATCTTTGGAACTTTACCAAATAATATTGAAGAAAAGGATGTTGGATCTTTGAATTCAACGAAGCCTCATGATCAAAATCAACAATCAGTGACGCAATTTAGCCATGAGATGGAAAATGAGATTAGACAAGGAGATTATCTTGGGAATAGATATTCAGCAAAAGCTTCTGAAGAAGTTAATGAGCTTGCTAAAGTTACCCACCAGGAAGTAGGAACTCAAGGACGTCAAGAAGTGTTGGACACAAGCTGTAATATTCATTTTCAGACAGGTGATGAAGATGAGAAGAGAGTTGGGAATATTGAAGATATGAAGCAAAAAGCTTTGACTTCATATCAAATGAATGAAAAGGGAGGCGTGAGTAAAAGACAAAGCCAATTTTCAAGGAAGTTTGTCATGTTGAAATTACAAGAAAAGAAGTTCCCCACTCCTAAAAAAGAATTTGATAATCATACTTGTGCAGTAATTATATTGAGACGAGGGAATATTTAATTTTTTAGCCTTCAACAGAAAGAGTGATAACGATGAGGGAAACTTTCCATAGAATCGAATCAAATTTGAATACAAAGAAAACTCCTCAACAAACCAAGGCGCAAACAGAAGACACCAAGAATATTAATATTGAGATCTTTGATCCTACCAATAAAGAGATTAGAGATACAGACACATTTTTCGTTGAAAGAAGATATTGCACCCTCTGCAATATTGAACAGCCCATTCGATCTAAACATTGTAGATCGTGCGATAAATGTGTCGCTCGTTATGATCATCATTGCCCTTGGATTGGTACTTGAGATAGTGGTTGATTGAATTTCTTAATTTTCTTTCAAAAGGAGTTTGTGTTGGAGAGAAAAATCATCAATATTTCTATTGGTTCCTTGTTGCTCATCTTATCGAACTCGGTTGGGCTGATGTTGAAGTAAAATTTTTATGAAGGTTGTTTGAATAACAATTCTAAAGCTATTGCTGTTTATGTCAAATGACGAGAGAGATAATTGGGCAGTACATAATGTAGGAAGAATAATCCTTACCTTGATTTTAACAGCTTTCTTTGTCTTTGTGACTTCTTTAACAGTCTTCCAGACTCATCTATTAATCCATAACCTCACAACATGTAAGACATCTGGCTTTTCAGTTAACCAAAATTTTCGTAGGGGAAAAATTGAGCTGGAATAAAATTACTTACCTTAAAGACTGGGAAAAGAAGTGGGGATCCCCTTTTTCACAAGGAATTGGCAAGAATATTTCATACTTCTTTTTGAAGAGCAAGAAAGAACTTAAAAGATGGAAATTGCCCACTCATAAAAAGACTTCTATTACTCCTCATAAACCAACTCCAATTATTCAATAAAAATATTTTTCTTTGAAGTTATTATTTAAATAACTCAAAGAAACATTTATTACGATGTATTATTTTTCGATGAAAAATCAGGTGAGCTCCTTTGGAGTTTGTGATTTTTCATCATATGCTCTGTTTGAAAATTCATGTATCTGGATTCTTTTGATACCAACTTACTTATTATTTATCCGAAGGTGATGAATTTGTGTAAATATCTTTTTCAGTATTTTTAACAACATGTTTCTCCTCTTACTTTTGAAAACAAAATCTCATAAAAAAAATTTTTTAAGAAGGCGGCTAAAAGAAAAAAGTGATTTTTTTCTGACGAGAGAATTTGTCTGTCAAGAAAAAAACTAAATTTTCTTATTCGCGGATGTAATTTTAATTTGATTCGCTACTGAGGCTTGAAATTCTTCATTCTGGTATTATTAATTAAACAAACATAAACAATAAATTCCCGATGCAAATCTCCAATATTTTCACTTCATCTGGTTGCAATACCGTTTACCACTCTGTCGCATGGCATCCTTCTCAACGTGTTGTTGCCTATGCTTCATGTAATCAAGTCAACATCCTTGGCCCAGACACTGCTCAAGTCTCTGTTTCTCTCATTGGCCATTCCAAGAGAGTCAATGTTCCCAAATTCTTCTCCCTTCAAAAAGAAATGACTCTCATTTCTGGTGCTTCTGATGGTTCTTTGATTATCTGGAAAAATGCTGGCGAGCCTTTCAAGCACACAAGCTGGAGAGAAGATTTCAAGGCTCAATTGGATGAATCAATCAGCAATATAGTTATAAAAGAAATTTCTGATACTGAAGCCTATATTATTACCCTAACCACCTCCACCCAGGTCGGTCTCTGGAAATATGACGGCAAAGTCCTTCATCAGCTCGAAGTCTTACATTTCGGAACCACGTTCCAAGAAGCTGCTGCTTTGGAGCTTATTGATGGCCAAAATTTATTTATTTTCTTGGGTGGTGTGGACAAGCTTGTGCATATTTACTCATACAATATCAAGGCTACTGAGAAGGCAAGCCTTCAATATCACGTTTCTTTGAAGGGACATGAGAACGCTATTACTGATTATGCAATTACAAGATTGAAAGAGAATAATGAAGAATATTTCTTGTTGGCTTCTTCTTCTCGTGATACTTTGATCAGATTATGGAGACTCTCCAAATACGACGAAAA
>Ga0182738_1005591_pt1 | contig 13351 bp, 5 predicted proteins | sample eDN5th30CBELigMG_FD_128876 | JGI IMG/M metagenome (GOLD analysis project Ga0182738, IMG submission 128876) | Enriched Miracle-Growth compost microbial communities from Emeryville, California, USA - eDNA 5th pass 30_C BE-Lig MG (version 2)... ...
AAGCCAAGCCTTTAACTGTCTTGGAATAATATTTAGAGTCTAATGAGACCTGGGATATGCTTGAGATTTTTTTTTCTTGCGAGATTTGTCGGAGGTTCTTATCAGCCTTTACCTTTTGATAAATCACTTCCTCGTCATCCTCCTTCTCAGAGAAATCATTAGAAAAGGAATGTATTCGAGGTAATCCTCCTGCTGGATAATTCTCATAATCCTCTAATTTCTTCAAAGTAGGGATTAAAAGCTTCGTATTATTTCTCTTTCTGGTTCGAGATTTTGAGGTGATGAATTGACGTTCTGTGGATAATACTTCCCGATCAGTTTTTTGGGTAATTAGGGAAGGTTGTATTTCTGGCGAATAGTGCTCCTTAGTGGTCTCTCCTTCAAGAACAAAGTTTTCTGAGGCATTTTGCTGGCTTGCTTTGAGTTGAGAAAGTTGTTCATTGGTTCGATTTTCCCTCCTATTCTCCTCAAAGGTCAGAACTTTTATGAGAAAAGAACCAAAGATCATATTTTTAATCTTGCGATTATATGAATAACTCAGTTCAAGATTGTGCTGACATTTCAAAGTGATATTGGCTCCTTCTGTGGTATATTTCGAGTAAATCTCTCGAACTTCGTCTTGTTCTTCTTTTTGATATTTCGCAAGAAAAGCCATCACATTAAAAGCTTCATTAACTTCAGCCAACTCTCTATTCAAACCTCCAATGTTGATTCTCTTTTCTTGAAGCCTTAAACCGAGTTTTTCAATTAAAACTTTTGATGCAGAATCAATATCTCCATTTTCATGTAGCAAGAGGTATTCTCTATTTGAAACAACAGGTCTGAAAATGAATATAAAAGTGAAGCCTTGTGTAGTAAAGGGATGAATATCAATGAAATATTCTAGTTCTACCAAGTACCCATCAAAATGATAGAAAAATGATCGATTGACTTTTCCAAAAGAGCTAGTTTCGGGGTTCTCACTTAATTGTTTCCACCTCTCAGCATAAATACCACGGAAGATTGGAGGGGTTCTCTGAGGAGAAATAGCCCAGGATACTGGCTAAAATCACCTCCCAAGATGTTTTCAATCTGCTTTGTTACATAGATTATTTTTACAGCTTCACCTTTGACCCCTGAAATTTTCAAAAACCCTACGTTATCTTGAAAAGCATTTTCTGGGCAAAGTTTCTCTTGAGCAAAGAATTTTTTATATTTCTTAAGCTTCTGTGAGGAGAGCTTGGTGAAATTAATGTAATCTGCTATTGAGTGATTCAAAGACAAAGAATATTCTGCACTGAGGAGATGCGGCTCAATGTGAAAGTCAGAAATTCTTGTCGATATATGGCTTATTTTTTTCAGAATAATTTGTCGACATTTCTGGGCTTTTTGAGAGTTTTGATACATAATTTCAAGGTTTCATGATTTCAGAGCAAATTTCGATTTGAAGACTTGTCTGAGCATATCCTGTTTCAGGTGAGCTAGGAAAGCATGCTCTGAGACAAAATTCAGAAGGTCAAGATGAGAGTTGTTTAAAGTTTTGGGTTTATTTTTGATTTGATTTTGAATCCTGATGAGTAGAAGTTCAGCATTCATTTTTAGTTTGATATTGCGACTTTGTTGAAGATTCAAACAGATTTTTATTGAATCACTGTAAACTTTCATCTGCTTGAAATAAAATTCAGCAAGAAAAATTTTTATATCCTTGTTTCGTGGAAATTTTTCTTGAAGTTTTTCCAATAAATTCTTGAACAAAACATTCATTGGTAATCCCTTTGAATCTATGTCATAAGCCCATAAAATTCTTTTCATCTGTGAATCAAAAGTTTTCCAGACCAGTAAGTTCAAATGATTCTTACTATGATTTTGATCAAAGTTTGCCAGAGTAGTTTTTTGTAATTCTTTGATCACAGCTATTCTATGAATCAATAGGTTTGGAGAATTCAGAGAGGGATCACAAATGACTCTCCAGAAGGCCTTTTTCAAAAAATTGTTGGAGACAATTACCCCAAAGCAAAGCAAAACTCCCCACATCATCAAAGAAAAGCCAATGCTCTGAAAACTCGAGTCCACTTCCTTGATCACAAGTGAGATAAAATAAGACAAATCCAAAGAGGCAACTAGCATAAGAACCCATCCTTGAAAATATAGTGATCTGAAACTATACAAAGGCAATCTTGTGAAAAATCCTCTCATCCTTCCGATGTCTATCAAGATATTCATGCTAGCCAATATCCAGTTAAAGCCAGGGATACTTGAGTTCAACGTCCCTGTCAGGATTTGTGTGATTACTTTCTGCACAAGAGTCATTATTTCAAGAGTGTTTTCCTTTGCTGAGAGAAAACTTTTTGTAGGAAGTATGTCATGGTAATATATCTTTGGAATCAAAGCCAGAAGAAGCTCAAAAATAATCAGCATGTAAGCTATTATTCTTATGACTGTGCTTTGATCGTCTGTATTCTGATATGTCTCTCAGTCAACAACTCGGATGGCTGCAATGTAGAAAGATGATACATAAAAATAAGTGATTCGACTTTGAAATTTCATAAGAAGTCTCCATATTGTGACCAATAGGCTTGAGGAAACCTCAGTAGAGCGAGTACATCTATGAACAATATAGAGAAGTAATAAAAGCTTGCCAACTGTGAATATACAAACGAGGATAAGCATCATATTTTCAAGAGTTCCAGTTTTATCGAAGGACATCCAGTAAGCAGGGTTCATAAACCTTGCAATGAAAAATCTTTGTTGAAATTGAGCATTATGATAGCAATAACAAGTTGGGAGGCCAGTTGGAGGTACTCGAATAGCATCAGCCCTTTCTCAATTATAAAGGAAGAGGGAGAATGGTCCAAAAATGATGTAAGGGCTAATCGGGCTTGGAGGGACGATTTATCATCGCAAAGGGAGCTAATTTTGTGCAAGATGCAGAGGCTAGTTTCTCGGGTCATTTCTCGTTTTAAAAGATTTATTTTGATTTCCTATCTTGCTTCAAGTCTTTTCTTAATTCTCTTGAGGTTTTTAATTTAACTGGATTTTTTTTGTCTTTGGACACAAACTACAGCCAGAAATCATTTTGAGTAATTCATCGCTTTAATTTTTAATTCTTTAAAGAAAAACTCATTAAAAGAAAATTCCTGAACCTATCTTTATTCAACCCTGAAATATGGATCTAGTTCTTCCGAAACTAGCAGGGGCTCGTACGGGGTCCTATCGAAGAGCAAAAGGGAAGAGACTTTGAGCTCATAGTTTTTCTCCTCTTGAAGTCATCTGGAGACCAGTAAAAGTTTCGTGACGTTTTTTGCATGAGAAAAAATGTTTAATTTGCAAATAAACTTCTTCATATTAAATTAATAAAGTTTGTCTAACGAAACTCTGCTTAAACCTCTAAATTTTTAAAGGCCATTTTAATCCATTTCTCATTTTTTGGTGAGGCAACGAGTCCTCTAGAAGGCCAAAAAACTCAAGAAGAGTTCGGGGAAGGTGCACAGGAGACGAGTAAAAGTGAACTTGAGACAAAAACACCTCAGCAGTCTTGGGGGTTTGCCTTATTCAATAAATTTTGAAACGATTTATTCTTCATTTTTGAAGTCAGTTCAGAGAGAAAAAAGAAAGCATCAAAAAGTTGATGACTGACCAAAGAGGCAAGTGAGGATGTCATTAACAATATGATTCAAGAGACAAGCAAAAGTTATGGTGAAAAGTCAAGTCTCTTCTTATGACGAAACTGTCAATGAATATGAATTAACTAACTGACAATGAGACTCCTGGACTTTTGCTTCTTTTTTCAAAAATCCTTGAATACGAAGCGATTTTTCTAGAGTAAAAATGAAAACAAGTCAAATCTGTTCCATCTCAGGCAAAGACTTGGCCTTAGAAGATGAAAAATTTGATTTGTTAAAAACTTTAATTCATAATTCAGAAAATTAACGATTGATCTTTTTAGCCTTCCTTTTTTTTCTACATGAAAGATGAAAAGTCTTGGGATAAATTCTTTCTTCTTTTGGAATCTTCTTGGCCTAATTTTTTTGTCTAATACAGTATGTAATTCAAAAGTTTCAGCCTCTAATTTCACCTGCAAGTTTTCTTACACTTTTATAGCTTTCCCTCTCAACTCCCTCTCTCATAATCGTCATCCACTTAACTCAGCTCTTGTCTCCTATAACCCATTTCAATGAAATCAGACTCTGAGAATATTATTTTTTTATATTTATTCTGCAATGAAGGATCAATTCAAGCTATTGAAAAACCGAGTGAAATAATTAATAAAAGGGGATAATAATTACCATTAAGGCAGATTCCATTTGGAATGTCCAAGTTTTCACAACTCAAGGAAGCTTGCCACTTTCTCTCCAGGTTCAAATTCAGGATTGCAAGTGAATGGGATGATTCTTTTTCAAGAGAAGTAATGATGCCACCATCATAAGAAACCATGCTTGAAAATAAAGCGCTCTGAAGTTGTAGAAGGGTGACCTTGTGAAGAAATTTGCAATACGAAAAATATCAATGTCAACATTCACACTCGACAAGATCCAATTAAAACCTGGGATACTTGAGTTCAACATTCCTGTAAGGACTTGCGTGATTACTTTCTGCACAAGGGTCGTTATTTCAAGGGTGTTTTCCTTCGCTGAAAGAAGATTTTTGTGGGAAGCATATAATGATAACATATCTTTGGGATCAAGGCCAGACGAAGCTCAAAAATAATCAGCATGTAAGCTGTCATTTGAAATGCTATGTTTTGATTGTCCGAGTTTTGGTATGTTGGTGACCGCAACGTAGAAAGATGAAACATAAAAATAAGCAACCCTGCTTTGAAACTTCATACTAAATCAGCATGTTGTGACTAGCAGGCCTGAAGAGACCTCAGTTTCCCCGGGTACGGCATAGAGAAAGATCAAGAGCTTGGCTGCTGTAAAGATGCAAACTAAGATGAGCAAAGTATTTTCAAGAGTCCCAGTTTTATCAAAGGACATCCAAAAAGCAGAGTTCATCAGTCTTGCAAGGAAAAAGAGAGCCTTAAAAAGAGCAGAATCTTGGTCGAAGTTGAGCATGATGGTTGCAACTCAAAGTGGAGAGACGAGTTGAAGGTACTCAAATAGCACCAATCCTTTTTCTGTGATGATAGAAGGACGAGAGTGGTCCGAAAATGAAGCAAGGGCTAATCGGGCTTGAAGGGATGATTTATCGTCACAGAGAGAGCTGACTGGATCCAAAATGGAGGGGCTAGTTTCTGATGTCATTTCTAGATTTCAAAGATTTATCTTTATTCTTTGGAGCCTTTTCTTAATCTTTGGGTTTTTAATTTAACTGAACTCCTTTGAGGTTTTCCCACAAATTATTGTTAGCAAAACATTTTGAGTAATAAATTGCTTTGGTCTTTAATTCTTTAGAGAAAAACTTCTTCAATGAAAATTCAGCCCTTGAAGAGAAATCCACACTTCCAGAATTAGCATCAATGTTTTCTGAGATCCCAGTTTAAGATGAAAAGGCAAGAGGTTCTCAGTCCGCATCTTGTCCTCAGAGAAACTCCATGTGGATTTTGTTCATAACCTGGCAACTTCTTTTTTTAGTTTGAAGAGGATTTTTCATCTGCTCATCAATTCCGGAAGCTTTGCGTTGAATCAAATCCTGCTCAGCCTCTCCAGTATTCTTAAAAACAATTCTAAGTTTTTTTTTTAATGAAGAATATTTGAGGAAACCCTCAAGGCCCGATATAGAGAAAGAAATGGCCAGTCAAAGAAGAATCTAAATGGAAATTTTTGGAACAAATGAAAATGTATGATAGAAAAAAAATCGTTCTATTTCTAAGTTTTTTAAGGCTTTATGCATTAGTCCCTTATAAATTGTGAAACGATTTATTTTTAATCATCTCAAGTCTTTTCTTTTGAAATAAAACAGTGAAAAATTGGTCTTGGAGCCAAAGAGGCAAGTCAGGATGCGCCAACAAGACCCGTAAAGAGATGAACGAAAGAAAGAGAGAAAGGTGAAAGGTCTTCTTGTTGGTTTTTTCACTGAATTATTTAAGTGTGAAAGAGAACACTGGATTTTTTCTTAAAAAACTATTCAGTGTGAAATGGACGTTTATCAAGTCGAAATGAAGATAGATAAATCTGCTACTTAGCATTCCCTCTCAAAAAAAGGTGCCATGAGAATATAGAAAATTCGAATTTTTTTAATTTCAATTGATCAACCAGAAAATTAACGACAATTTATCTTTCATTTTCTTTTGTATAAATCAGAAAAATAATAATTGCATTACCAAAGTACATAAGGGAGAAGTCTTTTCGTCATCCTCATTCTCAAAACGATTCAGAATGGAAATTAATAGCTTAAATCTCTAATTCCTTCTGCTAATTTTCTTAAATCTTTGGAGCTTTTATCTCCACCACTTCCTTCATTGCCAGAACACTCTGCACTATCTCGCCCTTCTCTCAATTTCTTTTAGAAGGTCAGATTCTCCGCATTCGTGAAGGTTTTTGGCAAATTTGAGAAGGGCAGATGAGAAATAGTTCTAAATAAAGCTTAAGGAGATTTTCTTTAGGAGACGAAGCTTGGATCATTTCTCTCTTTTTTTCTTTTTGCTTGAAATGAATATACTGAATGAGATGCATTTTTTCGTCTTTGGTTTAATATTTGATGTTACAACTGAAAGGTTTGATTCTTTAAAACATCAGCATGACCAAGAGAATTTGCTCCAATGGAATTCACAAAAAACCTTCGAATTTTTCGAAGAAAATTTTCTTCTGTCATCTTCCACCCTTTCCCTTTCAGGGATTTAACCAGTTTTTTCTCTTGAAAAAACCATCAAGATCATAAGAATTTCACCCCCTCTCTCAGCAGAGAGTGATGAAAGGTTTGGACTTTTGATCTGAAAATTATATGAACCACTCCAAGACCCAAGAATTGCTTCTGAAAAAAATTTCACCCTTCTTTTATTTTCTAGGATATTTTTTCTCTCATGTCAAGTTGGAGATCTTCTTCTCATTTTCGTTATCTCAATAAAAGCCTGAAAATTTGCTATCTTCAAAACCATAAATCGTACAACTGAATTTTAATCGTTTCATAGAAAAAAAAACTCGATAAATAAAACTCAAAGGTCTCTGCATTAATCTTAGAAGCCCAAAATCGTTTCAGTTAGTTAATTGAAAATTAATCAAGTTTCTTTTATTTTGCACTTTTTAGCTCCACCTCAGAATCACTCTCTCATTGTCTCAGCGTTGCTCCTTCCTTCCCCGAGTAACAACAAGCTTTCATTGAGAAATTTCTGAATTAGCAAAAATTTCTTCTTTTAAAATCTCACTTTTTTTAAAAAAGGAAGACATTCCATCATCCTCAGATTCTAAAACTTCCCTGGCTCCTTCCTTCAATATTAGGCATTTTTAGATCAGAAATGTATGGCAGAGGACCTATGAAACCAAGTTTTAATTGAATTTTAAGAAGTTACTGAAAGCGAGGAATTACTGGAAATTAATGAAGCATTTTTTTGGTTTAATTAATTCGCAATCAAATTAAAAATCGAAAAACTTGGTCTCAAACTCAATTAGCCTGCTTTAAAAAAAGTCTTCAATTTCAAACTTGACTCCTCCTTTGATGTTAGAAGCTATTGAGGCTTCTTTTTTCATCTCAAAGGAACTTGAAAACTAGCTTGCTTCATGTTTAACCAATTCGTTCCATTGGCAAAGCCAAGACAGCCAAGAGATGGCTCAATAATATACCTGAGATTAATTGCCTGGAAATTATTCTTACGTGTTTCTATCGCTATATTTCAAGACTAAATTAATTATTTTCACTTGCAACTGACTCTTTTAATTTCGATTCAATCACTTTTCAAAATCAGTTGCATGCTTCTTCAACGCAAAAGTCGGCAAGGCCAATAGATCAGGCAACTTCTCTCTAAAAAGTTTAACGCTACAAAGAGGAAAGCTTTCCTTTCTCATTCTGAAGCTTTTGCTTTCGAAAGCCCATTTTTTCATGAGGTTTTTGGGAAAAGAACAAAATGATGCTTTTCATCATTAAAAGCAGCTTTCTGGATTAAACTATATTTCTTTAAATTTCGATCAAATTCATGGAGATACGAAACATGGGTTTCTCTTGAGAAAAACTCTAGTTCTTAAGGAAGGAAGTGTCTACTAGCCAATTAGAAATTTGGAAAACTGGCTCTTTCTGACTAAGTGAGCATGTTTATGAAAGGATTTTCTCTTGATTTGAGGCTTTTTATGGTTCCAAAGTCGATAAGAAATTCGCTATTAACGAAAGGTTTAAACAAAACAACGACAGTGATTAAAACAATAGGATAAAAATTATGTGAGGACAAACTTAAATTTATAAATTAAGGCTGCAATCAATAAAAAATATAACAGCTTAATTCATTAATAACCACCCAAACAATTTTTCAAAGATCACCGATCATATTGAAACATTTCGAGAAGGGAATTCAAGAGGGAGTCAATAGAAACTTCCAAGTTTAATTTTTAACTTTTTTCTGATAGAAATTTGCTCTTGACTATGAAAAGTGAATGGAGATTTAACTCACCTGATTATTCATCTCAGTTTTTCTATTTAATTAAATTCGAAAAAGCACCTTCAACCAATGGGCGTTATTCATGCAAGCCTCAGAAATCCAGTCGTAAGAGCGCCAGCCTTTTTGATAGAGGAAGCTGAAATCAGCAAGGAGAGCTGAGCGAGATAAAGCTGGCTTAAGAAGATTTTCATTTAACTCGACAGGTCTAAAAATAGCGAATTTTTTGCTACTGTCCAATTTTCCAAGGGGTTTTAACTTCATCGCGAAAACTGATTAAAACAACTTTCTTTTAACTTTCTCTATTTGATGAATCCTCAAAAACAGACCTCCTTTTCAAAACAAATGACCTCCATCTGCGGCGAAACCTACAGCCTCAAAGCCCAAATCGCCTGGATCTCCATCAAAGATGCCCCTCTCATGCCTATCCATGACCTCATTATGGTCTTTCTTGGATACGTCCAAATCATTTCTCCTCTTCTTCTTTTCAGTATTCACTTCCAGAGTGTCCAAGAAACAACGCTCCCTTCCGTCATTAACAGCCTAACTCGCATAATAAACTGCGCTTCCTGGCTTAGCTTCACCAAGGTCGGAGCATTTGAAGTGCTTATCTTATCAATTATGGGAATCTTTATGGTGCTCAAGCTTCTCTTGTTTGGATATATCGCCTTGGTGGCTAAAGGCCGTAAAAGTGGCTCAAAGATCTTGTTACAACTCTGGAGATATGTCTTCAGAGTCCAAGGAAGAGTATTGTACTTTTTTTGCTCAACATTTTGGGTGAAAGCGATCAATGTCGTACAAGATACAAGAGAAGAGATTAAGGAATCAGAATACTATAGTGTGATGATTATATCATGCTTGATGATGGCTTTGGAGTTCTTTTTCTCATTATATTTGAGCATCTATTATGTGCACATATTGCCATCGAAGCAGCTTACCTCTGCAAAGGATAATAACGTGGAGATTATTGATCTGGTTCAGAAATTAGTGATCCAAATCTTGGCTGCCACGTTGGACTTCGATAAGCTGTCAAGTTTATGGATCTTTGCCTGTGTAAATTTGGCAATCGATCGAATAAGAAATCGCCATTATTTCTTCCCAATGCCAGACTACCACTTCAAAACCATGTTTTACAAAAGCCCATTGCTGACAATTGTGGCTTCTTTGAACATTTCTTGTGTCATTTCCTGTATAGTACGCTCAATAGATACTGATTCCAGTAGCTTGGCTTTAGTGGTGATCATCTGGATAATTTTATCGATTCTGATGATAAAGAGTGGACATGTGTATTTGAAGAGAAGGTTTTGGAATCTGCTGCTGGATCCGAGCCTTGAAGGGCCAAATCTGTTGGTTCATAGGATAAGTGCAGTGAAAGAGCTAAGAGAAATGACCAAAGGACTTTTTGAGTTTAACCAGAATTATGATTGGACTTTGCTAGCAAACAATACAATCAATTCAAGAATCAAAGAAATCTTCAAAATCAACGAAGGACTTGAAGGGGGTCCTTTGAGTATCAATAATAAAGAAGGGTTTAATAAGATATTGGGAAGATATTTGGAAAAACTGATGGAGATGTATCCACGAGACAAGTTCTTGAGGTTATACACAGCTCATTTTTACATTAAAAATTTGAAGATGATCAGAGCTCCTATCGATATTCTCATGAAATTACGAGGCAACTCTGGGCTCCGAATCAATCTCAACACAGAACTATTACTTATGGAAATACAAAACTCCCTCAAAGAGAAATATTCCAAGCTTGCAGAAGAGAAAGGCAATCACCTTGATTTGAGCAAATTTATCTATGAAAAGACTCTTTATATCCAAGCCAAAGAGAAAATTATTTCTCAAGCAGATTTACAGATTAAAATTTGCTATGAGGCCAAGAAAGAGTCTCCTAATTTAGCTCTCATATTCAATGACTCTCAAAGGCTCACCCAGAGACGCACCCAGACTGTCAAGTTCATCAAGAAAATGCTTGAGCTCATGTCTGATCATCACATTGAGCCTTTGTTATTATACGCAAGATACTACCTCGTCCTGAACCATTCTATGAACGAGAATGCCCACTTCACAAAGATGTACACCCAAAGGCTGCAGAAATACAACAAATACTTTGAGCAAGACAAGCTGGTTGATAAAAATATGTTCGCTCAAGATATCAGTTTCTGCATATTTTCGAATAATGAAGCCAACCTTGGGAAGGTCTTTTATGCTTCAAAGGCAATGACAAGGCTTTTGGGACAAAGTAATGATACAATTATGACAATGAATATCATGAAAAATAGTCCGCCATCTATTCGTGATTTCTATATTGACTATCATAAATCGATCGCGAAACAGGGTGAGAAGCTCATACAAAATAAGATTCAAAGAACCTTCTTATACAGTAAGGAGTGCTATCTGGTTGAAGTTGAAACCTATGCAAATATTCATCCATTTGTTACAAGTGAATTTTACCTAAATTATCTTCAAAGAACCGTCAGGTCTAAGAGAGAGTTTATGTATGTGCTGGAAAATGGTGATATTGACTCTACAACCAAGAACATAGCTGAAAAACTGGGTGTCTTTCCATCTTTGAAGAACACTTCTCCTGGCACAGAGTTTAACTTGAAGCATATTTCAGATCAACTCGTTGAAATTAATAACGCTTTCAATACTGTTTTCTATAATGTGAATATAAAGCCTGATGAATGGAGTCCTGAAGTAAAGAAAGCACAAGAGATTTATTCTTTATGTACAACATCAGGAAAAGATCTGGTTGTTAAGCCAATCAATGGACAGCAAGATGAAATCTATCTTTATAGTTGCAAAGTGACGAATCTCTCTATGGGAAAAGCGCTATTAAAGCTCTTTACCTTTGAAGAAAAACGCTTGAGAGACCCCAAAAGGCTAGCAGACCCAAATGATCTCACACCAATGAGTTACATCGGACCACCAGGACAATCTCCCCTCAAAAGCTTCACTAAGGACCAAGACATCAACGAGGAACTCGAATCTTCTGCTTCTTCTAATCACGTTGAATCAACTGCTGAAGAGAAAAAAGATGGCTGGATTGATTCCTATGCGATAAACTCAACGGTTCCCTATTTCGACTCTAATTCTCTTGGAATGACCAATAGGGCCTCTTTCCTTGAGACACAAAGAGCAAAGGAAACCACCAGACAACTCCTTGATCCTCAAAGTGACACACGAGATGGCATTAGTACTCCTGGACTTCCTCCAAAACAAAGAAAGAGCCAGATTATTCAGGTAGAGAGGAAGGTTTCAGCAGGAACCACTGGAGGAAAAAATGAAAGGAAAACTGAAGCGAAGATGTCAAGAAAGGATCATATTAGGTCCAGACTGTCTGTGGCGACCAGTAGATTGTCAAAATTCTCTTTACAGAAAAGGATTTCTTACCTTTATGAGGTCTCCCTCAATACCAAGTATTATCCTAAGTTGTATAAATTACTCCTTGGACTCTTTTGTTTGGCTTTTATTTTACTGATTGTGAGCCAATTTGTGCTGAAAGACACTCTCGACAACAATGTGGAAAACTTGAGAGCAAGCAAAGACATTCTTCGAGGAGCTCAGCTGAGAAATTATCAGCAGATCACTGTAGCATCAACCGCAAGAATGACTTGGGAAATTCACACTGGAGGCATGGAACCTTCCACCTTTGGTTCATTCGCTTCTTTTGCTTCACTATTGCCTTATATTTTCAGCTCTTATGTTCAACAATTGAGTGAAACGAACGAAGGATTTCTTGTGAACACAAGTTCTTTGAATCAAGATATTAGCGAGAGACTTTTTGCACCAGATGTGAATGTCTATGATACGTATTTTGATGCAGACACTCAGATCATAATGCAGCAGAATCATTTCCAAGCCGTCGATGGCATTGTAGAAACTGCATTGAGACTATCGAACCTTGCAGATTTGACTGAAGAGGAGGGTCAATATCTAGTGAATTTCGTCATGAGAAACAGTCTAAATAATTTATTAATGAAGAGCGAAGATATCTGTGCGTTGATCAGGGCTTCATTGAATTCTCAGAGAAGTGATATAGAAAACATTATAGAAATGTTTTTAATCGTTCTTTTATTGATATTCGGTAGTTTCTTGGGGATCTTATCGGTGATTCTTTATCAGCAATATCTCAAACAAATGAATAATTTATCAGCCTTCTGTCGTGTTAACCCAGCGAAACTCAATGAAGTCCTCAGTATGTTTGTGAGATTTAAGCATGACGTTGAAAATGAACAAGTCGAAGATCAAAGCGAGCATTTCTCTATGAGAAAACTTTTCAAAGAAAAAACCACTGCCACTCAAGATTCAGTCAAACGAGATTATAACAAAAATCCTAATTGTTGGGAGCTTCAGAAAAGCTACGGTTTGTTGATCAGCAAGCTGGTTATTTTAATTACAATGGTGATGATCGCAATCGGAGTTACATCAGTGATAAACCAAAAGACAATAAAATCTTCAAAAACGATGCAAGGACAGGTCTATTTTTTGGATCATGCTAAATCTCGTATCAGCCTTAGTTCTGTGTGTTTTGTCGAACTTATTGCTACTAATAACACTGGGAGGATTGAGAGGAACTTCATACTGGATGAGTTGAATGACTTGGTTACACAATTAGATGAGATTCGTATTGAAATCTACTCTACTTTACTTGACAATAACGAATTTGACGATGCAGATTCGGGATATATTGAAGCCCTTTTATATGGGGACGCATGTCCGTTCGTTGAGACATCTCCTGGGAGCTGTGCTTCTGTGGTAGCAAGAGGTTACAAGCCAGGATTGGTGTATGTTTTGAACGGGCTGACCAATTTGGCGAAACGATTGATCCAAGAATATGAA
>Ga0182738_1005592_pt1 | contig 13348 bp, 13 predicted proteins | sample eDN5th30CBELigMG_FD_128876 | JGI IMG/M metagenome (GOLD analysis project Ga0182738, IMG submission 128876) | Enriched Miracle-Growth compost microbial communities from Emeryville, California, USA - eDNA 5th pass 30_C BE-Lig MG (version 2)... ...
AATTGATACATGTTGATTAATCTCAAAAGATGAGGCTTTTTCTATCGTTTCCTCACGCATTTCGCCCACTTTTTCTTTGAACAAAACTTTTTGAGAAAAAGCTTTTATATGTCTAATCTTCAGAGATGAGATAAAGACCTGATTTGTTTTTTTCCCACTAAGTTTCCTCAAAGAATGTTTCCTTTTCTCTCAATTGAGCTGCAAAGATCACAAGAAATTGATGCTACACCTCATCAATTAGAATTTCTCAATCTCTGAAAAGAGGAGAGGAGAGTTTTGATTTCATTATTTTTCTCTCTTGAAGATGAGCAAGGATTCAAAATCGATTTTTTGTGAAATGCCATTTTTTTTTTCTCCAATTTGTGCTTTCCAAATGAAAATGCCTGATCTCAAAAATTTTTTGTAAAAAAATTTTTCTTTACCTGAAAGTCATTCTTTTTTAAGAGCTTTGAAATGTTGGAAAAAATGGAATTTCTCTTTGCAAATTTTCTTTCCAAAATCTCATAAATATATAATATATTTATTTTCTTCATGCCTTGTAAAAGTAGGCAAGTCTCATAATGAAGATTTTTTGCCAAAAATGCAGGACCCTTTCTATAAATGCTTCATCTGATTGCAAATCTGCGGTTTGATGAAGTAATTTATTTTTCTTTTTTTAAATAGTTATTGGTCTTCAATCCTTCTATGATTCAAGTGCATGGAATAAAAATTTCTCATCATGCTTATCGAAGATGAAATAGAAGATTTTCAGGATAAACTGATTTTCCCAAACCCTCCTTTGAGCAAGAAAAATAAATATACCCCAGTATCACAAGCTTGTCTCATTTTTGTGGGCTATGTGATTCTCAGGATGTCAAGTATTATGAAATTTCTTGAAGAAAAACTTTCGTCAAGGAATGTTTATATTTTGATCAGACCTTCTAAGAAAAAAATTTATGAGAAGATTTTTGAAAGTGACAAAAGAGGAAGTTCCAAATGTAAAAATTACAATAAAGCAGTAAAAGAGGTTCTGATAGAAAGAAAGTAAAAAATACTAAAAATCTATAAGATTCATCAAAAATTTTGTTCATCATCCTCAGCAGTAGCATCTTGATAAAATTGATATTCAGAGATGAGATCTTTTAGGCTTGCTTCTGCTTCTATCAACTCTTGTTCATCTAGCCCATTCTCTGTGTACCAATGTAAAAATGCTCTTCTTTTAAATAAGCAACCAAATTTTTCTCCAAGTCTCCTGAACATTTCCTGAATAGCAGTTGAGTTGAAGATTGAGACTGCAGAGGTATTGAAGTCCTTAGATGGAACTTGACAAAGAGAAGTTTTCAGATTGTTTGGGATCCACTCGACGAAATAGGAGCTATTTTTATTTCCAACATTAAGAGATTGCTCAAGAACTTCTTTTTCTGAGACTTTCCCCCTGTAAATTGTGACAGCAGAGAGAACTCTTCCATGTCTCGGATCAGCATCAGTCAAAAAGTTTTTAGCATCAAATAGTTGTTGGTACAGTTCCGGAACTCTTAAATCTCTTGTTGTAGGCCTCAAGCTTATTGGACTTAGGCTTGACATTGTGAAATGAAGCCTCGGAAAAGAAACTAAATTTAGAGACATTTTTCTCATGCTTGAGTTGAGTGCGCCTGGAAACCTGAGGGTACAAGTGATATTTGCGATTGCATTCGCTACAATGTGATTTATTTTTTGATAGGTTGAGTCTGATGATGTTTTGGTGCAAATGCGATAAAGAGCTTCATTGTCGAAAGTCAAAACTTGGTGGACATTCTCAATTAAATGACGTAACGAAAGGGTTGCATTATAAGGCTCAACTACGACATCAGAAACCTGCGAACTTGGAAATACTGAATATGTATGAAGCATACAATCGGAGAATTCTTCTCTAATTCTGGACATGAGCAAAGAACCAAATCCAGATCCAGTTCCACCTCCTAAAGAATTCATAATCTGGAATCCTTGCAGACAGTCACAGGCTTCTATCTGCTTTCGAATAGCATCTAATGCATATTCAATCCATTGAGGGCCTTCTGAATGATATCCTTTTGCCCAATTATCTCCAGCGCTTGTTTGTCCAATCACAAAACAATTTTGATCAAAGATTCTTCCCAATAGGCTGCCTTTAATAGAGTCGATGATTCCTGGCTCAAAGTCAATAAGGACTGCCCTCGGCATAAATTTTTGATTTGCATGCTCTTGAAAAAATACATTCTGCCTTTCTTTTGGATGGTTTGAGGAGTTTTCAAGTTGAGTTCCGCAATTGTCAATTTGATGTTCATTGAGAATATTTTCCCAAAAGGAATTTCCAACATTATTCCCACATCTTCCAACTTGAAGATTTATAATTTCAGACATGAAAGGAGGAGTGAGAGTCTTTTTGTTAATAAAAATATTTGATCAGAATTATTATTAAACAATCAAAAAAGTTTAGAATTTTATAAACTCTAGGGATTTTTGAAGAAAAATGATTTTTGGCGTTGATGATGGTCTGCATCTTTCATAAAAAATTTTCTGCATGTTTGGAAATATTGTTGAAAACATTGTAGGAAAAATATAAAAAGACAACTGAAATGAGTTCAGAATTATCACCATCTTATTGAAGACGTTCATATTCAGAGACTAAATCAACTAGGTTTCGATAACTTCGATTTCATCCATTCCTTCGTTAGTGTAGCGATATACAAAGGTTCTTTTTTTCAAAAGAATATGAACTTGTTCAATTAACTTTCTAAATATTCCTTGGATTGCTGTAGAGTTAGAAAGCAAAATACTGGCTACTTTCACCCCTGGACGAGGAATGGCACACTTGACTGCTTTGAGATGGCCAGTCACCAATTTTTTTTGCAATTAATTTCAAAAATTTGTTCATCAACTTCTTGAGAAGTTAACCTTCCTCTATAAATTGCTGTCCCAAAGAGATATTTCCCGCCAGAAAGATTGGCATTACAGAGAGAATTTATTGGTCTAAACATTTGTTGAGTGATCTCGGATATTGATATCCCTTTGTAGTGGCTTGTTCCAGGAATCAATGGAGAGAAGCTTGGCATCATAAAATGGACTTTTGGAAATGGAGTTAGACTTGAAGCTTGCTCTCTCATGGTGGAGTTTAATTGGCAAGGAAAGCGATAGATGTAGGTAGTGTCTGCCATGATATTCGAAATAAAGCGATTAAAATCCGAATATATCGGAGTTTTCATCTTATATATCTGACTGTAAATGTTGGAAAGAGCTTCATTATTAAAAACCTGTACTTGATCCACTTATCAACAAGTTGAATTATCGATGGAAGTGTGTTGAGTGACTCCATAGAGGGGATTTTGGTAGAAGGAAATAGAAAAAGTTTGCAAAACTTGACCGTCAGAGTATTCCCGTTGACATGAAAAGGCTTCCCAATCCAGAGCCTGCTCCTCCTCCCAAAGAATGAGTTAGAGTGAACCCCTGAAGTCGATCACATGCTTCTGCTTGTTTTCGCAAGTCAGTTCCTTCTGTATAATATCCCTTTGCCCAATTCTTTCCAGTTCCCATTTCTCCAATTATTAAAAAGTTCTCAACGTATATTTATTTTTATCGTGTTCCTGAAAGCAAACATTGATTTGTTCAAGTTGAAGATCCGACTCTCCCACAAAAGTTCCAGTAGGATCAAGGTCATGCTCACGAGTAAGTTTATCCCAATATGCTATTCCAAGATTATTACTACAGTTTTAACTTGGATTTGGATAATTTCCTGCATAACAATTAAAATAGCAGATTCTATTCATCGTTGATTGTATTTTTTCAAATTTTTTATGATATCGTCTAGAGATATTTCTTGAAAATTTTGGTCAAAGTTTGGAGAAAAGATTTTTGGTGAAATCTTTTTTTGGAGAGAAGAAGTTGAGAGATGAGCCAATCCAAAAGATCTGAAAGAGAAAAAGGGGTACTACTTTCTGATCACTGAAGAATGATCAAAATTTTTTGCAAAAGTCGAATTCAACATAAAGTTCGAAGAAATCGAACATTTTCTGAGAAAAAATTAGAAGATCTGAAAAAGCTCTATTTTCCAAAAAGAATTTTTTTGAATTTGGACCTGCTTTTCTGAAAATATGTTCGAGATTTCGAAAATCTTGCCAAAAAATAAGTTTAATCAAATGCTGAATTAATTCAAGTCTAAATTTATGAAAAAGAAAAGTTTTGTTTCTCGATTTTGCTTTTTAAAAAACTCTTTCTTCCTGAAAAGAAATTTCAAAGGGGGAAAAAATTTGAGGTTTTCAAAGTCTCTTGATATGAATGAAGGTTATGAAGAAATTTTATTCCCTAAAAAAAATTTTTTCTTTTTTTAATTAGAAAATATAGAGATAGAAACTTATTTTTATTTCTTGATGAACCTTTTAAGACTTTTGTAAAAACATTTTTTCTCCTTTTATACATCATGTGTCAGGTCCAAGAAGCAAAATTATTGAATTTTAACAAGAAATTCTTCAACTTCATCAGACGAGAGAGAGAAAGAAGACCCAGAAATTTTTTTTCATATTGAAAAACTTTTTGGAAAAACCAAAATATTCGAAAATGGAATTTGATCCTTTCGAGGCTAGAAAAGAAGAAAAATCGTCAAAAAATTATAATTGAAATCTCAAAGATTTTCGTATCGTATCGTATTGTCTTGTGAATTGAAATGCAAAACCCAAGCCAAAAGGAAGGTAAGACTGCTCAGGAGCAAAAAACTCAACCTCAAAAAGATCAAAACTTGAGACAAGAAAATGAAGAGAAATCTCAACAAATAAATGGCAATGTTGAAATGAGAAGAGATGAAAGAAAGCAAGGATCAAACGATAATTTCATTGATCAAAATTCAATGGACAGCTTCCCGACAAGTGATCCACCTGCTACTTACTAAGAGTTTTTAAATGTTGAATTGTATTTTATTCTATGAGAATAAATACTCATGTATCGAAATGTTTATATCATCTGAGGAATAAACAGATAATTGTTTATTGCTATTGAAAAAGAATTTAGTTTCAGAATGAAATAAAATCAGTTGTGATTTCGCTAAGAATACCTCTCAACATCAGAGAGCCGGAAATGAAAAATAACAAATAAATTTCTCTTGGCTTTTTTAAATAAAGTACGTTTTCCTTCATTATTAATGAATCAAAAACAGTTATTTAAAAATGAAACAGTTGATTAAATAATTGAGCCAAGATTTTTGAAGGCCGAAACTTCATGAATTTTGAATAAATAGGGGAAAATGGAGGGAAGAATTTGAAGTGTTTGGAACGAACGATAAAGATTCACTATTTCCTGAAGAAAATTCTCTTGGGAGAGTTGCTTCCAAGAAAGATTCTCAATAAAGAGAAAAAAAAATGCTTTGCAAACAGAGCACAATGAATCACCCAAAAAGGGTTGATTTTTTTAGACAACTATCAATTTTTCATTTTGTTTGGTAAGAAAATTCCGACAGGGAAAAAAATGTTTTTCTGGATAATCGTTATTTGAGTGGGAGTTGTTCAATTATGAAATTGATTGGCATTTTCTTCAGCTCAGGGTTTCTTTTCTTCATCTTTATCCAATACAGAAGACATTGACGTAATTTTTAACTTTCCTTCAGGGTTAGTTTAAACCTGTAAATCGAATTAGCATCATTACAACCAAATAATTAACACCTTATTAAAACAACTTGAAAATAAACAGCAAACATCGGGACCAACAAGATTTTTTCGAAAGAGTGGTCTCTAATATTATTAATATTGAAAAAAAAACCTTGTAGAAGTTTTCCTTGGCCAATGATTAGAGAAGGGATTTTTTCTGTCTAATTTAAGCAGTTGATCAAATTTTGCTTTTTTTTAGTATAAATCCCTATAAAAGTACCTTTACATGATTTTTAATCTGAATAACAGTTGCCTCATGAAAAAATCGCGTTGCACATTCGCCTTGCTCTTTCTGGCTCTCTCACTCCACTTGACAAGTAATATTTCCATCTCAATTTTCCTCATCCTTGTAGGTCAAGTGAACGTGCAGCAGTTTAATACAGACGCACCGAAATATTATCCGTTTGGTGAATACGATGTAATTGATTCTGCAGAGTTTCGAGCTGCAGGTAAAAGCTAATTGTTTTGGATTCCTCATTAAATCTTGACAAGCATACGGAACTTTCCAGTACTCAATTGCAACATGGTTCAAGATTGCTCCCACGACTGTCCGAACAATCACTACAACAGAGTATGATGCTTTGCTACATCTCACAGCTCTTGAGTATTTATTGATTTGAACGAAAATTTTGACTTTGCCTAGTACTGATTTCCCTTGGGATGCCACGACCTGCCCTTCAAGTATGACTCAGCTTGCCGATTTAGTTCTTGTGAGACTCTATGGTGGTGATAGTGAGTTGTATGTTAATCTTGCATCTTTTACAAGTTCTGCAATCAGTGATCAAACTGGCTATGGGGTAAAATTGTAGATTGGACGAGAGTTGTAACATAATTTGGATAGTTGGTGACAGATTGCTGGCATTTCTTGTATGTGGGAGTTGATCATATAAATGGTGTGGCGAGTTTTGGGGTGTTTAGTGATGGTTGTCAGGGCTATTATAGGTGGAATGGAGCCATGACATTTAGTGGAACTTACACGAACGAAGCCCTTGACAACAGGGCGACCTTATATCTGGGAGGTGCAAAGAACCATCTTTCAACATTAGTGAGTGGCTATAACTCTTGGCCTGGCCAACTTTATCGCACAATGTTTTTGAGCGATTTTATGACCCTATCTCAGCCCACTGCCAGAATGTTGATGAATGGTGAAACAAGTATTGAGATTAGTTTGGAGATTTTAGAGTGTTAACCTCAATGATAGGCAATCTATACATCTTTTATTTGGATGATGAATCTCTTTCCTCAGGAACTTTGAAAAGTTATGAAGATCCAAATACTTATGCCACAATGGGAACATCTCCTGCAGACCCTACTCCAACCGTAACAATTTATGCAAAAATGAGTGGTGATTAATTGTATAGGGTGTGACTGGCCTGCAATTCGCTTCAGCTGATAGTGACTCAATGATCTTTACTCTTTCAACAGACATTGGAAATTATCATTTTATATCACTTTGGGTTAAAGTTGACGCCAGCACAGCTTCTTCTGCAAATCATTTAATTATGTCAGTCGTTACAGTAAGAATTATGATTTCAAGATTTTATTAACTTTTTTCAAAAACAGCCTGAAGGAAATGAATTTATTTCGTTAATTTTTGTCAAGGCATCTACTTCCTTGACTTTACGAAGAGGAGCTGCCACCGTTCCCTCTCCTCAAACCATTACTCTTGGAAGTAACTTTTAATTTTGAATATCCAACCTAATCTGAAAAGCGTGGCACTTTGTGTTTATCTCATTTGGATATCATACGATTGATACTAGTGCATCAATTGTTGTGCAGTTTGTGTTGGACACGACTCAAGTTTTGACGAACCAAGTTCTTGTTGCATCAGTTCCTGAAGATTATGTCCAACCACTTCGTGTTGTCCATTTTGGAAGCCTTGGAGGCTCTGACTCTGTATTTGACGGTGAGATTCGAAATGTCATTGGAGGCACAGGCTCTTACTTTACTCTTGATACTACAAGCACATCTTGTATTTTTGCAGTCGGCCTTGGAAGCCCCTTTTGCTTGTACTGCCCGACCTCAATGTATTATGACACAACAGGTACCTGTCTGACAGAATGCCCATCAGGTAGCTACTTGGATTCAATCACAAACGCTTGCATTCCTTGTCATGAAACTTGTGCTACTTGTACTGGACCTGGAGCAGCTGCTTGTGCTTCCTGCTCCATTGACACTCCTGTCGCATTTGACTCGAGATGCTTTACCACCTGTCCCGTGAATACTATCAGGGCATATGATGGTACTTGTGAATGTGACGACTCTTGCTCAGGGTGCGATTATTCTGACGCGACTGAGACTGCGCAATGCGTTGGATGTGCCTTGCCAACCTACAGTCTGCTTGCTGATGCCTCCCGTTGCGTTGATGTCGGAGAGTGCCCATCTGGCTATGTTTCTGATTTGAGTTCTCAGACTTGTGTGACCAGTTGTTCAGGAGTCATCGATTATGCTAATGGTAAATGCTCCACATATTGCCCAACAAACACAGCAAAGGTCGCTGGACCTCCTGTTGAATGCTACGCATACTGTCCTGCAGGAACATATGAAGATGTGATAACTGCTGGCGTCGCTGGAGAGACAACACGTGGATGTACAGCCTGTGCTGGTAATTGCGCAACCTGCCTTGACAGTACATCATGCCTGACCTGCACCCCACCCTACTTGTATCACGAAGATGTGAATGAATGCTACCTTACATGCCAGTCAGGTTTCCAATACGAATCTGAGAACAATTTCTGCCAAGCTTGTAGAACAGGCTGTACAGCATGCTCTTCTTTGCTGTACTTGTATGCTACAGATAGTACTTGCGTCGAAGAATGCCCTATTGGTACAGAGCCCAGTTCTGGGCAATGTGTGGCAGTGACTGGTGTGGACGCCCAAATTTTGAACAACTCTGGTCTTGTGCCCCCTCTGACAGTTTCAACTCGCGAGAATTTGGTTTTACTCGGAGACTACGTGGCTCCTTCGACTGTCAGCACGATTGCATGGTCTTTGTCCGATTCTAGTTTGAGTGCAAGGTTCTTTTCGGGAGTGAATAAAACTGCGAAAGACCTTGTAATTCCGAGCGAAAACTTATTGGATGGAGCTTCCTACACAGTAATCTACACTGTGACAGATTCCCTTGGTAACGTTGGCACTGATAGCATTGCTATTGAAACTGAGAGTGCAATAACTTCTGGCACTTTTACTGTGAATCCATCAACAGGAACGGCTTTTGATACAGAGTTTACTTTTGCGATAAGTGGATTCTCTTCCAGTACGACTATCAAATATGACATAACGACCTTTTTTGAAAGATCGCAAACAATAAATGGCGTCGAATATACAGAGCGTGTGAAGACCATGACCATTGTGAAGGGAGTAAATGCAGGAACTTACACATTTGTGTACCCTGTATGCGAGGACACGATTCCATTTACTGTGGAACTTTGCGCTTATAATGACGATCAGGAGGTCTGCGTGACCAAGAAAATCACAGTGAATAATTCAGGAGAGCTTCCTCTACAGAAAGTTATTGTTTGGACTTCTGCTGCTTCCACGATAACTGATATTGGCTCAATGCTAGATTTTGTGAGATCAGCAGCTTATTTCTACACAAGAGATTGGACGAACATGATCTCAACAAATTATTATAGAGGATTATTGCTGATTAAGAATTTGGTCATTGATAAGGATTTAGTTGCATGCAGTAAGGTCGCAGAGTGCTCAAATTCTGGTTCATGCGACGTTTCTGGAAGCTCTTTCACTTGCGACTGCGAGTCCGATCAAGGAGGCTATAACTGCTATTATGGAGAAAGAGATTACGATACCGTTGCCGGTCAAATTGCAGACATTCTCAAGAATTTATATCAAGTGACTTTGACAAGTAGTAACGTCGAAACAGCCATTCTTATTTTGGACCAGATTTCCAGCATGAAGGACATGCTTTCAAAGAGTGGCATTTTATACTTTAGAGACATTGTCGGCAAGATATTGAAAGTTGAAGGGCTCGAATTACATCACTATAGATATTTGTTTAGCATTTTGGGTGAGACAATTGAGTTTGCGAAAAGACCATTGACATCAACATGGTTTAAAACCACTGATCAGTCTCTACTTTTGAGCAACTTGACTTCTTTAGTTGAGATGACATTTGACCAGATCAATACCATTTGGTCAACGGAAAGCTATTTTATTGCTGACACCAACTTTATTGAAGTCTTTATCGTATCTGGCGTTCCCTCAACCTTGTTGGGTTCCAAGTCTTATTATTCAATCGATTTTGAGACCTTTGGATACAAGATTCCATCCTCCGTTTTGAGCTCTCTCAACACAGTCAGCATCAAGTTGCTTGGCTATAAAGTGAACCCATACGGCCAATCCCAAACAAACAGCCAAATCACGTCAGTCTCAAAATTAGAAATTTATGATGTTGAAGGAGAGGTTTCGGTCACAAGTGCAACGGACAAGATTGTGATTTTGATACCCAAGTTGACAGCAACTCCAGTTTTTGTTCCCGTGAGTGGCCAGAAAGCCTGGAATTGCGAGTTCAAGACCACAACAGACGGTGCTACAATTAACTTTGACACCACAGGATGCAGTTTAATATCAGAAAACATCACGCATATATCATGTGGCTGTACTCATTTAACCGAGTTTACTGGCCAGCTTGTGGTTGATAATGTTGTCTCGATTCCCTCATCAAGTGGGATCCTCGATGCTACAACAGATCTTATTGCAAGTCAAATTCTGTATGAAACCGCAAAAAGAGCCTACATAGTTGAAACTCCAGAAACTCCAACTGTGATTGTGGTAACGATGAGAGGGGATTTTTTTTTCAGTAAATTTTTTAGGCTGAAAGTCCAGATATTATAAGAGATTTCCACTGGAACACTAATGCGTTCTTCATTGGTGTGATTGTCTTTGCCATTTATATTTTCGCAATCTTGCTAAATATGGGTAACAGAAAGAAGAATTCCCTCAAAACTTCTCTTGAACAAGAAGGTCAATCGATTCTCGTTTTGGTAAGATACAAATTGGTAATTGCTCATCTAATCCCAATCTTCTAGACGTATCACCCAATACTATCTTTGTTTATTCATGCTCATACCTCTGAGTCTAATACTCAATTGATGAGAATTAGCAAATTCTTCTGTCAATTAGAGTCTTATATTGGTCTTTCAGGAGTTTTCTACTTCTTACTTGATCTCCAATTGTCATTATCAGGGACTTCCAAGTTGATAGCTGCTGCAGTGATGACACTTTTGATTGCTCCTCTGGTAAGTCATATCCCAGAGTTTGCCTATCAAAGACACAAGAAAAAGAAGAATGAAGGTCAAAGAATGACCAAAGTTTATCACAAAATCCAATTATTCCTCATTCTTGTTTGGTTCTTGGTTGGCGTCGCCTCTGTTGGTTTTATCAGAGCTGGATTTAGAGGGTCATGGTTAGGAAGTTTGATATTGACAGCTGTATTGGATCTTTTCGTGTTTGATTTTATAATATTGATCTTTGCCATAGTGAAGAGAAACAACTCAAAACTATTGCGCTGCTTCCAAAGAAAAGGTTATTACGTTGACGTTGGTTCTTCAGCTATTCTGAAGAATGATGATGAAATTATCTTGATGGCAAAGATTAAGAAAGTGTTGAAGCAGCAGAAGAAGAAGAAAAAGACTGAAACTGGCAATTATCCTAATAATGACACAAGTAGAGCCTTGACATTCGGAGAGAAATCACAAATGGAAGACAACCAGAATTACAAGATTGAAGAAATTGAGGATATGAATGCGAGCATTGAAACTAATGCCAACCACGTATTGAGCCCTGAAATCGAAATGAGAAACATGAATGAAGATGAAGTTCCCATAAACTCCTCCAAGAGATCCGATAGAACTGGCACTGCGGCAGGAACTAATAATAATCAAGAACAAGCACATATCCACATTGAAGAAGACGAACAACCTCAAGGTGTTGCTGCTGAGACAAGAGGACAAATCGACGAAGAGGAAGTATTAGGAAAGCCAGGAAGACGAGGAAATAGACAACGAGCAGGAAAACCTACGAATAACGAAGATGATCAATTGTTTGTAGTTGACAGCAAGCTTGATTTAGATGAACTCGTCAATCAAATAGATAAAATCGCTCGCCCTAAGCCTAGAGTTGTCACTAATCCTCCCGCTAATAATAATGCTACCAAGAAACCTTCAGTTCCTGTCTATCATCTAGCAAAAAGAGCTCAAATGAGAAATAAAACTAAACATTAATAATGTGATTTTTTTTATTGTTTGTTGATATTGTTGAATATTTTTTATTGTTATCGTTAATTGAAATAATTGAAAAGAAACAAATTTAAATTTGCGCTTAGTTTAAATTCTACCACAAACTTGAATGAATTGGAAAGCTCTCTTCATCTTGCTTTTCAGCGAAACTGCTCTGTTTATGTTTTCAATGTCTTGGGCGTTATGGGCAACGCAAATTCTCGACCAAATTCAAGGTCCGGTTGCATCTGATTTTGAAGTGAATGCTCCCAAATTTGCTACCTTCTTTCTGCAGTTTTTGAGAATAACATACATCCTAATCGCTATGCTCTCGTTATATTCAGTGCCATTTTACTACCAAATTGCAGTAGCCCCCGAATCTCAGAGGGCTAATGATCCAAAAGGATATGCGCGATCATTCTCAATGATTTTGATTCTTGTTCTTGAAATCTCCTGGGTCCTTCTTTTCTTCACCTCAGCCATGGTGCTTGTCTTTGGAGGTCTAGAGTCCTTTGCAGTGATTGACTTTTTCACAAAGGCCTATTTAATAACTTCAGTGATTATTCTCATCTTGGGTGGGATGGCCTACAAAATCACCGAATCATTATCTTCAAGGAATAATAATCTTTCTCCCACCACAGAATTCGAGAATTTCCAACTTTAGAACGAACTACGAACATGTGTCTGTATGTATGATAATTCCAATATCTATCGAAATATAATTGATAGTGAGTGATTTCTTTGTTTTTGTTATCAAAATCTCTGAACCCATTATTTTGTGAAAGTTCAATTATCCAATCCTCTTTCATGTTTCTTACAATTAAATAGATAGATAGATACAAGGTTGTTTATTTAGATAGTTAGAGATTCAACATAGCATGAGCAAAGTTTTTTTAAAGAAAAAATACAATTTTTGCATGAAGATAATGAATGAAGTTGATTTTTCAAGTATTCTCAATCGAGTTCTAGAACATGAGTTCAGGATTCAAAAAGAGGAGTAAAAAGAATTTTATGGAGAATTTCCAAAAGAGAGTGTATGTGAATAAGCCTCTTTCTCTGAGTTTATGAGCAATACTATAGGAAACAATTCCGAATGCAATAAGGATAGCAATGTTTGGAGGATTTCTTTCTTTGGTCAACATGACAATATCCATCAATTTTCCTTCAAGCAAGAAAGCTCCAAATACCACAGCGATTTTCTTGAGAGTGAAGTACAGGGCTCTGATTAAGACATGACGATTCTGGTCGACAGCCTTTGGCTCTGCGACGAGAGCCTTGAGGAGTTTTTGGAGTTTAGAGTTGATGCCTTGTGAAGACATAGTTGAAGTGCGTCAAAATAATTAATTCTCTCTAAGTCGATTCTCAAGCTTTGTATTGATTACGTCATCATTAGGGCAATATTCTAAAATGACGTCGTCGTTGTTGTGAAATAAATCAACAAAAAAGTTTCAATTTAATGGCAAGTCTGATTTCTGTTGATAGGAA
>Ga0182738_1005593_pt1 | contig 13346 bp, 17 predicted proteins | sample eDN5th30CBELigMG_FD_128876 | JGI IMG/M metagenome (GOLD analysis project Ga0182738, IMG submission 128876) | Enriched Miracle-Growth compost microbial communities from Emeryville, California, USA - eDNA 5th pass 30_C BE-Lig MG (version 2)... ...
CTTCTTGACAGGAGGCTGAATGCCGTCTTGTCTGAATCTTTCTCAGCTCTAGATTGAGTTTGGACCATCAATTGCCCTTTCCCGAATCTGACCCCAAACAAAAAAAAAACCGGTGGAAGTGTTAGGAAAATTGGAAAAAGGTCCTTTGTCGTTTTCGACTTTCCAAAGGAAAGGAAGAGATTATTCACAAGAGCGGGGTCAGTCTATCTTCTTAAAGACTCCCAGAGCTTCTCAACTAGACTGCTCTGCCTCCGTGGCAAATCCTCCCGAGCAAACTAGAAGCCTAAAGAGAAAGGAGGATTTTGGTCCTGTTGGACAAATTTTCTTTGGTCCCCTGTAGAGTTCAAGAATCAGACCAGGTTTTGCGAGAACTGAACAAGATGTTAATGAGGCTTGGCTTGATTTTGATGAATAATTCACATAATGCTTTGTCCAATAGTGTTTTTTTAGATGGAAAGAGTTTCTACAGTTTTCTCACTTTTTCAAGGGATAAAATTCAGCTCGTAGCCTCCTTTTTAAAAAAAATTCTTTAAATTTTATGAATGAAGAAAGTTCTTTGATTACTTGATGCAGATATTAGAATGTAGTTTTATGAATTAAACTTTAGTTTTGTACAATTCAATAAGGGTTTCTCTATCAAGTTCATAAATATTTTGTGTCATAAAGACTTGGTCAATGTTTTTGGAAACAAAAGAGAGACAGGCTTTTCGAAGTTGGATTGCTTCAAAAGTGTTGGCAAGATGAATCTTTTCTATCACATTCGCAACTTCAATATCTCGAGTTAATAGCTCTTCACAATCTTTCTTTAAGGATTCGAGTTGATATTCATGAGCAAGCTTAAATAAATCTTTAGCCATTTCACAACTAATTTCCGCTTCCACAAAATAAATATATTGTAATATCACTATGAACAATTTAGAACCTTTGTTGATTCTATGAAGAAATACTCACCTTTGAAGAGTTTAGCAGGAACGTCTTTGATTGGAATTTCTTTATTATGCGATTCCATCATATTACTTGTAAAAGCTTTTTTAAAGTATGAGCATCTTGCTGAGAGGATACATTTATTTGCAGGGAATTCTTGATCTTCGACTTTGAATATAACATCTGCGAAAGTGGGATCTCCATAAAGTTTTGCCACAAAATCATCTGCTTGTTTCTCCCTACACAGCTCTATTTTCTTGGGAGGAGGCGGAGTCTGATTAAGGCTAAAGAGACCTTGGGGATCACCAAAAGTAGCATTCTTTGGTTTCATAAACTTATTTGATTGGGAATAAGTTGACGTTGCTGAAAACATTGGAAGTTAAGGGTTATTTCGTTTTTTGTCTAAGTTTTCAATAATATGAAATGAAACAACAAGTTGATCTTTGCAAGGACTTGAAATTTTTCGCAAAGTCTCTAAATTTTAAATTGATTATTATCTTTAAACTTTCAGATATTTTTCTCATATAAATTACATTGAAAACACATTCACAGAAATTAAGCTTTGATTCTATACAACTCAAGAAGGGTCTCTCTATTAAGTTCATAAATATTTTGTGTCATGAAAACCTCTTCAATATTAAAAACAATAAACAGAAGACAGGCTTTTCTCAGACGACTTGCTTCGTAAATTTCTGCAAAATGAATTTTTTTAAACACGTTTTGGACTCGAATATCTTTTGTCATAAGTTCTTCACAATCATCCTTTAAGGTTTTCAGTCCATATTCGTGAGCAAGCTTGAACAAATCTTCAGCTATATCACATTCGACTTCAGCCGGTATGAAATAAAGATAATCCAACAGGACTAGAAATTTCTTGAGAAAAATAGTAGAAAAAACTAACCTTTAAAGACTTCTGCACGCTCATCTGGAACTGGTATCACCTTGTTCTGAGACTCCATCATATTGCCTATAAAAGGATTATTTGAGAAAATCAATATTTCCATTGAATTGAAACTTGTGAAGACATTTTTAAAGTATGGGCATCGAACTGAAAGGAAGCATTTATGCGCAGGGAATTTTTGATCCTCGACTTGAAAGATAACGTCGGCGAAAGTTTTATCTTGGAACATTTGTACAATAAACTCTTCTGGTTTCTCATCTAGAATTCGCTTCATTTTGCTAGAGACATCTAATTAATTATCAAAAGGCTCTCACCAATGAGCTACTTAAAGACTTGAGTTCAGATTTATCCATAAAAATCAATGAATTCCCATTAACAACAAATCCTTCGGCCCAATGCAGTAATGAAGAACTTGAACTGATCATTTTCCAAGAATTCTCATCTATTTTTATTCGAGGACAGAGGATAAACATTGATTTACACAAACTATAGCTCCAAACCGAGGAACCTGTCTCTTTATCGTAAGAGCAGAGGAAGACTTGGTCTCCTTGAGCATGTAGGCAAGAGAGCTTCTTTGAGAAAGAACAATGATTAAAATCAGCAAGTTGCTTCCATTTCTTTTCAGCTTTTATCGGATGAGCTCTGGTCTAATGGTAAAATCTTACAAAAATTGAAAGCCCACAAGTCTGAAAAGTCTTCATGTGCATTTCCCCCTCCAAAAACTTATTCTTATATAAAGCAGCCAAATGTTTGCTTCGTTCGCCTATATCGTTAATACCCGACGCAAAAAACCTTACGTGGAATATCGTCCTGAACGCTCAACTCGGAAAATTCACCAGACTCTTTTCAACATTATTATGAGCTATGAGAATCATACCAATATCGATTCGGTAAAGGGTATTAGACAAGGAGGGAGGTAAAGTGGAATATTCTGCGTCCTCCAAAGAGATATATTGATGCTGGATCAGCACTGATTGTAAAATCTGAAATTGAAACAGCAGCGGCAATCGAATAATTCTTCAAACTCTTTGATGTTCGACAAAAATTTTTTTGCACTGAATTGTTAAGGAATCAAGCAAAAATAATTACCTTCTCCAGTATCAAAAGCCAACAGTTCTAAAGTCCAGTTTGAGTCCAAATTCAAATCAACTATCAGGCCGGATCTTACAATGCATGAATTAGATGTCATTCTTTCGTTTGATTGTCTGTTGATGTTGTGTTTTGTCCAATAGAAGTCCTTTAGAAGAAAAGTGTAAACAAAAGTATCTCCGTCCATCAAAAGGATCAGGTGGTCTTGTGATAAGAGCAATTTCGTATATCCACTTGTTGGTGGTTTCTCGCCATTGATTTTACTTGCCAGTTTCTCCCATTGAGGCTGGGAAGAATCACTTGGAGAGGATTGAGGTGGGATCAGCGTACTCTGTTGTTGCATATGTTGACTTTAAGGGTTGGTATTCTGGGAATATTGAATATTATTAACTTAATATGTGCTGCTTGAGATGTATGATGATAATAATAGAGAGTTTTAACGAGACAAGAGATATAATTAATTATATTTTACCATATGTGTATTTAAAGCTTCAAATTAAGCAGCTTGTAATTCATCATTACTATTGTTAAGGAAATGAGTTATTGAAAGTAAGACCTTAGCGAGTGATTTGAATGGAAAAGAAACTTCGATGGATGGATTTACTATCGAGATGGTCTATTAAATATCAGTATTTTTTATTAAAATTCAATACAACAAAAAGATGGAGTCATAAAAGTGCGCGATCAGAATTGAGAAATTAATTTGAAAAGAAATGTCTCAAATCATGAAGAGAGTTGGAGAAAAACTTGGTCAAAAACTTCTTCAAACAAAATTCAAACAAAATAAACTTTTTCTCTCTTTCGTTTTAATTTCCTTTTCAAGAAAAGGGTCAGATCTGAGGAATCTGCCGGATGAGTTTGCCAAAAAAATCTGATAGTGGCAAATAAAAAATTTTCAGTTCTTTTTGGTTAATTTCTTTTTCTTCAATTCCTGACTCGTTAGATAATTGATGGCTTGAAAAAAAGGAATTCTTTTGGCTTGATGCTTAATTTGATGATTTGGAGTTTTATTATAAATAAGCACTTCAAAACAAACTTCAATGAGAGAAAGTATTTTCTTATAAGGCTTCGATTTCTGAAGATCTTCTAATTAATTTATCAGATTATGAAAGATAAAAGCTTGAGACATTTTTTTGTAGAATGCTTGAGATTGATTCTTAGCAAAGACAATACATTAAACTTTAATTTTATGCAATTCAAGGAGAGTTTCTTTGTCAAGCTCATGAATATTTTGTGTCAGAAAAACTTCATCTAGATTTCTGACGATAAAAACAAGACAAGCTTTTCTCAGTCGGCTTGCTTCATAGAGCTTTGCAAAATGAATCTTTGCTATCACATTATCGACTCGAATATCTTGAGTTAAGAGCTCTTCACAGTCATTCTTTAAATTTTCGAGTCTATATTTATGAGAAAGCTTGAACAAATCTTCAGCAATTTCACACCTGACTTCCACTTCAATAAAATATAGATACTCTAGCATCACTAGAAACTCATTTCGTAAAGCAATAAAATAAACCAACCTTTGAAGACTTCAGCGCGTTCACCTTTTACCGGTATCATCTTGCTCTGAGATTCCATCATATTGCCTTTCGAATTATTTGAGAAAATTATGATTTCTGTTTAATTTTACTCGTGAAGACATTTTTGAAGTATGGGCATCGAACTGAAAGGAAGCATTTATTTGCGGGAAATTCTTGGTTCTCTACTTGGAATATCACATCTGCAAAAGTTTTATCTTGGAACATTTTTGTTATAAAATTTTCTGGTTGTTTCTCTGAACATTTCTTTATTTTGTTCAAGACATCTAATTAATCATCCAGAACTGTTGAAAATTTTGGCAAATAAGTTACTTAAAGAGTAGAGCTCGGAACCCTCGAGAGATATTATTGAATTTTCATAAACAACAAATCCTTTTTTCCAAAACTCCAAGGGACTTGAGTTTATTTTTCTCCAAGAAGACTCGTCTATTTTTATTCGATGACGCTTAAGGGAGATATCTCTTTACTGAAACTATAGCTCCAAGTCGTGTAAATTCCATCACCTTCATTTCCACGTACGAAGAGCTGATCTCCTTGGGCAAGCAGAAAAGAGGGCTCCATTGGTAAAGAAGTGTCTCTACTATCTTTGAGCTGCTTCCATTTCCTTTCAGCTTTTTAGAAGGTGAGATTGATAAACGACTAAATCCTACAAACATTGAAAGTCCATAAATCTGATAGGGAGAAACCATTCTTATCTTTTCCTCCGAAAATGAATAGTCTCTCGCGATAGAAAGTAGCCAAATGCTCATACCGTTCGCCTATATTGTAAATAATTCAACACAAAAAAAATCTTACACGGGACGGGCCCATTAATGCGCAACTCAACAACTTCACAAGACTCTATTCAACATGATGAGAAACATATTTTCAGAACCATCAGACCAATATTCACTCGGTAAAGAATATTCAAGAAGGCCGTTGCATATTGTCTTGACTCTTTTCCTCCAAAGAGATAAATTGACGTTGTATCAGCGCTGATTGTAAAGTTTTGAAGCTTACTAAGGCAATCATAACTCATCATATTTTTTGATGTTTGACAAAAGTTTGTTGGCATTAAATTTTGAATAAATAGAAGAGGGGGGAAAACTACCTTTCTCAGCATCAAAAGTCAAAAGTTCTAAAGTAGAAGAACCTGATTTGAGGTTCAAATCGACAATAAGCCCGGGTCTTGCAATACATGAATTGGAACTCATTGATCTTGTTGATTGTCTGCTGACGTTGTGTTTTGTCCAAGAGAAGTCCTTTAGCTGAAAAGTATAAACGACACCACCTCCATGCATCAAAAGGATCAGATGATCTTGTGATAAAAGCAATTTGACATATCTGTTTGTTGGTGGCTTCTCACCAGAAATTTCACTTGCCAGCTTGCTCCATTGAGGCTGGGAAGGATCATTCCAACCTTTTAAATTAGAGAATTGAGGTGGAACCAGCTTACTTTGCTGCATCTGTTTACTTTAATGGTTGATCTTCTGTCCGTTTTTTGGATATTTGATATTATTAATCTGCACTGCTGCTCGAGATATATTAAGAATACAGAATGTTGACTAAATAATAGAGTCTATTATATTTGATCAGAGAGACATTAAAAACTTCAAATTGAGAAAGAAAACCCTCTCAAAAAACTTCATTCATGCCTGAAGGCGAACGAAAATTAGCCCCAAGGCTATTGATGGAACTCGGTTAGCTTGAAATTCATGATGATCAAGGAGATCTCCCAAGACAAGGCACCGCGTACATTCATTGATAGAAAAGATTATTGAACAGTTTCAGAAGGGCCTTGATGACGAGACCAAATTTCAAAGGACAAGAAGAAGGAGTGGTTGAAATATTTGTATGAAAAAGAGCAGAATTAAGAAACCTTGATGAATAGATGGATGCTCTCATTCTGGGCCATTTGGAAGGAGCGAGTTTTAAGGTTGAAACTGATGTCAAAAGAAGAAGAAGAAGATGATACTATTTGAAGAGAAGAAGAAGACTTCCTTTCTCTCTAGAACAAAAACAAAGTCTAAAATGAGTCTCATTTGAAGTAATTTGATTCGAGGTCAAAAAATGTTTTTCGAAAAAGAGGCTCAAAATTGTGTTCTGGCGAGGCTGACATCTTATCTGCTCTCCTTTCTTTTTATATTTCCTGAATTTAAAAACTCTTTTTCTGAGAGAAGGAGATTTGTCACATTGAGATAAAATGTATATTCTCTAAAAATTTTTAAGAGTAAAACTGTTGATAACCTGCCTATCGGAGAAGCTAAGATCCCTTCCCTGTTAAAAATGACATTTCACTTGGTTGTATGTATGTCCATTTATTTCAAAAAGCTCTCATAAATTCCTTATAATTAAGACAAGAAAGATACTCTTCAATATGCTACTTAAACCTTTGTCAAAACAAGGATTGAGCTTGAATTAAAAAAAAAGTGAAAAAAAACAATTCAAAGACAGGATCAGGTTGTGTTTCGCCAGGAATTGCTTAAAACCTGTTTTTCCGGGATGAGCTAAAATTTAACAGAAATCAAAAAGACAACAATTTTGATTCTTGTATGCAGGGCTTCCCAAAGTGCCTAAACGTATTTGTTTGATTTTCTGACAACTTCACCCGACAGATTCGTCGGATCTGACTCTTTTTTTGAGAAAAAATGGAAATTTTTTCAAAAACTTTTGTTCGAGATTTTTTATGCTGAGAAAGATTCGACTAAAGTTTTTTTTGTAGAACTCTTTTCATGATTTGAGAAATTCATTGACAACATTTTTTCTAAGGTTTTGATTGCATACTTTTATGATTCAATGAGTTATTGGATCACCATAAAAAAATGCTGAGATTTTATCAACAGTCTCTATAAAATAACTTGTGTCAGGCTTTTCGAGGGAAATATCGGATTTTTTTTAAAGGACTTCCGACAATGTCTGGAATTCTGGAGAAAGATTGGGAAGCTCTGCTTCTATGAATGAAAGTCCTTTCGCTGCAAAATTCTTAATTCGAGAACATATTCATGACAAACACTTCTGTTTAGAAATTATGAGTTAATTTCCTGAAAAATCTTTTATTTTTGTCAAAAAGAGTTATTATGATTCGGACAAAAAGGTTGATGTGAGAGTCGAACTTAGAAAATAAGATAAATTATTACGGAAAATAATCAGAGTTCTTGAGCCCCCTCAAAAAATCGCCTATGGCAAAATTTGGCAACTTTTTACAAGAATTTCTTGGATTTTTCCCAGCTTTCTTTTTTGCAAAGCAAGAGAATCCAATTATTAAAGACATTTTGATTATGACTCTCAAAGAATGGCAAGGTATTTTTTTTTTTTGAGTCAGCTTTGACGGCCTAAAGAAAAAAAAAGTCTGGCTGGAGGCCGAAAATTTCCTTTTTTCGAGGCCCCTTATCGTCAAAAGGCCGAATTTTTAGAAGGATCTTTCAAAAACGCTGAAAATAAGATTAAAAAGGTTCTTCATATTTTGATGTTTTAAAGATACATTTCTTGGTGAAAAGAAAACAATACAGGAATATTATTTTAAAATTCCATACGAAAATTAAAATTTTTTGGATTTCATGAATTGTTTGATTATCAAGCTCTTTAGTATTTTGGGCTTGCAAGGATTTGTCCATATTCCTCACAATAAAAGCAATACAAGCCTTTCTCAGCTTAGAAGCCTCATATCTCTCAGCAAACTGGATATTTTTAATGACATTTTCTATCGAAATTTCTTTCATGAGATATTTTTCACAATCATCCTTTAATATCGATATTCATGCGAAAGCTTGAACAAATCTTCGGCAATTTCGTCAGTTAACCCAACATCTGAAAAATAAAGATATCATAGCATAGCTATCAGAAAGTATAAATGATTTGTTTATTAGAGAGAAAAGAGACCTATGAAGACTTTTGCTTTGACATCTTTAATTGGAACAGTCAAACTGTGAGACTCCATCAATTGTTAAATCCTTTAGAAAATTTGAAAAGGAATTTGAGAAAGTATTTTGAAAGTGAGGAGATCGAAGCGAAAGGATGCATTTATTTCAGTTTTGACTTTAAAGAAAACATCTGGATGTGTTTTCTCTTCAAAGAGTTGATGCATCAAGTTTTCAGCCTGCTTCCCATTTGATCTTTCCATGTTGCTTTGAATTTCTAGACAAAAACAAAGAAGTTTTTATGGAAATAGAGAGAGAAATTTACGGAGAGAATATAGGGCAAAGAAGTTTGGTAAAGAGTTTCCTGTTCTATCATCAAAAGTCCCATTTTGGGAAAGAAAGAGGATGTTGGAGTCTCGACAAATGAGAAATTCTGAAAATGTGTGATGTTTTGGAGGAATTCCTGGACTGAAAATCTCCCAAGACTCCTCATCTAATTTTGAATAAAGAAGGTAAACTTCATTTTTACTGAAGCTATAGCTTAAAGTAGAGTTATTATTTCCATCGCATAAAAATAGAAGCTTGTCATGGGTCACGATCCAAGAAGGGGACGTAAAAACAGGCTTTATTCCCTTGTTTTTGAGCTCTTTCCATCGCATTTCAGCTATTGATTTTCTTACACATCTATTGTCAAAGAGAATATTACCAAGATTTAAAACCCATAAATCTGATAGTGGACGATTGCTTTGACCTTTCCCTCCAAAAACATAGAGTTTTTCACCATATAAATTTGTCAGATGCCCACTTCTCTCACCTAAATTATAAATAATCTCGGTCAATTAGAAAAAATTACATGGCTTCTTTTCACCAATACACAGCTCAGACACATGCAAAGACTCTTTTCATATGAGAATGAAACCAGAAAGACTTCTTTTACCAATGTCTATTTGATATAAAGTGTTCATTTTCATGGGTTCTTGAATATATTTGTTCGTGCTAGATTGATAATCGGATAACCTTGTCTCGCCTCCAAATAGATAAATCCATTTTTGATGAGGATTGAACGTAGAAGATTTAAGCTGGCCTAGCATAAAACTCTTTACATCTCTGGTTGCTAGGCAAAAATTTTTGGGTCCTAAATCTTTCATAAAGAGGAAAAAGAAAACTACCTTCGTCGTTTTCGAAAGTTAAGAGCCTGAGAGTCCATGCGTAGCTCTGTTCAGTTATATCAACAATCAGGCCAGGTTGTGCAATACAAGATTTCGAAGTCATCAATGTCTTTGGTGGTCCATTAATTTTGTGACATGACCAGTAATGGTCTTTTAAATGAAAAGTATAGACTTCTTGCGGATCATATCTGTCTTTTGAATTTGTCAGAGCGATTAGGTGATTGTCTGAAATGAACCCTTTGATGAAACCTTTCCCTTGTGGCACTTGGTCATTTGTTTTAGGCTTCAGCTCTTTCCATTGGGAAGAGGAGTTATTTGACTCTTTGCAAGATTGGGGTTGGGCGGGTAGGTTACCTTGTTCCATTTGGTTTGATTTCTTTTGAATGAGGTGTTGTTTTGGAATAAAAAATAGAATTTAGTTTTTATGCCAATTGATCAGAAGAGTGTTTTGTTTTTCTCTCAACTCATCAGAAATTACATTATAAAGGTTTATCAAGCCTTTCATTTGAAAACACGAGGAATCCTCCTTTCCGAGAAGTCAGAATATGATATTTGTTGGAAGAAAAATGTTCAAAGAGGTAGTATTTACAGTCTGGTCTTCGAGTGAAATCAGATTTTTGAAAGCATTTTCCGATGTAGCGGGTACAAAACCCCTAAAATGTTTAGAGTTTGTTTATAAAGGCTTTTAACAATGTGACACTCCTGTTGGCTCAAAGCTCTTTAGAGAATCATAGGAGGCATTTTTATCAAGTCATAATGATAATTAAAACTTCAGAATAGATCTTGAAGCTGATAATTTTTTTTGAGGAGAAATTCACAGGATCATCCTCAGTATCAAACATTGAATGATCATCTAATATCCACATATAAAAAACAATTTTATGCCCTTCAAGTATCCTGACATCATTCTCTCAAAGATTATGACTTCTTTCCCCTACAAGACATATTTGCATCTTCATTTTATGCGAGAATCTGTAAACACTACACAAATGTATAAAAAGAGATGAAGGGAAGTTCAAAGAGAACAATATGAAATAGCAATAAAAAAATTCAAAAAATGACAAAAAAGGAAATGAAAAATTGAGTGATGATCAATTCTACTAAGGACTCTCTTCATCTATTTTTACACTACTTCTCTTCTTTGGTATCGGCTCGACATGCACACGCCGCAACCTCCCCAACTCCCCAAACGAAGCGCCTGGCGAGATGAGGGCGGTACTTGGACTCTTCAATTCAGAAAAGTTTAAACCATCTTGAGCTTTAGCATTCGCAGCCAACATTGTGTTTTCTCCAATGCTGAAGAGTGCGCCTTCTTCAAAACTAAGAGCTTCTTCTTTAAGAACAACTTTATCCAAACCTTGAATTTCAGCCTCTAAACTGACTCTAAGGCCCATGACTTTCTTTATGATTAATAGCAAGATCAGACTGATGACGAAGGACCATGCAGCAGAGGCAAGGAAAACAACAATTTGTTTCCATAATAAGTCCCCGTTCCCGTAGAAAGCACCGTCAGGGCCTGCTGAGTTTATACTTTTTGTGGCAAAGAGTCCTGTAGAAATAGTGCCCCAGGCTCCTCCTACTCCGTGACAGCAGAAAGCACCAAGGGCATCATCAAAGACTTTATACTTCTTTGTTATTCGTGAAACAGAGTAACAAATAGGAGCTCCGAGCAACCCAATAACCACAGAAGCCCATACAGTCACAAAGCCAGCGCCTGGAGTAATAACCACAAGACCAGTAAGGCACCCAACAGCAAATCCTACAATTGATGTTTTCTTCTCAAAGATATATTCACAGGCCATCCATGCTAATGCCGTTGAAACTGCTGCCATATTTGTGCTCGCACAAGCATATCCAGCCAATGCATTTGCTCCTAAAGCCGAGCCTCCATTGAAGCCATACCATCCGAACCATGATAAGACGGTTCCGATCAAAACTAATGGAATATTAGCTGGTTTAGCTTCATTTTGGTCATGTCTCTTGCCTATAACAAGAGCTCCTGCCAAGGCAGCAAACCCAGAGCTCGTGTGAACAACAAACCCGCCAGCAAAATCGATAGCTCCAAGCTTAAGAGCCCATCCTTTTTCGTTCCAGACCCAATGGCCAATTGGAGCATACACCAAGATGCTCCAGGCAATGACAAAAACAGTAAAGCTGCTCAATTTGATTCTCGTGGAGATCGCTCCTGAGATGAGAGCTGGCGTGATCGCAGCAAACGTGAGTTGGAAAAAGAAGAAGACAATGAATGGGCATGTCGTGGCATAGAAGCTGTGAGGTTCCATTCCGACATTCTCCAATACACCATAGGTCAGGTCTCCCAAGAAGCCAGAGTCGTTAGAAGAAGGTCCAAAGACCAGGCTAAAGCCAAGGAAGAACCAGAGAAGACTAACCACAGCAAAGGTGATGAAGCTTTGAGTAATAGTGGTCAATATATTGGTGTGGTTGACAAGGCCTCCGTAGAAGAAGCCAACCCCTGGGGTCATGATCATGACGAGAGCAGTGGAAGCAAGAACCCAAGAGGTGTCACCGGTATCTATGGCTGACATTTATGAGATCTATATGGGATATGATATCTATATTTTATTTTTGTTAAAAAAAAACGAAACATTTAATTAAGGTTTCATTTTTTGTATAAATAGAGGATGGGATCTGAGGTGGTAATTTGGAGTTGCGTTATGAGAAAATTCAAATGAAAGGGAGAAAGTGTGGAGTGTTTGAGAAATTCAACATATGTGGGTGCTGAACCATCTAGTGGGATTTGCCTGACTCTGCCGTTAATTCGAATACTAAAAGCCTCATTTTGTCACTTCAAGTAATTATTCGGCCTCTAATTTTCTTCAAGTTAAAAATCTTGACAGGTGATTGGCTATTTTCTTTGTTCATTAAATCACAGCTAATATGTCATTTGATTCCTATAGTTAGAGACGAAAAGGAAATAGATTTGGGCTTGGCAACCCAATATGTTCATTATTTTGTCTAAAATTGGCCTCGGCCTCTGTGAGAAACTCTGATGCAGGAGGAAAGAAGAAATTTTGATAAGTTTAATTTTCTTAAGGCTTCAAATGATCAATTAATTAAAAGTTTAAAATTCAACCTTCAATGATCTTATAAACGTATACGTTTCAACAAAAAACTAAAAATAACTATCGCTTCATTTTCCAAATGAACCTTGAAATTTTCAAATAAACGGTTTGAACAAACCAAATCAGTTGGAATGTTGAGCAACATTCCTTTAGCTTTTTCTCTCTTTTCTCATCTACTCATAAAATCCATGAGATTGATCTTCAAGTTATGCTGTATTATGTTGTTTTTTCTCACTCTAAAGAAGAAAGGAGTTTTTATCTACAAAAGTGCAGAGTTCTAAATTTAGAAAAAAAAAGTTGACGACAACCTAATTAAAAAAAATGCGTAATTGACCTATTAACTTTTAATTAATTGATCACTTGAAGTCCCATTCAAGAAGAACCGCCTTTTGGACAAGGAGTGGAGAAAGACTTTCTTCTTGAAGCTTCAATACAAATGACTCTGAAAGGCAGAAAATAGGCCAAATGAAGCTCGCCAGAGGGTAAAACTCCCCAGGAAGACTATGTCCTTGAAAGATCGGTCTTATGTTTTGAAGTGAAGAGAGTTATTATTTTTATTGGGAATATACAAAAACAACCTTTTGATTGTCTTGAATTTAGATTGAGATCTCGAGCAAGACAAGTTTTTTGGGTGTCTTGGTATGGAAGGTGATCGGAAAAGGTTATTTGCTAATTTGAAATGATTCAGCGGCGGAAAGTTAAAATTTAGATGCCTTGAATTTCCCGAAAGGAAAAATTCATAAACTATGAAAGTAATGTGTAACTGTTAGAATTAAAACTAATAATGTGTCAACAGTTGATTTTAA
>Ga0182738_1005594_pt1 | contig 13346 bp, 7 predicted proteins | sample eDN5th30CBELigMG_FD_128876 | JGI IMG/M metagenome (GOLD analysis project Ga0182738, IMG submission 128876) | Enriched Miracle-Growth compost microbial communities from Emeryville, California, USA - eDNA 5th pass 30_C BE-Lig MG (version 2)... ...
AAAAAAATGGGTATACACCTCTCGATTTGAGCGTGTCATCCTTGCGCAGGGGCCATGCTAATCTTCTCTGTATCGTTCCAATTTTAACGGATGACCCTTTCGGGTCCCAACTAGATTAATGTTTCGTCGATATTTATCCGACTAACTTGATTTCGCTCAATTCCTTATGGGTGATTTTGTTCTTATCATGAAAACATTTCTCCACGCTTGATCGAATCTGGTAACTTTTGATTTCATGAGATTGTATTCAAAGGAAAATCTTTCAGGGATTTGATCCGTAATCTAAAGGAGTTGAGAATTTTCGAGAAACATCAAATAAAAAAGTTTGAAGAAAGACAAAAAAGAGAAAGAGCCCAAATTTTTGAAAATGAATCAGCTCTTTGAGAAACAAAAAAAGAGGAGAAAACCCTTTTCTTAGAACTTCAACTTTGGTCGTCTACAAATTTATACAATAACCTTTTCAGCCTAAACCTCAATGATTCTCAGCTATTTTTATCCTAAAGTCCTTGAATTTGAAAAATGCGCATTTTCTGTCAAATTATCAATTTTTCATTGCAAAAAATTGGACCATCCTCTTCTTTGATCCAAACTAAAAATGCGAGGCCTAAAAGTCAAATCAATAGGGTAATTAATAACTTTCTCGTTTTGAGGCAAGCTAAGGCTAAAATTATTCTCACGCTTTCATCAGCTTTCTCTTTGTTTCGCTTTTTCTATTATCGTTCAATTTTCATAAAGTACATCCTTCCCTAAGTTTACCTCTGGCCAGAAGAATGCTCTTCGCATCTACTGAGGGGCTAGAGAGTCAGTTTTAAGCACTTTTTTTTATTTTAGCCAACAGACTAATTTCGATAAAATGCATTCCGCGCATTACCCCTCTGGATTAAATGCTCCACTTTTCATTTCGCAAATTTACGAGATCATCTAATTAACCCTTCTCATTTTAGTCCACGCCCCACACTTTATTTCTCGATAACAAACACTGAATCCAGTAACCAGTTTGGGCATTTTTAGAGCTCACTTCTTCATTACATTTTCATTGAAGTTCTTCTCTGATTTGAACTGTGAGCTTCAGCACAAACGAAAAAGGACTGAGAGAAGGAGATTACTCCCTTCTTGAAGATTTTCCATTGAAAACAAATCTTGAGGGGAGCATTTTAGAGGCTTCAGTCTTTCCTAGTTTTTTTGTTCCTTTTTAGAGTCTCGTTATTTCTGAAAGAAATTTTTTTGTTTGGAGTAGTCAAAATTTTTAGAGAAAACCAGAGATATATGTTCAACTTGCTTATTTATATATGTAGTAAAAGTATTAATATATAGAGTCCTTTAAAGATAAGTAAATTTTATACTTGAAAAACTATTGAAAATAAATCAAAGTAAATGATAAAGGTAAACTTATATAATATTTTTTGTTGTTGTAAGTTAACACCTAAAACTAATCAACATCTTTCTTGTGTACAATTTCTCTTCAAGACAAAGAGACATCACCAGAAAATAATCCATAAGAACTTTTCTTATTATTCTTGGCAAAAATGGAAAACTTCAAGTCTTCTGAGCCCAAAATCCTCCAAATTCATTCGTTCTATAAACTCTCCATCCTGTTCTAAATCTTCTGAGCACATGCTCATATATACGTCTTTATATCGAAAAGAGACGGTTGGAGACGCGAGCTTTCTCTTTGTTTTATGGACAAATTGACACCTTGGGCCATAATTGCAATAGCCTAACTCATGATATTGTTTGCATTTCGATGTTTTGTAATTATTTGGGACCAACACTTTGCCTCGAAGTTCTTCAGTTCCGTGAGCAAATGAACATTTTGGGCCATATGGGCATTCAAATCCCAAAAGAAAGGTCTTACAAAGCTAAAAATCTCTTTAGAATCTCTTCAAAAATTCTCACTTACCTCGGTCTTTTTCTTGACTTGATAATTTTTGTGGCGACGTTGTAAAGTGACTTGGTACTTGGATTTATTCAAAGGAGAGCGTCCTTCTGGTGGAGATATACTTCCAATGCTGTCTGCGGTGGATGTACTCGAAAAACTGTCTTCTCGCAGTGAACCACATGGACTGCTTGTTTTGGGACATCCTTTGAGAAATTGGTCAGAGAAGTTTCGATGTTGGCATTCAAGGATCAAGGGAAAGTTTTTACTGTTTAGAAAATGTGATTGCATTGTCATTGTTGGGGAAAATTGATTAAATGATTATACAAAATTTGGCCGCTATAAGAATCAAGAGGAAAGGATTTAAATTAGTTAGTTAAAACCCTTTGATTACTGGACTGATTTTTTATATTTTTAAAAAAGTTCAGCATTTAACTGAAGGGATAATATAATAATTTTCTTCTCCATCAGACAAAACAATTAATCAGGAAACAGGAAAATAACTCTGTCTTCAAACTTCTCTGGGCTTTTGAGATGTCTAGCCAATTTCCTCCTTAAAATAGCTCCCAATACACTTTCAAACAAGCATTTTGACTTGCTCTAAAGTGCCTTTGACTGGTTTTGTCTTGTTCTTAAAAGAAGTTTGTGATTTTCTGAGGACTTAAAGAGCTAGTTTAACATTTCTGAACCGGTCTTTTATATCGTATTTCCAGGTATGAAGAAAAGCGGGAGATTAATATGTCAATAAGCTGGATTACTGGTTTAATTTTAGGCTAGGAGCTGCAATTCATCAAGAGACAACATGGTGAAAATGAAGGCTAATGAAGAAAGCGCTTAGAACCAGGTGTATTAAAGTATTTGAAATTATATTAAAAGATTAGTTTTGGAGTTCTGTTAGTTGATTAATTGGGATGCTTCGAAGGTATTCTTATAGATTTATCTTTCTCTGGAGAGAGTGGAAAATGATTCGCCCAATTCGATAAATACATATCTCTGCATTAAATTTTTTATTTGTAAAGGAAAAATATTTTTGTATTTTTAGCTCAATAAACTCTTCCCATACAACTCTTTTGTTGGATTCTATTAAAAAAAGTTTTTCTCCCCTTCATTTTCCTCCTTCCGAGCCAAACATTCTATAAACAAAACTCCATTTGCCTTCTTCACGATTTCCCTGCTCCTTTACAAATCTTCCGTCTTTGATCACTTCTGAGCCCTCCCTTAAATTTCCATATTAGCCTTTGACAGGTCTTTTCATTCTTCTAAATTTAATCCCTTACGAGCCTCCAAAGTGAATTCAAAGCTCTTTTCTCTTCATCACGAGTGTGAATTTGCACCAACTTGTATAAAAAGATCGGCTCTTTATTTTGACTCTCACGGCAGTTGTGAGTACAACAAACGTTGGATTTCATCACAAATGGGAAAAACTCTATACGATTAAAATTAGCCAGGATGTGTATTTTCCTCATAGACGTGTGTTTTAATACGTCATTGGTGGAAAAATAGACAGTTTATTGTTTTGCTCGTGTGAAGAATTCATTATGACAACTGTAATTTAGGCCTTTGTCAGGTGAAAGCTAATTCATAATTTCGCACATAAAAACTCCGATAATAGCTTATTTTGCGAGCCTGATGTGGATTTTCAGCTTCTTAAGACTCAGAAAAACTGCTCTAACCTGCTTAACCTCTTTGTGAGGGTCAGTTCATCTCAATTTTCGAATTTGAAAGCACATAATCTCAATATTTGATGATCATTGATCTCAGAAGAGCCAAAATTAACATATTAGCTGAGAATATTATTGAATCAGACCTCTCCATCTTTAAATTTACCCTACACCTGGCTTCTTCTCTCTCAAACCCGCTAAATCATAATTTGACAGGACAGGATATGACATTATTGAGATGTCACCTGTTTCTCAACATTTTCAAGGCTAATTTTTCTATGAGGTTTAGTTTTAGCTAAACTTCTCGAATACCAACAACAACACTACCCAAGATACATCTTTCTATCAATAACCTTGATATCTCACTTCCCTTTCCTGAAAGCCGTGGCTAAACACCAGTTTTTCTTCAAGCTCTTGATTGCGAGCCATCTGCATAATTTTTCCTCACTCTGAGACAATTATTTTTTGGACAAAAATCACTCTGAAAACTAAAGGATTTTTGATGTTTTCGAGAGAGTTTCACTCAAGACAATGCGATAGTAACTTCTTCAAAACCTTCATACAGACTCACCAAAAAGCAATTTTGTCTACAAAAAAGGAACTCAATTTCAATACCCCGATACTTGAACCCAAGGTTTCAAGATCAAAAGTCCAAAGCCAATCGAGATCATCTTGATGATTCATTGTTTTGATTGACTCATCTCAGTCATCTGTTGTTCATCTTTTCATCTTTCTTGTCAAGAACATTCTCATATTTTTGGACCCAGGGACAATAACTAATTTTAGACTCTCCTTGTTTGATTAATCTCCTCGATATTTATTCCTGCTTCGGAAATTTTAGGCACCAACAAGATCAGAATGATGACTCATTAGGCCTCAACTTCACCAAAGAATCGCTTCTAGATTGACTCAGAACTTTTGAACTCTATCGATTCTCATTGACTTTTCTCATTTTCTAGAAAAAATTTTGGACAATATTTAAAGAGGGAGGGGGTATATAATCCATAAAAGCCTTCATCCCATCTTTAACAAGCACTTTAAGCATTTTTTTATGAGATGTCACATTGACATTAGATCTCATTGTGATCAAGGTTAGATCTTTTAGGTGATGTAAACAATAATATCAGCCCTTCTTTAGGCTTCGTCACATAAACCAACCATCCCTTCAAGTTTATGGCAGGTTCCCTCAAAAGATGCTTCAAAAGGTGGAGCTTCGATATTATTCAAGTCCATCTTCAAGCTTTCTGTCATGTAAATTTGTTTTGTTTGATACAATTCACACACCTGAATAAAAATCTGCACCTTGTTGCCTTCACAAAACCTCCAGATTACCCTTCTCAAAACATCCAAACAGAGCAAACTCTCCAAATACCCTTAATACTCTAATTTTCAATTCTCTTCAAATTTTGAAGTATTTGAATCATTCGACATCTCATATAAAGTACCGTACACTTTTCCTCCTCTCTTGAAATGAGATGTAAAGATCAGTTCATATCAAAGCTTCACGATTTTCTTCGAAGAGAGTGCGCTTGAGCTGTCAGAAGAGCATTTTGAAGGGTTGGACAAATAGACAGGGAGACTATAAATAAAATGAAATATAAATTTCATCGAGTCAATCCAAGGAAAATTCCCGCTGAGATTAGATCTACTAAGGAAGAGAGAAGACCAGAATGGACGCTTTGAGGACTTCAAAGGCAAGGATGGTTGTAAAATTCCCTGGGTATTCAATGGGATTTCAGGATGAGAGCCAAAATAATAGATCAAAACTTCTAGAAGGAATCAAAGTACAAATTTGATAAGTTTATAATAGAATAGGAAGGAATGGCGCTCAAAGCATTTGAAAAAAATTTATTGAAAGGATGGATATTGATTGGAGATGTAGAAACGGCTCATCTCTTGACTCACAAAAAATTTTTATATCAAGATGGTTCCTATGTTTTGTTGTGACCAGTAACCGAGAAATAAATTTATATTTATACACTTTGATAATTATTATAAATGTTCGATAATACCTTTCTGGTCCTCTCAAACAAAGCTCCTTTGCTTGGTTTTCCTTGAGGATTGTAGCTTATCTTTCACAGCTCGCCATGAGATAAAGGAAGTCCTAGATTTTATTAAGAGGGAGTTTTCGTCAGAAGAAGCATTCGTGCTTTTGCGAATTTCTATGATGAATCCAATTATTTTTATTATTGTACGATTCCTTATTTATTTTTGATCCAGAAAGGTCTTCATCCTTGGCTTGTTTCTGTTCTTTGGTTTTTTTTATAAACGAAATCTGACTCTCCAGAATCAATGAAAGAAAAGTCGATGAAAACTTTTTCCTTTAAATAGAGTTGTCAGTCAAAAAATCTTTTGAACTCAAGAGCATCAAGAAGACAGAAAGAATTGTATTTCTCTCAAATCTATCTGAAGGGCTTCTCCTTTGATCATTCGAAACTCAGTCTTTCAGAGAATTCTCGGTATGAGCTTTGAAAATTTCCCCTTCGAATTTTTTTTTTTGAACGGAGTTTCTCATTTTTTCTAGAACTCTTTAATCAAATTTTCAAAATTAATTTTCAATTCTCAATAAAAAAAATTCTTCACAAAGAATTTGATACAGTATAGTATGTGTTTGAAGAAGAAAAAATAAGGCAAAGCAATCGTTTTACTCAAAGGTCTTGAGCTCAAATTTTGTTAAAGGATGAATTGAATATAATAGACAAGGAAGGCAACTACAAACAAACAATTCTACATTATTGTCAATAGTAACTTGGTTAATTATGTAATGAAAGACCTGATTTCAATTCAAGATCAAGCAAAATAGGTTTTTGAGGTTCATATAGGAAACCATAGGTCATCTTCAACTCGTAGTCTTTTTGAAGGCTAAAATTATACATTGTTAGAAATTCAGCAAGAATAACCTTCGCTTCATTCATTGCCAAATGCTGTCCAATACAATTTCTTGGACCTGCAGAAAATGGAGTGTAGGCATAAGCATCGTAGCTCCTCTCTTTCTCAAGCCATCTTAACGGATTAAACTTCTGAGCATCTTGAAATTGTTGTTCATTAAATGAATTGTAGAAGAAATCAACTGTGACTGTATCACCTTTTCTAATTTGGAATTCACCTAATTTATGATCTTTCACAGCTTTTCTTGGAAAAACACCTGGAATAGGAGTTGCCATTCTCAATGTTTCCTTCAAAAAAGCTGTTGTAAACTCCAGCTTATTTAAATCTTCAATGTCCACTTTTTCTGAAGGACAATAATGAGCCTTCACTTCCTCTAGCATTCTGACCTGGAATTCTTGATGTTTATCCAAGAAATAGACTGCCATAGTGACAAGGTGTCCTGTAGTGTCCATGCCAGCCAGGAAGAAAGTCACGAACTGATCAATTATTTCCTCTTCTTCGATTTTTCCTTCTTCACCATTATATTCAAGGAGTAAGTCCAGCATATCTTTAGAGAATTGGTCGGTTTTGGTGGTCTTTTTTCTTTCGATGATTATGTTCCTGCAGACAGCTTTGAAGTTAGAGACGCTGTCCATAAGTTTTTTGTGTTTAGGAAGGATCCCTTTTTGGATAAATTGAGCTCCAAGGAGGTTCTTTTCTGCTGAAAGACTGAGCTGAGCAATTTGAACCATTATTTCTGCAAGCACTAAGGTAAGAGGCTTGCCATCAATTTTATGCTGATTCAATTGTTCACCAAAAAAGATTTTTCCGACTGCTTCTCCTGTAATCTTTTGGAAGACATCCATAATGTTGACCTGATTTAAAGATATATCCTTGAGTTCATGAAGAGTTTCACGGACTGTATTTTGGACAGAAGGAAGCACAGACTTTAAGAATCCAAAATGAAAAGCATTCGAGAGAATTTTTCTTTGGGCTTTCCATTGTTTTCCTTCAGAAGTCAGCAAGCCTTTTCCCAACATTGTTGCAAAAAGCTCAAGGAAGATCGGATCTTTGACATAGTTTTCAGAATTCAAGTAAAATTCTTTCACCATGGCAGTATCAGATACTGAAATTAACAACTCAGAACCCAGATTAGAGCAGACTATTCTTTCTGGCTTGGTCTGAGCCTTCACCTTGGAGTTGTAAGCAGCATCTCCGTGCTTTTTTAATGCAGTAAGGGACTCTTTATAAGTTCCAATCAAGGGGAAGAAAGTACAGGGAACTCCTTGTTTCCGATAATATTTCATTCTGATTATTGGTCTGAAGATGATTTGATAGAGACCATAGAAGAAGGATAAGATGATGATGGATGAGAAGGCAAGAAGCAATTTTCTAATGTAATAGAATTGGAAGAGGTCAAGTTCTCCAAATATCATGAGCAGGGATAAATGAATAAATCAGTTGAGGATGAGAAAATCTCGGTGAATTTGAAATTTATAATGTTATAAGGATTGCATTAAAATGTATTTTAAGAAAAGAAAATAGTTTAAGGTTCTGCAAGGGTCCTTGGAATTCGAACGCTAACAAATATTAGAAAATTTGTTGGTATGAAACTCAATTTTCTTTTTAGCTGTATGTAAATTTTGTTGATTTCTCTGAAAAGTCGTGATCAACAAGAAGAGCTTTGTTTTTTTTAATTAAAAGATTTGGCCAAATTTGAAGTGGATACTCCTTGAAGCCTTTTCCTCAATAAAATGAAAGACTTTGATGTTAGAAAGTCAAAAAAGAGTCGTTTTTAATTATTATTAGTTTTTCATTGTTTTACAAAAAGAGGCGAGTTAAAAAGAAAAATCGGTATCAGAATCAATGATAAAGAGAGTAAACTATGCTTAGTTTTCTTTGAATGCAAAATGAAATGGCGAAGAGTTGAGGTCAAAGATTGCTTTTCTTTTGTTTTATTGTTATTCAATGAAATTCTGAAGATAATTTTCAGAAAACAATTCTCTTCTTGAGTATCCAAAATTAATTTTGAACATTTGAATGCAGAGCCATCGAAAACAGAGAGAGATGATATGAAAAAAAGTTTTCAAAGTCAAAATCAAAGTCTCATTCAAAATAGAAATCCCTGGCGATAAATTTTAGAAATACAATTCCTTTTGTCCGATCGGGAGCCAAATAACTGATTACATATCTCCTTGAAGGACCTCAGAGTTATTAATAAATGTTTCGATCTTGAAAAGATCCTCCAAGCCTTTTGAAAAGGCCAAATAGATTGCAGTGTGAAGAAGAGTTTTGTTGTGAATTCAAGACATTTAGGATCAGAAACCAAATTTTCACAATATCTTTTTATTTTAGGACGTAAGCTATTCTTAAACCTTTCTGATCACAAATTAAAGTATATTTCTTCCATTTTTATCCAATAACTAAATTATTTTTCCAAGAGGAAAATTTCGTTTGTGGATTAAGATTGAACAGCTTTGCCTATTCTCTTGGTACAAAACAACATCATGTTCAGCTTTCAAAAAAATGAGTCGTTTGACCATTGAGGTTTTCTCTAGCTTATCTGGAAGAATTACGTCTTCTTCGACCAAAGGACAAAAAGTTCGGCAATCATAGGTAAAAAGGTTCTGCGATATGCTGAAGAAACTTTAGAACCTTTCAAGATTTATATGGTTCTTCAAAAGCAGGGATAACTTTCTCTATGGGGATCTAATTTACTTAAATGGGGGTGTAGAATATGACAATCATACGGGTCATATGACATATTTCGAGCTCGTCAATTTTGATGTCATAATTATGTTTGCCAACAAATTACGCAACAAAAAACAATGTACACAAAAAAGCCTTTTGATTAATTATAAAAACCAAAATCTGAAGCACAGAATTTTTTCGCGGAATTTTTCACAAGAACCTTCCATTCTAGTCTTCACAATCATCTCATTCATCAAAGTCTTTCTCAGCCAATTTCTTTTTAAAACAAGAGCTATCAGAAAAAGTGGAAAAACTCAATTGTGACGTTCCCTTAAAAAATTGCCTTGAGAATAATAAACAGTTTATTAATTCTCACTTGTCTCATCTTTAAAAATTTATCTGGCTGTTCAAGAAGCAGAGAATATGACTTTCTGTCCCGAGAAGCGCTTCTTTTAGAAGAGAAGTTTTTTATAATAAACTTCAATGAATCACACCTGAAATATCCATGAGTCTCTTAATAAGCCGGATGGCTTCAATAAAAAATTAAGTGCTAAATTTATCCCCAATAATTTTGAAAGCAATCATGACGTGTTAATTTTCGCAACATAATTCAAAGTTTTTTCTTATTTTAAGCAAAGTACGATTAGGGACTTGAAAAAGGTCAAGGATTTTAGAGCAGTTTATATAACACAGAAAACAACCTTTTAGACTCCTTCTGTTTATGGATTCTTTAGAGTCTACAGCTCTTGAAAAGATCAATTTTGAGCCTTTGAGCTGTGAGCCAAGCCATAAAAATAAGAGAATTAGTATCTAAGTTCATATTTATCCTGCGAGGAAATTATTCTTTGGGTTTTAAAGTTTGATTTTCTTTTTTTTCAAAGTCCATAAATCTAGTTTCAAGATTCTCTCCAATCTTAGATCTTCCAGAGGAAGCTTAGTTCCTCATATCAAAAGTAAAACAGAAAGATTCTTAAAAAAAATCGCTTCCTTGTCCAAAATTAAAATAATTTAAATGCGAGGATTGTGAAGCAGAGCCTCGTGTTCTTGTGATGAATTCACCATAAAACTTCATCTTATGGAAATTCATCCTCCTACAGATGATCTCTGATATTCTGATGAGTCTCTCTCAAGCTATGAATACCTTTTTTAATGCTTTTAGTCTTTTCGTTTTTCCAACTTTTTTATAAAAGTTTTTTGGCTCTCATATTTACGCATTTGCAGGTTTACTTGTTACACTCAGAAACTTCTCTCCTCTAAACAAAATACGAGCCTCCGGTCCCCCAGAAACCATATCTACGTCTCCCACAATCTGAAAGGTGTCACTCAAGTTGTCTCCTCAAAGACAAACAGTATCCAAGAAAATTTAGAGAGAAACCTATTACAAACATTTTCCCCTCAAAAACTAACAATGATGACGAATAAGACGTCCTTGTATTAATCTAATAAAACTAATCTAATAATCATTCAACTCACTTGCCTAATTTTCATAAAATGTATTTTAATACAACCCCTATAACAATTTAAATACCCCTATTCTTGGGGGATTTTCACAGAAAAATATTTTTATTCATCGGAAATCCCTTTTAGTTGACAATACAAAACTATGATTTCAGCGTTCAACTTCTTCCATCTCAGCCTCCCTACAAAATTCTTCCTTGTATTCCTCTCCTTCTTTACTGCCCTGCTGCTCTATGGGCTCTTCAAGATGCTCGTAAGACCCGTCCTCAGAATGAGACACTACCGTAAACAAGGAATTAGCTGTTTCTTCTTCCCATTGATTGGAGAATACAAAAACAGTATTGCTTCCCTCAAGAACCACGGAGACGCAAGATATCACATCAAAGTAAAGGCTCAGACCAAGCCAGAGAGGATAGTTTGCTCAAACTTGGGTTCTGAGGTCCAGATTATCCCTTATGATACTGCTCTGATCAAGGATTACTATCTCAACTCTGATAACTATATCAAGGATCCTATCTTTATTGACCTTTATTCTCAATTGTTGGGAAGAGGCTTGTTGACTTCTGAAGGAAAACAATGGAAAGCTCAAAGAAAAATCTTATCAAATAACTTCCATTTTGGATTCTTAAAGGCTATCCTTCCTTCTGTTCAACACACAGTGCATGAAATTCTTCATGAACTGAGAAATACTTCTCTTGATAACATCAATTTAATGGATGTTTTCCAAAGAATTACTGGAGAAGTCGTCGGCAAAATCTTCTTCGGTGAACAACTTAACCATTACAAAATTAACAACACTCCTTTGACTTTGGAACTTGCTGACATCATGACACAAATTGGCTCATTAAACCTCTCAGTCGAAAGACATTTGTTGGGAACCTGGTTCATCCAAAAAGGAATCTTCCCTAAGCATAAGAAACTAATGAACAGAATCCACGATTTTAGAGACATTTGCCGAAGCATAATCACCGAAAGAAAGAGAATCAGATCTTTTGCTAAAGTCGACCAATCTTCCAAAGATATGCTGGACATGCTCCTTGAGTACAGTGGAGAAGAAGGAAAGATTAATGAAGAAGAAATTATTGATCAGTTCGTTACTTTCTTCATGGCTGGTATGGACACCACAGGCCATCTTGTCACAATGGCAGTTTACCTCTTGGAAAAGCACCCTGAATACAAGGCAAAAATGATTGAAGAAGTCAAGACTCATTACAACCCTTCAGAAAAAGTCGATGTTGATGACTTGAATAAACTCGAATTTACCACTGCTTTCTTGAAAGAAACATTGAGAACAGCCACTCCTGTGCCAGGAATCTTCCCAAGAAAGGCTGTGAAAGATCATAACTTGGGTGAATTCCAGATTAAGAAGGGCGACACTATTCTTTTGGATTACTTCTATAATTGCTTTAATGAGGAACACTTTAAGGGCGGCCAGAAATTTGACCCTTATAGATGGCTTGAAAAGGAAATGAGTTTCGATGGTTATGCTTTTACTCCATTTTCTGCTGGTCCTAGAAATTGTATTGGACAACATTTGGCATTGAATGAGTCAAGAATTATCCTTGCTGAACTTCTCACTATGTATGATTTGAGCTTGAAAAAGGATTATCAAATGAGACTGATTTTCTCGTTCCTTTATGAACCTGAAAAACCTGTTGTAGCTGACCTTGAAGTCAAGAAAAATCTTTAATTCATTTATTTGAAATTATAATGTGAAGTTATTATACATCTCTATATCGCGTTTATCGTAAAATACTAACTTACATAAGTTATATAGAATCAATTTATCAACCATATAAGTACGCTTCTTAAGAAAAAACACTCCAAATATTTAAATAAAATCATGAATAAATTTCAAGCATTTTACATTTGATATTTTGACAAGGGCCAACCTTTAAATAGACAAAGTGAAAGAAGAGTGGAAAGAAACTCTTTAATCGAACCAAAAAAGATTCATCACTTCTCTCAATGGATCACCATCCTTTTTTATATAACTTTGTTTGCTTCCATTTGGAAGGGAACGTTTGCAATTTTGGAAAAAAAATGGGTATACACCTCTCGATTTGAGCGTGTCATCCTTGCGCAGGGGCCATGCTAATCTTCTCTGTATCGTTCCAATTTTAACGGATGACCCTTTCGGGTCCCAACTAGATTATTGTTTCATCGATATTTATACTGATAATTGTAATTAGAACATTTCTTTATGGGTCTGGGAATGTGAGAATTATTCTCTTCAGCTGACCGTTCCCGAAAAAGAAATTTCAGAATGATCAAAAAGCTTCAGGAAAAGAGATGAATAAATTCCAAATTCTGGTAATTATTAATTTGTTCTTTAATCGAAATTTCTTTGCATCCAAATTAAAAATTTCGAAGCCTGGAAAATATCCTTCTATAGAAATCTTCAAAAGCTCTGCTTCAATGTGAAGGACAACTTCAACAAGAACACAAAAATAAAATATATTTTCTTTATATTTCCTGATAAAAAAATTTCTTTGTGATTTTTTTATTCTTAGATACCAAGACTGAAGATCCGATTTTGAAATTTTAGAAGGATATTCTCTCGAGCTATTGAGAAAATTCAAAGATGAACCTTTCATATAAAATCCTAATTCTTACTCTAAGCATTTATCCCCCTCCTCCTTCTTATTTAAGACATTTTCAGATCATAAGTTGAAATTTCGGAAAAAAAATGGGTATACACCTCTCGATTTGAGCGTGTCATCCTTGCGCAGGGGCCATGCTAATCTTCTCTGTATCGTTCCAATTTTAACGGATGACCCTTTCGGGTCCCA